>Ga0193739_1000035_pt1 | contig 31698 bp, 30 predicted proteins | sample L2a2metaG_FD_144926 | JGI IMG/M metagenome (GOLD analysis project Ga0193739, IMG submission 144926) | Soil microbial communities from a riparian zone of the East river system, Colorado, United States - L2a2 | ecosystem: Environmental > Terrestrial > Soil > Riparian zone | place: USA: East River...
CTGGCCGCGACCGCGACGCTCGATCCGGCGGTGCTGATCACGTTCCTGGCCGTGAGTCTGCGGCTCATGTCTCCCGTCAAGTCGGTGGCGAACTACCCGACGATCATGGCGGGCGCGTCGGCCTCGGCGGAACGGGTGTTCGAGGTCCTCGACCTGCCCGAGGCGGAGCGCGACCAGCCCGGCGAAGGCGACGCAGCTTTCCGCGACACGATTGAATACCGTGGCGTCTCGTTCGAGTACGAGGCGGGCGAGGCGGTGCTGCGCGACGTGGATCTCGAGGTGCGCCGCGGCCAGGTCGTGGCGATCGTAGGGCCGTCCGGAGCGGGGAAGACGACCCTGGTCGACCTGCTGCCGCGCTTCTACGAGCCCACACGGGGCGAGATCGCGATGGATGGCGTGCCCATCACGCGGTACACGCGCCGCTCGTTGCGGCGCCTGATGGGAATCGTGTCACAGGAGACGGTGCTCTTGAACGACACCGTCCTCGCGAACATCGCGTACGGGCGGACCGACTTCACGCTCGAGCAGGTGCGCGCCGCCGCGCGCGCCGCCAACGCCGACGAGTTCGTGCTGCGGCTCCCCGACGGTTACCAGACGATGCTGGGGGAGCGGGGTACGCGCCTCTCGGGGGGTCAGCGCCAGCGCATCGCCATCGCGCGCGCCCTGTTGCGCGATCCGCCGCTGCTCGTCCTCGACGAGGCGACGAGCGCCCTCGACAACGAATCGGAGCGGCTGGTGCAGGAGGCGATCGAACGCCTCATGGCGCATCGGACCGTGTTCGTCATCGCCCACCGCCTGGCCACGGTGCAGCACGCCGATTTCATCGTGGTGCTGGCCGAGGGGCGCATCGTGGAGCGCGGCAGCCACGACGACCTGCTGGCGGCCGACGGCCTCTACCGGCGCCTTTACAACCTGCAATTCCGGACCTGACATGCTTTCGGGTTTCACCATCGTCCGTAACGCCGTCAAGCTCGACTTCCCGATCGTCCCGGCGATCCGCTCGGTCCTCGAGGTGTGCGACGAAGTCGTCGTCAACGTGGGGAAATCCGAAGACGAGACCCGCGACCTCGTCACGTCGATCGGCGACCCGCGGATCCGCATCCTCGATACCGAATGGGATCTCTCGAAGAAGAACGTGATGCTGTCGATCGAGACGCAGCGGGCGATGGACGCCTGCCGTGGCTCGTGGGGCATCTACATCCAGGCCGATGAGGTGCTGCACGAGGCCGGCGCGCGGATCCTGAAGGAGAGGATCGCCGCGTGGGACGGTGACGAGCGGGTCGAGGGGCTGCTCGTGAAGTACCAACATTTCTACGGAGGCTTCGACTGGGTCGCGACGAGCCGCCGCTGGTACCGACGCGAGGTCCGCTGCGTGCGGCTCGGGGAAGACATCCGCCCCTACCAGGGAGCCCAGGGGTTCCGCGTCGGCGAGGGCTACCGGAAGATCCGCGCCCGCGTGACCGACGCCGAGATGTTTCACTACGGGTGGGCCCGGCCCGCCAAAGCGATCCGCGAGAAACACGAGCAGTCGAAGACGATGTATCCGTGGCGCCGGGGCCGGACGGACTGGGACGCCCGGCACGCTCACCTCGAGTGGATTCCCCTGTTGAAGCCCTTCACCGGTTCACATCCCGCCGCCGCGCGGGAATGGACCGCGCAACGCGCGCACGATCCCGAGCGGGTCATCGGGCCGCGGCGGTTTAAGCTCGCGCACCTGCGGTTCTACGTCTCGGACTGGATCGAGCGCCTGACCGGGGCGCGCCTGTTCGAATTCCGGAACTACGAGCTGGCGTAGGTCACGCCTCGGCGTCGGCGCGGCGGCCGGCCGGGAGCCGGCCGTGCGCCAACAGGCCCTCGTACATGCGGACGTAGTCCCGCGCCATGCGTAGGTGCGTGAAGTAACGCTCCGCCCGCCGTCGGCACGCGTGCGGGTCGAAGTCACCGAGCCGCCGGCGCAGCGCGATCAAGTCCTCAAAGGTCGTCGCGATCCCGCCGCCGTCCGGTCCGACCAGCTCCACGAGCGACCCCCGTGGCGTGGCCAGCACGGGCGTACCGCTGGCCAGCGCCTCGAGCACGTTCACGGGGCAGGGATCCTCCCATTGCACCGGCATCCAGAGGCAGCGCGCGCCCGCGAACAGCTCCCGCTTGCGATCTCCGCCCACCTCCCCGACGAACCGCACCCAGCGCGAGAAACTCGGCCGCCAGCCGCCGGCCACCACGAGCCGGAATCGCTCAGCCTTGGCCGCCGCGACGGCGACGCGCCAACCCTTAGCCGAGTGGAGCCGGGCGAGAAAGAGATCGAAATCGTCCTTGTCCGCACGGAACTCGTACTCGTCGAGCCGCACGCCGTTGTGCACGAAGGCCGCCGTGCCGTGCCGCTTGGCGTGGTTTTCACTGACGCACACCACGTAGGGCGGCGCCACGACCCCCGCACCCAGGTTGCCGTGCAGCGTGGCGACGTGGGGGACCTTCGGCGGATGCCGGATCAACTCGTGGTAGTGCATCACGTCGACCGGCCCGCCGACGTAGCGTTGCAGGTCGAAGCCGGGCACGCGCACGTCGTCGGCGTCGATTTCCACCACACGCACGCCGGGCACGCGGCTGCCGCGCCCGGCCAGGAGCGTGACGTCGTGACCCAGTTCGACGAGCGCCTGGCTGAGCCACACCACGATGCGTTGCGCCCCCCCGTATTTCGCGACGGGCACCTTGGTATGCTGAAACAGGACGATGTGCACGGGGGGCGCGGGGCTACGCGGTCAGCTGGCCGGCCGGCAACGCGCCACCGGCGATCACCTGCTGGTACATCCGCACGTACTCCGCGGCCATGGTGAGATGCGTGAACTGCTCGGCGCGAGCGCGGCACGCCTCCGGGGACCGCGTGCCGATCGACTCCGACGCCGCGAGCAGCTCCTCCAACGTGTCGGCTAACGCGCCTACGTCGCTCGTGACGATCTCGGGCATCGCGCCGCGCCGCGTGCCGAGCACCGGCGTCCCGGAGAACAATGCTTCGATCGTCGGGAGGCCGAAGGGCTCATCCCACAGCGCGGGGCTCCACAAGCAACGCGCGCGCGCCAGCAGCACGGCCTTGCGGTTGCCGTCGACCTCACCGACGTACTTGATCGCGCCCGTGAAACTGGGGCGCCAGCCGCCGGCCAGAATCAAACGGCGGCCCGTGCGCTTCGCCGCCTCCACGGCCCAGTGATAGCCTTTCGCGCTGTGCAGCCGGCCGAGGAACAGGTCCCACGATTCTTTGCGTCGGCGGAAGATAAACTCGGCGGGATCGAGGCCGTTGTACACGAAGGCCTCGCTGCGGTGGCGCCGGGCGTGATCGCGCGACAGGAAGATCGTGTTCGGCGGCACTGGGGCGCCGGGCTTCAGGTTGGCGTGCAGCGTCTGGACGAGCGGGAGGTTTTTGGGGGATCGTTTCAGCGGGAAGTGCGCGTGGACGACATCGGCGCCGTCGGGCAGGAACGGCGTCAGGTCGGCGCTGGCGTCCTTAAGGATCTTGGGCGGCACGTCGACGATTTTGGCTGCCTCGGGCACCCGCGTGCCCGGCTGCGCGAGCAGGGTGACGCGGTGCCCCAGGGCGGCGAGCCCGCGGACCAGCGCGACCACGACGCGCTGCGTGCCGCCATAGCCTTCGACCGGCAACCGGTGGTGCGACGCGACCACGACGTGCATGGGCGCCCCAGTATAACTACCTTCGGGGCATGATGCCTCCGCCGCTGACAATTCTCCAACTCACGCATGCGGGCGAAGGCGCCGGCTCCACACAGTCCATCCTCAGCCTGAGCCGCCACCTCGCCCGACGGGGCCATCGCGTGCTCGTCGGGTGCCGTCCCAACGCCTTCCTCACGCGGCTTGCCACGCAGGCACGCCTGGAAGTCGTGCCGTTCCATTTTCACCGCATCCGCCCGTTGGCCGACGCCATCGCCAACGTCGTCGCGCGGGAGGGCGTGGACGTCGTGAACAGTCACGACACCCGCGACCGGCGCGCCCTGACCTGGCTGCGCTGGCGCGGCCGGTTGCCGCAACCCTTCGTCGTCACGCGGCGCACGATGCCCCTGACCCTGCCGCCCGAGATCGTCGCGATCGGCCTCACCGCCGACCGCACCATCGCGGTGAGCGCCGCGGTGGCGGCCGCGCTGCGCCGCCGCTTTCATCCCGCCGGACGACTGCGCGTCGTCCCCAACGGCATCGACCTGGAGCGTGTGGACGCCGAGCCCTCGGAGGTAGACCTTGCCGCTGCGCGCGCTGCCCTCGGCCAGCTCGACGGCCGGCCCGTCGTGGTCGTCGTGGCGCGGCGTAAGGACCAGCACGTCCTCCTCGCCGCGCTCCCGACCCTGCGCCGGCCGGTCGCCGTGGCGTGCATCGGGATCGAGCCCGACCGCGACCTGATCGCGCTGCGCGACGCACTCCCCGGACGGCACAAGGTGGCCTTCGTGTCGTTCACCGAGCGGCCGCTGCCGTTCTACCGGCTGGCGACACTCGCAGCCCTACCTTCAAGGATAGAAGGGCTGTCGCAGGCGCTGCTCGAGGCGATGGCCCTCGGGGTCCCGGTGGTCGCGTCGGAAGCCGGCGGCAATCCCGATCTCGTCACGTCGGGGGAGACGGGCCTGCTTGTGCCGCCTCTCGACCCGACGGCGTGGGCACGGGCGCTCGACCGGGTGCTGGGCGACGGCGCGTTTCGTAGCCGGATCGCCAAGGCCGGGCGCGAGTTGGTTCGCCGGGACTTCACGCTCGAACGCACCGCCGAGCGGACGGAGGCCGTGTATGGGGAGGCGATCGAGCGGCGGCGATTGCTCGGCAGGGAACGTTCCCGTTAACATTCGGCACGATGCCCGCGCCGCCCTCCCCTCGGACGTTCCTTCTGACGGACGAATTCCCCCCGATGCAAACCGGCGTCGCCCGGATGATGGGCGAGATTGCCCGGCGCTACCCCCGAGGCGAGCTGCTCGTATCGACGGGGCAGCATCGCGACGCGCAGGACGCCGACGCGCGGTTTCCCGGCGTGGCCATCGACCGACTGCCGATCCCCACGCGCACCTTGAAGAGCCTTCCCGGTCTGCTCTTTTGGTCGCGGCGGGTCTCAACGCTCGCGCGCCAACACAAGCCGCGCTTCGCGTGGTGCGATTCGATCCGCCCGTGCGCGTATCCGGCCAAGTGGGTGCACGAGCGCGTCGGAGTGAAGTACGGCGTCCTCGTGCACGGCGGGGACCTGCTCAAGGAGCTGCACGCGATCCATCACTCCGCCTTCGCGCGCCGCACGGCAAAGGCCCTGCTCGGCTCGGCGGAAGCCGTGGTCGCGAACAGCCAGTGGACCCGGGAGCAGGCGCAGAAGGTACTGCGCGAGCTGGGGCTCGACCCGCTCGCCGAGAACGTGAAGCTCGTGCCGCTGGGCACCGATCCCGAGCAGTTCCGGCCAGGGCTCGATGCGCGCGAGGTGCGCGCCCGTTACCGCCTGAACGGTGATGCGTGGGTGATCACCGTGGCGCGCCTCGAGCCGTACAAGGGGATCGACATGGCGCTCAAGGCCGTGGCGGAGTGCCGCCGCGGCGGCCTCGCGGTGAACTATCTGGTCGTGGGCGCGGGCAAGAAGAAGAAGACCTACCAAAAGCTCGCCGAGGAGCTCGACATCGCGAGCGCGGTGCGGTTCGTCGGCAACGTCCCCGATCCCGACCTGCCGCTCCTGCTCAATGCGGCCACCGCCTACGTCGGCGTCTCGCGCCGCGCCGATGGAACCCGGGTCGAAGGCTTCGGCGTGGCGCTCGCCGAGGCGAGCGCGTGTGGGTTGCCCGTGATCGCGGGTCAGTCGGGCGGCCTGGCGGAAGCGGTGCGGGACGGCGAGACGGGTCTCGTCGTCGACCCCGACGACGCAGCGGCCGTGGCGGCGGCGCTGAAGCGCCTGCTCGGCGACCAGCTGCTCGCCCGGCGACTCGGTCAGGGAGGCCGCAAGGCGGTGGAGACGTATTACAACTGGGATCGCGTGATCCGCGACCTGCGCGACATCGAAGAGCAGATTGTCTGACACCTCGCTCCTCCTAAGCTACGACTTCCCGCCGCACGGCGGCGGCATCGCCCGCATGATGGGCGAGCTGGCGCTGCGTTATCCCAAGGACACGCTGATCGTTTCCACGGGCCGCTATCCCGGCGGCGCCGAGAGCGATGCGCGCCTTCCCCAGCCGGTCGACCGCGCGCCGATCCATGCCAAGCGGTTACGTACGATCAACGGGCTCGCGCTGTGGTCGTGGCGCGCGAGTGGCCTCGTGCGCCGCTATGCGCCCGGCTTCGCCTGGTGCGGCAACTTGAAGCCCGCCGCGTATCCGGCGCGCTGGCTCAAGGCGCGCTACGGACTGCCCTACGGAGTCGTGGTCTACGGGACCGACCTGTTGCTGCTCGACGCCAAGATCCGCCGGTCGATGCTCAAGCGCCGCACCACACGTGTGTTGCTGGGCGACGCGGCCGTGATCGTCGCCATCAGCGCCTGGACCGCCGAGCTGTGCCAGGCGGTGCTCGGGACGCTCGGCCTCTCCGCGGACGGCCGCGTGCGCCGCGTGCCGCTCGGCACCGACCCGAAGCACTTCCGCCCCGGGGTCGATCCACGCGCCGTGCGCCAGCGTTTCGGTCTGAGCGACGGACCCTGGCTCCTCACCGTCGCGCGGCTCGAGTGGCACAAGGGCATCGACACCGTGATCAAGGCGCTCCCTGCCTTGCGGGCCGCGCACCCCGGGGCCCGCTACGCCGTCGCCGGCGTGGGCGAGCGGCGGCCGCACTTCGAGCGCCTCGTGGCCGAGCTGGGGTTGGGCGACGCAGTGCGGTTTCTGGGCGCCGTCACTGACGAGGAATTGCCGGCCCTCTACAACGCCGCAGACGTCTACGTGGGCGCGTCGCGCCTCCACGACCTGATGGCCGAAGGTTTCGGCATCTCGCTCGTCGAGGCGTCGGCGTGCGGCCTCGCGGTCGTAGGGGGCCGGTCGGGCGGCGTCCCCGACGCAGTGCGCGACGGGGAGACGGGCATCCTCGTCGATCCCGACGATCCCGCCGCGGTAGCGGCGGGCATCGGTCGGTTGCTGGCGGATGGCGAGCTGCGAGCGCGTTTCGGGGCGGCGGGGCGGCGGGCGGTCGAGACGTACTACAATTGGGATCGCGTCGTCGCCGACCTCATCCGGATCGACGGAGAGTTTCGGCGGCCGCCGCCGGCCGCGCGGTAATTGCATAGGTCGGGCAATGACGGATAAAGCCGCCGTCCACCGGCGACCAATCCTGCTCCGGCTGCGTCACCACCGCCTTTCGCTCCGCATCCAGCACGAACATTCCCTGGGGTGCCTGCACCAGGCACGCGCCGCATCCGATGCAGCGCTCCCGCTCCACCCGCACGACGACGCGCCGCTTCGGGAAGATCCCTTGGTCCCCGGCGGCGGGCCACTCGTGGGGCCGGTCGAGGGCCGCGATCGTGGCGCGGTAGCCTTCCTCCACCACCTCGCGGAGGTGATCGAACGAGAACAGCGACACGTGCTCGACGCGCGGGTGGATGTAGTAGATGGGAGGCGCGCTCCAGGTTTTGAACCGCTCCTCGAGCAGCGTCTGCATCAGGATCTCGGTCGCGCGCGCAAATACGCCGGCGAAGCCTTCGTCCTGCGTGTCGGCGCGGAAGGCGCTCGACGCCGAGACGTCCACCGCGAGGATCGGTTCGCTCCCCAGGGCGCGGGCCGCGGGGAAAGGCAGGTTCGAGACCACGGCACCGTCGACGTAGAAGCGGCCCGCGATTTCGTGCGGCGGCAAGTAGCCCGGCAAGGCGCAGGAGGCGAACACCGCGTCCGCGACCCGGACGTCGTCGAGACCGGGGAGCCCCCAGAACACCTGCATTCCCGAGTTCAGATCCACCGTGTTGACGGCGCAGGGCGGGTCGAGCTGCTGGAACGTGGCTTCACCCACGAGGCGGGTGATCAGGTTCTCGAGCGGCTCGCGGCGGAACAGGGCGGGGGAGTGCATGCGCTTGAACGCCATGTCGGCGTGCGCGACCGCGAACACGTCCTTGCGCTTCAACCCCAGGGCGATCTCGCGCAGGCGGGCAAGACCCATCCCACCGGCCCAGGCCGTGCCCACGAGGGCGCCGACGCTGGAGCCGATAATGTGCGTGGGGCGGTGGCCGCGCTCGATGAGCGCCTGGAGCACGCCGATGTGGGCGAGCCCTTTCATGCCGCCGCCACCCAACACCAGTGTGAACGGAGCGTCCCGCTTCACGTCGCGTGTCCGCTTGCCCGGAGGGTGAAGTCCCGAGTAACGTAGTCGGGTCTCCCATGCCGGCGCTACTCGTCTGGAACCGACTCGCACGTGACCGCTGGGCCAGTCTTGGGCTCGCGATCGTCGCCGGCCTCGCTGTCCTGGCGATTTGCGCGCCTCTCCTCGCCCCGGGTGATCCGTTCCGCGGCGACCTCGCCGCGAGTCTGCGCGCGCCCTCCGGCGCGTTCTTATTGGGCAGCGACGCGCAGGGCCGCGACGTGCTGTCCCGCGTGTTGTACGGCGCCCGCCTCTCGCTCGCGGTGGGGCTCATCAGTCAGGGCATCGCAATGGCACTCGGCGTCACGCTGGGACTCATCGCCGGCTACTACGGACGATGGGTGGAGGGGTTCATCATGCGCATCGCCGATGTCACCCTCGCCTTCCCCTCGCTCCTCCTCCTGATCGCCATCGCCGCCGCCGTGAAACCCTCGCTCCCCGTCGTCTTCGTGGTCATCGGCGTCGTCGGATGGGCGGGGATGGCGCGGCTGGTGCGCGGTCAGGTCCTCGTGGTGCGAGGGCTCGAGTACGTGCAGGCAGCGCGCGCCCTCGGCGCCTCCGACATTCGCATCCTCGCGCGCCATCTCCTGCCCAACGTGGTGGCGCCGGTCATCGTGGCCGCGACGCTGGGCATCGGCGGCGCCATCATGGCGGAGGCGGCGCTGTCGTTCATCGGTCTCGGCGCCCAGCCGCCCACGCCGTCGTGGGGCGCGATGGTCGCCGAAGGGCGCGACTTGCTGCGGGTGGCGCCGTGGGTGTCGCTCGTCCCCGGTCTCGCCATCGGCCTCGCCGTGCTGGGCGCGAACCTGCTCGGCGACGGTCTGCGCGACGCGCTCGATGTCCGGGGAAACCCCGCATGACCGACATCGCGTATCACCCCACGCGGGTGCGCGCGCTGCGCGAGAGTTTCCGCGCGCTCCGCGCCGCCGAGTTTCCCTGGACGGCGGACACGGTGTATCTGAACAACGCGTCCATCGGCCCGATCCCCGAGCGCACGCGGCGCGCCCTCGACGAGTTCACCGCCAAGCGCACCGCGCCGCATCTGCTCCCCGATCGCGAGCTGTTCGCCGGCCTGACGGCGGCGCGGCTCGGGATCGCGCACCTCTTGAACGCCGACCCGTCCGAGATCGCGCTGGCCACGAACACCGGCTTCGGTCTGCATCTCGCCGCGCGGGCCTTGCCGTTGAAGCCCGGCGACATCGTCCTCCTGTCCGACAAGGAATTCCCGGCGAACGTCTACCCGTGGCTGCTCCTCAAGAAGGAAGGGATCAAGGTCGAGGTGGCGCGTTGCGGACCGGAGGGATGGCCCGACGAGGACTACCTGCTGGAACGGCTGCGCGACCAGCGCGTACGCGTGTTGGCCGTCTCGTTCGTGCAGTTCTCCAACGGCTACCGCGCCGACTTGAAGAAACTGGGCGCGGCCGCGCGCGCCAACGGGACCTATCTCGTGGTGGACGGGATCCAGGGCGTGGGGAACTCGGTCCTCGACGTGCGCGAGACGCCCGTGGATATCCTGGCCTGCGGGGGCCAGAAATGGCTGCTCTCGCCGTGGGGGTCGGGGTTCGTGTACGTCCGAAAAGAGCTGATCCCAACGCTCGAGCCGACGATCACCGGCTGGATGGCCTTCGAGGGGACCGACGACTTCTCCCGCCTCACTGAGTACAACCCCACCTTCCGTGCCGACGCCCGCCGGTTCGAGATGATCACCCTGCCGTATCAGGATTTCGTCGGCCTGACGACTTCGTTGGGACTGCTGCTCGAGATCGGGGTTCGCGACATCGCGGAGGTCACGCGCGCCGCGCACGAGCCGATCGTGAAGTGGGCGCAGGAGCACGGTGTGCGCATCGCGTCCCCACTCGAGGACCGCCATCGCTCCGCGATCCTGTGCGTGGCGCCACCCAAGGCTGCCGAGGCGTTCCACGCCGTCAAACGCGCTCGCATCGTGTGCAGTCTCCGCGAGGGCGCCATCCGCCTCTCGCCGCACGTCTACAACACCGTCGAGGAAATGGAAAAGGTGGTCGAGGTTCTAGACGACCTGACGTAGGTCGCGGTGCCGATCCACCCACCAGGCAAACAGCACGAAGAGCCACCCGAAGACGATCCCAAAGACAGCGATGGCCTTCATGTCCGTCGGCGGCGGCGCGAAGAGCGTGCTCACGTAGGACCCCACCAAAACGATGATCAAGGCCCAGAAGCCCCACCGCCCGATGCCGTCGCGCGGGCGCGTGGTTCGCGCGTAGATCACCATGCCGGTGATGAAGAGCAGCCCTTCGACGATCAGCGTACCCACCACCGAGTTCCACAGTCCGAGTCCCAGGTTCACGCTGCCCGGGTAAAGCGGCATGTCGGGTCGGTGGGTGACGACGTCGAGCACCCAGTGGCTCAGGACGAGCAGTCCTACCACGACGGCGCCCCGCATGTAGCCCGTGCGCGTCCGATAGAGATAGCCGAACAGCAATCCCCACGCGGTCAGCGCCACCAGGCTGTGCGAGATCGGGATCTCGTCGAGCCACAATGTGAGAAACGGATTGGGTCCGGGGACCATGCGCGCCTGCTCCCACCCGAGCAGGAGGAACACGGGCCACAGCAGATCGGCGAAGGTCGGCGCGGCGAAGAGAGTGCCGAGCGAGGTGCGAGGCGCCAGGCGCTTGGCGGCGAGACCGAGGGCGTAGTGGCCTATGAACACGACGCCACGACTCCACGACGCCAAGGTTCACGTGTGGCGTGGCGACTTGGCGTCCTGGCGTCACCCACCATGCAGCCGTTTGATCAGTTGTATCTGCCCCGCGTGATACAGGTCGTGCGACGCGATGCCGTAGACGTTCGCCGCGACGCTCCACGTCGAGCGCCAGGCGCGTCTGCCGAGCTGCCTCGGGTCGAGCCGCGCGATGGCGCGGCGCAGCAGCGCGTGTTGTTCGCCGAGCAGAGCGCAGTCCCGCTTCCAGGCCGCCGCGGTCGGCCGTTCGGGCAGCGGCGGGAAGTTGGAGCCGGGGCGCGGGAACTTGATCTCGGGATCGCGCACCAGCCGGCGCCGGACCATGCACTTCCAGTAGGCTGTGTGCAGCACCAGTTCCCAGATGTTGTGGCGTCGTCGGCGCGGCCGCCACAGCGCGCCCGAGACGGTGATGCCACGGATCGTCCCCTTGAGGGGTGTGCCGTGCCAGGCGGGAGCCGTGTAGGCCTGATCGAAGACCTCGAGCAGCAGACGGATGCGCGGGTCCATTATTGCGCCTTGAGCAGCGCGTACTCCTTCTTGCCCTTGCGCAGCAGCAGACTCCCCCCGGCGATCCAGTCGGCGGGCGTGATCTCCTCGGCACGCTGCTGGTTCACGTAGATCCCGCCTTGCTCGATGGCGCGGCGAGCTTCGCTCTTGGACTTCGCCAGCCCTGCCTGCACGACGGCATCCACCAGCGTCACGACGTCGCGGGCCACGGTCGTCGTCGGAATCTCCTGCGCCAGGATCTCAAACACGCGGGGCCCAGCGCCCCGCGGGTCGAAGTCGCCGAACAGCACGCCCGCCGCCGCCGCCGCGCTCGCCGCGGCGTCGGCGCCGTGCGCGAGCGTCGTCACGTCGGTCGCGAGCACCGTCTGCGCGGCGCGCGCCGCCGGGTCCTTCTTCTGCTGCGCCATCAGCGCGATAATCTCGTCCTTCGATTTCAGGGTGAACAGTTTGAGATACCCCTCGACGTCGCGGTCGTCGACGTTGATCCAGAACTGATAGAACTTGTACGGCGACGTCAGCGCGGGATCGAGGTAAATCGCGCCCGCTTCACTCTTCCCGAACTTCTGGCCCGACGCCATGGTGACGAGGGGCGCCACAAGCCCGTGCGCCTCCCCGTTCTCCACGCGGCGGATGAGGTCCACGCCGGCCGTGATGTTGCCCCACTGGTCGCTGCCGCCCACCTGGAGTGTGCACTGCCGCTCCCGATACAGGTGCAGGAAGTCATACGCCTGGAGCAACATGTAACTGAACTCGGTGTAGGAGAGGCCGGAGTCGCGCCGCGCCTGCACCGATTCCTTCTGGAGCATCACGTTCACCGTGAAGTGTTTGCCCACATCGCGCAGGAAGTCGATCAGACCCTGCGCGACGAGCCACTTGGCATTGTCGAGCAGCAGCGCGGCGGTCTTGCCCGCGCCGAACTCCAGGAATCGGGCCATCTGGTCGCGCTGGCGCTGGAGATTCTCGCGGATCTGCTCCTTGGAGAGCAGCGGGCGCTCGCCCGGCTTTCCCGATGGATCGCCGATGAGTCCGGTGCCGCCGCCCATCAGCACGATCGGCCGGTGGCCGTGGCGCTGCAGGTGCGCGAGCAGCATCAGCGGCATCAGGTTGCCGATCTGCAGGCTGGGCGCGGTGGGGTCGAACCCGCAATATGCCGTGACCGATCCGCGCGCGAAGTGGGCTTCCAGGCCCGGCGTCGCTTGTTGAACGAAGCCGCGCCACTCGAGTTCGCGGAGCAGATCAGGAGGGCTCATGGCGGCGAATCGTACGAAGCGCCCGCTATACTGGCAAGCGCTGGCAAGCGCACGTCCCCCTCACTAGGTTGTAATCGCAATGGCTGTTCCGACCTCCCTTCCGGCTTCCGCCGCGCCCTTCCGACTGTCGTTCCTGTGGCGCTGGTGGTACGACCCGCGGCAGCGCAAGCGCGTGCTCACGGGCTCCGCCCTCGGCTGCCTGTTCGGGCTCGGGCTGAGCTACGGCTCGTGGACGCGCGTGTGCGCTGCGGAGCGGTGTCCCAGCATCGCGCGCATCATCACCGAGTCGAACCCGAAGCAGCTACAGACCTCCAAGGTGTACGCTGCCGATGGCCGGCTCATCACCGAGCTGGGCATTGAGCGCCGGACAGTCCTGCCGCTCGCCGAGATGCCCGTGTATCTGCGGCAGGCCTTCATCGCCACCGAGGACAAGCGGTTCTACTCGCACCACGGCATCGACTTCGTGCGCTTTCCCGGGGCCGTCCTGAACCGCTTCCGCGGATTCTCGACGATCACGCAGCAGCTCGCCCGGAACGTCTTTTCCGATCAGATCAGCCGCGAGCGCACGCTGGCGCGCAAGCTCAAGGAAGCCCGCGTCGCGGTGGAGCTGGAGCGCAACTTCCCGAAGGACACGATCCTCGAGCTCTATCTCAACCAGATCAGTCTCGGCCCCAACGTGGCGGGGGTGGAGGCGGCGTCACAGGTGTTCTTCGGCAAGTCGGCGCGCGACGTGAATGTCGCCGAGGCGGCGACGCTCGCGGCCCTGCCCAAGGCTCCCGGCAACTACAATCCCCGCAACCACCCCGACCGCGCCGTGGCCCGCCGCAACGTCGTGCTGAATCTGATGCGCAACCAGGGGTACATCACGCCGGAGGACGCCGAGTATTGGAAAGCGTATCCGCTGCTGCTCACCTCGAGGCGTACCAGCTACGGTGACGTCGCGCCGTACTTCGTGGAGTGGCTGCGGGCGAGCTTCCTCGAGCCTCGCTTCGGGCGCGACCTCTACGAGAAGGGATATCGCATCTACACGACGCTGGATCTCGACATGCAGGAGGCGGCCGAGCGCGCGCTGCAGTCGCAGCTCGATGAGATCGAGGCCGGGGCGTACTCGGCGAACGCGAAGTTTGATGGGCAGGGCCTCACCTACCGCGAGTACGTCGAGCGAGGTCGTACCTCGGCCGAGGACCAGGGGCCGTTCTCCCCCTACCTGCAGGGCGCGCTGGTCGCGCTCGATACCCGCACCGGCTACATCCTGGCGCTCGTGGGCGGGCGCGACTTCGTGGACTCGAAGTGGAACCGCGTCACGCAGTCGGTGCGCCCGCCGGGCTCGGCATTCAAGCCGTTCGTCTACTCCGCCGCCGTGCGCGCCGGCTGGCCCGTGGACACGCTGCTGGACGACTCGCCCCTGAACCCGCCGGTGATCCAGCTCGACAGCTCGCTGTGGCAGCCCAAGGACTACGACGACACGACGCTCGGCATGATTCCGATGCGCCAGTCGTTGTTCCTGTCGCGCAACCTCTCCACCATCAAGATGGGGATGAGCATCGGCGAGCAGACGGTGATCGGCGAAGTGCGCCGCTACGGCATCACCACGGCGCTCCCCCCGTATCCGTCGATTCACATCGGGGCGAAGGGCGTGAAGCCCCTCGAGATCATCGCGGCCTACTCGTCGTTCGCGAACCTCGGCACCCGCGTGGAGCCGATCGGCATCCAGCGCATCGAGGATCGCGAAGGGAACATCGTCTATCAGTCCACCGTCAAGCGCGAGCAGGTGATGGACGCCGAGCACAGCTGGTTGATGCTCGACATGCTGCGCGACGTGATGCGCTGTCAGCCCGGGACGGGTCCGAACCGCTGCGGTACTGCCGCGGGAGCCGTCGCTGGTCTGCGGGTGCCGATGGGCGGCAAGACCGGCACGACCGACGACTACACCGACGCGTGGTTCGTCGGCTTCACGCCCGAGATCGTGGCCGGGATCTGGGTGGGGTACGACGCGCAGCAGCGCATCATGGGCAACGCCGGCGGCGGCCGCATCGTGGCTCCGGCGTGGACCAAGTTCATGCGCGACGTCTACGAGCGGCGCCCGCCGCCCCCCGACTGGTCCCGGCCCGACTCGCTGATCACCCGTGAGGTGGACTGGACCAACGGACGGCTCGCGACGCCGTTCTGTCCCATCGAGGTGCGTCGCTGGGAGTGGTTCTATCCCGGCACGGAGCCGAACGAAGTGTGCGCCGTGCACTCACCGTTCGGCGTCGGCATCACGCCCTAGCGCGTGCTCCGGATCCGTGCAGGCCGGGTGTATCCGGTGACGGCGCCGCCGATCGAGGACGGCGCCGTTCTTATGGATGCGACAGGGAAGATCGCGGTGCTCGGTCCACACTCCCAGGTCCCCGCGCCCCCCGGGACCACGACCCGCGAATTCAAGGACGCCGCGCTCGTGCCCGGCCTCGTCAACTGCCACACCCACCTCGAGCTCACGCACCTCGCCGGCCAGAACGCCGAGCCTGAATTCACCAGGTGGATCCGTCGCGTCCGCGAACTGAAGGACGCGACGACGCCCGAGGGGTTCTACGCGGCGGCCGTCCAAGGCGTGAAGGATTCCTGGGCTCGCGGCGTGACCTGCGTAGCCGAAACGGGGAGCACCGGCGCCGTGATGCGGGCGCTGCACGATCTCGGCGGACGCGGGATCGTGTATCAAGAGGTCTTCGGTCCCGATCCCGCGCAGCTCGCCGAGAGTATGCGGGCCCTCGAGAACGCTGTCTCGCAATTTCGCCGTCTGGCAACTTCGCAACTCAGAATCGGCGTTTCGCCGCACGCGCCGTATACAGTGAGCGCACCGCTCTACGAAGCCGTCGCGGGGTTCGCGCGCCGCGAGCGCCTCCCGGTGGCCGTCCACCTCGCCGAATCCAAGGAAGAGAGCCAGTTCGTCGAGAGTGGCACCGGGCCATTCGCCGACGCCTGGCGCGCTCGGGGCATCACCGTCGTGCCACACCGCTGCGCGCCCGTCGAGTACTTACGGCGTCTCGGCCTGTTGAACGCCGGCTCGTTGTGCATTCACTGCGTCCAGACCGACGAACATGACGTCGCGGTGCTCGCGGCCGCGGGCGTCGCGATCGCACATTGTCCCCGGTCCAACCGCGCGCACGGCCATGGCGCCGCGCCGCTGGGCGCGTTTCGGACCGCCGGACTCCGGGTTGGGCTCGGCACCGACTCGGTCGTGAGCGTCGGGGATCTCGACCTTTGGGCCGACGCTCGAGCGGCGGGGCTCGACGGGAAGGACGCGCTGCACGCGATGACTATCGACGGCGCCCGCGCGCTGGGGTGGGCGCGCGAGATCGGGTCGCTGGAGGTCGGGAAAGCCGCCGATCTCGCCGTGTTTTCGGACGACATCCGCCGTCATCCGCCGTCGTCCGCCGTCCTGACGGTCCTCGCGGGCCGCATCGTTCACGAGCTAGATTCGGGCGCATGAAGACGCAGCGCCACGCCGCCATCGTGAGGATCGTCCGCCGCGACACGGTGGGCAGTCAGGAGCAGTTGCGCGAGCTGCTGCGGGCCGAGGGCTTCGCAGTCACGCAGGCGACTCTGTCGCGGGACATCCGCGAGCTGGGCCTCGCCAAGGTCGCCGCCCCGGACGGCGGCTCGCACTACGCCGAGTCGTCGGAGGGCAGCTCGGGCGTGCGGCCCCACCTGGAGCAGCTGCTCCCCACCATGCTCGTCTCGGCCGAAGGGGTGGGCCCGCTGCTGGTGCTCAAGACGACGACCGGCGGCGCTCAGGCGCTGGCGTTGGCTCTGGACGGAGCGGGGTGGAACGAGGTCATCGGCACGATCGCGGGTGACGATGCGATTCTAGTGATCACGCGGAGCGAGCGCGCCCGGCGCGGCGTGCAAAGCCGCATACGAGAGCTGGCCGGCATTCCTGCATGAGGTATTCATGAAAAGCCTTCGTGTTGCCCTCGTTTGGGGGTCCCTCGTGATCGCGACGGGGACGAGCTGCGCCCGCAATGACGGGTGGCGCCCGCTCTTCGACGGTCACACGACGACTGGTTGGCGCAACTTCCGCAGCGACTCGATCGCCTCCGGATGGCAGGTGGTGGACAGTGCCCTGACCCGTGCGCAACCCGGCGCGGGCGACATCATCACGCGCGACAAGTTCAAGAACTTCGAGCTGGCGCTCGAATGGAAAATCGCGCCGGGTGGGAACAGCGGGATCTTCTACCGCGCGAGCGAGGACGACGACGCGGTCTATTGGACCGCGCCCGAGATGCAGGTGCTGGACGATGCCAATCATCCCGATGGGGCATCGCGGCTCACCACGTCGGGCGCGAACTACGGGCTCGATTCGGCGCCAGCGGGCGTGGTACGGCCCGCGGGTGAGTGGAATCAGGTGCGCCTCGTGGTGAACGGCAACCACGTGGAGCACTGGCTCAACGGCGTGAAGGTCGTCGAGTACGAGCTGGGCAGTCCGGCGTGGGAGGCGAAGGTCAAGGCGAGCAAGTTCGCGCCCCACGTGCACTACGGCCGCAACACCGAGGGTTACATCGGCCTCCAGGACCACGGCGATTGGGTTGCCTTTCGCAACATCAAGATCCGAGTACTCCCATGACCAGACCGAGCAGGAAGCGTATCAGCAGGCGCCGCTTTGTCGGCGACGTGGCGACGGGCCTGTCGTTCACGATCGTGCCCCGCCACGTGCTGGGCCGGGGGTTCGTGGCGCCGAGCGACAAGCTCAACATCGCGTGCATCGGCGTGGGCGGCATGGGCGCGAGCGACGTGCGCGGCGTCGGGAAGACCGAGAACATCTATGCGCTGTGCGACGTGGATGACCGCCAGGCGGCGCAGTCGTTCACGGCGTTTCCGTTGGCAAAGCGCTTCAAGGATTTTCGGGTGATGCTCGACAAGGAAGGAAAGAACATCGACGCCGTCACCATCTCGACCCCCGACCACACGCATACCGTTGCGGGCATGATGGCGATGAAGATGGGAAAGCACACCCGCATCCAGAAACCGCTCGCCCGCACGCTCTGGGAGGTGCGCCAGCTCGAGGACGCGGCGCGCAAGTACAAAGTCGCGACGCAGATGGGGAACCAGGGCCACGCCGACGAGGGCACGCGGCTGATCCGCGAGTGGGTGGAGGCCGGCGCCATCGGCACGGTGCGCGAAGTGCAGTTGTGGACCAACCGCCCCATCTGGCCGCAGGCGCTCGAGCGGCCGCTCGAGGACCTCCACACGCCGTCCTGGCTCGACTGGGATCTCTGGCTCGGGCCCGCCCCGCTGCGGCCGTTTCACACGGCGTACGCGCCCTTCCGGTGGCGCGGGTGGTGGGATTTCGGCACGGGAGCACTCGGCGACATCGCCTGTCACTCCATGGACGCGTCGTTCTGGGCACTCGACCTCGGCTATCCGACCCGCATCGAGGCCGAATCGACGAGGCTGTTCAGCGAGACGGCGCCTGCCTGCTCGCGCATCACGTATTCGTTCGCCGCCAAGGGGAATCGCCCCGAGGTGAAGGTCGTGTGGCGGGACGGCAGCCTCTACCCGCCGCGGCCCAAAGAAGTCACCGACCCGGCGGCGTGGCCCTTCGAGACGAGTGGGCAGCTATGGATCGGGGACTCGGGCAGGCTGGTGGCGGGGATCTACGGTGAGAACCCGAGGCTCCTGGACGCGGCGAAGCAGGCCGAGATCACCGCCCGCCCGGTGCCCCAGAAATACCCACGCACCGAAGGCTCGTACGCCGAATGGATCGCGGCCTGCAAGGGTGGCACGCCCGCCGGATCGAACATCCCCGATCACTCGGGACCGCTCACGGAGATGGTGCTGCTCGGCAACCTCGCAGTGCGTACGGCGCAGCCGATCGATGTGAACCCGCAAACCGGCGACGTGCTGACCCCGGGGATCCCGGCCGAGTACATCAGGCCCCAGTATCGGCAGGGATGGGGGTGGTAATCCGTCCTTGCGAACCCCGCCGCATTAAGTGTATTTTTATTCACACGTATGCATAAACAAACTAATGCCGGCAACGGCCCGCTCGTCGTCCTCGCCTACTCCGGCGGACTCGACACATCCGCCATCGTGCCCTGGCTGCGCGAGACCTACAACGCTCGCGTCCTGTGCTTCGCGGCCGACGTGGGGCAGGGCAGCGGCGAGCTCAAGGGACTGTCCGAGAAAGCCAAGCGCTCCGGCGCCGAAGATTGCGTCGTCGAAGATCTGCGCGAAGAGTTCGTGCGCGACTTCGTCTTTCCGACGCTTCGAGCCGGCGCGGTCTACGCCCGCACCTATCTGCTCGGCACCTCGATGGCGCGGCCCCTCACCGCGGCGCGCCAGGTCGCGCTGGCGCAGCGCGTCGGCGCGCAGGCGCTCGCCCACGGCTGCACCGGCAAGGGCAACGATCAGGTTCGCTTCGAGCTGACCTACGCCGCGCTCGGCCCCGACCTCCAGGTGATCGCCCCCTGGCGCGAATGGAAGTTCCAGAGCCGCGAGGACCTGATCGCCTACGTGCACGCGAAGGGCGTTCCGGTCCAGGCGACCGCCGAGAAGCCCTACTCGACCGACCGCAACCTGTGGCACTGCTCGCATGAGGGCGGCATCCTCGAAGATCCGTCGCAGGAAGCGCCGGAGCACATCTTCGTAATGACCAAGAACCCCCTCGAGGCGCCCGACGAGCCCGTGCTCGTGGAAATCGGCTTCGAGGAAGGCACGCCGGTCAGCGTCGATCACGTGCCGCTCGGACCCGTCGAGCTGCTCGAGACCCTGAACGAAGTCGCCGGGGAACACGGCGTCGGGCGCGCCGACGTGGTCGAAGACCGGCTCGTCGGCATGAAGTCGCGTGGCGTGTACGAGACCCCGGGCGGCACCGTGCTCTACGCCGCCCACCGCGAGCTCGAGCAGATGGTGCTCGACCGGCGCACCCTGCGGCTCAAGGACGAAGTGGCCCTGCGCTACGCCGATCTCGTCTACGACGGCCGTTGGTGGACCCCCGAGCGCGAGGCGCTCGATGCCCTCGTCACCGCCACGCAGAAGAAGGTGACCGGAAGCGTGCGGCTGAAGCTCTACAAAGGCGGCATCACCGTCGCGGGACGCGAGAGCCCGCACGCGCTGTACCAGCCGTCGTACGCGACGTTCGGCAAGGACAACGTCTACAACCAGAAGGACGCCGAAGGGTTTATCCGGCTTTATGGGCTAGCGAGTAGGATTGCAGCCGGATTGAACGCCGAGCGGACCGATGTCCCCACAGTCTGACATCCATCAGATGTGGGGTGGGCGCTTCGCGTTGGGTCCGAGCGAAGCGCTCGACGCGCTGAACCGCAGCCTCCCCGTCGATCATCGCCTCTGGCCGCAGGACGTCCTCGCGAGCAAAGCGTGGGTGCACGCCCTCGGCCGCGTCGGCGTCGTGTCGCCTGCGGAGGAAGCCCAGCTCGAGAGCGGGCTCGACCGCGTCGCCGATCGCCTCGCGGACGGCGCTGCCGTTGGCGCGCCCGACGAAGACGTGCACACCCTCGTCGAGCGGCTGCTCTACGAGGAAGTCGGCGCCGTCGCGGGCAAACTGCACACCGGCCGGTCGCGCAACGACCAGGTCGCGACCGACCTGCGCTTGTGGACACTCGATGCGATCGACGAGCTCGACGCGGCGGTGGCTGTGCTGGGCCGCACGCTCGTAGCCAAAGCGAAAGATGGCGTGGACGCGCTGCTCCCCGGCTACACCACGGCCAGCGCGCGCAACCGGTTCGCTGGGCCTACGTTCTGCTCGCGCACGCGTGGCCGCTCGTCCGGGACCGCCAACGGCTCGCCGATGCCAGGCGTCGCGTCGCCGAGCTACCGCTCGGCTGCGGCGCGCTCGCCGGCTCGGGATTCCCCGTGGACCGCGTGCTGCTCAAGGAGGCGCTTGGCTTCCGCGCCCTGTCGGCCAACGGGCTCGACGCCACCGGCGACCGAGACTTCGTTGCCGAGGTCCTGTTCGCGATCGCCCTGATCGGCACCCATCTGTCGCGCCTCGGCGCCGAGCTGATCAGCTACGCCAGCGGCGAGTTCGGGTTCGTGACTCTGTCGGACGCGTTCAGTACCGGATCGAGCCTGATGCCGCAGAAGCGCAACCCGGATGTCTTCGAGTTGGCGCGCGGCAAGGCGGGTCGCCTGCTCGGCCACCTGGTGGCGCTGCTCACGACGCTCAAGGGGATCCCCGCGGGCTACCAGAAGGACCTCCAAGAAGACAAAGCGCTCCTGTTCGACGCCTGCGACACCCTCGCCGTCGTGCTGCCCGCCCTGACAGGCGCGATCGAAACACTCACGGTGAACCCCGAACGGATGGCCGCCGCGCTCGATCCCGCGATGCGCGCGACGGACCTGGCGGATCTCCTGGTCGAAGCGGGTGTCCCCTTCCGCGAAAGCCACGGCCTTGTCGGGCGGCTCGTGCGGGAGGCGGAAAGAGCCCGGGTCCCGCTCGACAAGGTGCCGGCCCCCGTGGCGGCGGCGATCCATCCTGCACTGGGCGCCGCGGTCGCCCAGCTTGGTAGCTGGGAGGACAGTGTCGAGAGTCGAGGCACCGTCGGGGGGGCCTCCCGGGCGTCAGTCGAGGGCCAGATTGACGAGTTAGGGCACTCGTTTAGCCCGTAAACCCATCACTTGCCGGGACTTCGCCGCGTGTGTTAGCATACGTGGCCTATGCGCTGCCTCGCGCTTAACGCTTCGTTCGAGCCACTGACCATGGTGCCCGTACGCCGGGCGCTCCGCCTCATCATCGACGGCAAGGCCGAGGTGGTGGAGGCCGAGGGGGCGCCGGTCCATAGCGAGCGCCTGGCGGTCCCGCGTCCGGCGGTGATCCGCCTTGTCCGGTTCGTGCACGTCCCCCGCCGGTTCCGCCGCCAGGTCACCAACACCTTCCTCTTCGCCCGCGACAACTACCGCTGCCAGTTCTGCGGTCGCTCCCAGCTGGAGCTGCGGCAGCGGGAGTGCCTCACGCGCGACCACCTGGTACCGCTGTCGCGCGGCGGCACGAACGCCTGGACCAACGTCCTCACCGCCTGCTCGAGCTGCAACACGCGGAAGGGCAACCTGTTGCCCGAAGAGGTGGGGATGCACCCGATGCGGGCGCCGCACGAGCCGCATTTCGTGCACCTCTCCTGGGCGGTTCGGCGGCTGACGCGGACCCAAGCGAAGTACATCCGCCTCTTCTACGGGGCGGACGTGCTGGCGACCCTCGAGTCGCTGTGAGCGGGACGACGCCGTGGCTCGTGGCCGGAGCAGCGGGCGTTGCGCTGGTGGCAGTGCTGTTCGCGGCCCAACCGGCCGCCGGTGCGCATCCCGATCCTCGCCCCGGCATCACCGCCGATCGCGTGCTGACCGACCTCGCCATTCCCCGAACGCCGGGATCCGTCGAAGCCTACGCCGCCGCCCGTGCTGCCGCGGGCACCCTCGATGGCGTCTACTGCCACTGCGACTGCTCCAAGCATGCGGGCCACCGCTCGCTCCTGACCTGCTTCGAGTCGGATCACGGGGCGTACTGCGACATCTGCATGGGTGAGGCGATCGTGGCGGCACAGCTCGCCAGCCGAGGGACTTCTCTGCAGGAGATCCGCGCTGCTATTGACGCTCGATTCGGATCGTAGGGCTTCGAGCTTCCAAGCGTTGCCGCGGTAACCCCGCGATCCGCACCAACAACCGCTGCGCCCCTCGCACCAACGCTTGCCCGAGGTTCCCCTCACCTGAGACTGCCGGCCCCACATCACCCCGCAACCAGCGCGACAGCTCTTCGAGGTCGGTGTCGTTGAGCGTCGACACCTCGAGTCGGCACAGGAAGTAGAAGCGCCCGTTGTTGCCCGCCGCAGGGCGCAACAGAATCGTGTACGGGATCTCCAGGGCCCGCGCCAGCTCCTCCGGGGTCGCGTAGCGGGTCACGCTGCCGCCGGTGCGGATCAGCACGAAGTCGTCGGCGAGGGGATCGTGCCGGGCCACGGCGTCCCATGGCACCTCGCGCACGAACTCATCGAACCAGCTGGACCGCACCTTCCACAGCTCGAGACGGTAGTGCAGCCGGAGGGGGAAGCCCGATCGCATGAGGGCCACGAATCGCCCGTCGGCGAGAAGCCCGGTGCTCTGCACCCGCGGCACCTCGCTCTGCAGAGTGACCGTGAGCGACGGCGCGGGGGCGGCCGCCTGCGCCTGAGCGCCGACGGCCACGCCCAGGACGAGGGCGCAGAGAACGAGTACCGGCTTTCGCCGCACTCTTGGCACCCTAGAACCGGTGGTCGAGCCGGACCGTGAAGCGCAGTCGTTCGCCGGTGGTTACCGCCTTGGCGACGTATAAGCCAAAACCGCCCCAATCCACGCCGAGCCCCAGATCGGCAAGCCAGCTGCCGAGCGTCGGCAGCCGGTCGCTCGGCAAACGACCTGGCCCGGTTCCGACCAGCCACGCCTGGCCGGCATCGCCGAACACCACGAGGTCGGGCCCCTCGAGGCGCAGCAGCGTCCCGCCACCCTCTTCGTCGCCCTCCTCGCGCCCGGTTCCAAACGGCGTGTAGCTCCAGTTGAGCTTCAGGTGCCCGCGATACTCCGCCTGAATCGCCACGACCCGGTCGCATGCCGCGACGAGCGAGCCCGTAAACGCCGGGTCCGCGATGTCACGGTTGCACGCGCTGGCGCGGAAAGCGTAGCCGGTGAGCGGGTCAGGCCCGCCCAACGACAGCCGCCGCTGCAGCGGCAGGGGATCGCCCCCCACCCAGCCGCCGGCGAGGAGGCGCAGGTTCACGCGGCCCGACGGGCTCACGCGGGCGTAGCGACGCACGTCGATGAACAGCCGGTTGAACGCGTACGACCCGTCCGTCGGGATCGTGCCCCGGACGGCCGCCGGCACGGGCTGCGGCGTCACGTCCTTGCTGCTCGAGTGCTCCAAGGTGGCGCGGATGAGCCACCCCGTCGTTGGATCGGCCTCGTCGTTGCGTGTGTCGATCGTCCCGTTCGCGCTCCAGGTCGTGTAGTGACCCTCGTCGATCGGCGGGTTGGGCCGCCAGGCGTCCGAGTTGCGGAACAGCGTCCACGGGTCGCGCGCGGCGACGCTCGCCTGCCAATCGCGGCGCACCTCCACCGCCACGCCGATCTGCCGCTCGGGATGCGCGAACACGCGGGCGGCCCATCCCTTGTTGAGGTAGTAGTCCCGGTAGTCGCGCGCGAACACGAACGCGCTCCACCCGACCTCGGCGTTGCGCAGCCCCCAATCCTCGATCGGTGTGACGACGTCGTAGGCGCGGAAGCCCACGCCGAAGGGCCGGATCTCACCCGCGCGCAGCTCGGTGCGGAGCATGTAGCCCAGGTCGCCGCGCTTGTCGCTCAGGTCGCCCGCCGAGCGGAATACGCCCAGCGCGTCGAGCCGGATGCGCAGGTGGTCCCGGACCTTCCAGTCGAACAGGGGGCCGAAGACAATCGGCAGTCCCTCGACCCGGTTGAACGTGCCACCGGTCGCGATCGTGAGCGTGGAGCGCGTGTCGGCAGTCCCCCACGACACACGGGCGCCGGGGTTCCACAGGGCGCGGCGCCGCAGGTTGGGCGCGTAGGCGATTTCGTCCCCTTCGCCCCGCAGGCGGTAGAGTAGCGGCTCGCGGTACTGCCGCAGCTCCCCCCCGATGCGGGCCTCCGTGGTGCCTTCGACCGTTCCGCCCACGACGATCAGGCTCCCGGTGATCTCGGCCCCCGGCTCGAGCAGCACGTCGCCGTTGATGACGACCAGCGTGCCGGTTACGCGGCCGCCGATGAGCGCCGGGCCATTCCGCACCGCGACGTCCCCGCGCCACTCGTTGCCGCGCGGCAGGCGCGTGCGGCCCACGAGCCGTGTCGTCGTGGGGGCGTTGTAGAAGTGAATGACCTCATCGGTCACCACGCGCGGCAGCTCGAGCGCCTGAATCGTGGCGCCGGAGCTGTCGGGGTGGATGACGATCGTGGTGTCCTGATGAACGACGGTCGCCAGGACTAGGAGAAGCGAGAGCATAGCCGAGCCTTGGTTGGGGCTGTGATACGCCGGTGCACGGGACGTGCCGCCAGTCGATGCCGCAGTGGTGCGGTTCCGGGGCGGCGCCGTGTCATCCCGTCATGTTTCGATAATGTTGCGGGGCGGCTCGATCCCGAGCCGCCGCATCCGTCGGTAGAGATTCGCGCGATCCGTCGACAGGCGGCGCGCCGCCTCGGCAACGTTGCCGCGCGCCGCCGATAGCGCGCGCGCGATCAGCTCGCGCTCGTGCTGATCGAGCGCGTCCGCCAGGCCGACATCTGGCCCCCCCCCCGCTGCTGCCCTGTTGCCGTCAGGCGCGGGCGTGATCACCGCTCGGCCGCCATCCTGACCGTGCGGAATGACGCGGGCCACGTCGTCGGCCCCGATCGTCTCACCGGTGGCGAGGATGGCGAGGCGCTCCACGATGTTCGCCAGCTCGCGCACGTTTCCCGGCCAGCGATACGTGGCGAGGAGCTGCAAGGCGCCCGCGTCGAGCCGCACCGCGCGGCCGAGCCGCGCCGCGCATCGCGCCGCGCAATGACGGACGAGCGGCGGGATGTCGTCAGGCCGCTCCCGCAGGGGCGGAATGTGGATCGGCAGCACGTTGAGCCGGAACCACAGGTCCTCGCGGAACTGGTGCGCGCGCACCGCCTGCCCCAGATCCTTGTTGGTCGCAGCGATCACCCGGACGTTCACGGTGAAGGGCCGCTCGCCGCCGAGGCGCTCGACGACTCCGGTCTCGAGCACGCGCAGCAACTTGGCCTGCGCCTCGGCGCCCAGGTCGCCGACTTCGTCGAGGAACAGGGTGCCGCTGTCGGCCAGCTCGAACCGCCCCTGCCGGCGCTCCTCGGCGCCGGTGAAGGCGCCGCGCTCGTGCCCGAACATTTCGGATTCGACCAGGTCGCGCGGGATCGCCGCGCTGTTCACCGTGACGAACGGCTTGCCTGACCGCGCGCTCTGGCGATGAATCGCCGACGCCACCAGCTCCTTGCCGGTCCCCGACTCGCCCGTGATGAGCACGCGGGATTCGGTAGGCGCGACGCGCGCGATCATCGCGCGCAGCGCGTCCATCGCGCTGCTGTTGCCGACGAGCGGGTCTTCGTGGCCCAGCTGCGCGTGGAGGCGGCGGTTCTCCGCGAGCGTGCGGCCCAACTCGAGGGCGCCGCGCAGCGCGACGAGCACACCCTCGGGCGTGAGCGGCTTCTCGAGGAACTGGAACGCGCCGAGCTTCGTCGCGCGCACGGCGTCGGCGAGGTTCGCCCTGCCGCTCATCATGACGACGGGCACGTGTGGCACGCGCTTCTTGAGCTGCTCGAGCGTGGCCAGTCCGTCGGGACCGGGCGGCATCATCAGGTCGAGCAGCACGGCATCCGGGGCGTCGGTGGCGACGACCTCGAGTGCTGCCTGGCCGTTGGGCGCCTCCAGCGTCTCGAATCCCTCGGATTCGAGCAGCGCGCTCACCATCTTGCGGATGTTCGCCTCGTCGTCGACGAGCAGGATGCGGGGGCTCATACGGTCGGGGGGGGGAACACGATCGCGAACGTCGCCCCACCGCCCGGCGTGGCGGTGAGAGCGATCGTGCCGCGGTGGGCCTCGAGCGTCTGGCGGACCAGCGCTAGGCCGAGCCCCGTGCCGTCGGCCTTGGTGGTGAAGTACGGCTCGAACACCCGCTGGCGCAGGTCATCGGCGATCCCGGGACCGTGGTCGGCGATCGTGACGGCGATGCCGCTGCCGTCCCCCGTGACCGTCACGTCGATCGCGCCTTGCCCCTTCATCGCCTCGGCGGCGTTGCGAAGCAGGTTCGCGAAGGCGCGCCGCAGCGGGTCGTAGTGACCGAGCAGCGTGCGCGGTCCGCCGTTCGCCGTGAGCCGGACCGCTACGCCGTCCGGCACCCCCGTGCGTCCCAACTCTTCGAGGAGTTCAACGAGGTCAACCTCACTCTGCGGGCCCTCGGGCAGCCGCCCGAAATCGGCAAACTCGCGCGCCAAGCGCTCCAAGCGATCGGTCTCTGCTTCCAGGACCTGAATCGCCGTGGCCGTCCGGCCGTCCGGCCGTCCGGCCGCGTCCTTCAGGGTCCGGCGCATTTGATCCACCGCGATGCGCATCGACGTCAGCGGGTTCTTGATCTCGTGCGCCACGCGGCGGGCGACCTCGCGGAATGCGCGCAACCGTTCCGCCTCGAGCTCCCTGTCGCGCGCGGCGGCGAGGGTGTGGGCCAGCTCGCGCAACGCCTGACGCAGGGCCTCGAACTCGGGCGCCCCGCGCACAGTCGCAGCGCCTTCGGGGAGGGGCTCGCGCCGCCTGATCAGCTGCGTCCACCCCACCAGCTCGTCGATCGGGCGCGACAGCTGGCGGGAGAGGTGCCCCGCCACGTTCACCGAGGCGTACAGCACTGCCGCACCCAGCAGCAGGATTACGACGGCGAAGCCCGTCGTGTAGTAGCGGAGGAAGGTCTCGGCGCGCCGCGCCAGACTGACGGACGCGGACACCTGATTCAGGTGATGGCGCAGCACCACCCGTTCGCCCGGCGTCAGGTGCAGCGTGTCCACGCCCTCGAGCAGGATGCGCGCCGAGAGGGCGACGCGCTCGGAGGAGGCCCTCGCCCCGGCGGTGGGCAGCAGGGTGCGCACCGACAGCACCCAGCCGGCGACGGCGAGCACCGTCGGAACCGCGGTCATGGCCACGAGGACCAGGAAGATTCGCCGCCGGAAGGGAAGCGCCATATTTCAAGCGCAATCTAGGGCTCGGGCTCGCCTGTGACAATTCGACACGGGTTCCTTGGGGGATCAGATGAAGGCTCACACGCACTACCTGTGGTTCAACACCAAGCAGCGTCAGGAGATCATCGACATCACGGAGCAGGTTGCGAAGGAAGTGGAGGTGAGCAAGGTCGTCGAGGGAATGGTCCTCGTTAGTGCGATGCACATCTCGGCGTCGGTGTTCGTGAACGATCACGAATCGGGCCTATGGCACGACATCCTGGAGTGGCTCGAGGGGATCGCGCCCTGGGATCCCGGGCGCTACCAGCACAACGAAACCGGCGAGGACAACGCTGCCGCCCACCTCCGGAGCCTGACGGTGGGGCACGAGGTGATCGTGCCGATTACCGCCGGCAAGCTCGATTTTGGCCCGTGGCAGCGGGTTTTCTACGGGGAATGGGACGGCCAGCGCAAGAAGCGGGTGATCATCAAGGTGCTGGGGGAGTAGTGTGCCCGTCGTCCCGCAGCTCCTCCAAGTGGAATGCGAGGGCGCTCTTCATCCGGCGCTCGACCTGCCGACGCGTCGCTCCCGTTGCAACGCACCCACCGATGTCTGGAGAGTAGGCAGAGTACCCGGTCTTCGTCTTCTCTACGATGACGAGCACTTTCATACGAGTCTCGCTTGCTTGAGAATGCTCTTGAGCGTTTTCGGTGCCAACTCCTCCCGGGGATGCCCGGCGATGGTCACCAGTCCGGGCTTCCGCGGATGCTTGTATTGTCGGTGACTGCCCCGCATGCGCGCAAGATACCACCCGTCGTCGCACAGGAGCCGGATAACACCCTATTGCTGCGGGTCGTCACCAACTACCGCACACCCGCATAGCTCGTGAGGACCTGCTCGAAAACAAAATCGCCACCCCGGTACTCCGCCTTCACGACCCATTGTTGATCGCGGCTCACCCACACGTAGGATCGGAACCCTCCCCCCGCGTCGCCCTGCACCACCTCGAGCTTCCAGCAGTCGAACGTGCCCGCCGGCACGGTCACCACATCGTCATCGATCACTCGAAGGTCGATCGGTGCGAAGGGCGGGATTGGCCCGGCCGGGGAGGCCAGCCCGAACGTATACGCGCTGCCGCGCCACCCTGGCCGTAGCGGAAGCGCCTGACTCAACAGATTCAGATCGGTGCCGAACTGCGACAGGACGAGGACTGGACTCTCAGCTGCACCGGGTAGCGCGACCGCGGTCCGTAGGTGACGCTCCCCACGTCCGGTGACGTCGATCGTTTCGTGAACTGAGTCCGCAGAGTACTGCTGCACAATGTGTGTGCGGCTATTGCGGCCGTTAACCACAGAGCGGAGGGGGCGCAGGGTGGTTTGGGAAACGAACAACGAGTCAGCAGCGTCCCGTACGGGTCTTCGCTCGGTCGTGATGAGCCATACAGGGGTCCCATCGAGCCGCGTCGCGGAGGCCGTAATGCTGAGCTGGCCAGTCGTGCCGGTGTGAATGCCGTCGGTGGTTGTCCGTCCTTCGTAGGTCCACGTGCCTCCGGCGACACGGGTTAGGTCGAGGTCACTGATCAAGGGGTACCTTGGCGCCCGGGGCGGCGTTCGTCGGCCCTGTGCGGCACCCACGGTTGGCCACCAGGGGGCACCGCTCAGCAGATCGGTGTAGGCCCCCTGGTTTGCTCGACCCCGTCCCAGAGTCGCGATCGCGACGATTGCCACGACGGCCCCCGCGGCAACCAGCAAGCGGAGCCTCCAAGCTGCGCTGCGGTCGATTGGCAGCGGCACGCGCCTACCGCCTGCGCGGCTCGTGAGGATTCGCGCGCGCAGACCCGGCCCTGCTTCGGGCGCCGGCCATTCTCGAAGCGCGACTCGGAAGTCCTTGATCATCGGTGATCCTCCAATTCTCGGCGCACGCGGCGGAGGGCGCGTAGTAACCGTACTCGCGACGTCACCGCGTTAATGCCCAGCATCTCGGCGACCTCGGCGTGGCTGTAGCCTTCCATCTCCTTCAGGACGAGCACCATTCGCAGCGCTATCGGCAATGCGTCCACCGCCGCTTGCAGGGCGGTATGCTCCGTCCGTTCTGACTCAGCGGCGAGAGCCTCCGCACCCTCGAGCCCGACCTCGCGCCGGTGGTTTCGGCTGCGGTGCCGCATGAGAGCGACGCGCGTGGTGACGCGCCCGAGCCAGGCGCCTAGGCGGCCGCGCTCCTCGTATCGGTCCAGTGCTTCCGGCAGCCCCACGAAGACGTCGTGCACCACATCCTCGGCGTCCTCACGAGTGCCCGTCAGGCGGTAGGCCAGACGAAACAGCGCGGTCCCGAAAACGTCGTATAGCCCGCCCAAGGCCTCGGAGTCGCCGAGACGAATGCGGCGAACGAGCTCGGCCGACGCGGAGTCTGTGGGTTCAGCCTGGGTCGCCATGCGCTATGAAGCCAATGCTTTAGATCGTCCCAACGTTACAAGCCCTCTCGGGCGCCCGTGCTAGGATTCGCCGTCCCCATGGTATTCCGCGCGCAAGTTGTTTATTATCAAGGGTTCATGCATTTGGCAGATGAGTAGGCGAGGGGCCCAAATCATCAGGCAGCGCTTGCGGGCTTCGGCACTGGGCCGAAGCGACGCGCATTGGCGCGCCGAGATGAGTTCGGCGACCCTCCCCAATACCCTGCCGGCACCAACTACGGCGATCTTCGCCACCAACAAGAGCCCGACCCGGTCCGCCGGCGCCGTCGCCATTCCCTTCCTGGGAAGCGATGCGCCCCGGCGACGGTCGTGAGCCTGGAACCGAGTCCGAAATGACACCCCAGCAACACAATCACTTGCCACGCCCAGTTCACAAAGAACCACCCCCCCACGCCCCCAACGCCGCGCTCTTGATCGACTTCGACAACGTGACGATGGGTATCCGGTCCGATCTCCAGTCGGAGCTGAAGCGCCTGCTCCAGTCCGAAATCATCCGCGGCAAGGTCGCGGTGCAGCGCGCCTACGCCGACTGGCGGCGTTACCCGCAGTACATCGTCCCGCTCTCCGAGTCGTCGATCGACCTGATCTTTGCGCCGTACGGCTCGAACAAGAAGAAGAACGCGACCGACATCCGGCTCGCCATCGACGCGCTCGAGCTGGTCTTCACGCGGCCCGAAATCGGCACGTTCATCCTGCTGTCGGGCGACTCCGACTTCTCCTCCCTGGTCCTGAAGCTCAAGGAATACGGGAAGTACGTCATCGGCGTGGGCATCCGGGAATCGTCGAGCGATCTGCTGATCCAGAACTGCGACGAGTACTACTCCTACAACGAGCTCGCCGGCTTCACCAAGGAGAGCGACGTGGAGTACGTCCGCCGCGATCCCTGGGAGCTGGTCGTCGAAGCGGTCAAGCAGATGACGGCGCACAACGACGTCATGCGCTCCGACCGCTTGAAGCAGGTCATGCAGGAGATCGATCCCAACTTCGATGAGAAGGACGCGGGCTTCTCTCGCTTCAGCAAGTTCGTCGTTGAAGCGGCCCACCGCGGTCTCATCGCGCTGACCCGGCTCGACAATGGCCAATACGAGATCGCCCTCGGCCCACAAGTGGTCGGCGCACTGGCGCAGCCGGCCCTCGGCGCCCTTCCCGCAGCGGTCCCCGAGCGCGCGCCGCGCGAGCGGGAAGGTGGCCGCGGGCGGCGTGGTGGCCGTGGTGGACGAGGTCGCGAAGCCCGCGAGGCGTCCGTGGAGCCCGTGGAGCCCGTGGAGCCCGTCGAACCAGCGGCCCCCGCCCCCGCGGCCTCGACCGAGAACAAGACCAGCTTCTCGTTCGGCAATGCGTTCGGCCTGCTGAAGCAGGCGATGGGCGGGAAGAGCCCCGACGAGGTGCCGGAGAGCGTCGAGGAGCCCGCTCCAGAACCGGCCGTGACCGATGAGGACGATGTCCCGATGCCCGCTTCGTCGGCGCCCCCACCGCCTTACAGCGCGCCTCCGGCGTCGCCCGGCGGTATCCCGGCCCGTAGCGCGCGTTTCCGGCGCGGATCGCGCGGTGGGCGCGTGGCGCCTCCGGCCAGCGACATCCCCAAGATTGGCGTCGTGGAAGTCGATCCGAACTTCCGGCCGCGCATCGACCTGGTGCCTCCCACACCGAAAGCGCCGACGCCTCCGGTCACGTCGGAGCCGTCAGGGGGGGGGGCGGGGGGGGGCCGTAGCCGTGAGCCTCGAGGCGGCCGCGGTCGCAATGCCGGCGGCGAGCGCGAAGAGCGCGGTACCGCTGAACGCGGCGAGCGCGGCGGTCGTAGCCG
>Ga0193739_1000036_pt1 | contig 31694 bp, 35 predicted proteins | sample L2a2metaG_FD_144926 | JGI IMG/M metagenome (GOLD analysis project Ga0193739, IMG submission 144926) | Soil microbial communities from a riparian zone of the East river system, Colorado, United States - L2a2 | ecosystem: Environmental > Terrestrial > Soil > Riparian zone | place: USA: East River...
CCCCGCCCCCCCCGGCCCCCCCGTCCCCCGAGCGCCAGCGGACCGCGTGCCAGCGATCGGGAACGACGCGCCGCACCGACAAGCCATGCTGCTCGAACAACCGGCGCCAGGCCGGGAGCGGCAACAGGTGCTCGTTGATGTCCTGTTGAGCCGTGCCCTGATGGCCGATCACCTTCCAGCCGATGAAATCCTGATTGGGCACCATGATGCAGAAGCGGGCCGAGGACTTCGCGACCCGCTTCATCTCCTCGAGGCCCTGGCCCATGTCGAGGAAGTGCTCCAGGGATCCCAGACAGGTGACGTAGTCGAACGATCCGTCACGGAACGCGAGGGACTCCCCCGCCCCGACGGCGACCTCGGCAGTGGGCGCGACGCGCTTCGCGAGCCTGACGGCTTCATCGGAGAGATCGACACCGACGGCTTCGACACCGCGATCGCGCGCCGCCGCGAGCAGCGAGCCGGTCCCGCAACTGACGTCGAGGAGGCGACTGCCGGCCGTCGCCCCTAAAAGATCCAGGAAAACGGGATACGCCGCGGCGGGACGCATGCTTTGCAATCCCTTCGCGGCGTAGTGTTGGTTGTACCACGTCTTGACGTCGTCGGCGCTTGGGTGGGGCATGGGGACGAACGATAACGTGCCCGGACTGCCGGTTGTAGGTAGCGTACAAGGCGGCGGGTTTTTTAGCGGATGAGATCCACCCAGCCGGCCTCGTTGGCGACGAGCACGGCATCACCGTCCGGGTGCACAGCGATGAGACGCGGCCGGCCACCTGTGACGATCCTGGCGCGCTCGATGAGTCCCTGTCGTTGCAGCACGACAACCCGGCCGGCATCGAGCAGACCGACAAAGACATGGGCTTGATCAGCACTGAGCGCGATGCCGAGTGCGGCCGCGCCGAGCTCAACCGTCGCGGTGCGCCGCCCGCTCGGCAGATGAATGACGTCGAGCCAGCCGGATTCGTTGGCGGCGTAGAGATTCTGTCCGTCCGCCGATACCACCACATCCTGGACCACACCGCCGACGTCGAACCGCCGCGTGATCCCGAGCGTGGCGGCATCGACTTCGACGATCACGCCGGCACGCCAACACGGCACGAAAATCCAGCGGCCGGAAGGATGCACCGTCAATTGCGGGGACCCAAGTGGAATCGCGGTCGTACCGCTGACGGCGCGCTGCAGCGCCGACACCGCGACCAGCCGGTCGTGGTTCGTCGTGACGTACATCGTGTGGCCATCGGGGGCCATCGCGCCGCCCATGGCGTGGCCCGGGACGGGAATCGATCCGATTTGTTGCCGGCGCTCGAGATCGATCACGCAAATGGCCTCGGCCCATTGACTCGTGACGTACGCGACGTGCCCGCCTGGAAGAACCCGCGTCGGCGCGGGACCGACGCGAATCGTGTGCGCCACGCGCAGCGGGTTGAGATGCAAGACGTCAACAGCGGCGGCATGGCCTCGTGTGACGAGCGCCTTGCCGGATGCCGTGAGCACGACGTCGAAGGGCGAGCCGCTTACGTCGATGCGCTCACTGATGCTCTGTACGACGCGATGTCCCGGGGAGCGTTGCGGGGTCGTACGCCACGTGCCGATTGGTGCCCGAGCCGGCGTCGCACGCGCCACTGCCCGGCCGCTGCGCTCACCAACCGCCTGCAGGAGCGGCGATGGCAACGCGAGGGGGGCCGCGACGTGCCCCCTGCCATTCCCATTGGCGCAACGGTCGCGGAAGCGAAGCATCGTCACGGCGAGTCCCTCGCGCCGCACCTCGGACCAGCGCTGGCCCGTGACGCGGCGAACGAGGCGATAGGCGACGGCGGGATCGAGTCGCTCGCGCTCGGCCAGCTCGCGCAGCGACTTCCCCGATATCTCGGCTTCACTCATCCAGTACAGCGTGCGGGCCCAGCCACCAATCACTTCGAGCGGCGGCAGACCTTCGCGACGGAGAGCCCGGGCGAGCTGATAGCGGTCATGAAAGCCGAGCCATTCGGCGAGCTTCTGAGAACAGGGGGGATGGCCGTTCATGCAACCAAGCGCGCTCAGCAGCGCCCGTCCGTGATCGGACAGGTGCGGGAGGGCTGATTGAAGAACGCTCGTGAGCCGCAGCAATGGCATCAGAGGCGCCGTGTGGGGATGGTATCTGCTACACTACGTAACTAATCCTGTTGCAGCAAGGTAATTAGGGGTTTTCCCCTGATCGCAGTCGCCGCACCTCCCGCTCGAGCGTGCGCATCTCTTCGCGCATGCCCGCGAGCATTTCGCCCACAAAGCCAAAGCCGAACAGCACGACCCCGGAGATGACCAGCACCATGATGAGATCGAGGAGCGGGCGGAAGCCGATATGTGGCGGTCCGAAGCGGAGATAGACCGCGACCCCGCCGACCAGCAGTCCCACGAGGAAGAGAATCGCGCCCGCCACGCCGAAAAACAGCATCGGTTTGCGCCCGAAGCGCAGCTGGAACCAGACGGACATGAGATCGAGCACCCCCACAGGAATGCGCCCGATGCCGAATTTGGAAGATCCCGCGCGCCGCGGATACAGGGGGATCGGCTGCTGGGCGAGCCGGAACCCCTGGGAGGCGGCGATCACGACCATGAAACGGTGCCAGTCGGGGCGGGTCGGGACGGCGTCCATGACCTCGCGCCGGTAGGCTTTGACCGAATTCAGGTCGTTCACTCGGACGCCGAACAGCCAGCGGCACAACGCGTTATAGACCCCGGAGACAAACCGCTTGTCGTACTGCCCCTGCTTCGTGCCCGTGACGACGTCGGCCTCTCCTGCGAGAATCGGCGCGACCAGCGAGGGGATGTCGGCCGGCAGGTACTGGAGATCCGCGGGATAGAACACCAGCACCCGGCCGCGCGCCACATCGGCGCCCGACTTCAGCGCGTCGGCAATGCCTCGCTGCGTCCGGTGAGTCACCACGCGCACGAACGGATGCTTCGCCTTCAGCTCGTCGAGCAGGCGCGGCGTGCCGTCGTGACTGCCGTCGTTCACGATCACCAGCTCGCAGGCGTAGGGCAGCGGCAGCAGCGCTTCGCGCGTGAGCCGTACGAATTCGGCGAGATTGTCGGCCTCGTCCTTCGCGGGGACGAGCACGCTGACGTCGGGAGCCGTCGAATTCGTCGCGAGACTCACAGCCGCTTGCGCATGCGCGCGGGCAGAATGCCGAGCTGATCGCGGTATTTGGCGACGGTGCGCCGGGCGATGCGCACGCCTTTGCGCTCGAACATCTCGACGATCTGCTGATCGGTGAGCGGGGTTTTGGGTGGCTCGTCGTCCACGAGCTTTTGGATCTGCGACTTGATGGAGCGCGCGCTGGCGTCTTCTCCCGTGGTGGTCGAGAGACCGCTGGAGAAGAAAAACTTGAGCGGCAACAAGCCACGCGGCGTCTGCACGTATTTCTCGTTGGTCACCCGGCTCACCGTGCTCTCGTGCATGCTGATGACGTCGGCCACCTCGCGCAGCGTGAGCGGCTTCAAGTGGTCGATGCCCTTCTCGAAGAACTCCCGCTGCCGGTCCACGATGAAGTTCATCACCTTGAGCATCGTCTGGCGCCGCTGCTCGATCGCCTGGATCATCCAGTGCGCGCTGTTCAACCGCTGATTGATGAATTCCTTGCTCTCGCCGTCGTACTTCTTCTTGTCACGCGCGATCTCCTGATACGTCTTGGAAATACGCAGCCGCGGCAGGCCACTGTCGTTCAGGAACACATGGTATTTGTCGTCGATCTTCTCGACGATCAGGTCCGGGATGATGTAGGCGTCGTTGGCGGCGGAGTGCTGCAACCCCGGCTTGGGATCGAGCCGTGCGAGCTCGTCGGCCGCCCGCTGCACTTCGTCGGGCGCGAGGGCGAAGCGTTTGCCCAGATCGCTCCAGCGATGCGCGATCAGATCCTCGAAGGCGTCCTTGACGAGCCGGTATACCAGCGTGTCGGTGCGCTTCTGACTCTCGAGCTGCAGCATGAGGCATTCCCGCAGATTGCGAGCGCCGATGCCCGGCGGATCGAGCTGCTGGATGACGCGCAGCATCTCTTCGACCTCGGCCGTCGTGAATGCCGGCACGTTGAGGTCGAGCTCCGATTCAGCCTCGTGCTCTTCCAGCAGCTGGTTGGCGCCTTTGAGGATCTGCTCGATGGGGGCCTGGAGGGAGCCATCCTCACCGATGTTGCCGAGGAATTCCTCGGCGAGAAGCTGCTGGCGCGGACTGAGGTCGAGCATGCGCGTCTGCTCGCGCAGGTAATCGATCAGGTCTTTGCCCTCGACCGTGACGGGCTCGACGTATTCCCGCGCATCGCTGTACGTCCCGCTCGGCACACCGTGCTCGGTCCGGTCGTCGAGCAGGATGCTTTCCCAGTCCGGCCCGTCTTCGGCTTTCGCCTCCTTCTCCGGCTTGTTCTGCTGCTGCTCGGACGCGGGCGCCTGGACCTCCTCCTCGGGCTCGATCATCTCGAGGAAGGGATTGCCCAGCAGCTCCTGCTTGAGGTGTTGCTCCAGATCGAGCAGCGGCATGTACAGCAGATCCATCGCCTGATAGAGGCGTGGATTGATCCGCAGGTCCTGGCGGAGCGAGGTGTGCTGATGCAGGCCTGTCTTCATGCCGCGGAGGACAGCCGCGCGCGCAGGCGCGTGGTGAGGGTGGGACCGAGGTAGAGCGAGGCGACGCGATCGTCGAAGACGAGCTGGCGCACCGTCCCGGCGACCTGCACGCGGCCCTCGAACATGATGTACGCCCGGTCCACGATGTCGAGCGTCTGCTCGACGTTGTGGTCGGTGATCAGCACGCCGATGCCGCGGTGGCGCAAGCCGGCGACGATCGTCTGAATGTCGTTGACCGCGATCGGATCGACGCCCGCGAACGGCTCGTCGAGCAGCAGGAACTTCGGCTCGGTGACGAGCGCGCGCGTGATCTCGAGCCGGCGCCGCTCCCCGCCCGACAGCTGATACGCCTTCTGCTTACGCAGGTGCTTGATCGCCAGCTCGTCGAGCAGCGACTCGAGCCGCCGGCGGCGCTCGTCCTCGTCGATGTTCAACGTCTCGAGGATGGCGAGCACATTGTCCTCGACGCTGAGCTTGCGAAAAATCGACGGCTCCTGCGCCAGATAGCCGATCCCCGCCCGGGCCCGCTGATACATGGGGAGCGCGGTGATGTTACGGTGGTCGAGCAGAATCGTCCCTTCGTCGGGCCGAATCAGCCCTGTGATCATGTAGAACGACGTCGTCTTCCCCGCCCCGTTCGGTCCCAGCAAGCCGACGATCTCGCCCTGCGCGAGGTCGAGCGACACGTTGTTCACAACGCGGCGACCCTTGTACGCTTTCACCAGATGCTGCGCTTCGAGGCGGCTGCCGCCGCGCACGACTGGATGCTCGCCGCTGACCGACTCACTGCGGGCGACGGTCTCCTCGGCGAGCTCCAGGAAGTGCTGCGCGGCCGCCGCGCGGTCGGCGGGCATGCCCGCCCAAACATCCGGCGCGAATGCGACCGGCGCGTCGCCCCACAGCGCGCCCATCGGCAGGACCAGCAGCTTGAGCATCGCCAGGCGCGGCAACACCGACGTGGCGAGATAGGCGCGCGCGTCATCCACCGACAGACTGCCGGCGTCAGGGGTCTCCCCTCTTGCGTGAGCGCGCAGCTTGAGGAACTCCTCGCGGTAGGCCACCGCGAGATCGCTGAACGTCGCGTGGCCCTGATCGTCCGCGATGCGCGTCAGCGCCCCGGCCGCGAGGGCCAGTGACGAATCGCGCGTGGCGAAGAGATCGGCGAACCGGTCCAGGCCCGTCATGGAATCGCGGGCGGTGGAGGCGGGGTAGGTGCGGGAGGGCGCAGACTATCGGCCACGATTGCGGGGCGCGGCTCGAGATGCACGCCGTCGGCCTTGCCCGCCACGACGACCCGATCGATGCGATCGCGTCGCATGGCCACCGTGATCTGGTTGCCGCGCGAATAGTTGATCGACGGTACGGTTCGCGTCGTGTCGCGCGTGTCCGGCGGATGATGCGTCAAGGCACGGGCCGACCCACGAGATACCAGCTCCCGCAGCCGTGAGCGCGTGCTTTTGGTGACCGAATCCTGCTCCTGCGCGAACCGGATCGTCAGGGAGTCGCCGGTGATCCAATCGGTTGCGTTGGCCGTCGTCGTCGAGTCGCGTTTCGCAGTAGAGAACGCCTTGCCGAAGGCTCGAGATTCCGTCAACACCTCGCCCGGCGAATCGATGGCCAAGGAATCCGACTGAATCGTGTAGAGGGCCGAGATCGCGTGCGGTCGCAAGCTGTCCCCCCACGCGAACGTCTGTTGCAGCAACCGGTCGGCGATGCGCAGGTCGATCGTATCGGCGGTCAGGATCCAGTCGGCGCCGGTGGCCTTGCCGTTCCCCAGCGCCTTTACGCCGCGGATGTCGCGCTGCTCGAGCGCGAGCTCGATCCGCGTGCCGACCAGGGTGTAGTTCTTCGCCGCTTCGCCGGTGGTGGTGGCGCGCCCTCGCCCCTCGACGCTGGGCTTGCCGACGAGCACGCCGAAGCCCCGCGTCTGGTCCATCATCATCGAATCCGACCGCGCCGCGAAGTCGCTGCGATCGATGGTGACCTTGCCGCCCGCCCACATGCGGTCGTCGCCCTTAAAACGGAGGCGATCGGCCACGATGATGTACGGCTCCTCGGTTGTTTCCCCCGAATCGCCCGCCGCGGTTTGGCGGTACTCGACGGTCGGACGCTGCGTCGCATACATCGCGACCGTGTCGCGAATGCCCGGGACCGCCCGCCAGTAGTTGAGATTGGGACCACGCAGGACCGAGCCCGTGCGCCGGTTGACCGCCACCACGTTGTTGTGTGCCTCGAGGCGCTCGTCGCGCAGGTGGTATCGCGCCAGGCGCGCGTCGAGCGCGAGCCCGGTATCGCGGATCTGGACACGGCCGATGAGATCGAGGCGGCCCACCCTAGGGTGGTGCGCAAAACTGTCGGCCGAGATCGTCGTGCTGGTGCCGACGCAGTGCGCCAGGACGCCCCCACCGCCATGCGTCGTTGTGTCGCCTGATGCATTGACGACCTGAGCGACGTGGCCCATGGAATCCACTGCAACGCGACACGGCCTGCCGGCGGTGGTATCAGAGACACCAGGTTGTTGCGCGAGCAGCACAGCGAGCAGCGCGATCATTGATTCGGAAGGATGAACTGCCCGCCCGTGCCGCGGGCGCCTTTGGCGGTGATGTTGCGAAACTCGGGATCGGAGGTGAAGCCACGGCCTTCCATGTGGCGGTCGGGCGCGTCGAACACGAAGTCCTTGTCGGAGCTCACCTGGTTGCGCACCTGGTTGTAGTACATCACTTCGGTTCGCATCGTGCCGCCATCCTTGTCGCGTACGACGACGACGTTGCCACGGGCCTCCATGTCGCCCGTACGCCAATGGTTCGTCCCCTCACGGGCTGTGAGCGTCGAGGTCGCTTTCCCCGTCGCATCATAGAAGGTCACGTGCACGTTGCGTAGCTCGGCGCGCTGCGTACCGGAGAAAAAAAATGCCGTATCGGCCCGCACCCGCGCGCGCAGCACCCCGGCGTCGGTGACGTAGTGACTCATGCCGATCAACACCTGGTCGGCGCTGTCCAAAGCCGCTTGGGTGGCGGTGACCGGAGTGCCGGTCTTGCAGGCCCCGGCGACCACGAATGCAGACAACAGCAACCACCTCATACGGCGCCGGCTTTCATCAAATCGTGCAGATGTACGATGCCCACGACTTTCTTGTCACCGTCGAGTACCGGGAGCGCCATGATGCCGTGGCGCTCCATCACGCTCACGGCGACCCCGGCGAGCTCGTCCGACGTCGTCGACTTGGGTGTTCTCGTCATCACCTCACGAACGGGTGTGTCGAGGAATGCGTCGGTCCGCTCCATGAGCCGCGTGAGGTCGCCGGCGGTCACGACCCCTACGAGGCTGCCCTGCTTGTCGACGACCGCCGCGGTGCCGCGCTTCTCGGCGAGCAGTACCACGCACTCACGCATCGGCCGGTCGGCGGTGAGCGTCGGGAGATTGTCGGTGAGCATGACGTCGGACACGCGAAGCAGCAGCTTGCGCCCCAGTGCCCCGCCCGGGTGGAGCGTCGCGAAATCGTCGCGCCGGAATCCCTTCTCCTCGAGCAGCGTCACGGCGAGCGCGTCCCCCAGCGCCAGCGCGACGGTCGTGCTCGTCGTCGGGGCGAGGGTTTCAGGACACGCCTCGTCGCTCACGGATGCGTCCAGCACTACCGTGGCGTACTGGGCGAGCGGCGACGTGGCATTGCCCGTGAGCGCGATGATCGGTACGCCAAAGCGCTCGAGCTGGGCGACCAAGCCAAATAGTTCGTCGGAGGCGCCACTCTTGGACAGGAGGATCGCGACGTCCTTCTTGCTGACTCTTCCCAGGTCGCCATGCAAAGAATCGATCGGATGCAGGAACGTCGCGGGCGTGCCCGTGGAGGTGAACGTCGCGGCGATCTTGCGGGCGATCAGGCCCGACTTCCCTACGCCCGATACGATCAGGCGACCTTCGGCCGCTTTCAGGATCTCTATTGCCTGCGCGAATGCCGGCCCAAGCCGGTCGGCCAGACGCTGGACCGCCGCGGCCTCGAGAGCCAGGACGCGCTTGCCACGCGCGACGAGCTGCTCCGCGCCCGTCTGCGGCCGAGAAGCCCGGGCAGGTTTACGCACGGACTGCCTCCCGCACGCGTTGCCAGACGTCCACGGCGAGGCTCACGATTCCCGGCAGCTGATCGAGCGGAACCATATTCGGCCCGTCGGAGGGAGCGCGTGCCGGATCAGGATGGGTTTCGAGGAAGAAGCCGTCGGCGCCGGCGGCGGCCGCCGCGTAGAGCAGCGGCGGAATAAAGGCGCGCTGGCCACCGCTCGAGCCATCGCTCCCCTGCCCCGGCTGCTGGACCGAGTGTGTGGCGTCGAAGATCACGGCGGCGTTGCACGCGGCGCGCAGCCGCGGGAAGCTGCGCATGTCCACCACGAGATCGCCGTAGCCGAAGAACGTGCCGCGCTCCGTCACCGCGACCTCGGGCGCTCCGCCGGCGCGCACTTTCTCGACGGCGCCGCGCATTTCCTCGGGCGCCATCCATTGCCCCTTCTTGATGTTGACCGGGCGGCCCGCTGTTCCGGCCGCGATGAGCAGGTCGGTCTGGCGGCAGAGGAACGCAGGGATCTGCAGCACATCGGCAACACGTGCGGCGAGCGGCACGTGACCCGGCTCGTGGACGTCGGTCAGAATGGGCAGACCGGTCGCGCTGCGAACCTTTTCCAGCGCCCGCAGCCCCGACTCGAGCCCCGGGCCGCGCGGGGCGTTCAGACGGGAACGATTGGCCTTGTCGTACGACGCCTTGTAAATGACGCCAATGCCGAGCTTGACCGCGAGCTCGGCCAGGGCCTCGCCGACCCGGACGTTGAGGTCGTCGGATTCGAGGACGCAGGGGCCCGCGATGAGAAACGGGCCGTTTTCCGCCCCCGCCCCCCCCGCCCCGCCGAACCGATGGGCCATATCAGTCGGTGCGTCCCGCCAGCTCCCGCGACGTTGCGGCGCGCGGATGCTTGTTGCGGTGAGCGAGCGCCGCGCCGACGAATCCGGCGAACAACGGATGCGGGCGCATGGGCCGCGACTTCAGCTCGGGATGGAACTGGCAGCCGATGAACCAAGGATGGTCGGGCAGCTCGATCATCTCGACCAGCGAGCCGTCCGGCGAGAGTCCCGATGCCCGCAACCCATACTCCGCGAGCACGTCGCGGTAGGCGTTCGAGACTTCGTAGCGATGGCGATGCCGTTCGCTCACTTCCGTGGCGTTGTATGCCTGCGCCACGCGCGAACCGGGCCGCAGCCTGCAAGGATAGGCGCCCAACCGCATCGTGCCGCCCATCTCCTGAATCCCTTCCTGCGAGCGCATCAACGCGATCACCGGATTCTCACACTCGGGCGCGAACTCGCTCGAGTTCGATTCGGGAATCTTGCAAACGTTGCGGGCGAACTCGATGATCGCGGTCTGCAGGCCGAGACAGATGCCGAAGAACGGTAGCTTGTGCTCGCGCGCCCAGCGAATCGCCTCGAGCATGCCCTCCACGCCGCGCACGCCGAAGCCGCCGGGCACGAGCAGCCCGTCGTAACCGGCGAGCAGCTCGCCGGCGGTCTCCTGATCGGTGAAGCGATCGGACGCGATCCATTCGATGCGCACGCCGGCTTCATTCGCGATGCCGCCATGCACCAACGCCTCATGAATGCTCTTGTAGCTGTCGGCGAGCTCCGTGTACTTGCCGACCACGGCGATCCGCACCTGGTGAGGCGGCTTCAAGATCTTGTCCACCATCGCCGCCCAGGCGCGCAGGTCGGGCTCTTTGGTGTCGAGGTGGAGCCGGTTGCACACTTCCTTGTCGAGTCCCTGGTCGTGGAGCTTCAGCGGGATCTCGTAAATCGACTTCACGTCCGGACTCTCGACCACGCAGCCGAAATCGACGTTGCAGAACTGGGCGATCTTTCGTTTGAGATCTTCCGAGAGCGGACGCTCCGTGCGGCACACCAGAATGTCGGGCTGGATCCCGATCTGCATCAGCTCGCGCACGGAATGCTGCGTCGGTTTGGTCTTCAGCTCGGCCGTCGCCGCGATGAACGGCACCAACGTCAGATGGATGAACAGTGTGTTGTCGCGGCCCACTTCCTGGCGGAACTGGCGGATGGCCTCGAGAAACGGCAGCGATTCGATGTCGCCGACCGTGCCGCCGATCTCGGTTATCACCACGTCGTGGTCGGGTGCGAGCCGGCGGATGGCGCCCTTGATCTCGTCGGTGATGTGCGGAATCACCTGCACCGTCGAGCCGAGGTATTCGCCGCGCCGCTCTTTTGTGATGACGGACAGATAAATGCGGCCCGTGGTCACGTTGTTCACTTGTGACAGCGACCGGTCGATGAACCGCTCGTAGTGACCGAGATCCAGATCGGTCTCGGCGCCGTCGTCGGTCACGTACACCTCGCCGTGTTGAAACGGCGACATCGTCCCGGGATCGACGTTGATGTAGGGGTCGAACTTTTGAATCGTGACCTTGAGCCCGCGTTCGGCGAGCAGCCGGCCAAGCGATGCCGCGGCGATTCCCTTGCCGAGGGAGCTCACCACGCCTCCGGTCACGAAGATGTATTTCGTAGAGCTCACGAGCTCACCTCTCTGAGGTGTCGGGTGATCTCCGCTTCCGCCCACGCGAGGTCGGCCGGCGTATCGATGCCTGGCGCTGCCGGACCGTCAAACAGCGTCACACCCATCGGAATTCCGTGCAACAGCGGCCGCAACTGCTCGAGCCGTTCCCACTGTTCTTCAGGAACGGGCGGCAGCCGAACCCATGCATCCAACGCTTCACGCGTATAGGCGTACACCCCGACGTGCTGATGGTAAACCACGTCGCCCTTGCCATCGCGATCGAACGGAATCGGGGCGCGTGAGAAGTACACCGCCCGGCCCCGGGCATCCACGACGACTTTGACTCGGCTGGGATCGTTGACGAGCGCCGGATCGAGCGAGCCGGCGGCGGTGCCGAGCGGATCGCCGCCTTCAAGACACGCCAGCGCGCCCCGCACCGCGGCCGCGGCGACGAAGGGCTCGTCGCCCTGCACGTTGAGGATAAAGTTGAAGTCGCTAAACGACGTCTTGGCAATGACTTCCGCAACACGCTCTGTGCCTGAGGCATGATCCGGAGACGTCATCACCGCTTCGAATCCCGCGCCGGTGACGACGCTCGCGATTTCCCGAGCGTCGGTCGCGACCACCAAGCGATCACAGACGCCCAGATCGGCGATGCGGCGGGTAACGACGAGGATGAGGGGTTCGCCCGCCAGAGGCAGGAGAGGCTTGCGAGAGAGCCGGCTGGAGCCCAGCCGTGCAGGAATCACGCCAAGGACGGGCACGGAGGAAGATACAAAATCCGTGCCGTGGAGTCTACCCCGAGGCTACCACCTTGCCCTGCGGTCCCTTAAGTCAACGTGGACGAATGGCCCGTGCGACTTGGTAGCGTGGTATTTGCCTAGCCCGCCGGCGCTCTGGGCGCCGTCGAACAGCCGATACAGCACATCGGCATCGCGTTCATCGCTCTTGCCGTCGTTGTTGAGGTCGTCCATGCGGCCATTGTGGTCTTCGTCAATGAAGATGTCCGCGGCTGAGCCCCAGGTGTGACGACTGTAGGCCACGTTGCCGATCGCCCGATTGTACGCGGGTGTCCGATATCCGCTCATGACGTAAAACGTCGACGCGTGGTAGCCCGCCTTGTTGGCCAACTCGAGCAGCTCCTCGAGCCGCTGAACCAGCGCTTCATTCAACACGACGTACTTCGGATAGCCGCCGGACTGCTTGCAGAGAAACTGCTTGAGCCGGAAGTGCGCCGAGACGAATGTGTCTTCATTCTCGCGCGTCACCTCGACGAACCCGACTGGCGGCCGGTACATGTCGAGTCCGCGCAATGGGCGCGTGGCATAGCGACCGATCCGGTAGCCGTTGAGGAATTCGCCCTGGAGGCGATTGTAGGGAACGAGAACGAATGCCTGGATCGTGATGGAGTCGCGTTGCCCGGCGGCGACAACCCGAATGGGATAGAAACCCGGCATACTCGGGGCGGTCCAGGCCCAGCGCCCATTACCCAGCGGCGTGAGGCGGCCGGCCGTGGGCCGAGCTTCCGAGCCCTCGAGTGTAACCGTTTCTCCTGGTAGCACCGTCAACGTGCTGATGGGCCCGCGCGAGACCAGGCTGCGGTCTCGGACCGCGAACGCATCCGCGCTATCCGTGCGGACCGTGGGAGTTACGGCGCCCGCGCTGCCGATCGCCAGTGCGATGACGGATAGGTTGGAGAGCTTCACCCCGGCACAGTAGCGGGCTAGTCCCATCTAGCACAAGAGGATTAGTCCCTACCTGCACAATAGGATGAGTTTTGAGCACAAAAAGGGAGACTGTTAGCCCTAGTCGATGAGGGCCAGTGGCGCTTGAAGGGCGTTCGCCAGCGGTCGATCCAGCCCGTGGATATCAGAGCGGAACTGGATGGTCCCGTCTTCATCGGCCCAGGCCGTCCAATACAGGAGATGAATGGGCACGGGGCGAGGCAGGTAGATCGTGCGTTCGGTGCCCTCGTCGAGATCGCCCCCACTCCGCCGATCATGCAAGTACGTTAGTGGACCTTACGACGCGGAGAAAATTCTCCAGAATGCGCTTTCCATGTTCCGTCCCGATGGACTCGGGATGGAACTGCACGCCGTAGGTCGGATGATCACGATGTTTCATGGCCATGATCTCCGATGCATCTCCTGTGCCTTGGCGGTCAGCGCTCATCGCTGTGACGACCAGCGACGGTGGAAGAGACGCGGGATCTACAACTAAGGAGTGGTATCGCATCGCCGTGAACGGGCTCGGAATACCGTCGAATAATTCGTCGTCGCTATGCACAATCGGGCAGGTCTTGCCGTGCATGAGCCGCGGGGCGCGCACGATCTTGCCACCGAACGCCTCGCCGATTGCCTGGTGGCCCAGGCACACGCCCAGAATCGGCACGTGGCCGGCGAGGGCGCGGACCAGCGGCACCAGGATGCCGGCCTGGGCGGGTGTCTTGGGTCCCGGTGAGAGGACCACGGCCGTCGGCTTCAGGACCTGCACGTCGGCGACGCTCAGCGCGTCGTTCCGATAGACGACCGGCTCCTCGCCCAGCTCACCGAGATACTGGACGAGGTTGTAGGTAAACGAGTCGTAATTGTCGAGCACGAACAGCATGCGGGAATCTATTGAAAGACCAGCCCGCGGACGAGCGTGCTCACCTACTCACGCGGCGCTTCTCGACGACGACCGCGCGACTTTCGATGCCAAGCGTGTAGGCCGCGCGGAACGTGCCTTCCACGCCCACTTTGGCGCCGCGCGCCGGAGCCCCGCCCCCTTCGGTCACCACGGGTAGCGTTCCGGTGCCGTCCTTCAGCTCATACGCGCCATATCCCAGAGCGCCGATTGAATTCTGCACTTCGCCGGCGATGCGAACGGTCTGTCCGTCGTACTTCCCCGGATCGGCGAGCAGTGTCTTGATGGACGTCGTCTTTTCGTTGCACGCCATGAAGGCGAGCACGATACTGAAGAACAGCAGTGGCTTCGCTAGTCTGCGCATATTCACGTCTTCTCCTGGTTGTCATGTAGTACTACGCGATCGTTGCCCGCGCGCTTCGCCTGTTGGGCCGCCGCGCAGGCGGCATCCAGCAGCGCATGCGCCGTCGTGCCGTCTTCCCCAAAAATCGCGACGCCGGCGGCCATGACCGGTCCGGTAAGCCGTTCCGCACCGTGCAACACCTCGAGTCCGCGCACTGCCGTGCGGATCTCCCCGATTCGCTCGATCGTTGCGTCGGGCGTCGATTCAAGCACCAGGACGAATTCGTTATCCGAGTAGCGGCAGGCCACGTCGCTCTTCCGTAGGTGCTCTCGCACCACCCGCCCCACCTCGCGCAGCATGGCCTCCTGCTGGCCGTCTTCCAGCGACAGCACGGTGACGGTCAGCGGCGCCTTCGCCCGCTCGGCGCGATGCAACTCGCGCGGCAGCGTCTCTTGGAGGTACCAGCGGTTGACGAGCCCGGTCGTGGCGTCGTGCGTCTCTTGATCAGTGGTGCGACGCGGTGACCGCGTGCCGGTCGCACTTTCCTCCCGGGCGCGCTCGCCGCGCTGGCGCTCGCGAGTCACGCGCTCCGTGATGTCGTGAACCGTGCACTGCACGAACTGTTTGCTGTCCGCCAAAAACAGCGTGCTTACCAGCTCGACGTGCCGGATCTGGCCGTCTTTCGTCTCGAGTGGCAGATCGTCGTACCGGACGTGCGGCTGCCGGACGAGATCGCTAAAGTGACTCTTGGCCGTTGCCGCGTTCTTGAACGCCGGGATGCTCCAAAGCGGCTGATCGAGAATCTCCTCTTGCGCGTAGTCCAACAGGCGGCACATGTACGGATTGACGTCCACCACGACGCCCGTTTCGGCATCGAGCACGAGAATCCCGTACGGGGCTGTCTCGAACAATCGGCGATAGCGGATCTCCGAGGCCTTCAGTGCCCGGTCACGCCGCTGCCGCTCCGCCGCCGGCGGGTCGAGATGCACGGCGGTGCGGCCCTGGAGCCGCCCCGCGTTTTCCGTCACGAGATGAGACTTCGGAGCATCACGCATCGGTTCGCCGCTCCTTTTCCTAAGCCTAGAGCCCACTGCCCCGCTCATGCATCGGCCCAAGTGGTGAAACGCCGGGCTAATCCCGACGGACGACGCGCTTAGACCCTGCCCGTAAGCTCCGAGCCGCAAAAAGCGCACTTCGTCGCTCTGATCGGGATCTTGGACAAGCAGTACGGGCAGTCCTTGGTCGTGGCCGGCGCGTCGGCTTTCTTGGGACCGAGCCGCGTGATGGAGCGAACCATCAGGTAGACGACAAAGCCCACGATCAGGAACGTCACCACGCTCGAGAGGAACAAGCCATAATTGAGCGTGACGGCGCCCGCGGCCTTGGCATCGGCCAATGTCGCGTAGGGGGCAGCGGCCTTGGCGCCCTCTTTGAGCACCGTGAAGAGGTTGGCAAAGTCTACGTTGCCAAGCAGCAAGCCGATCGGCGGCATGATGATGTCGTCCACGAGCGAATTGACGATCTTGGTGAAGGCGGCGCCGATGACGACCGCAACCGCCAGATCGATGACGTTGCCGCGCATGATGAAGTCGCGGAAACCCTTGAGCATAGGAATGGTCCTTGTGGGAGGCTAAACCCCGAAACGCCCGTCGGCATCATAGAATTGAGACGTCTGAGATACACCAAAGTCCGAAGGAGGAACCTCATGCTGAAGCTTGTACCGGCACTAATCGCGGGGTTAGTCGGGATGGGTGGATGGGCCGTGGTGACAGTGAAGGATCTCCCCGAGTACCTCGTCGTAGGACAGCAATACACGATCGAGTTTCAAGTCCGGCAACATGGAAGAGACCTGATGGGCGGCCTGCGGCCTCAACTGGTGGTGAGTAGCTCGGAGCGTCGGCTTGGTGGTCTGATCGGTGGCAAAGACCAAACAGCGATTCCCGCCGTTGCCCGCCCGGCCGAAGGGACCTACGCGGTCACCTTCACGGCACCCGCGTCGGAGCGTGTCTTTCTCACGATCCGGACCGGCTTCGGCAACAACGAGCTGCGCTTGTATCCCCAAAGCGTCGTTGCCGCCGGTGCATCCCGGCCGGCCATGAGTGCGGCTGACCGCGGACAGGTGTTGTTTGTCGCCAAGGGCTGTAACGTCTGCCACAGCAATACCGATCTGACCGACCGGCCCGACAATCAAGTTCTGACAGCGGGCCCGGAGTTAGGTGGCCGGCGGCTTGCCCGCGACTACGTGCTGCAGATAATGAAGAACCCTCTGACGCAGAACATGCCGAATGTCGGGTTGAGCGATGCCGAGGCTGGGGCGCTGGCCGCGTTCCTGAGTGGAGAGCGGACGGTTACGACCGGCCGCTAGGTCCGGCAGCTCTCGAGGCGGCCGGACTCGAGGCCGCGGCGGAACCATGCTTCTCGCTGTGCCGATGTGCCGTGCGTGAATGACTCGGGGCTGATAGTCCCAGTGGACATGCGTTGGAGCCGATCGTCGCCTATTGCGGCGGCGGCTCCAAGGCCCTCTTCGACGTCCCCACCTTCCAGGACACCAGCGCGCGACATGTAGTTGCCCCAAACGCCGGCGAAGCAGTCGGCTTGCAGCTCCCGGCGCACGGACCCCTCGTTGGACGTGCCGAAACGATCGCCGAGCAGATTCTGCACGTGATGGCCGACCTCATGCGCGAGGACGTAGGCCTGCGCGAAATCGCCCGGGGCGCCGAAGCGGCTGTGCAGCTCGTCATAGAACCCGAGATCGATGTACACCTTGTGATCACCGGGACAGTAGAACGGCCCGGTCGCCGCTTGCGCAAAGCCACACGCCGACTGCACCGCATCGCGGAACAGCACGAGTTTGGCGTTCTGATATCGCGCGCCGCGCTGGGCGAAGATCTGCGACCACGTGCTCTGCGTCGTGTCGAAGACGAATGACACGAAGTCCACGAGGGGCTCCTCGCCCGCCGGCGCCGCTGCACCGCCGGAAACGAGACTGAAGAAGTCTTTCCTGAAGATGAGGCTCAGAACCAGCAGAATCACGACGCCGCCGATGCCGAGGCGGCCGGCACCCAGCCCGCCGAAGGCCCGTTGCCCGCGGCGATCCTCGACATTGGAACTGCGGCCTCCGATGCTCCAGCGCATCCCGTCACTACCCCGAGGCCGCGCGCGGGATTCACGCGCGCGGGTGGTAACTCCTATGGACGGTACGGAGGTAATCCCGATCGACATGGGTGTAGAGCTGGGTGGTCGAGAGATCGGCATGCCCCAGCATCTCCTGCACCGCACGCAGATCGGCGCCGCCCTCGAGCAGATGCGTGGCGAATGTGTGTCGCAGCGTGTGCGGCGTCACGCGCTTGGCCAGGCCTGCGCGGCGGGCATTTGCCTTGATGATGCCCCACGCTCCAACGCGCGAGAGCGGCGTGCCGCGGGCATTCAGGAAAAGCACTCCTTTGCTTTTCCCTCGATCCAGCGTGGGACGTGTTTCGCGGGCATACATCGAGATGACGCCCATCGCGGTCTTGCCGAACGGCACGAGGCGTTCCTTAGATCCCTTTCCGAAAACACGAACGACCCGCTCCTGGAATGAAATGTCCTGGAGTTTAACGCCCACCAGCTCAGACACGCGCACGCCGGTTGCATAAGCAAATTCGAGGAGTGCCCGGTCGCGGATCGCGAGCGGAGCGTCGGTATTGGGGGCCCCCAGCAGCTTGTCGATCTCCGCGATAGACAGAACAGCCGGAAGCGTGCGCCACCGTTTGGGCGATTCGATCCGCTCGCTCGGGTCGCGCGCCGCGATTCCCTCCCCCACTAAAAACTTGAAGTACGTTCGGATCGCGGAGATCTGCCGGCGGATGGTGGTCGGTGCGAGGCCGAGATCCTTGAGGAAGTAGATGAACTCGCGGAGCTGTGCGGCGGAGAGCTGCTCGGGCGATTTGGCGCCGCGGCTGGCCGAGTAGTCGGCGAGCCGGGTGATGTCCCGCAGATAGCTCGCGACGGTGTGGCGGCTGTTTCCCGCCTCGAGCGCGAGGTAATCGCGGAAGCGCTCGAGGTGGAACGCCCGGGTTACACGGGTGGGGGCGGAGGGCGGCGGCGGCGGCGGCGGCGAATGATCCATAAGACAATTATCAGAACGAACACGCCGGCCACAATGGCGAGGATCGTATTGACTTGGCGTACCGCACCAAGCACGACGTCGAGATCCGTCCCCAGGCGGCTGACGAGGTAGATGAGGACCCCGTAATACAGGGCCGAGGCGAGCGCCATCGGGACCAGCGCGCGCCACGCGGGCACGCGCGCGATGCCGGCGAACGGCATCACGACGCCGCGCCACACCGGCAGCAGTCGCGAGATGAAAATGCCGTACGTGCCGTGGCGCCGGTATTGCTCTTCGATATGCGCGACCGTGTTCGGCGTGAAGATGTGGCGGCCCACCACGCCGCGAAACAGCGAGCGCCCATGCCGGCGCGCCAGCGCGTAGACCGCCGCGCCCGATCCCACATTCGCGGCCCAGGTGAGGGCGAAGACGAGCCATGCGTTCATGACGCCACGCCCCGCGAGAAAGGCGCCCAGCGAGACCGCGACGTCGGCGGGGACCGGCGGAAAAATGTTCTCCACGGCGGCCAAGGCGGTGATCAGCCCGTAGAGCGGGCCGGCCGGGAGCTGCTCGAGAAACGCGATGAGGTCCGTCAGGAGACGTTCGTTCCTCCGCTCAGCGTTGCCACCGCGATGGCCGCGATGCCTTCGCCGCGCCCAATCCAGCCCATCCCCTCATTGGTCTTGGCCTTCACGGAGACGTGCGCCGGCCCCGCCAGCAGCGCCTCGGCCAGCTTTTCTTCCATCGCATCGAGGTGCGGCGCCAGCTTGGGCTTCTCCAGGATCACGGTGACGTCTGCGTGCACGAACTGGAATCCGGCTTCTACCGCCTTAAGGAAGGCTCTGTTCAAGAGGTCGATCGAGTTGGCGCCCTTCCATTGGGGATCGTCGTCGGGAAACATGCGCCCGATGTCGCCCAGCCCGGCGGCACCGAGAATCGCGTCCGTGAGGGCGTGTGCGACGGCGTCGGCGTCGGAGTGACCGGCCAGACCTTTTGCGTTGGGGATTTCGATGCCGCCCAGGATGAGCTTTCGCCCGGCGGCGAATGGATGCGAGTCGTAGCCTATGCCGACGCGCACCTCAGCCTTTCAGGATGCGGATCGCGAGATGCGCCGCGTTCGTCGCGTTGTCGATTCCGACCGTGGCGACGGGAACGCCCGGCGGCACCTGCACCGTGGCGAGGAGCGCGTCCAGGCCGTTCAGCGGTCCCACGGCAAACGGGACGCCGATGACGGGCAGGTCGGTGAGGGACGCGGCGAAGCCCGGCAGCGCCGCCGAGAGTCCCGCGCCCGCAATGACGACCCTGAAGCCTTTCTTGCGCGCGTTCTTCACCAGGTCGCCGGTCTGCTCGGGCTGGCGATGCGCCGAGGATGCGTGGAACTCGTAGGAGAACCCAGCCTGGGAAAGAATCTCAAAGGCAGGCTCAATCCGCGGCTTGTCGGACTCGGAGCCGACGAGGATCAGGACGTCGGGCATCTCACGCTGCGTCTTCCAGGATCGTGTAGTCCTGCTTCCGTTGCTTGGGCGTGTAGCCGGCATCGGCGATGAGTCGTTGCATCTCGCTCAATGTGGTGCGATTCGTCGTTCCCGCCGCCGAGACGACGTTTTCCTCCATCATCAGCGAGCCGAAGTCGTTCGCGCCGAAGCGGAGCGCCACCTGGCCGACCTTCATGCCCATCGTGACCCACGACGCTTGAATGTTGGGCACGTCTTCGAGCACGATGCGCGCGATCGCCTGCGTCTTGAGGTAGGTGACCGCGTCGGTCTTGGGGAGGTGCGCGAGCTCGGAGTTCTCGGGCTGGAGTGGCCAGCAGATGAAAGCCGTGAAGCCCCGCGTACGGCGCTGCACCTCGCGCACCCGGAACAGATGCTCGATCCGGTCGGCCGGCGTTTCACCGAGCCCGTACATCATCGTCACGGACGTCCGGAGGCCGAGGCGGTGCGCAATCTCCATGACCTCGAGCCACCGGTCGGCGCCCGCCTTTTTGCGGGCGACCTGATCGCGCACGCTTTGCACGAGGATCTCGCCGCCGCCGCCGGGGATCGAGTCGAGGCCTGCGGCCATCAGCTCCTTGATCACCGCTTCGATCGTCAGGCCGAAGCGGCCGGCGAAGAAGTCCACTTCCGACGGCGAGAAGCCGTGAATGTGGATCGGATGATGCCGCTTGATGTAGCGGAGCAAATCGAGATACCACTCGAACGGGATGTAGGGATTGTGCCCCCCCTGCATCAGGATTTGCACGCCCCCGATCGATTTCAGCTCGTCGATCTTGCGGCCGATCTGTTCGTAGGAGAGCAGGTACCCGTCCGGATGCTTCGGACGCCGGTAGAACGCGCAGAACTTGCAGTCGGCGACGCAGACGTTCGTGTAGTTGATGTTCCGGTCGATGATGTAGGTGACCACGTTCTCCGGATGCAGCCTCCAGCGCACCTCATCCGCGAGCCGCCCCAGCTCGAGCAGCGGCGCACGCTCGTACAGCTCGAGATAGGACCGGAAGTCGGAGGCGGTGCGATCGACCATCAGGCCACCTGCACGAAGTTCGGCGCGCCGGCCCGCCGCAGGAAGTCGGTGAGGCCCGCGACGTGCTTGTGCGCAAACCCATAGTCGAGCCCGCTGAGGTACTCGACGCACGTTGCCAGGGGCAGGCGCGTTGCCCGCGCCGCGTCCCGCGCCAATTCGTCCAGATGCGCGAGACCCCATGCGCGAGAGCGGAGCAGCGTTTCGTGTCCCCACCGCACGGCGGCGGGGCTTGCGACCCGACGCGCCGCCCAGACGGCGAACACGAACGGCAGTCCAGTCCAGCGCTTCCATTCTTCACCAAGGTCGCAGCGGTGCGGATAGGCGCCCCGCGCCGCGAGGGCGAGCGCGGCGTCGCCGATCACGAGGACGGCCTCATGCGGCAGCGCGGCGAGCGCGTCCAGGTCTTGCGCTTCGGCGCGGGCCTCGGCGAACCGCGGCTTGATCCTCCAGACGTCGCGACACAGCAGCTCGAGCAGCGCAACGGACGTGCGGGAGGACGCTGAGAGCAGCACCGTCCAACCGTCCAACTTTCCAACCGGACGTTTGCTGAACAGCGCTACGGATCGCACCGGCCCATCACAGGAAATCGCGAGCTCGGGCAGGAGCACCAGGTCCTTGGCGTGGCGAGCGTATTCGATGGCGCTGATCACGCTCACGTCCAGCTCGCCGGCGACCAGCAAATCGTTCAACTCGGCCGGCGTGCCGGTAACCAGCTCGCCGCCGGGCGGCAGCGCGACGATCCCGCGATCGATGGCGCCGTAGACCGGCGCGCAGTTGATGTAGCCGATGCGACCGATTCTCATTCCGCACCGTCCACGGCCGACGCCGCCAGCTTCGGTTTCCGATGCGCGATCTGGAAGAGCGCGCCTTGCGGCGCCGGGCCCTGCGGGCGTACCGGCGCGGCCTGCGGCTGCGGCTCGTAGCCCTCGAACGTGCGGACGGTCTGGTAAAGCGAGTCGCGCTCGACCGGCTCTTTTCCCGCCCCGCGGATCAGCGTCACGATTTCGTCGTAGGACAGCCACATGGGAGTCGGCGCGCCGGCCTCGTGATACACGCGCTCGAACACGACCGTCCCTTCGAGATCGTCGCAGCCGAACGTGAGCGCGACCTGCGAGATGAACGGCGTCACCATCGGCCAGTGGGTCTTCACGTGGGGAATGTTGTCGAGCAGCAGCCGTCCGACCGCGATGTTCTTCAGGTCGTCGAATCCCGTCGTCGCGGTGCCGGTGCGTCCCAGCGTCTCGCCCAGCTCGTTGTGGTCCGGATGATAGGCGAGCGGGATGTAGGTGAGGAACCCACCGGTGTCGTCCTGCAGGGCCCGCAACGCCAGCAGATGATCCACGCGGTCCTCCAGGGTCTCGACGTGGCCGTACAGCATCGTGCAGTTGGATGGGATGCCGAGCTCGTGCGCCTCGCGATGCACAGCGAGCCACTCCTCACCAGTCAATTTGCGGTCGGCGATCGTGGCGCGCGCGGCGGGTGAAAAGACCTCCGCCCCACCACCCGGCAGCGTGCTGACGCCAGCGTCCTTCATCGCCTTCAGAACCTCGCGAACCTCCATCCCCTCGATCCTCGCCAGGTGGGCTACCTCGACGGCGGTCAGCGCCTTGATCATCACCTGCGGATGGCGCTGCTTCAGGCCGCGGAACATGTCCACGTAGTACTCGAGCCGCAGCTTGGGATGCAGGCCGCCCACGATGTGGAATTCGCGCGTGGGGTTGGCCGTTGCCGCGTCCGCTTCGGCGAACACTTCGTCGAGGCTGCGTGTGTAGGCGCCGTCTTCCTTCGGCATCCGCGCGAAGGAGCAGAACACGCAGGTGTTGCGCAGGATGCAGACGTTGGTGGGATTAATGTGCTGGTTCGCCGCGAAGTAGACGCGGCTGCCGTTGCGATGCTGGTTGGCCAGGTCGGCGAGCCGGCCGATGGTCAGCAGGTCGGCAGAAGCAAAAAGCGCGAGGCCATCCTCGCGCGTGAGCCGTTCGCCGCGTTCGACTTTGGCTGCGATAGGTCGGAGGTTCATGTCACTCTCCGCACCGCCAATGTCACATTGTGGCCACCGAACCCAAACGAGTTGGACAGGGCGACGTCGATTTGACGATGGACCGCCTTGTTCGGTGCCGAGTCGAGGTCGCACGCGGGATCCGGATGGAACTGGTTGATCGTCGGTGGGATCACACCGTTCTGGAGCGCGAGCGCGCAGATCGCGAACTCGAACGCCCCGGCGGCGCCGAGCAGGTGGCCGGTCATCGATTTCGTCGAGCCGAAGATCAGCTTGCGCGCCTGGTCACCGAACACGGCCTTCACGGCGTTGGTCTCGGCCGCGTCCCCATGCGGCGTCGAGGTGCCGTGCGCGTTGATGTAGCCCACTTCGTCGGGCCGGATGTTGCCCGATTGCATCGCCAGGCGCATCGCTTCCTGCGCGCCGGAGCCGTCGGGCGCGGGGGCGGTGATGTGATGCGCGTCGGCGGTCGCACCGTAGCCCACGAGCTCGGCGACGATCTTCGCGCCGCGCGCCTTGGCGCGCTCCCATTCCTCGAGGATCACGACCGCGGCACCGTCGCCCATCACGAAGCCGTCGCGGTCCTTGTCGAACGGCCGGCTCGCGGTCTTGGGATCGTCGTTGCGCTCCGACAGCGCCTTCATGTTGGCGAAGCTCGCGAGCGCCAAGGGCGTGATCGCGGCCTCCGAACCGCCCGCGACCATCACGTCCGCCTTGTTCTCACGGATCAGATCGAAGGCGTCGCCCAACGCATGCCCGGATGAGGCGCATGCCGAGACGGTGCAGTAATTCGGTCCCTGGAAACCGTAGCGCATCGACACAATGGCCGACGCGACGTTCGCCATGAACATCGGGACGAAGAACGGTGAGACGCGGCTGGGCCCCTTCTCGATGAAGGTCCGCATGTTCTCTTCGAACGTCGCGATGCCACCGGTGCCGGTGCCGATGATCACACCGATGCGTTTGGGGTCGAGCGGGCTCTTCTCCAGGCACGCATCGCGAACCGCCTGCACCGCGGCGCCCATGGCGAACTGCGAGAACAGATCGTAGCGGCGGGCTTCCTTCTTGTCGATGTACTGCAGGGGGTCGTACCCCTTCACTTCGCAGGCGAAATGCACCGGCAGCTGGGTGGAGTCGAAGCGGGTAATCGGACCCGCCCCCGACTGTCCGGCGATGAGGGCGGCCCAGGTGCTCGCGACGTCGTTTCCCACCGGCGTCACGAGCCCCATCCCCGTGACCGCCACCCGGCGTGCCACTATTTGCCTTTCCCCATTTTTTCATGGAGATAGGTCATCGCGGCCCCGACGGTCCGGAGCTTCTCTGCCTCTTCGTCCGGGATGTCGATGTCGAATTCCTTCTCGAAGGCCATGACGAGCTCGACCGTGTCGAGACTGTCGGCGCCCAGGTCTTCCATGAAGCTCGCGTCGTTGGTGAGCTTGTCGCGCTCGACCCCCAGCTCTTCGACAATGATGTCTTTGACCTTCTCCTCGAGCTGCTTCATGTCCATTGCCATGGGTAACCCTCAGCGAAGGTTGGCCTGCTCACATCACCATCCCACCGTCGACGACCAGCACCTGACCCGTAATGTAGCTGGCTAAGTCCGAAGCGAGAAAGAGCACCGCGGCGGCGATGTCTGCGCCTTGCCCCAGCCGTCCCAGCGGAATGTTGTCCAGGAAGTACTTCTTGGCTTCCGGGGAGATGCCCTGTGTCAGCTCCGTCACGACAAAGCCCGGAGCGACGGCGTTCACCAATACGTTGCGGGAAGCCAGCTCCTTGGCCACGGATTTGGTGAACCCGATAATCCCCGCCTTGGAGGCGGAGTAGTTCGATTGCCCCTTGTTGCCGTTGAGCCCGACGACGCTGGTGATGTTGATGACCCGGCCCCAGCGCCGCTTGATCATCCCGCGCGCCGCGTACTTGGTCATCAGGAACGCGCCCTTCAGGTTCGTATCAATCACCGAGTCCCAGTCAGTCTCGGACAGCAAGAACAGCAGGTTATCCTTGGTGAACCCGGCGTTGTTGACCAGGACATCGATCTGGCCGAAGTCCCTTTCGACCGCTTTGGCGAACGCTTCCACCTGACTGCTGATGCCGACGTCGCAAGCGTAGCCGCGCGTGCCTTCGCCGAAGGTGCTCGCCGCCTGCTCGGCCGCCGCGCCGTCGCGCGAGCACAGCGCAACCCTGGCGCCCGCGTCGACGAAGGCACGGCAGATGTCGTGTCCGATGCCCCGGGTCCCGCCGGTGACGACGGCGACCTTTCCCGTCAGATCGAGCTGCATGCGACTCCCACTCTGCCCCGCAGGCTCCACGACCGCGCGGCGCGCCATAGTCACGCCGCTTCCATAAACTTGGTCACTTCGTCCGCCGTTCCCAAGCTGACCACGTTCGCCTCGGGTACGATTCGCTTCAAGAGGCCCGCGAGCACCGTGCCCGGACCGATCTCAATGAATCGCGCGCCTGCGCCGCCGACGCGCGCTGCATGCTGCATGCATTCTACCCAACGCACCGGGGCGGTGAGCTGATCGGAGAGGAGCCGGCGCGCCCGGCCTGCCTCCTTCACGGCTTCAGCGGTGGCGTTGGCGATGACCGGAAACGCGGGATCGGCGAACTCCGCCCGCTCCAGCGCGAGCTGCAGGTGATTCTGGGCCGGTGCCATCAGCGGCGAGTGAAACGCGCCGCTCACTTTGAGCGCGATGACGCGTTTGGCACCCCGCTTCTTGCAGGCCTCGGCGGCGCGCGAGATCGCATCGGGATCGCCAGAGATCACCGTCTGGTCCGGCGCATTGATGTTCGCGGCGACCGCGAGGCTCGCCTGTTGCGATGCCTCCTCGCACGCCGCCTCGACCTCTTTCGTCGCGAGGCCGAGCACGGCCGCCATGGTCCCTGGCCGCTCCTCCCCCGCCTTCTGCATGAGCTCGCCGCGGCGACGCACGAGCTTCGCCGCTCCGGGTGAGCCGAGCGCACCCGCGGTGATGTAGGCCGAGTACTCGCCCAGCGAGTGCCCCGCTGCCGCCACGACGGCACCGTTCACCGTGTCGCGCACGATCGCAAAGACAGCGGCGCTGTGCGCCAGGATCGCGGGCTGGGCGTTCTGGGTGGCGGTCAGGTCTTCCTCGGGCCCCTCGAACATGATCCGCGACAGGTCCGCGCCGAGCGCTTCGTCGATCGCGTCGAACACCGCGCGCGCCGCCGGAAAGCGCTCCGCCAGATCTTTTCCCATGCCGACTTTTTGCGCGCCCTGGCCCGGGCAGAGCCAGATCGTGCTTACCACCGCACGACCATGCTGCCCCAGGTGAAGCCGGCGCCGAAGGCGCACAGCATCACGACCATGCCCGGCTTCAGCCGGCCGGTCTTGACCGCTTCGTCGAGCGCGATGGCGATGGAGGCTGCGGAGGTGTTGCCGAACCGGTCCACGTTCACGTAGACCTTGTCCATCGGCATGCCCGCATGCTTCGCCGTGGCTTCGATGATGCGGATGTTAGCCTGGTGGGGGATCAGCAGATCGATATCGCCGGCGGCGAGCCCGGCGCGCTCCAGCGCGTGGTCACAGGCATCCGCCATGGACAAGACGGCGGCTTTGAAGACTTCGCGGCCCGCCATCTTGATGTAGTAGCTGTGATCCTTGAGCAGCTCTTCGCTCGGGGGATGCGTCGCGCCGCCGCCCGGCCGGTACAGTAGCTCGGCGAGCGTGCCGTCGGTTTTCAGATAGACCGACAGAATCCCGCGGCCGTTCGTGCTCCTGCGGACGATCGTCGCGCCCGCGCCGTCGCCGAACAACACCGCCGTCGTGCGGTCACTCCAATCCATGATACTGGTGAGCTTCTCGGCGGCGATCACCAGCACGTGCTCCCCCTGCTCCGCCGCGATGATGCCCTCGGCGGTGCTGAGCGCGAAGACAAACCCGGAGCACGCGGCGCCCACGTCGAACGCCGCCGCGTTCTTGGCGCCAAGGATCGCCTGGAGATCGCAGGCCTGCGAGGGGAGCAGCCGGTCGGGCGATGCCGTCGCGTAGACGATGGCGTCAATGTCGAGTGGCGTGAGTCCCGTTTCCTGAAGGACCTGCAGAGCGGCGGCCTTCCCCATGCAAGCGTTCGTCTCGTCCTTGCTCGAGATGCGCCGCTCGCGGATGCCGGTACGCTCCTGAATCCACTGGTCCGACGTCTCCAGGAATTTCGAGAACTCGTCATTCGTCATGACGCGCGGCGGTGCGTAGCTGCCGGTGCCCCACAGCTCGGCGAAGGGCCGCTTCACGCCGGCACCTTTCCATCCTGCGCGAACTCGGCGGCGATGTCGTCGGAGAGGTGGCTGCGCACGGACTGCACCGCGACGCGGATCGCGTTCTTGATCGCCTTGGCGGGAGAGGCGCCGTGGCAGATGATCACGACCCCCTTAACGCCGAGCAGCGGTGCCCCGCCGTACGTCGCGTAATCGAGCACGTTGAGGACGTTCTCCATCTCGGGGCGCTGCAGCACGTCGGGTGCCTCGCGCTTGATGAGCGAAACGAACACACGGCCGGCGGACTCGTAGAACTTGAGCACGACGTTGCCGACGAAGCCGTCGCACGCCACGACGTCGAGTCGCTGGCCGCGGGCCTCACCGACCGGGATATCGCGCCCTTCGATGTTGCCGATATAGTGAATGCCGGCGGTTTGCTTGAGGAGCTGGTGGGCTTCTTTGACGACCGCGTTTCCCTTCTCGTCTTCCTCGCCGATGTTGAGCAGGCCGACGGTGGGGTTGGATCGGCCCAGCACGTCGCGCGCATAAACGGAGCCGAGGTGGGCGAACCCCACCAGCTCGCGGGCGTCGCAGTCGATATTGGCGCCGGAATCCACGACGAGAACGGGTTCCTTGGCCGAGGGAAACAGGGCGCCAATGGCGGGTCGCTGCACGCCGGTGTGAAGGCGTAGCAGGAGAGTGCTGGCGGCCATTACCGCGCCGGTATTGCCCGCCGAAATGAACGCGTTGGACGTGCCCTTCTTCTGCAGGTCGAGACCCACGGCAATGGAGGAGCGGGGCTTGCCACGGACAGCGGCGAGCGGCTTGTCGCCCATGCCGACGACCTCGGGGGCATCCACGATGGCGATGCGGGCCCGGTCCACCCCCCCGACCCGTCCCATTGCCGCCTCGATGTCAGCCGTGCGCCCCACGAGCTGCACCTGGAAGTCGGGCGGGAGCTCCTTCAGCGCCTGCGCAGCGCCCTCCACTTCAACCTGTGGGGCGTTGTCACTTCCCATCGCATCCAACGCGATGCGAAACATCAGTCCTCGACGGTTATCCGCTGCTCGCCGTTGTAATAGCCGCAGGTCGGGCAGACGCGGTGGGGCTGCTTCATATCACCGCAGCGCGGGCAGGGCTGCAGCGTCGGGCGGACCGCCTTGTAGTGAGTGCGGCGCGCGCGCTTCTTGCGCTTTGAGGTCCTGCGCTTGGGTACGGCCATGTACTATCGTCCTCGGATTTAAGATCGAAACATGTCCTTCAGGGCTTTCAAAGGCTGCCAGCGTGCCGCAGTCACCGGCGCGCATCCACACGACCCGGCGTTCAGATCCTTACCGCATTGCGGGCACAACCCCTTGCAATCCTCGCGACATAGGGCGTACCGCGGCGCGGCGAGCACCAACTCCTCGCGGACGGCGGCGGTGACGTCGATTTCCGTTGCATCCGGCTCGACCGGGTAGGAATCGGGGTCGTCCAGGGCGTCCAGGTCCTGGGTGAACAACGCGCCGATTTCCAGGCTGAGCGGCGGCGTCACCGGGGTCAGGCAGCGCCGGCATTCCCCCTTCACGGTCGAGCGTGCTGTTCCCTGCCAATAGAACCGCCCCTCGCCGATGGATTGTAACCTCCCACCGACGACGACGGGTTCTTTCAGGGTTATGTCCGTCCCCTCCAACGCGGGGTCGTCCTGCGTCAGCTCGCCCCGCGTTTCGACTGGACCCCGGGCCAGCTCTCGCAGATCGACTCGCAACATGGTCAGCGAAGCTAAATCCTTGTGGCGCTTGCGTCAACGGGATCGCGCGGGAAAGAAAAACGCGACCTCTCGGGCCGCATTCTCCGGTGAGTCGGAGGCGTGAATGGCGTTCCGCTCTTTCGACTGCGCATACAGCCGCCGAATGGTCCCCGGCTCGGCCTGAGCCGGATCGGTCGCCCCGATGACCTTCCGTAGGTGCGTGACCGCCTCGTCCCGTTCCAGGGCGAGGGCTAACGCCGGACCTGAGGTCATGAACGCGACCAGCGGCCGAAAGAAGGGGCGCTCGCGATGCACTTCGTAGAACGCCTCCGCCCGCGCCTGGGTGAGCTGCACCATCTGGGCGTCGCGGATTTGGAATCCCTCCGCCTCGAGATGGGCGATGATCTTGCCGGTGTGGCGAGCGGCGACGGCGTCGGGCTTGATGATGGCCAACGTAAGCATCGGGGCTAGGGACTCGGGGCTAGGGGTTCGCGATGAGACGACGAATGAGGTCGGCGCGTGTGAGAAACCCGACGACGATTCCCTCGCGCACCACCGGGAAACGATCCACGTCCTTGTTGTTCATGAGATTCGCGACGTCCGTGAGCGTCTGATCCTCGGACAGGCACAACACGGCGCGCGACATCACATCCTTCACCGGCAAGCCGCGCGGGTCGCCGCTCGTGTGATGGCTGGACGCCATGGTCGCGGGCATCGCGCGGAATTTCCCGCTTTTGGTGCGCTGCAGGTAGTCGGGGATCAGGTACTTCAGCAGCTCCCGGTGCGTGACCATGCCGACGAGGGAGCCGTTGTCGTCCACGACGGGCAACGCGCGGACGTCCTTGTCCATCATCATGCGCGCGACGTCGCCGAGGCTCTGCTCCGGGCGTGCCGAGAGCACCTGCGGCGTCATGAGGTCGCGCACCGCGAGGTGCGTGGGAAGCTCGACGCTTTGGAGGGCGCCGATGTGCACGAGCTGCTCGGGGGTTTTCGCCGCGAGGATCGCCAACACGATCGCTGGATCCGAGAGCAGCCGTGCGAAAGCGCCCACCACCTGGAGGTAAGTCGGTGTTTCGCGCGGTGGAGCAACGATCAAAATGACGATCCGCGCAGATCGATTCGCATCCTTCTCCCACCGGATCGGCGTCAACGAGACTCCGACCGCAGTCGCGAGCTTGCGCACCGCCTCGGTGCGGAAGTGCGGCAAAAAGGCGTGTTCCCCAACACTCACCATGTCCTCGGGCCAGGCATTGCGAATCACGGCGTTCAGGCGGTTCGCCTCGGCGACAATGCCTCCGCCACTTGCGACCAGCCGTTCCGCGAGCCGCTCCGTCGCTTCCCGTACGGTCTGCGCGGATAGCGGCACGATGCAGTGTTGCTGCTCGACGACGTCCTGCAGCTTCACATTCGCTCCTTGAGCAGCGGCACGACGTCGGCTGGCCGCTTCATGACGCTGATGCCGGCCTTCTCGAACGCCGCCATCTTTTCCGCCGCCGTCCCCGACGAGCCCGAGATGATCGCCCCGGCGTGTCCCATGCGGCGGCCCGGCGGCGCCGTCTGGCCGGCGATGAATCCCACCACCGGTTTCGTCATGCTGCTCTTGGTGAATTCGGCGGCTTGCTGCTCATCCGTGCCGCCGATCTCCCCGATCATGACGATCGCAGCGGTCTCCAGATCGGCCTCGAACGCAGCCAGGCAGTGAATGAAGTTGGTTCCGATGAGGGGATCTCCGCCGATCCCGACACAGGTCGATTGACCCAAACCATGGGTGGACAGTTGATGGATAATTTCGTAGGTGAGCGTACCGCTGCGGGACACGACGCCGATCTTGCCCGGCTTGCAAATGTTGCCGGGAATGATGCCGACCTTGCTCTTCCCCGGGGAGATGAGCCCGGGGCAATTCGGGCCCACGAGGCGGGCGCCGCGCTCGTGCACGAACGGCAGTGCGCGCGTCATGTCGAGCACCGGAATCCCTTCGGTGATGCACATGATCAGCCCGATTCCCGCATCGGCGGCTTCGAAGATCGCCGACGCCGCCACGGCCGCCGGTACGTAAATGATCGCCGTGTTCGCCTGTGTTTCGCGGACTGACTCGGCCACGGTGTTGAACACCGGGACACTGCCCTCGAACAGCTGACCGCCTTTTCCCGGCGTAACACCCGCGACGACTGTGGTGCCGTACTCGATCATCTGCTTGGCGTGGAACGATCCGTCTCGGCCGGTGATGCCCTGCACGACGAGCCGAGTGGACTTGTCGATGAAGATGCTCACGCGGCCTTCCCTTTCGCCTTGGCCACGGCCTGTTTCACCGCTTCGTCCATATCGGTCAGCGCCGAGAATCCGGCTTTCGTGAGGATCTCGACCGCGAGTTGCTCGTTCGTACCCGTGAGCCGGATGACCATCGGCACTTGCAGCGGGAATTCGCGCGTCGCCTGCACGATGCCGTTGGCCACGTCGTCGCAGCGGGTGATGCCGCCGAAAATGTTGAAGAGGATCACCTTCACTCTGGGGTCGGACGTGATGATGCGCAGCGCGCTCACGACCTTCTGCGGATTGGAGCTGCCGCCGATGTCGAGGAAGTTCGCCGGCTCGCCGCCGTAGTACTTCACGAGATCCATCGTGGCCATCGCGAGGCCGGCGCCGTTCACGCAGCAGCCCACGTAGCCGTCCAGCTTGATGAACGTCAGCCCGGCCGCGCGCGCGGCCACCTCTTCGGGGGCCTCCGCGGAGACGTCTCGCAGCGCTGCGATGTCCGGCCGCCGCTCCAGCTCGTTGTCGTCAATCCCCATTTTGGCGTCGAGTGCCTGCACGCTGCCGTCGGGTGTCGTCACGAGTGGATTGACCTCGGCGAGCGACGCGCCCACCGCATAGACGGCGGTGTAGAGCTTCTGCATGATGTCGGCGGCCGCGCGCGCCTGCTTCACATCCTTGTAGAGCGCAAACCCGAGCGTCAGGGCCTGATGCGGCAACAAGCCATACCGGGGATCGATCGCCATTCGATGGATCTTCTCGGGGGTCTTGGCGGCGACCTCCTCGATGTCG
>Ga0193739_1000037_pt1 | contig 31430 bp, 34 predicted proteins | sample L2a2metaG_FD_144926 | JGI IMG/M metagenome (GOLD analysis project Ga0193739, IMG submission 144926) | Soil microbial communities from a riparian zone of the East river system, Colorado, United States - L2a2 | ecosystem: Environmental > Terrestrial > Soil > Riparian zone | place: USA: East River...
CGTCACCGAACACCTTGGTCCACTGCGGCGGTCCGGGGTTCACCGGTCTCAGCTTGCCGGTGACGGGGTCGTAGGGCGCGCGGGCGTGATACTTCTCGAGATCGGGCTCGGGCAGCGGGAACCCCTTCCCCTTCTCCGTGAGGACGTGCACGACGCGCGGCCCCTTCAGCGTCTTCACGATCTCGAAGGTGTGCAGCATCTGGCCGATGTTGTGCCCGTCGATCGGCCCGAAGTAGCGGAAGCCGAGCTCCTCGAACAGCATCCCCGGCGACCAGAGATTCTTGATACTCTCTTCGACGTTCTTCGCGAAGTCCACGAGCTTCTTGCCGCCCACGATGTGCGACGCGCGCTCGATGAGGTGCTTGACCCGCTCGCGAATCCGAACGGTGATCGGGGCCGCGATGATGGAGCCGAGGTATTTGTTGATGGCCCCGACGTTCGGCGCGATGGACATGCCGTTGTCGTTCAGCACGACGATGATATCGCGGCCGGAGTCGCCCGCATTGTTCAACGCTTCATAAGGGAGCCCGCACGTCATCGCGCCGTCGCCCACGACCGCGACGACCGCGAAGTCCTCCCCCTTCAGATCGCGCGCCGTGGCCATGCCGAAAGCCGCAGATAACGCGGTTCCCGCATGACCGGCGCCAAACTGATCATGCTCACTCTCAGATCGACGCAGAAAACCCGACAGCCCGCCGCGCTGGCGCAGCGTGTGCAGCCGGTCGTTCCGCCCCGTGAGGATTTTCCACGGATAGCCCTGATGACCCACGTCCCAGACAATCTTGTCCCGCGGCGACTCGAACGCGGCGCAGAGGGCGACGGTCAGCTCGACGACGCCCAACCCCGCACCGATGTGGCCGCCCGTCTGCGAGACGACGTCAATGAGCCGCTGCCGCACTTCGTCGGCGAGCTGTTGCAGCTGCTCCGGCTCGAGCGCCTGGACGTCTTCGGGACCATGGATCGATTCGAGAATCAATTCGGCCTCGTCACGATGTAGTGGGCGAGCTCAACCAGTATCGGGGAAACTAACCCGGCATCCCGCAGGTGGTCTACCGCCTTGGCGGCGAGTCGTTCCGCCTCGGCGCGCGCCGTTCCGACGCCCAACAGCGTCACAAACGTCGCTTTGGCGTGGGCTGCGTCCTTTCCGGCCGTTTTACCGAGCTGGTCCGACGTGGCCGTGGCGTCCAGCACGTCATCGGCGATCTGAAAGGCGAGACCAATCGCGTCACCGTACGAGCGCAGCGCCTCAATGTAACCCCGCCCGATGCCGTCGCCTGCCGACAAGCCACCGATCACACAGGACGCCGAGATCAATGCGCCGGTTTTGCGGCGGTGCACTTCCGCCAGCGCGTCGATCGGCACCGCCTTCGCTTCGGCTTCGAGATCGAGCGCCTGGCCGCCGATCATCCCACCCGCACCCGCGGCGCGAAACAGCTCAAGCGCGATCTCACGGCTGCGCTCCCCGGGAAGCGCGAGCGCCTTGAGCCCGTGCGCCAGCACGCGTGCGGCGAGGGCGACCATTTCGTACCCGGCGCGGGTCGCGCGCGGCACGTCGAAGGCACGGTGCGCCGTCGGCCGTCCGCGCCGCAGATCGTCATTGTCCATGCACGGCAGGTCGTCATGCACGAGCGAGTAGGCGTGCACGACCTCGACGGCCGCGGCCAGCTCGGCGACGCCGGAGGACGAGGAGCCTTGGAGGGCTTCGTGCGCCGCGAAGACGAGGGTGGGGCGCAGCCGCTTGCCTTCGCCGAGGAGACTGTAGCGCACGACTTCATCATCACTCGTCGCCGCCGTCAATACGTTGTCGACCCGAACCCGGGCGTCAGCGAGATACTTAGCTAGGGCTTTCAATCTCGAGAACTTTTTTGACCTTGAGCTCGGCCTGGGAGAGCTGCTCACGCGCGACGCGCAGCCGCTCGACGCCCTCCTCGAACAGCTTCAGCGCCTCGTCCAGATCGAGGTCTTCGGCTTCGAGGCGGCGGACGATCGCTTCGAGACGCTCGAGCTGCTTACTGAACTCGGCCATTCACCTCTCCATCACTCACCCGCAGACGGAATTCTTTCCCGGCGGGAAGCTGCGCGACGCGTTTCAACACCTGACCGTCGGTATCCCTGGCAACCGCGTAGCCACGGGCCAGGACGCGGAGCGGCGAGAGTGCATCTAAACGTGCGCTGTGCGCGGTAAGCAGTGCGCGGGACTTCTCAAGCCGGTGGTCCATGTACCGCACCAGCCGGTCCCCCGTGCGATCGAGGCGTTCAACGACATGCCGCGAGGCGATGCGCAACGCTCGCGCCAGGCGCTGACCCAGCACGCCGCAGTGTGCGATCACTTCCACCCGATCCGGGGTCGCGGCTTCGGCCGCCGCCGATGGTGTCGCCGCCCTGAGGTCCGCTACGAGATCACAGAGGGTTACATCCGTTTCGTGCCCCACGGCCGAAATGACGGGCATCGGCATGGCGGCCACGGCGCGGGCGACGCGCTCGCTGTTGAACGCCCACAGATCCTCGACGGACCCACCTCCCCTGGCCACCACCACGACATCAACCTGAAGTCTCCCGATTCGGATCAGCGCCGAGCAGACTGATGCCTCAGCCTTCGCGCCCTGGACCTGCGCGGGAACGACGATCAACTCGGCGATCGGCCAGCGCCGGCCGACGACCGCCTGGATGTCGCGCAGCGCGGCACCGTCGGGACTGGTGACGACGGCAATGCGGCGCGGAAAGGGCGGCAGGCGCCGCTTCCTCGCCGGATCGAGCAATCCGTCCTTGGTGAGCGCGGCTTTGGCTTTCTCGAACGCGAGCTTCCAGAGGCCGCCCTGATCAGTGGAAAGCAGCTCCATGACGGTCAGCTGGAACTCGCCTTTTTCCTCGTACATCGAAGGACGTGCGAACGCGAACACCTGCATGCCATCGACCGGCGCGGGCAGCATGTAGTTCTGTTTGGCGAACATGACGCAGCGCAGCTGCGCCGACTTGTCGCGCAGCGAGAAGTACCAGTGGCCGCTGCGCCACGCCTTGAACCCCGCGATTTCGCCGCGCACCCAGAGCGGTGGGAGACCCGCCTCGATCACGGCGCGGGCGCGGCGCGTCACTTCACCGACGGTCCACGCGCCTTCTGCGGACGCGGCGGTGAAGAGGTCTAAGGGTTGGCCCACTGCCGGGCAGCCTGGACGGTGTTGTACAGCAGCATCGTGATCGTCATCGGGCCGACGCCGCCGGGGACGGGCGTAATCGCTGACGCGACCTGTTTCGCTTCTTGAAACTTCACGTCCCCGACGAGACGATAGCCCTGCTTCCGCGAAGGATCGTCCACGCGATTGACGCCGACGTCGATCACCACGGCCCCCGGCTTGATCATGTCCCCGGTCACGAACTCCGGCTTGCCAATGGCCACGATGAGGATGTCGGCCTGGCGCGTGTACAGCTCGATCCCTCGCGTGCGCGAGTGACACACCGTGACGGTGGCGTTGCCTCCGGGCCCGTCCTGGAGCAACAGCGCCGCCATAGGGCGGCCCACGATTTTCGAGCGTCCCACGACGACGGCGTGGGCTCCCTTCGTTTCAACGCCCATCCGGATCAGCAATTGCTGGACACCATACGGCGTCGCCGGCCGGAACCCTGTGGGATCTCCCACGGCCACTTTTCCTACGTTTTCGGGATGAAACCCGTCCACGTCTTTCCGCGGGTCGATGCGGTGTAATGCGCGATTCGTATCGATCTGCTTGGGCAGCGGCAGCTGCACGAGAATGCCGTGGATCTTGGGATTGGCATTCAAGCGCTCGAGCAGGCCCATCAGATCCGCTTCGCTCGTGTCCCTGGGAAGCTTGATCGTCTCGTGATACAAACCGGCTTCGTCGCAGGCTTTTCCCTTCATGCGGACGTAGACCTGCGACGCCGGGTTGTCGCCGACGAGCACGACCGCAAGCCCCGGCATCACGCCTTTCTTCCTCAAGGCAGTGATTTCGGCGCCCAGCTCCGCCCGCATGGTGGCGCCGATGGCGTTGCCGTCGATCAGCTTGGCGCCCGACGAATGGGCCGTCGAGGGGTTAGCGTGCAACGCCCACCGCCCGCGTCTCCCGAATCACGACCACCTTGATCTGTCCGGGATACTGGAGCTCGCGCTCGATCTTACGCGCGATCTCATCGGTGAGCCGCGCGGCTGCCGCATCGTCCACAGAGTCGGGCGTCACCACGACGCGCACTTCCCGGCCGGCTTGAATCGCGAACACCTTGTCGACGCCTTTGAACTCGGATGCCAGCGTCTCGAGCTGCGTGAGACGTTTCACGTAGGTCTCGAACGCCTCCCGCCGCGCGCCGGGGCGGGAGCCGGAGATCGCATCGGCGGCCTGCACGAGCACGCTGATGGATGACTCGTGCGGGACGTCGTCGTGGTGTGCCGCGATGCAATTGATCACGGTTGGATTCTCGCCGTACTTCGTCGCCATTTCGATGCCGAGCTGTACGTGCGTGCCGTCGTGCTCGTGGGTCAGGACTTTACCGACGTCGTGCAGCAGTGCGCCGCGCTTGGCCAGGCCGACGTCGAGCTTCAGCTCGGCGGCCATCATGCCGGCGAGGTAGGCGACCTCTTTGGAGTGCTCCAGGATGTTCTGACCGTAGGACGTGCGGTACTTCATCCGCCCCACGAGCTTTACCAGCTCGGGATGCATGCCGCGAACGCCCGTATCGTAGACGGCCTGCTCCCCCGCCTCCACGATGCCGGCGTCCACGTCGGCCTTCGCCTTCTTCACGATCTCTTCGATGCGGCCGGGGTGAATGCGTCCGTCGGCGATGAGGCGCTCGAGCGCCAGGCGGCCGATTTCGCGGCGCACCGGTTCGAAGCAGGAAACCACGACGGTGTCGGGTGTGTCGTCGATGATGACGTCCACGCCGGTGGCCGCCTCGAACGCGCGGATGTTGCGGCCCTCGCGTCCGATGATGCGGCCCTTCATTTCATCCGACGGCAGGACCACGGCGGATACGCTCGACTCGGCCGTCTGCTCGGCGGCGATGCGCTGGATCGCGAGGGCGACGATTTTCTTGGCTTCGCGGTCGGCATTCTTCTTCGCCTGTTCCGTGATGTTGCGCACGAGCGCCGCCGCTTCGTCCCGCGCCTCGTTCTCGAGCCGGGTGACGAGCTCGAGCTTGGCCTCCTGCGCGGTCAGCCCGGCGATCCGCTCCAGCCGCGCGCCGATCTCCTGTTCACGCTTGCTGAGCGCCAGGGTGCGATCCTGGAGCTGCTGATCGAACTTGCGCAGGTCCGAATCGCGGCGGTCCACGCCGGCGAGCTTGTTATCGAGGCTTTTATGGAGGTTCTCGCGGACCTGCATGAGCTCTTCTTTGGCGGCCAGCACGACCCGTTGGCTCGTCTCAGCCGAGCGCCGCTCGACGCGCCGGCCCCAGACATAGAATGCCAGCGCCGCAGCGAGCACACCGCTGAGAACGGCCGCGATTAGGCTAGGCCACTCTGTCATGGATCTATCTCCAACAGCGCGTCTCTCCCCACTGGGGAGAGACACACGAGGGTTGTCAGCCGGCGGTCAACGCCTTCCGTTTCGCCGGCGGCAGCATTTTGGCGAGATCGTCGGCGACCGCCGCCAGGCGCGCCGCCACTTCCCGCTCCGTCTGCTTCGCCTGAAACAGCTCGTTCGTAATGTCGAGCGCCGCAAGAATCGCGGCCTTGTGCGTCTCCACCAACGGACCCTGACTCAGCACTTTCTTCAGGGCCTGGTCCACATACGCTGCCACTTCACGCGTGTACTCCGGAGACAGATCGGAGCGAACGGTGTATTCTTCGCCGCCGATCATCACGCGGACGGCGTGCTTCTTTGCCGTCACTTGTGACTGCCTCCGTTATCCCGCGCCTGTTCTTCCAGGAACGTCAACCGTTCCATCAAATCGCGCACTCGGGTGCGCGCACCCTCGACTCGCTGCCGCAGCGCCTTATTCTCCGACTCGAGGTCGGTGTTCTTCACCGGGCTGCCGCGAGACTTCACATCCGATTCGGCCTTCTGGGCGCGAGAGCGCCAGCCCGCGAGCTCCTCCGCAACGTCGCGGACGATGGCTTCGAGCTGATCGATCGCATCGCGGACATCAGGCCTGTCGCCGGCGTACGTCAAGCGTTGCCTCCGCTGCTCTCAACATCCTCTCAAGTACTTCGGCAGTTTCGCGTTCAGTCAAAGTGCGATCAGGCGCGCGGAACGTGCAGCGCCAGGTGACGCCACGCGTACCGGACGGCAACCCGGCACCACGGTACTCATCCAGTACATCGACCCGCTCGAGCAACGCGCCGCCTTCACGACGCAAGACGGCTTCGACTGCTGCGGCGGTCACGCTGCCTGGGACGACCAACGATAGATCACGCACCACGGGCGGCTGCGTAGGCAACGGCTGATAGCGCGCCGGTGGTTGGGGCTCCACGGCAATGCTGATTTCGAGCCCGAAGAGCGCCCCCGCCCATTTCGGTGCATCGGCCTGGACCGGTGCCGCTGTGCCCACGGGCTCCCCTCCCGCCTCACGCACTGCGACCCAGCCCGAGCCATTCGCGGCTGGTTGCACGTCGCAGGAGGGCGCTGCTACCCCTACGGCTAACTCAAAGTGGTGCTTTAGGTCCCATATGTCCATATCAGGTAGTTTCGCATCCTCCCGCGATGCGGTCCAATGGGCGGGATGACGCGCGCCGGTCAGCACGATCGCCAAATGGAGCTCTTCCTTGGGGGGCGACACGTTTCCCGTTTCCCGTTTCCCGCCTCCCGCTTTGAACACCGTGCCCACTTCGAATAACCGCACGTCCCGCTGGCCCTGGCTCCAGTTGAACTCGACTCGGCGAATCAGCCCGGGCAGCAGCCGGCTCCGCAGGTGCGCTTCTTCCGCCGAGATGGGGTTCTGGACCGCTACGGCGTCAGGTCCGTCGGCCGGGCCGAGGGGCAGCGTCCGCGCCTCGAGCAACCCGCCACCGCCGGCCACAAGCTGTTCACGGATGCGCCGCAGCGTTACCTCGGCGGGGGCGTCTGGGACGGTGCCGGGGCGATACGACCGCAGCTCGTCCGGGAAGCTGTCATAGCCCCGCAGCCGGGCTACCTCTTCGATGAGATCCACTTCGCGTGTGACATCCGGACGCCAGCCGGGAATCTGGACCGCCACGCGCGCATCCTTGGGAGCGGCGACGAAGCCGACCGCCGAGAGCAGCTTCTCGATCTCTTTGCGCGGCACGGGGACGCCGAGCAGGTGGCTGACCCGTGCCTCGCGCAGGAACACGGAGCGCGGCTTCTGCGGCTCGGGCCACAGATCGATCGGCGGCTCGCGCATTTCTCCGCCGGCGACCGCGCGGATGAGGTCGATGGCCCGCGCGAGCGCGTCGGGCATGCCCAGCATGTCGATGCCCCGCTCAAAGCGGTAGCTCGATTCGCTCGACAGACCAAGCGTTCGACGCGTGCGGCGGATCCGCGTCGGCTGGAAGTAGGCGGCCTCGAGCACGATGTCTGTGGTACTCTCTGAAACCTCGGAGTCGGCGCTGCCCATCACGCCCGCGATGATGGTCGGCCGCTCCGCGTCGCAGATCGCCGTCATCTCGGCCGTCATTTTGCGCGTCACACCGTCGAGCGTGACGATCTGCTCGCCTGGCTTCGCGCGACGCACGACGACGGCCGGCCCGCGCAGCTTCGCGAAATCGAAGGCATGCAGCGGCTGGTTGATCTCGAAGAGGATGTAGTTCGTCGCGTCCACGATGTTGTTGATGGGGCGCTGGCCGACGCTTTGCAGTCTCGTCGCCAACCACACGGGACTCGGCTGTACTTTGACGCCGCGAATGACGGCGATCATGTAGCGTGGGGCGCCTTCGGGGTCCTCGAGTCGAATCTCTACTCCATCGACAACACCTTGATGGGCTGATGGGCGGCTGGGCTGATGGGCTGTGACGGCCCGTCCGCCCATCTGCCCATCCCCCCGTCGAATCTCCGGAAGCTTCACCGTCGCTCCCAAGCTCACCGCCAACTCCCTCGCCACACCGCGGTGGCAGAGCAAATCAGGACGGTTCGCCGACACATCAATCACGATCTGTTCATCGGCAATGGGGATCGCTTGGAGGAACGGCGTGCCCGGCAGGGCTTCCGTGTCGAGCTCGAGAATGCCCGCCTGATCCACGCCGAGGCCCAGTTCTTGGGCAGAGCAGAGCATGCCGTTCGACTCGACGCCGCGGATCTTGCGGCGCTCCAGCTTGAGCCCACCCGGCAACGTCGCGCCCACGGGAGCGAACGGATAGGTCTTCCCTGCCTGAACGTTCGGTGCTCCGCAGACAACTTCCAGCGGGGCGCTGCCACCGGCGTCCACCTGACACAGCGACAGGCGATCCGCGTTCGGGTGTTGGCGCACCTCGAGCACCCGAGCGATCAGCACGTCGCGCAGGTCCTGATGGATGGGGACGACACCATCCACGGGCGCCACTTGGCGCGCCAAGCGATCGGCCACGTCCTGACCTTCGAGCGGCTTCCCGAGCAGCGCTTCGAGCCAGCGGCGGGAGACTATCATCTGATGAACTGTTCCAGAAACCGCACATCGCTGTCGAAGAAGAGCCGGATGTCGGGAATGCCGTGGCGCAGCATCGCGATGCGCTCGGGCCCCATGCCCCACGCGAAGCCGGTGTACTTCTCGCTGTCAACCTTGCAGTTCTCGAGCACGGCGGGATGCACCATGCCGGAGCCGAGGATCTCCATCCAGCCGGTCTGCTTACAGGCCGCGCACCCCGAGCCGCCGCAGATCTGGCACTGCACGTCCATCTCAGCGGAGGGCTCGGTGAACGGGAAGTACGACGGGCGGAAGCGCACCTTCGTCGTGGGGGAGAAGATGCGGCGCGCGAAGGTGGCCAGGGTCGCCTTGAAGTCGACAAAGGTGATTCCTTCGTCCACCGCGAACCCCTCGATCTGCTCGAACACGGGCGAGTGCGACGCGTCGAACGGATCGCGGCGGTAGCAGCGACCCGGAGTGACGATGCGAATCGGCGGTGGGTAGGTCTCGAGCGTGCGGATCTGCACCGGCGAGGTGTGTGTGCGCAGCACGACGTCCCCGCCGAGGTAGAAGCTGTCCTGCGCGTCGAGCGCCGGATGGTCTTTGGGAAAGTTCAGCGCATAGAAGTTGTAGCGCTCGGTCTCGGCTTCGGGGCCGACGACGCGCGTGAAGCCCAGCTCGCGGAAGACCTCGCAGATCTCATCGACTATCTGCGTAACGAGATGCAGTCCACCCCGCCACTGGCGTCGGCCCGGCATTGTGAGGTCAACATCGGCGAGATCTGTGGCTGAGCGCTTGAGCTCACCCTCGCGGTCTTCGATCGCGCGCTCGAGCTCGCGCTTCAGCGCGTTGGCCGCGGCGCCCACCTGTTTGCGGGTGTCCGGGTCGAGCGTGGGCAGCGTTTTGAGGATTTCGGTAAGGGCGCCGGCTCGGCGACCCAGGAGCTCGGTTTTGAGCTCCTGGAGCCGGCGTTCATCCGCCTGCGGAATTTCTTTCAGACGCTCCCGCAGCTCGTCGAGGCGCATTCTAAAGAGCCTTCTTCGCGACCTCCGCCAGCTGTTCAAACGCCGCCGGATCGCGCACGGCGAGATCGGCGAGGACTTTGCGGTTGATCTCGACGCCCGCTTTGCGCAGGCCGTTCATCAGCCGGCTGTACGACAAGGCGTGCAGCCGCGCCGCCGCGTTGATGCGCGTGATCCAGAGGCGCCGGAACTCGACCTTCTTGCTACGGCGATCGCGATAGGCGTACCGCGCCGCCCGTTCCGTGGCCTCTTTGGCGGCCTTCCACAGCTTACTGCGCCCGCCCCAGTATCCCTTGGCGAGCTTCATCACCTTATTCTTGCGCTTCAGCCGCGCAACGTTGCTTTTGACGCGAGGCATGGATCCTCCTTACGCCATCAGCAGGCGCTTGAGCCGGCGATCGGCATGCGACACCAGCGTCGCCTTGCGCAGGTGGCGCTTCCGTTTGGGATGCTTCGACGTCAGGATGTGGCGCTTGTAGGCCCTGTAGCGGCGCAGCTTGCCCGTGCCCGTCAAGCGGATCCGTTTCCTCAGCGCGCGTTTGGACTTCATCTTAGGCATAAGTTCATTCCCGTTATAGGTGCCAGGTTTCTGGTGTCAGGGAGGTGGCAGGTAGTTCTCTGACACCTGACACCAGACACCTATTTTGGTGCAAGAACCATCGACATGTTTCGCCCTTCGAGCTTCGGCTCCTGCTCAATCTTTCCGACGTCCTTCAGCTCGACGGCCACGCGGTCCAGGACTTCGCGGCCCAGCTCGATGTGAGCCATCTGCCGGCCGCGGTACATCATCGTCACCTTCACTTTGTTGCCGTCCTGCAAGAATTCACGCGCGTGCCGGGTCTTGAAATCGAAGTCGTGATCGTCGATCCCGGGGCGGTATTTCACTTCTTTCAGGTGAATCACGTGCTGCTTTTTCTTCGCGGCGCGCGCCGCCTTCGCCTGCTCGAACTTGAACTTTCCATAGTCCATGATCTTGACGACCGGGGGCCGGGCGAGCGGCGCGACCTCCACGAGATCAAGGCCCCGTTCATTCGCGGCGGCGATCGCTTCATCGATCGTCAACACCCCCAGCTGGTCGCCGTTGTCCGCGATCACGCGCACCGGACTGATGCGGATTTGCCGATTGACGCGTGTGCGCGGTGCTTTGCTGTTGTTGTCGAGAGGTGGCAGGTGCGCGATCTCCTTCTACAAAGTAAAAACGGACCCGGGTGGCCCCAGATCCGCTGCTCCCCACGCCGCTAGCAGTGAGGTCTCGGAACCCTGGAGCACTCTCTCCGTGAGAGAGGCAATGGGTGGGGCGTCATCACGCCCGCTTACCATGTTGTGGACGGCAAGTTAGTCCAGTCGTTTCTCGTTCACAAGCCCGACGCCCTTCCCCTCCTTGGCCAATCGTCCGCTGACGACGACCGGGTCGTGCTCGAACACGAGCAGCCACTGCTCGGCCTCGGCCCGTTCGTAGATGCGCCGGCGGGTCTCGAGCGTGACGAGCGGCTCCAGGTCGTAGCCCATGATCCAGGGGAGCGGGAGGTGCGCCGAGGTGGGGACGAGGTCGGCGATGAAGCAGGCCCGCTCGCCGCCGCTCTCGATCAGCACCGACTGGTGATACGGCACATGCCCCGGCGTGGGGATGCCGCGAATCCCCGGCAGGATCTCCGCTTCCCCCGCGATCAGCTGGAAGGGCACGCCCTGGAAGTTGTGGGCCAGGTAGCTGCCGGCGGTGCGCTCGTTGGTATGGCGCGCGAAATCAAGCTCGCCCTTCTGTACGACGTACCGCGCCCTGGGAAATGCCAGGCCGACTTGACCCCCCGGATCGCGCCACGTGTCACCGCCGGCGTGATCGAAATGCAGGTGCGTGTTGATCACCCAGCGCACGTCCTCGGGGCGATGGCCCACCTCACCCAAGGCGTCCTCGAGCTGGGTCCGGCCGTTCGCTCCCTCGTTCTGGACGCCGTAAATGTCCCTGAACTTCTCGTTCTCCTTGTTGCCGATGCCGGTGTCGATCAACACGAGGCCATCGCCGTGTTCGACCAGCAGGCACCGGAGCGCGAGGGGGATGCGATTGCGCTCGTCGGCAGGGATGCGGCGCTCCCAGAGAACTTTCGGGACCACGCCGAACATGGCGCCACCGTCGAGATGCTGGCGACCACCTTCGAGGGCGTGGCAGCTGAGGCGGCCGACTTTGAAGGTGGTGTGCATCAGAGATCCGCCAGACAAACCGCTCCGTTGCCCTGCGCCAATTTCAGCATCCGCCCCAAGCATTTCGCCGCCGCGACCGCATCTCCCACTGCTCGATGACGTCCCTCGATCTCAATTCCGAAGTGATAGCTGACCGTATCGAGATTTCTCCGCGGTAGGTCCGGCAGGAGTTTGCGAGCCAAACGCACGGTGCAAACCCGCGGTCCCTGCAGCAGCAGTCCCCGCGCCCGCTCGATCTCCGTCGAGACGAACGCCCAATCGAAGCGCGCGTTGTGCGCGACGAAGACGCAGCCCTCCAGCGCCGCAAGCAGCCCGTCCACGATCTCTTCGAAGGGCGGTGCCTGGCGAACCATACTGGCGTCGATGCCGGTCAGCCCGGCGACGAACGGTGGGATCGGAATGCCTGGATTCACCAGCGAGTGAAAGGCGACGGTGCCATCGAGTCTGACGACGGCGACTTCCATGATGCGATCGCCATGGAATGCCCGGACGCCGGTCGTTTCGACATCCACCACCGCAAAGCGGCAGGCATCGAGGGCGGGACTCGCTTCGGCTTGCCCCGACGCCAGCGTCCAGCGCCCGTCGGTCGTCCGGCTGAACCGCGGATCGGGCGCCAGCAACGTCGCGGCGATGTGGTCGGCGGTGTGGCGGTTCGCCTGAGCGATGCCGAGCACGTCCCGCACGATGGCGAGGCTCCCCGCGGGCCCGCTCTGCAGAAAGGAGAGTGCCCGGGCGGAGAGTGAAGAGGACGGACGCGCTTCCAGGCCGTTCAGAGGTCGTCCCGTCGCAGCGGAAGCGTCATGCAGCGCGGCCCGCCGCCGCCGCGCACCAGCTCGCTGCCGTCGATCGAGATCACCGCCCGCTCGCCGTCCTGCAGCGTCTCGTCGCCGGTCAGCAGGTTCACGGCCGTGATCAGCCGAAAGCCGGCGTTCGTCAGCTCGCCGAGCGTGGCGTCGTTACGGTCATAGGCCAGGACGACGCCGGGCCGCACGGCGAACGAGTTGCACGCCGATGCCCACTGCTCGCGCTCCTGCGTCGTGCGCTGGTTGCCGCCGCAGAAGATCGGCTCGAGCGGGTGATCCACCGCCTGCATCGCGGCGAAGAAATTCGGCACTTCTTTGACCCCCTTCGAACGTTTCCTGCGATGGAGGACCGCGAGCCGCTCGGGTCCCACAAAGTGCGGCGGATAGACGACGCACAGGTCGCGATCCACCTGTGTGAAGATCATGTCGAGGTGAATCGCCGTCCGCTCGGAGGGCATGACGACGATGACCACGTCGGTCACGCCGCAGTGCGTGAAGACGAGGTCGCAGAGGAGATCGAGTGCGGCCGGACTGGAGCGCTCGCTGAAGCCCAACAGCAGCAGGTCAGGGCGGACGGGATGCACGTCCCCGCCCTCGAGCGTGTAGTTGATGCGCTTTTCCTCGGATCCGTCGTAGAGGATGCCGGCGTTCTCGAACTTGGGATCGTAGCTGAACAACGCCTTGATCAGCAGCTCTTCGGTCCAGCGTACGCCGTGGCGCATCGAGCCGATGATCGAGTGCTCGCCGATGACGATCCCGATGTCGCGCGTGAAGAACAGGTTCGGCAGCGGCGGGAGCGCGTAGGCGACTTCGTTGAGCGCGCGGGCGATCGGCCCGCCGTCCTCGAGCGCACCTTCTATCATCAGGGTGACGAAGTCTTCGGACGAGAGCGCCGCAAATTGTTTCGCCAGCACGTCGGACGGCACGACCTCGAGCGCGCGCGTCGTGATGAACTCGCGCACCTCCGGCCGCCCGGCGATCTCCGCGAGCGAGTTGCTGACCTCGTGGACTTCGGCGAAACGCTCCAGCACGGCCACGAGGCGGCGGTGCTCGCGCTGCGCGATCTCGAGATCGATGATGTCGTCGTACAAATAGTCTTCTCTGGTACCTGGGGTAACGGCCACCAATTCTTTGCCAGGTGTGTGCACTAACACTGAACGCAGGGCGCCGATCTCGGACGTCACGTGGACTCGAGGCATGGCGGGAAAGCTAACGGTTGGCCAGCGAGTAGCTCAGCGTCTCCAGTTCAAGTGCCATATTAACTGTCTTTACTTCGACATCAGCAGGAACATTCAGCGGCACGGGCGCGAAGTTGAGGATGGCTTTCACTCCACTGCGCACCAGCCGATCCACGACCAGCTGCGCCGATTCGGCGGGCGTCGCGACGATGGCGATGTCACTCGGATCTTTCTTGAGGTCCGTCTCGAGATGCTTCACGTCGCGGACGACGAGCCCGTTCCAGCGCGAGCCGATCTTGCGCGCATCCTGATCGTAGATCGCGGTGATGTGAAAGCCGCGCTGTTTGAAGCCTTGATACTGTACGAGGGCGCCGCCCATGCGGCCCGCGCCGACCAGGACGACCCGATACCCTCGCTCGAGTCCCAAAATGTCGCGGATGCGGCGCGCCAGCTCGGGGACCGAATAGCCCAAGCCCCGCTTTCCAAATGAGCCGAAGAACGAAAGGTCCTTGCGGACCTGCGCGGAGGTGGTGCCGCCCAGGCGCGCCAGCTCACCGGAGGAGATGGTGGTCCGGCCCTGGGCGTTGGCCTGCTCGAGGAATCGAAGGTAAATGGACAGCCGCCGTATGGTGCTGTCGGAGATCTTCCGCATTGTGAACTATTTCACAATTGCCGACTCCGGCGCAAGAGGAGCACGAACGCCTCTGGCGGCAGGCGCTCGGGCCGCACGGTCGGATCGAACCCCAGCGCCCGGAGATCCGCCTCGGTCATCCCGGGCACCGCGTTCTTGAGCTGCTTGCGGCGGCGGCTGAAGCAGGCGGTCACGAAGCTCCGGAGCGCCGAGGTTTCGCTCGGATCGATGAGCGGCGGATGTTTCGGCCGCAATCGCAGCACGGCACTCTGCACTTTGGGCGCCGGCCTGAACGCACCGGCTCGCACGGTGAACAGCTTTTCCGCCCTGCACACCGCTTGTATTCCGATCGTGAGCCCACCGTACGTTTTCGATCCCGGGGCGGCCACCACGCGGTCCGCGACTTCTTGCTGAACGAGAAAAACCACCAGCTCCGGTAAAGGTGGGTCGAGAACCCGCTCCAGGAGCGGCGTGGTGATGTTGTAGGGAATATTGCCCACAAACTTGGGCCTATCGGAACCGAATCGCTGCCAATCCACGCGCAACGCGTCGCCCTGCACCACCGAGACATTGCGAAGCTCGGGCTCCTTGCCCGTAGCTTCATGCAGATCCTCGGCCAGACGCCGGTCCTTCTCGATAGCAAACACCTGACGCACTCGCGGTGCCAATTCACGCGTCAGGCTACCGTGGCCGGCGCCGATCTCGATCACGACGTCGGAAGGAGCCGGCTCCACGGCATCCACGATGCGACGCAGGATGTTCCGGTCGGTCAGGAAATGCTGGCCGAGTCTCTTGCTTGCTCTCAAACTTTCAGGAGAACGACCGTGCGGTCGTCGTTGGCGGGCGCGCCCCCGGTGAAGGCGGCGATGTCGGTGAATACGGCCTCGAGAATAGGCTGCGCGGGGCGAGCCCGCAGATTGACGACGTGGCTCAGCACCCGCTGCTCGCCGAAGCGCTCGCCGCTGGGCCCGCGCGCGTCGGCGAGGCCGTCGGTGAAAAGGCAGAGAATCGCCTTGCCCCGCTCGAACGCAACCACGCGCTCCTCGCCTCCACCCCCCAGCCCGAGCGGCGGGCGCGTCGCTTCCAGGCGCGTGACCGCGCCGGTCTCCGTGGAGACGAGAAACGCGTGCGGGTGGCCGGCATTGGCGTAGGTGAGTGTCCCGCTGGCCCTATCCGTCACGACGTAGCAGAGCGTCAAGAACATCTCGGTCTCCGCCAGCTCCTCGGCGAGCGAGGTCTCGAGGCGGCGCAGGGCTTCGTGCGGCGACTCCGCCGTCTCGGCGTGGATACCGGAGGCCGCCATCGCCAGCGCCATGATGAGCGCCGCGCCGAACCCGTGGCTCGAGACGTCGCCGATCATCACTCCGATGCGCTCGCCGTGCAGACTCAGGAGATTGTAAAAATCGCCGCCCACCGATTCGGCCGGCCGGCAGCGCGCGGCGACATCGCCCTTCGCAGCGACGACGGCCGGTGACGGCAGCAGCTTGAGCTGCAGGTCGTGCGCCAGCTCCAGCTCGCGGCGCACGCGCTGCTGGCCGAGATCGCGCTCGACCAGGCGCGCGTTCTCGATCGCGGCGCCGATCTGGTTCGCGATCGCGGCCACCAGCTTGCGGTCGCCCGCGGTGAAGGCGTCTTCGCCCGTACGGTCGGTCAGATTGATCACGCCGATCGGCGTAGGCACGCGGCCCGGCGACGCATAGACGACGGGAACCGAGAGAAACGCGAGGCCGCGATACTCGCGCTCGACAGGATTATGCGGCTTCTGCGCGCGCTGGTCGGTGGGGTCATAGCTGATGATCCGCATCTCGCGGAATACGCGCGCGGCGACGGACTTCGGATCATCCACCTCGATCGGGTCGATTTCGCCGAGCTCCACACCGCGCGCCGCAACGAGGCGCAGCACGTGGGCGCGAGGGTCGTGCACGAGGAGCGTGGCGCGGCGCGCGCGGACGACGGCCGAGACTTCGCGCAGGATGCGATTGGCGGCTTCATCCAGCCGGATCGTGTGGCCGAGGATTTCGCTGATCGTGTAGATCAGATCGATTTCCTCGTAGCGCCCCGACAGCTCGGCCGCGACCTGGCCGGTCTCTTGTTCTGCTCCCATGACGGCGCCAATGACCTCGGCGAGCTCTACGGCTCCCTGCTCCCTGCCCTCTGCTCCCTTGATTTCCAGCCACGTGTCGGCGACTGACGGAATGGGCTGGAACCAGGCGGGTCCATCGGGCGTCTCGAGCCGGCCGCCGCCATTGGGGGCCGGGGTCCAATGGGGTTCGTCGCGTCCTTCTCCCAAGCCGCCACCCACGGGCAACAGCCGCCCGCCGGGAGTCTTGGCACGCCACAGACGCAGGGTTGTGCCGGAAAGGGCCGCCAGCACCGGCAGCAGGCGCTCGAGCCGTGTCACCCCGCTCGCAGCGTCAGGCAGATGCCGTTGCCTTTCTCGTTGAACGCCACGTCGTCCACCAAGTGACGAATGACGAACAGTCCGCGGCCGTACTCGCGCTCGAGGTTGTCGGGATGCGTCGGGTTGGGCAGGCGGCTGGCATCGAAGCCGAGACCGTCATCCACCACGTAAATGCGCACGAAGTCGCGTCCCACCTCGACGCTTACGCGCACCGTGCGGTCGGGGTCTTCGCCCGTTCCATAGCGAATCGCGTTGCCCAGCGCCTCGGCGAGGGCGGTGCGGAGGTTGAAGCTGATCCGGCGGGGGGACAGCGTCCCTGGAGGAAGGTGACTCGCCACCAACTCGACCGCATCGCCCACCATCCCGAGATCACTCGGGACGTCGAGCTTCATCGCGTCGCGGGTGACGTGCAGTTGAAGGGTCACGTCAGAACGCGGCCAACGCCTCCTCGGCGGTCCGCGTGATGGAGAACAGCGTGTCGAGCTTGGTCAGCTCGAACAGCGTCTGCAGGTCGGCGTTGAGGCCGGCGAGCCGCAGCTCCCCGTCCTGCTCGCGGATTTTTTTCGACAGGGAGACGAGGACTCCCAATCCGGAAGAATCGATGTAGCCGGTCTTGCTGAAGTCGATGACGAATTTGCGGGCGCCTGCTTCGAGCGCGTCGAGGACTTTCTGCTTCAGCTCCTGGCGGTTGCCGACGATGAGCTGCCCTTCCACGCCGACCACGACGACGCCGCTTTTGTCTTTTGTCAGGGTGAACCGCATTTCGGATTACCCCTTCCGCGTTTGGAGAATGGCAATCGCCGCCGTGTCCACAATATCATCGGTGGTCGCGCCGCGCGACAGGTCCGCGATGGGCCGCGCCAGACCCTGGAGGATCGGGCCGAGTGCGATCCACCCGCCGAGACGCTGCACCAGCTTGTAGCCGATGTTGCCGGCGTCGAGATCGGGGAAGATCAGCACGTTCGCGCGCCCACCCGCGGGTGAGCCCGGCGCCTTCCGGGCGGCGACGTCGGCCACGAGTGCCGCGTCGCTCTGCAACTCGCCATCGAACGGGAAATCGGGCGGCGGCCGGCGGCCGCGCAGCTGAGTGATGGCGGCTTGGACGCGCTCCACGCGAGGGCCCTCGGCGCTGCCCCGCGTGCTATAAGAAAGGAAGGCGACGACGGGCTCATCGCCGACGATGCGGCGCCGGTCCCGCGCCGAGGCAATCGCGATGTCGGCGAGCTGAACGGAGGTCGGCTCGGGCACGACGGCGCAGTCAGCGAACGTCAGCACGCGATCGGCCTGGATCATGTAGAACGCGCCCGAAACGGTCGCGATGCTCGGCGCCATGCCCACGGCCCAGAGCGCGGCGCGAATCGTGTCCGCACTGGGATACTCCGCCCCGCCCACCATGACGTCGGCCGCCCCAATTCCCACGAGACACGCGCCACGGGTGAGGGGATGCTCCAGTGCTTCAGCAGCCGCGGCATCGGTAGGGAATCTGTCGGGTCGCCGGGCCCGCAAATGACGCGCCAGGAATGGCGTGCGTGAATCCGGAGCCCGCCGCAGGACTTCCACGAGAGCGAGGCCTTCGCGTTCGATGCGCTTTGCCGCTTCCTGAACGCGCGCGTCGTCGCCTTCGGGAAAGACGACGCGTTGACGTGCGTCCCGCGCCCGTTGGTAGACGCGGTCCATGAAGCTCATTTGCCGAACTTGCGCTTCAGGGCCTGCTGGACGGTGGGGTGCACGAGCGGCGAGACGTCGCCGCCGAAGCGCGCGACCTCGCGCACGAGGCTCGAGCTGAGATAGGTGAGATCGAAGGCCGGCACGAGAAACACCGTCTCGATCCCGGGGGCGAGGTTGCGGTTCATCAGCGCCATCTGGAACTCGTACTCGAAATCCGACACTGCGCGCAGCCCGCGCACGATCACCGACGCACCGACCTTCTTGGCGAACTCGGCGAGCAGCCCCTCGAACGATTGCACGCTGACCCGCTTGTCGGTCACAGCCTGCTTGATCAGCGAGACGCGCTCATCGAGGGAAAAGAGCGGCTGCTTGGCGACGTTGACCGCGACAGCCACGATGAGCTGGTCCACGAACTCCAACGAGCGGTGGATCAGGTCCTCGTGACCCTTGGTAATCGGATCGAACGACCCCGGATACACCGCGATGCGGTTCATGAAACCGATGGTGGAGGTTGGTGGAGGATGGTGGAGGTTGGCGAGGGAGCGTACATGAAGGTTATGGCGGTATCCCCATAGCGTCGTGTATCGTCTCCACCAATCGAACGGCCAGCATCATGCTCGATCGAAAAGACGCGCGAGAACGGGGTCGCGCGAAAGAGCGCTACAAGCCGCTCGGCATCGTCGGTCGCGTACGGGGGATCCGCGAACGCCACATCGTATGTGTTGGGTTGCAGTCGTTCTGCAAAGCGCATCGCGTCACTCCGGTGGATCGTCACCCGGCTCTCCACGTTCAGAGTTGTTGCGTTCTGTCGAATCACAGCCAGCGACGCTTGATGCTTCTCAACGAAATCGACCGAGACGGCGCCCCGAGACAACGCTTCGAAGCCCAACGCTCCCGATCCAGCGAAGAGGTCCAGGACGCGAGCCTCTGGAATCGATTGCTGCAAGATGCTGAACCACGCCTCGCGAACCCGATCCGCGGTCGGCCGTACCTTGTCGGTCGCAGGCGTCTTGAGGCGACGGCCCTTAAACGCGCCGGCGATGATTCGAAGCATTCATTTCGCCGGTGCCAGACTCGCCACCCGCGCCTGCAACGTCACCCTGCCCTGCCACTCATCCCGTTCCAACCGGAAAGCGACATCGAGTGGGTTCGTTAGCCAGTCCTGCGGCACTGCGTCGGCCCACCGGAATCCGATTGCCGGCAAAACTGCCGAGCCATCGTCGAGCGTGAAGCGCAGGTGATTCGTCCCCACGCGCCGCGCGCCGACGGCCCGCGCGTTGCGCACACCGAAGACGGGCGCCGGATTCCCGGCTCCACACGGCTCCAGATGACGCATCAGCCGCTCCAAGTCCGCGCTCACCGACGCGAGCGGCAATTCCAGGTCCACGCGCTGGCTCGGCGCCAGGTCGTCGGGGGTGAGAAGCTCGCCCGCGACGCCCAGGAACGCAACGCGGAAGGCGTCGAACCGATCGCGCCGGATGGTGAAGCCGGCCGCCATCGTGTGGCCGCCGTATTTCTCCAGATGCGCCCCGGTGCGATGCAGCGCGCCGTGCAGGTCGAAGCCGGGAATGCTGCGGCCCGACCCGCGGCCCAGCTCGCCGGCCTCATCCCAGCCGATCAAGAATGTCGGCCGCCCGTACCGCTCCACGAGACGCGAGGCCACGATCCCGATCACTCCCGGATGCCACCTCTCGTCGCCAAGCACAATCGCCGCATCGGCCGGGTTCAGCGTCTTGTCCACCAGCTCAATCGCTTCGTCGAGAATCAGCTGATCCATGTCCTGACGGCGCGAGTTTGTCGTTTCGAGCTCGCGCGCCAGCGCCGCGGCTTCCTGCGGGTTTTCCGTGAGCAGCAGCCTCAAGCCGTCGTTCGCGTCACCGATGCGGCCGGCGGCATTGAGGCGCGGCGCGAGAATGAAGCCCACGTGCGCGCCGCGCAGCGGCTTGCCGCCGAGCCCGGCCGTCTCGATCAAGGCCCGCAAGCCGACCCAGCGTGAGTCGGCCAGCTTCTTGAGCCCATAGCGGACCAGGATGCGGTTCTCACCCACGAGCGGCACGACGTCCGCAATCGTCGCAAGCGCCACGTAGTCGAGGAAGTGCAGCGGCAAATTCGGCGACAAGCCGAGAACCTGCACCAGCGCCTGCGCCAACTTGAAGGCCACACCGGTGCCGCAGAGGTTCTTGTCTGCCGACTTGCAGTCGGCGCGGCGCGGATCGAGCACCGCGTTCGCGGGTGGCAGCTGGTCGCCGGGCAAATGGTGATCGGTGACAATGACATCGATACCGGCGGCACGCGCGGCAGCGACGGCATCGACCGCGGTGATGCCGCAATCGCACGTGACAATCAGCCCGGCGCCGATACGCTGCGCCTCGGCGAGCCCCGCCGGTCCGAAGTCGTAGCCGTCGCGGATGCGGTGCGGCACGAAGGGGTGCACCGTCGCGCCGGCGCTGCGCAGGATGCGCGTGAGCATCGCCGCGGCGCACTGGCCGTCCACGTCGTAGTCGCCGTGCACCAGGATCGGCCGCTTGTCGCGGACCGCGCGCCCCAGCAGCTCCAGCGCGGCCGGCATGTCGGCCCAGCAGTGCGGATCGGACAGCCGCTCGAGATCCGGCCGCAGGAACGCCTTCGCGAGATCGGGGGACGCGATGCCCCGCTGCACCAGGATGGCAGCGAGCGCGTCCGGAATATGCAGCTCCGACGCCAGCAATCGCGTCGCGTCGGTATCTGCCTGAGCCGTAACAATCCAGCGAGGTGGGATCATTCTTTGGCGTACAATAACACGCCGCAGGCTTCGCAACTTTCGATGGTGGCGCCGCGCTGAATCAGCGCTTTGCGCTGGGTGGGGACCGCCGTGAAGCAGTTGCCGCACGAGCTGCCGTGCAGAGGATAGACCGCGAGCGGCGCCTTGCCGCGGCGGATCTTGTCGTAACGCGCGAGCAGGACCGGATTCACCGCGCGGGTGGCGCGGTCGCGCTCGAGCGTCACGCTCTCGCGCTCCGCCGCGATTGCCTGCCGCCGGCCGTCAATCGCCTCGCGCTGCGCCGCCTGCGCCTCACGGACCTTGTCCAGCGCGTTCTCGGCCTCGGCGGTCTTCCGCTCGGCTTCGCCGACGGCGTCGCCCGAGCGCATGAACTCGGCTTCCTCTTTCGCGAGCACCGTGCGGGCAAGATCGAGCTCGGCCATGAGCGTGGATGCCTCCTTCGCGCCGCGCACCCATTCGAGGCGCTGGCGGCGCTGCTCCTGCATGGTCCGATAGCTCGCGATCTTTCCTTCCAACCCGTCCCGCCGGTCGAGCGCCGCCTGGATCCCGGCGCGCGCCTGTTCGACGACCCGCTCCGCGGCCCGGATCTGGTCGTCGAGCGTCTGTACCTCCGGCTCCAACGCCTTCAGCCGGGCGTCGCAGCTCGCAACCCCGACGTCCTTATCTTGTAGAACCAACAACGCTTCAAGATCCGGGTGCACCCTTCCTCCTTGCGGACTCGAGGACTTTCCAGGTAGGACGCTTGGCATTTCGTTCATCAGTCAACGCTCGTTTCTCAAGAGTGAGGCGGACCTTGTCGTCTTCGGAGGCGAGGTCGATTTCGCGCTGCAAGCGGGCGATTTCCCGCGACTTGCGGTCGGCTTCGATGTTGTTGAGAGCCCATGCAAACAGTTCATCGGCGGAAGCACCGCCGAGCCCTGTGGCCTGGAGATCCTCGAGTGTACGAGCGGATACTTCGTCCAGCCGCTCCGGTCGATCTTCGGCGAGCGCATCGAATACCGCACGGTACACATCAGAAGCGAAGTTCTCGCGGTCAACCTCAGCGAGCACTCGCGACTTCCATTCGTCACCGCTCAGCATTACCAGGAGGAGTGACTTTTCGATTCGACTGACCGGTCCAGACTGCGCCACTTGGGGAGCAGCGGTCGTCTTGAGCGGTGGAGGTTCCATTCTTCCACGAACTTCTTCTTCAAGCGTCTCTTTCCTGATCCCTGCGGCTTCGGCGACCGTCGCGAGATAAAGGTCGCGCGCAACAGCATCATGAGTCGCTCGAATGGTGGGGAGGAGCGCGTCGAGAGCGCGTCGCCGGCCAGGCAACGAGCCAAAGTAGCCACGGCGGGTCAGGATCTGGATCTTGCGCTCGAGGATATCCACCGAGTCTTTCAGCACGCGCTCGAGCGCGACCGCGCCCTTGTTCTGCACGAGCGTGTCGGGATCCTCGCCTTCCGGCAACGTGGCGACGCTGACGCGTAGCTTGTGACGCAGCAACACATCGCCGGCGCGGAACGTGGCGCGCAGGCCGGGATCGTCCGAGTCGTAGAGCAGAATCACATGCGGCGTGTGGCGCTGCAGCAGAGCGGCCTGGTCGTCGGTGAGACCCGTACCCAATGGAGCCACGACTTCTTCCAACCCGGTCAGGGTGAGGCGCAGAACGTCGAATTGACCCTCGACCAGGATCGCGCGCTCCGCCTTGCGCATGCCGTGCTTGGCGAGGTGCAGGTTGTAGAGCAGCTGCCCCTTGTGGAAGATCGGCGTCTCGGGCGAGTTCAAGTACTTCGGCTCTCCCTCGCCGAGGATGCGTCCGCTAAAGGCCACGATGCGGGAGCGCAGATCGTGAATTGGGAACAGCAAGCGTCCACGAAAACGTGGGACTTTCGAGCCATCTTCCCGTTTAACAACGAGCCCGGCTTCCAGCAAAACCTCTTCGCGCAGGCCCAATCCTTTCATTGCATCGAGGAGGCCCGATCCCCGAGGCCCAAACCCGAGTCCCTGCACTTGCGCCTGCTCCATCGTGACGTGACGGGACTCGAGGTATTTGCGGGCGATTTCGGCTTCCGGGCTCTCGCGCAGCTGGCGGGCGAACCAGTCGGCGGCCGTCGCGACGGCAGCGTAGAGCGGTTCGCGCGGATCGGGACCGGTGGGGCCGCTGCGTTCGGGAATCGTGATCCCGACTCGACGCGCGACTTCGCGCACGGCCGTCGGATAGTCCATCCCGAGCTTTTTCATGAAGAACGTGTAGACATCGCCCGCCTCGTGACAAACGAAGCAGTAGAACATCCCCTTCTTGGGAATGACGGCGAAGTTGCGATGGGTGCCGCCGTGGAAGGGACAGGGTCCACGATAGTCGGCGCCGGTGCGCTTGAGCTCGACATGCTCGCCGATGATGCCGACGAGGTCGGCTGACTCGCGGACCTGTTCGATGATGTCGTCGGGAATCATGACGGGCGGATGGGCCGATGGGCCGATGGGCTGTCGGCTCTCGTGAGCAGATCCGGTGCAATTACCAATCGTATGGGCCCAATCTCCACAACCACCCGACCATCAGACCTGATCTCTGCCACTATGCCGACCTTGCCCTGCTCCGTGCGGACACGCTCGCCGATCTTGAAGTCGGCCTCACGGCCCATCCGCCCCTCCGCCCCTCCGCCCCCCGTCTTTTCGATCGCCTCTTCGACGATCCGCCTGGCCTCTTTCGCGGTCGCTTCGGTAACCGCGGCACGAGCCTGCGCCAGCGCGGCTTCCACCGTCTTCCGAGCCTCGAGTAGATAGGCTCGAGCTCGTTCGCGCGCATCCTTGTCCAGCGCCTTCTCGCGGAGGTGAAGCTCGTTTTCGAGGGCTTGGAGGTTGGCGAGGCTCTGCCGCTCTCGCTCCAGCTGTTCCTCACGAACGTCAAGTTGCCCCGACCGCTCTTCCAGCGAACGATTCCGAGCCTCTACTGCAGCGAGCAATCGGTCCAGCGTGCGCTCCGCATCAGGCACCGCGCTCTCGGCTTCCTTCAAGACCTCATCCGCAATCCCCAACCGACGCGCGATGGCCAATCCGTATGACCGGCCCGGCACACCTTTGAGGAGCCGGTAGGTGGGCGTGAGAGTCTCCGCATCGAACTGCAGCGAGGCATTCACGATGCCTACGGTTTCGGCGGCGAGCTGCTTCAGCGCACCAAGGTGTGTGGTCGCGAGCGTGATTGCGCGGCGCCGGGTGAGCGTCTTGAGCGTCGCGGCCGCGAGCGCGCCACCTTCGGCGGGATCGGTGCCACTGCCGATCTCGTCGAGCAAAACCAACGAGCCGGCGCCCGCGCCATCGAGGATCTGCCGTAATACGGCGACGTGCGCCGAGAACGTCGAGAGACTCGCCGCGATGGATTGGCGGTCACCGATGTCGGCAAAGACTCTCGCAAATACTGGCAGTGACGAATGAGGACCGATTGGTGGAACGATGCCGCTTTGCGTCAGCAGAACCAATAAACCGACAGCCTTGATGAGAACCGTTTTGCCACCGGTGTTGGGACCAGAAACCAGGACGGTGAATTCGTCGGGCGCGAGATCGAGATTGAAGGGCACGGCATGATCAACCAGCGGGTGCCGTCCATCGCGAATCTTCAGATGTCCACCGATCTCCGGCACGAACCCGTTGACTAGGGCCGCATACCGCGCCCGTGCACAAAGGTCGTCGAACGCTACACACATCTCCCACGCCGCCGCGATCGTGTCACGGTGCGGGCGGAGGAGATCGGTCAGCTCCCGCAGCACGCGCAGCACTTCGCGCAGCTCCGCCGATTCGGCCGCGCGCAGCTCGTTGCCCAGCTCGATGATCTCGGGCGGCTCCACGAACACGGTCGCGCGCGTCGCCGACTCGTCGTGCACAATGCCACCCACGCGTGCCCGCGCGGTGCTGCGAATCGGAATGACGTAACGGCCGCCGCGCACCGTCACTGCCGCGTCGGGAGCGCGCTCGGTTTGGTCGAGGGAGCCGAGGATCGCACCCAGCTTGTCCATGACATGCTTGCGGGCTTCGCGCACGCGCTGGCGCGCCCGCGCGAGATCCTTCGACGCGCTGTCCAACACCGAACCGTCGGGTGCGATCGAGCGAGCCAGCGTCGTCTCGAGATCGCGGGGCGGCGGCTCGACGCGCAGGGAAGCGGTGCGTCGTGCGTCGTGCGTGGTGCCGAGGCGCTTCAGATCGGCTGCAGTCACGCGCGCGGCGGCGAGCGCGACCGTCATTTCCGCGAGTGCCGGCGCCTCGAGCGCGCTGCCGGCCACGTCGAGCAGCTCGAGCGACTTCGTGATGTCGGGAACGGGTTCGGCGCGGATCGAGTCGTCGGTGATCAGCAACGCGGCCAGCTCGGCGACCTGGGCGAGCGCGGCGCGGATCGAGGCTGCGTCGGTGGCGGGGAGACGAGCTGCGACGCGTGCGGCACCCAGAGGCCCAGCGGCATGTTGCGCCACGCGCGCCAGGGCCTGGGGAAATTCCAGCGTCTCTAGGACGGGGTCGATCCTGCCAACTCCTCGCGCACGATCTGGTTGATGAGTTTGCCGTCCGCCCGGCCCTTGAAGCGCGGCATGACCGCGCCCATGACCTTCCCCATATCTTTCGCGCCACCGGCGATCGCCTCCCGCACCGCCGCGCGGATTTCCTCGGGTGGCACGGCGGCGGGTAGGAACGCCTCGAGCGCCTTGATCTCGGCGCTTTCGGTGGCGGCTAGCTCGGTCCGGCCCGCTTTCTCGAATGCCTCGACCGACTCGCGGCGCCGCTTGACCCCACGGCGCAACACCTCCGCCGTCTCGTCGTCGGTCGGAGTCTGGTTGAGCTCGATTTCTCGGTTCTTTACGTCGGAGAGGATGGTGGAGAGGAGGAGGGTGCGCGCCTGATCGCGTTGTTTTCTCGCTTCGTTCATGGCGGCGCGTAGCCGGTCTGCTAAGCTCGGAGCCACCATTTACGCGTAGCGCGGCCTGCGATTCTTGCGGCGCGCCGCATTCATCTTGCGCTTCTTGCGTTCACTGGGCTTTTCGTAGTGACGGTGCTTGCGCAGGTCGGCGAGAATCCCTGCTTTTTCGCATTTCTTTTTGAAGCGCTTGAGCGCACGCTCAAAGCTCTCGTCATCGTGGATGATGACTTCCGGCATTGGGCTCCCTTGTAAGTGACTTGAGATACACGAAGTTAGCGTGTGCCCACCAACCTCGCAACTCGTTTGGGCAGTTGGTGGAGGTTTAACCTCGACAACTTCCACCATCCTCCACCAACCTCCACGACCTGCCTTTTTCATCCCGGCGGCCACTGCATCGCCCGACCGCCGAGGACGTGCAGGTGCAGGTGAAACACCGTCTGGCCACCATCCGGGTTCGTATTCAAGACGACGCGATAGCCTTTCGTGCCAATGCCGGCCTCCTGGGCGACGTCGCGGGCGAACACCAGCAGCCGCCCCAGCGTCGCGGCATCCTTGGCGTCGTTGAGCGAGCCGACGTGCGTCGTGGGAATGACGAGCAGGTGCGTGGGCGCCTGGGGATTCAGGTCCTTGAACGCCAGCATGCCATCGCCACGCTTCACGACGTTCGCGGGGATCTCGCCGGCCGCCACTCGACAGAAGACGCAGGCACCACCACTCACTCGTCGGCCCCCCCTCCCCCTCCACGTCGCCGCCTGGGCCGCGGCTCCTCCTCCTCCAGTCCCAGCGCCCGCCGGATCGTCTCCCAGAACTTGCTACGTCCTTCGTCCTGAGGCGGCTGGTCCTCGATCTCGGTCATCTTCTCGAACAGCTTGCGCTGCTCCGGGGTGAGCTTCGTCGGCGTCCAGACGTGAATCCGCACGTGCAAGTCGCCATGCCCGCCTTCACCCAGGCGCGGCAGGCCTTTGGCGCGCAGGCGATACGCCATGCCGGTCTGCGTCCCCGGCTCGATACGCAGCGTCGCCTGTCCGAACGGCGTCGGCACCTGGATTTCGGCGCCGAGCGCGGCCTGGCCAAACGTGATGCCGAGGTCGTAGACGAGGTCATCGCCATGGCGCTCGAAACGCGCGTCCTCTTTGATGTCGAGCACGGCGATCAGATCGCCGCGGGGGCCGTTCCGGGGACCGGGAACGCCCTGGCCACGCAACGTCAGATAGTGATGATCCGCGACACCTGCCGGCACGTCGATCTGGATCGTCGTCTCGCCTTTGACGCGGCCGTCGCCGCCGCACCGCGCGCAGGGGCTTTGCACAATGGTTCCTTCACCCGCACAGGTGGGACAGGGGGAGACCGTCAGGAATTGACCGAACAGCGACTGCGCCTGGCGACGGACCTCGCCGCTGCCGCCGCACGTGCCGCACTGCACGGGCTGCGTTCCCGCTTTGGCGCCCGTGCCGGCGCATTCGGAACACGACTCGAGACTCTTGATGCGGACGGTCTTGGTGGTGCCGCTGGCGACTTCGGCGAGCGTGAGCTTCAGTCCCACCTTGATGTCGTGACCGCGGCGCCGGTCCCGTCGTGGTCCGCCGCCGAACAGGTTTTCAAACCCTCCAAACCCTCCACCGCCTCCACCACCGAGACCGAAGTCTCGCATGAAAACCATCAGCGCTTCGGATAGATCGAAGTGCATCGAGCTGAATCCGCCGCCACCCCCCTGAGCGCCACGACCCAGGCCTGCCATACCATAGCGGTCGTAGGCGGCGCGTTTGTCGGCATCGCGCAGCACTTCGTACGCCTCGGTGACGAGCTTGAACTTCTCTTCGGCCGCCTTGTCGCCGTTGTTGCGGTCGGGGTGGCACTCCATGGCGAGCTTGCGGTAGGCCTTCTTGATGTCGGTTTCGCCCGCGTCTCGTGGCACGCCGAGGAGGGCATAGAAATCCTGCTTCATGCTATTCGAGCAACTCCCCCACGAGCCGCGACGTGTGATTGACGAGCGCGGCGATCTTGTCGTACGGCATCCGGGTCGGCCCCATCACGCCGATGACGCCGGTGAGCGGGCCGAAGCGATAGGTGGACGTCACGAGCGTGAACGGCGTAAGGCGCGCATCGGCGTGCTCCTGACCGATCGTGATCGTGAGTCCCTCGCCCCCGCGCGCCGCCAGGGCGTCACGCAGCAGGTCGCGGCGTTCCGTCACTTCGAGCAGGCCCTGGAGCTGCGCTCGCGTCGAGAACTCGGGCTGTCCCGCGAGTGGCTGCGTGCTGCCGAGGACGACTGGCGCGGGAGACGTCGGCATATCGAACAAATCGTCGGCTTCCTGCATGAAGATGTTGAGCAGCTCCGACGAGCCGGGCTCCGCCGGGCCCGCGTCGCGCAGGCGGTCGGCGAGGGTAGCGCGAATCTCCTTCAGCGTCAGTCCCGCGAGACGCTCGTTGAGGACGACCGTCACTTTCTGCACCGCGTCGGAGGCGAGCTCCGCGGGGACCTCGACGAAGATCGTGCGCACGGCGCCACTTCGAAGGGCGAGCACCAACAGCAACCGCTCTGTTGAGACTTGCAACAGATCGAGTCGCTCGAGCACGGCCTCTTCGATAGTAGGGCTCACGGCGACGCCGAGTTCGTTGGTGAGCACCCCCAACACCTGGGCGGCGCGCGACAAGATCGCCTCGACGGCGGCGCGCTGGCCTTCCAGCTCCCCGCGCAGGTGCTGCGCCTGCGCCGGCTCGACGACGGGCGGGCGCATCAGGAAGTCCACGTACACGCGGTAGGCGAGGTCCGTCGGAATGCGGCCCGCGGAGGTGTGGGGATGATAGAGGTATCCCTTCTCCTCGAGGTCGCTCATCGTGTTGCGAATCGTCGCCGGCGAGAGACCCAGCTGGTGACGCTTGGCAATCGTGCGGCTGCCCGCCGGTTCGGCGGTTTGCACGTAGGTCTCGATGACGGCCTCGAGCACCTGGCGCTCGCGGTCGGAGAGCGGGGCTGTCACTGCGGAGTCTCGGTGTGCATGGTCAGTTCGTTAACCAATGAATCTAACCTTAACCATCCCTCCGGGGTGCATTTAAGCCTACCGTCCCTCACTACCACCCAGCCTTGGGTGGTGAAGAAACCCGGGGTGGTGGAGGGTGGTGGAGGTTGGTGGAGGATGGTGGAGGGTAAGCCCTCCGCAGTGCGCAGTCCCAGGTAGATCGCTTCCGTCTGCCGCTGCTCCTCCGTCAGCGTCTCCTCCGACTCGACCGTCGAGCGTCCCTGGGCGAGGGCGCGGCGGTAGGCCTCCCAGGCGCGCAGGTTCCAGCGGCGCGTCCGGCCGTCGAAGGAGTGCGCTGCCGGCCCCAATCCCACATACGGCTTCCCCGACCAATAGGCCGAGTTGTGCTGCGATCGGAAACCGTCGCGCGCGGCGTTCGAGACTTCGTAGAACTCGAAGTCTTCGGTCGTCAGTCGTCGGTGGGCGGTCAAATACTCCTCGGCATAGCGCTCGTCGTCGGGGGCTTGCGTGGCTCCTCGGGATATCCAGCGATCGAGCGGCGTGCGCGGTTCGACCGTGAGGCCGTAGACCGACAAGTGCGTCGGCCGCAGCGCGAGCGCCATGTCGAGGTCGCGTTCCCAGTCGCGGTTCAGCTCGTCGGGGAGTGCGAAGATCAAGTCGAGCGAGATGTTCTCGATGCCGGCACCGCGCAGGGCATGCACCGCTGCGCCGATGCGAGCCGCGTCGTGGGAGCGATGCATCCATTTCAAGACATCGTCATCGAACGACTGAGCGCCGAGGGAGACGCGGTTTACTCCAGCGCTGCGCCAGGCTCTGGCGTTGTCGGGGGTGACGTCTTCGGGGTTGGCTTCCAACGTCACTTCGACCCCGGGCTGGCAGCCCGGGGTTAGCACACCCAGGAGAGCGGCGATGGCCTCTGGAGGCAACAGGGACGGCGTGCCGCCACCGAAGTAGATGGTCGCCAGACCGTCCAGCGGAACCGCTGTCGCTTCCTTAAGAACAGCATCGACGTACTCCCGGTAGGGGACTCGCTTACGGACCGCAATTGAGAAATCGCAGTAGGAACAGCGGCGCACACAAAACGGCACGTGCAGGTAGAGGTGCACGGGGGAAAGGTAAGGTGATCCTCCCCGTTACAAACATTGCGGTTGACCGTACATGGGTGCTGGTCAACACAGCCCAAACACCATTCCCGGCCCCTGCCTCACCAAGCCCCGCAGCTCCAGCTCCGTCAGCGCCCCCAACACATTCGCCGCCCCCGTTTGCGTCGCCACGACCAGCGCGTCCACGTGCTGCGGCTCCGTCGTCATGCGATGCCAGAGCGTCAGCTGCAATCCCGTGAGATCGATGGGCGGCACGCGCGGCGCGGGGGTCGAGAGGGCCGCGCCGAGCTCCCGCAGGCCTCCCCCGGTCGGCAAGCCGATCTCTTCGAAGATGTCGGCGACGCACAGCGCGGGCTTCGCGCCCTGCTGAATGAGCTTGTTGCAGCCGACGGACGTGGGGCTCGTGATCGGTCCCGGGACGGCGAGGATCGGGCGACCCTGCTCGAGTCCGGCGTCCGCCGTGACGAGCGCACCCGAGCCCACCGCCGCCTCGATCACGACGACGGCGCGGGAGAGACCGGAGATCAGCCGGTTGCGGCGCGGGAAGGAGCCGGCATGCGGATGCTCGCCCGGCGGATGCTCGGTGACGAGACACCCGTGCGCGACCATCCGGTCATACAATTCGCGATTGGCGGCCGGGTAGATGACGCCGAATCCATTGCCGAGCACCCCGACCGTCGCGCCTCCTGTATCCAGTGCGGCCGCATGCGCGATCGCGTCGATGCCGCGCGCCATGCCGCTGATGACGACCGCCCGGTGTGCGGCGGCGCTCGCGAGAATTCGCGCCGCCTCGGCGCCGTACGTCGTGTGGTTCCGGCTGCCGACGAATGCCACGCCCGGCCGCGCCAGCAGCGACATGTCGCCCCAGACGTAGAGCACCGACGGTGGATCGTGGATTTCCTCGAGCTGCGCGGGGAACTCAGGGTCGCCGGCAAGCAGCGCTCGAGCGCCCAACGAGGCCAGCTTCTCCAGCACCCGAGCGCCCTCTTCCGCACGCGCCGCCTTGATCGCCGTCGCGGCCGCGCGACTGAAGCCGAACATTTTCGCCAGGCGCGACTGCGGCGCCTCGAGCGCCGCCTGCGCACTCCCGAACGTCGAGACGAGCGTACGCAGCCGCTGCGAGCCGATGCCGGGGACGAGCGAGAGGGCGAGTGTGGCTACGACTTCAGCGTCTTCCATAGAACTTCCAACAGATCCGGTATCCCCTGCCTTGCTACGGCTGAAATGCTGACCACCGGTGCGCCCGCCTCAGTACGTAACTGCGTGGCGCGTGCGGCGTGCGGCGTTTGCAGGTCAGCCTTG
>Ga0193739_1000038_pt1 | contig 31162 bp, 26 predicted proteins | sample L2a2metaG_FD_144926 | JGI IMG/M metagenome (GOLD analysis project Ga0193739, IMG submission 144926) | Soil microbial communities from a riparian zone of the East river system, Colorado, United States - L2a2 | ecosystem: Environmental > Terrestrial > Soil > Riparian zone | place: USA: East River...
CAACTTCTCGCGGGTGCGGCGGCGGCGCTCGGTGGCCTCGGCGTCGGCCTCAGGGATTTTGGGCGTGACGTCGCCTTTGGACGAGACCACGAACAACGGACGCCCACCGGCTCCCTGCTCCGTGCTCGCTGCTCCTGACGCGGGGACGGGGGAAGGGGGAAGGGGGACGGGGGGAAGCAGCAGGTCGAGCAGCCGCTCTTCGGCACGCGCCTCGGCCGCCGGGTACACGTCTTCCTCCCGCTCGGTGCGCACCATGTTGATCGCCACGTCCACCAGCTCGCGGATCATCGACTCCACATCGCGCCCGACGTAGCCGACCTCGGTGAACTTCGAGGCCTCGACCTTCACGAACGGCGCCCCCGCGAGCCGCGCCAGCCGCCGCGCGATCTCGGTCTTTCCCACCCCCGTGGGGCCGATCATGATGATGTTGTTCGGGAGGATCTCGTCCCGGATCTCCTCGGGCGCCTGACCGCGGCGCCAGCGGTTCCGCACGGCGATCGCGACCGCCTTCTTGGCGGGGTTCTGTCCCACGATGTAGCGGTCCAGCTCCGCCACGATCTTGCGCGGCGGCAGCTCCTCGAGCCACGGCAGCGCGTCGGCGGGAGGCGTTGGTGTCCCTGCCGCGGCGGGAACGATCTCGGGAGGGGGGGGCGGTGTCTGTTTCGGTTCACTCATCGTTACAGCTCGAGCACCGTGATGTGTGTGTTCGTGTAGATGCAGATGTCGGCGGCGATCTGGAGGGAGCGCTGCACGACGTCTTTAGCCGGTAAGGTCGTCGTTCCCAGCAACGCTCGCGCCGAGGCGAGGGCGTAGGGACCGCCGGAACCGATTGCCAGAATGCCGTCGTCGGGCTCGATCAGCTCGCCGGACCCCGAGATCACAAAGCCGTTCGTGGCATCGGCCACGACGAGCAGCGCCTCGAGGCGCCGCAGCACTCGGTCGGAACGCCAGTCTTTCGCCAGTTCGACGGCGGCACGCGCGAGATTCCCCGGATAACGCTCGAGCTTCTCCTCGAGTTTCTCCATCAGGGTGATACCGTCGGCCGCGGCGCCGGCGAACCCCGCCAGCATCTTGCCGCCCTTGATCACTCGGACCTTGTTGGCGTTGGCCTTCATCACGGTGTCGCCCACCGTGACCTGGCCGTCGCCGCCCATGGCCACCTTGCCGTCTTTTCTGACGCAGAGAATCGTCGTGCTGCGTATGCGTTGACCCACGTAGCCTCTTGGCGTCTTAGCGTCTTGCCGTCTCGGGCCTTTAGGCCCGCGGATGCGCCTGGTGATAAACCTTTTTGAGCCGCTCTACCGAGGTATGAGTATACACTTGCGTGGTACCGAGCGACGCGTGGCCCAGCAGCTCCTGCACCGCCCGCAGGTCGGCACCCGCATCAAGTAGATGCGTGGCAAACGAATGGCGCAGCGCATGGACGTGCAGGTCTCGGCCCCGGGTCAGCGTTGCAAACAGCGCCTTCATCGCGAGTTGAACCCCCCGCGTCGTGATCCGCTTCCCCCGCTGATTCACGAACACCGGCCGAACCGTGGCTCCAAGTGTGGACAAAAGAACATCGCGGTGGCGGAAGTAGCGTCTTAGCGCGCCGGTGGCGTGCGAGCCGACGGGGACGATCCGCTCCTTCTTCCCCTTGCCGCGGACTTTCACCTGGTCCGAGACGAGATCGAGATCCTGATCGTTGAGCCCCGCCAGCTCCGAGAGCCGCATCCCCGTCGAGTAGAACAGCTCGAGCATCGCGAGGTCGCGCGCCTCGCGGAAGCTCCCCGCCTCCGCTCGCGCCTCAGCCTCCACGAAGAGCAGCTCGATCTCCGCGCGCTCGAGGTGGATGGGGAGGGTCCGGTCCAGCTTGGGGGTGCGCGTGGCGCGCGCGGGATTCACGTCGATGCCTTGCGTCGTGTTCAGGAACCGGTAGAACGTCCGCAGCGCCGACAGGGCGCGCGCGATCGACCGTTTGGCGAGGCCGCGCTGCTGCAGCGCGCCGAGGAACCCGCGCACCGCCAACCGGTCCACCCCCGCCCACGTCCAGGGCCCGCCGTAGTAACCCTCGCAGAACGCCGCGAACTCGCCCACGTCGTGCGCGTAGGCTTTCACGGTGTGCGGCGAGTCGTTCCGTTCCTTCGCGAGGAAGTCGACGAAGGCGTCGATCACGCCAGGACCTTGAGTTGGTCGGCGAATACTTCGATGTCCCGCATCGCCCGCTCGACCAGGGCTTCCTTCTTCTTGGCCTTATCCTTGACCGGGGCCCCAAGCGGCTCGACGAGCCCGAAGTTGGCGTTCATCGGCTGGAAGTGCGCCGGGTCGGCTTCGCGCAGGTAGCGGTACAACGCGCCCAGCATCGTCGTGGGCGGGGGAACGAGCGGCTCCTCGCCCTCCAGGAGTCGCGCCAGGTTGATCCCCGCCAGGAGCCCCGTGGCGGCCGACTCGGTGTACCCCTCGACGCCAGTGAGCTGCCCCGCAAAGAGCAGCCGAGGATCGTCTTTTGCCGAGAGGTGCGGCGTCAGCGCCTGCGGCGCGTTGACGTACGAGTTCCGGTGGATGCTGCCGAACCGCAGGAACTCGGCGTTCTCGAGTCCCGGAATCGTCCGGAAGATGCGTTGCTGGTCGGGAATCTTGAGCCGCGTCTGGAACCCGACGAGGTTCCACATCTGCCCCGCGCGGTCTTCCTGACGGAGTTGCACCACGGCATATGGTTCTCGCCGTACTGACCCCGGGCGCAAGCCCGGGGAGTCCGGGGGCAGGGGCCTTGGATCGGGAAGCCCAAAGGGTTTCATCGGCCCGTGCCGCAGTGTCTCAGGGCCCCGCTCGGCCATCTCTTCGATCGGCAGGCACCCCTCGAAATACGAAGCCTTGTCGAACTCATGACCTGGCACGTATTGCTCGCCCGCGACCAGAGCCGCCACGAACGCCTCGTACTGCTCTCTCGGCAGCGGCGCGTTGAGGTAATCGTCACCGTCGCCCTTCCCGTAGCGCGACGCGCGGAACAGGCGGCTCTGATCGAGCGACTCGAAGGCGACGATCGGCGCGATGGCGTCGTAGAACGCGAGCGACTTGACGCCAAGCCGCCCGGCGATGGCCTGGGCCAGCGCGTCCGAGGTCAGGGGACCGGTCGCGATGATTCCGCCAGTTCCGACCGACGGCAGCGCGGTCACTTCGCCGCGCACCACCGTGATGTTCGGGTGCGCGAGCAGCCGCCGTTCGACCCCCGCGGCGAAGACGACGCGATCGACCGCGAGCGCGGTCCCGCCCGGCACGCGCGCCTCGTCGGCAGCCTGAAGCACGATGCTGCCGAGGCGCCGCATCTCGGCCTTGAGGAGCCCGTGCGCGTTGGTGGGATCGACCGACTTGAAAGTGTTGCTGCAGACCAGCTCGGCCAGGCTGCCCGTCTGATGGGCCGGCGTCTGACGGACGGGGCGCATCTCGTGCAGCGCGACCTTCACCCCGCGCTCGGCCAGGGCCCAGGCGGCTTCGCTCCCGGCGAGCCCGCCGCCGATAACGACGGCGGTCAGCTCGCCACCGGCTCCGGCGCGCCTTCCTCCACCGCGATTTCGTGTCCGCACTTGAGGCACTTGCGTGTCGCCCCCGCTGTCTTCGACTGTTTCTGCTCCATCCCCACAAAGCCGCAGCTGGGACAGGGCACGGCCACCGGCCGGTTCCAGGTGGAATAATCGCAATCCGGGTAGCGCAGGCAACCGAAGAAGTTTCGGCCCTTCTTGGTGCGCCGCTCCGCCAGATCACCGATGTCGCACTTCGGACACTTGATGCCGAGCGGGACTGGGCGGGTGTGCTTGCACTCGGGATAGCGCGTGCAGGCGAGGAACTCGCCGAAGCGCCCCGTCTTGATCACCATCGGCGCGCCGCACTCCTTGCAGATCTCATCGCTCGGCCGGTCGGGAATCTTGTCCTTGCGCACCGATTTCGAGAAATCGCACGTGTCCTTGTACTTCGAGCACGCGATGAACGGCCCGAACCGCCCGCTGCGCACCTCGAGCGGGCTGCCGCACTTGGGGCACTTCTCCTCGTGCAGCTTGGAGAGGTCGTGCACGTCGTTGATGATCTGCGGCATGTCGATGGCCGCGAGCGCTTGGGCGAAGGGACCCCAGAAGTCGCCCAGCACTTGCTGCCACCCGGCATCGCCGTCTTCGACCTTGTCGAGCTCCGTCTCCATCTGCGCCGTAAACCCGACGTCGAACACGGCGGGAAGACAGCGCTTCATCACCTTCCACACGATCTCGCCCTGCGGCGTGGGCTGGAAGCGCCGATCCTTGGCGGTGGCGTACCAGCGCGTGCGCAGCGTGGAGATGATGGCGGCGTAGGTCGACGGCCGCCCGATCCCCAGACGCTCCAGCTCCTTCACGAGGCTCGCCTCGCTGAAGCGCGGCGGCGGCTCGGTGAAATGCTGGCTCGGCAAAATCTGCTTGACCGTCACGCGGTCGCCCGCCACGAGCGGCGGAATCGGCGCGAGATCGCCCAGCGTCTTTGCTTCCTCCGGCTCGTGCACTTCCTGGTACAAGACGTGGTAGCCGTCGAACACGACGCGCGACCCGGTGGCCCGGAACACGAAGCGCCCGCCCTCGAGGTCGAAGTCCACCTTGGTGGCTTCGTACACGGCGGGCGTCATCTGCGAGGCGACGAAGCGCCGCCAGATGAGCTGGTACAGCTTGAACAGGTCGGACTCGAGATACGCCTTCAGGTCCTCGGGGCGCCGCCCCACTTCGGTGGGCCGGATCGCCTCATGGGCGTCCTGCACGCGCGAATTGCCGCGGCCGCTCTTGTGGACGTTGGGCTCGGCGGGCAGGTAGCGCTTGTCGTACTGCGCGTTGATGAACTCGCGCGCCTGCTCGATCGCGCTGTCGGCCACGCGCACCGAGTCGGTGCGCATGTAGGTGATGAGGCCGACGGGTCCCTCTTCGCCGATCTCGATACCCTCGTACAAGCGCTGCGCGGCGCGCATCGTGCGGCCCGCCGAGAAACCGAGCTGCTTGGCGGCTTCCTGCTGCATCGTGCTGGTCGTGAAGGGCGCGGGGGCCTTGCGGCGCCGTTCGCCGCGCTCCACTTCCGTGACGACGAAGGGCAGCTTCGCCGCATCGGCGACGATCGCCTGCGCCGTGGCCTCGTCTTTGATCTCGGGCTTGTGGCCGTCGAGCTTGTGGAGCCGCGCCTGGAACGCCTGGCCGTCCTTCTCGAGGTCGGCGGCGATCGTCCAGTACTCCTGCGGCACGAACTTGCGGATCTCGTCCTCGCGCTCGCAGATCAGCCGGAGCGCGACGGTCTGGACTCGTCCGGCAGAAAGCCCGGTCTTGATGCTCTTCCAGAGGAGGGGCGACGCCTTGTAGCCCACCAGGCGGTCGAGGATGCGGCGCGCCTGCTGCGCGTCCACCTTGCGCTGGTCGATGTCGAGCGGGTTAGCGAGCGCCTGCGCCACGGCGTCCTTGGTGATCTCGTGGAACAGGACGCGGCGCACGGTGCCCTTACTGCCGTTGAGCTGGGAGGCGACGTGCCATGCGATCGCCTCGCCCTCGCGGTCCGGGTCGGTGGCGATCAATACGCGCGACGCCGTCTTCGCCGCCTTCTTGATCTCGGCGAGGGTCTTCGCCTTCTCCTTGATGGTGACGTACTTCGGCGTGAAGCCGTTCTCGACGTCGACACCCAGCTCGCGCTTGGGGAGATCGCGGACGTGGCCTACGGTGGCCTTCACGGTGTAGCCGCGGCCCAGATACTTGCCGATCGTCTTCGCTTTGGTGGGCGACTCGACGATGACGAGCGCGCTGCCGCCGGCACCCCGCGAACCCCGGGGCTTCGCCCCGGGGTCCGCCGGCCCCGACTTCTTCCGAGGCTTTGCCTTCGGCTTCCGCGCTGTCACACTGCTCTTCTTAGCTGCCACTGATCAACCTTTCGTCAAACCGCGGGAAGGCATCTTTACCATCCCGCCCCTGTCTGCGCAAGCCGGACCACCTCTGCGGCGATCTGATCCGGCGTTTTTTTGTCGGTTTCGACCTTCGCATCTGCTCGGGCGTAGAACGGCTCGCGCTGCTTGATGAGGTTGCGCATCTGCGCCTCCGGGTCATCACCCATTAACACCGGGCGGGTTCCCGAGGGGGCGGCGCGCGACGCCGCCGTCTCCGGACGGGCTTTGAGATAAATGACGTACCCCGCGGGCTTTGCGCTCTCGAGCGCGCCCGGTTGCGCGGCCCAGCCACCGCCCGGCGCGAGTACCGCCGGTTGATTCGCGAGTGCCGCCTCCATCTCCTTGCGCTCCATCTCCCGGAATGCTTGCTCGCCCTTCTCGGCGAAGATCATGGCGATGGGTTTGCCCTCTTTGCGGTTCAGAATCGAATCCACGTCCACGAACCCCGCGGACAACTTCTCGGCGACGATGCGCCCGACCGTCGTCTTCCCCGAGCCCGGCAAGCCGATCAGCACGATGTGCTTCTTCACGACGCGGCTCCTTCGCGCTTCGACGTGCGCGTGCGCACCTGCGCGAGGTAACCGTCCACGTTGCGCTTCAGCTCGCTCAACGCGTCACCGCCGAACTTCTCGAGCAGCGCCTGCGTCACTACGATCGCCATCATCGCCTCGGCGATCACACCCATCGCGGGCACGGCCGTCACGTCGGAGCGCTCCGACTGCGCCTGGGCCGGTCCGCCGGTCTTCAAGTCCACCGTCTTGAGCGGGGACATCAGGGTCGAAATCGGCTTCATCGCCACCCGCAGCGCCAGCGGCTCACCGGTTGTCATGCCGCCTTCGGTGCCGCCGGCGCGGTTCGTAGCTCGGGAAAAGCCGGGCAGGATCTCGTCGTGCACCTCCGAGCCCTTGCGCCGCGCCGCCTCGAACCCGAGCCCCACCTCGACCCCTTTCACCGCGGGGATCGACATGAGGGCCTGCGCCAGCCGGCCGTCGAGCTTCGTGTCCCAGGAGACGTGCGAGCCGAGTCCCACCGGGATGCCGAGCCCCACAACCTCGACGATTCCGCCCAGCGTGTCGCCGGCGGCCTTGGCGGCGTCGATGCGCCGGATCATTTCCTGCTCGGCTTCGGGGTCGAGGCAGCGCACGGGGCTTTCGTCGGCGACGGCGTTCAGATGTTCCGGTAGGGGCGCAGCATGCTGCGCCCCTACTTTGGCCACGACCCCACCCAGCTCCACTACGTGCGAGCCGATTTCGATCCCGAACTCCGCCAGCAGGATCTTGCAGATCGCGCCGCAGGCGACCCGGGCGACGGTCTCGCGGGCGCTGGCGCGCTCCAGGATGTCGCGGGCGTCGGTGCGATCGTACTTGAGGGACCCGGCGAGATCTGCGTGCCCGGGGCGGGGCCGGGTCACCCGGCGGCGGCGTTCACTGCCGGGGGTGTCGGCCTCCGGGGCCATCACGTCCTGCCAGTGCTCCCAGTCGCGGTTCCAGACGAGCACGGCGATGGGGGAGCCGAGGGTCTCGCCGGCGCGCACGCCGGCGAGCCATTCGATGCGGTCGGACTCGATCTTCATGCGGGCGCCGCGGCCGTAGCCGCCCTGGCGCCGTTTCAGCTCCGCGTCCACGCGTTCGGCGGACACGGGGAGGCCGGCGGGGATCCCTTCGAGGATCGCCACCAGGCCGCGGCCGTGCGATTCGCCCGCCGTCGTGAACCGGAAAGTCATCTCGTTCGAGCGCCTCCGATAACAGGCGAGCCCGACCAGGGTCGGGCTCGCACGTCCTCACCCCTTTTAGCCGCGGGCGGGTTCACCGCCGTCGCGTGGGCAGCGGGTTGACGAAGGCGGGCAGTCGCAACACCAGCAGCCCGGTCGGCGTCACCCCGAAGAGCAGCTGCTCACCGGACACGTTGTCGAACGCGACGCGCAGCGGGCCGGTGATCGGATCGCGCACCGGAATGACCGCGATGAATGCACCGAAATAGGTGTCATACACGTCGATATTGCCCGCAGGGCTCGCCGAGAAGATGAGCCGGTCGTTCTTGTCGGTACCACCTCCGCACGCCGTGCTCGTTGGCGGGCAGGGCCCCGACGGCGCGAAGTCGTGGTTGTAGTTCATGTCCATGCCGGGCGTCAACGGGGTCGGCCCCGGGGGCGCCGCGGAGGTCGCCTTGCGCCGCAGGTCCTGGTCCAGATAGTAGATGGAATCGGCGCGCACGGCGTTCGTGAGGCCGTTGAAGTTCGTTGCGATGCCGACGACCTTGATGCCGGTATTACTGATGAAGTCCGAGACGTGGATCCCCGGTGACATCCCCAGGTCCACGTCGTTTTCCCCGGAGTCACTCGAGAGCGCGCCGGTCAAGCAGCTCGCCGCCGTCAGGTTGCCGTGGACCAGCGGGAAGCGGGAGTCGTAGGACATGACGCGCGCGAAGTCTGTGGTGATGTTGCCGCCCTCACCGAAGAATCCGTGGACAAAATTCCCGGAATTGCGCGCGAAGGTGCGATTGCCGAGACCCATTTCGTCGAGTTTGACCGTGATCCCGGCGCACGCCGACAGGACGACCTTGTTGAACCCGCGGCCGCGATCGATGATAATCCGCAGCGTGTCGCTCCCCGCCCCGGCCGTCGTGCTGGCGATCTCCCAGAAGAACTTGCCGTACATCGAATCGCGGTTGACTGTGTTGATCAGCTTCTCCATCCGCAACGTGCCCCGCCCACTGAATGGCTCGTCGCTGCTCAGCGTCGGTGACGTTGAGTACAGTGCGAACACGGAGTCTGCGGCGCAGTTGGGTGGCGCAGCTCCCACGCGGCACACCGTTGCCACGTACTGCGGTAGGTCGGACAGATCGTGCGAGGTGATCACCTCGCGTTCCCCCCCTTGCTCGCGGACCACTCTGTACGTCTGAATCAGGAAGTTGGGGAGATCCTGGCGCCACAATACTTGGCGCGGGCCGCCCACGCCGACGTTGATGATGGAGAGCTGCGTCCCGCCGACGTCGGCGACGACGATCGTATCCTTGTACCCACCGTTCACGTCGCGCGGCCACAGCGCGATGCCCCACGGTTGACCGCCCGCCGTCGTGATGCCGCCGGCCACGAACGTCGTATTGGCGACCTGGAACACGTCCACCCGGTTGAACGCCGGGTTCGTGAGATACAGCTCGCGCCGGTTGCCGTTGTAGATCGCGTCCTGGATGCTCGACGCGCCCTGCAGCGGCACCGTGATGCCGTTGACGACGATCACGGTGTCGATCAGACCCTGGGGCGCCATCTGCGGCCGGTACGCGCCCTCGGTTGGTACCGGGCCGGTGGGCAAAAGCGTGATGCTGTTCGTGTACGAGCAGTTGCGGGCCACCGCCGCGTCGCAGGCGTAGCCCCGCACCACGATCGAACGTGGCAGGATCCCCGGCGGCAGCACCGAGCCGAGGTTGAGGCTGGCCCGGCGCGTCACGTCGGTCAGGTTGCCGGCCGCGACGTTGATGGTGTCGAACTTGAGTAAGACGCCCGCGGGGCCCGTGTCGACCCGGAATCCGATCCACGCGATCGCGCTCGCGTCGGTAGCCCGCACGAGCACGGTGTCATCCACCTCGACGCGTGCCCCGATCTTGTGCGCGACCTGCGGCGCGGTGAGGTCGTTCGCGGCGGACTGGATCGTCACCGTGACGATGTTCGTGAACCCGCGCCGGCCCGCCGAGTCTTCCGCGAATCCGATGACGTCGAACGTGCCCGTCCCCGCGAGCACGGTGAGTGTGTCGATGTAGTTCGCGGTGTCGGGGAGGACCCCCAGGAAGACGATCGAGTCGTTGGGCGGCGACGTCGGATTCGTGACGGCGCCCGCGGGCGCGACCAGGAAGCCGACCTTCGCAATCCCCGACACCTGAATGGCGCGCACTTCGATCGGGATGTTGCGGCCCTGCGAGGCGACCGCCCCCGGCGTGGGCGACACGAGGATCACCTGCAGTGCCTGCACGTTCGACAGGAAGATGGAGATCGTGTCTTCCGCGAAGTTGCCGTTGCCGTCGGTGGCACGGCCGATGATCGTGATGCCGCCACCCGCCCCGGAGCCCGCCGGGAAGGTGAGGTTCCGGGCCGCGCCGTAGGTCCTCACCGTACTGGTGAAAATCGTATCGAGGGTCCCGATGAGGCCGCCGCTGAACGTCAGGCGGATGTTCTTCAACCCCAGGTTGTCGGTCGCCGACACAGTGAAGTGCAGCCCGTTGGCGATCGCCTGCGTGTCCCCCACCGTGTTGGTGAGGGCGATCGTAGGTGGCTGGTTGTCCGGTTGGGTGCCGCCCGGGTTGCGAGTCGTCTCGCATCCCCACAAGGCGAGGATGGAGGCCACAAGCCCCCAGAGTACCGTACCGCGTCGTGCGTGCCGCATGTGCTCTCCCGGCTTACTGCCCGGTGGGCGCCACCAGGTCGTCGATGATGTAAGGCGTGATCGCCATCAAGAGATCGCGCCGCTGCTTGCCTCGAATCGGCAGATCTACAAGAAACGGGATTCCCGACTCGCGTACCGTGACCTCGGTCACCGTAAGTCCGCCAACTACAGCCATTTCCGGCTACCGCCCGGTGGGCGCCACCAGATCGTCGATGATGTGCGGCGTGATCAGAATCAGCAGGTCGCGCCGTATCTCTTCCTGACGGGTGAAGCCGAACAGCTTGCCCAGAATCGGCAGATCGACAAGAAACGGAATGCCCGACTTGCTGATCCTGACCTCGGTCACGGTCAGGCCGCCGACGATGGCCGTTTCGCCGTCATTGACCAGGATCTGGTTGTCGGCTTGCTGCGTCTGAAACGTGAACCCGATATCCACCGCCGCCGGCACCACACTGGACCGCTCGGCGTGCACCTCCATCAGGATCTGCCGGTTGGCCGTCACGTGCGGCGTCACGCGCAGGTTGATGCCGGTCTGTTGGAACGAGACCGTGGCCCGCGGGACGGCCGGCCCCGACGTCCCCGCCCCCGCTCCCGCCTGCGAGCTGATGTCGATGATGCGGATCGGCACCCGGTCGCCGACGAGAATCTCCGCCTGGCGGTTGTCCAACGTCGTGATCGTCGGCTCCGCCTGGACGTCGGCGAGCTGGACGCTCTGGAGCGCTTGCAGGAATGTGGTGAGATCGAAGTTGCCGATCGCGGTCGAGAAGATCAGCTCGAGCGCCGGGTTGATCACCGCCTGGCCGGCGTTGCCGATCGCCGAGAGCGAGTTCCCGCCCAGCGAGATGATGTTGTCGCCGCTGGGGAAGTTCTCCGTCGGCACGAGCGCGTCGGGGACGCCGTCCAGGTCCGTGTCCACCGGCTGCGCCGAGCGCGGATCGGGACGCTGCACCAGCCGGTTGAAGAACTGCGTGGACGAGCCGAGATCGTACTTCACCCCCAACTCCTCGACGTCCTGCCGGTCCACGAAGATGATCTTCGCCTGGATCGACACCTGCGGCGTGCGCAGGTCGAGCCCCTGCACGAACTCCGCGACCTGATTGATGCGGGAGCTGACTTCGGTGATGACGAGCGAGTTGCTGGTCGAGTCGGCCACGACCGCGCCGCGCTTCGTCACGATCGATGCGACCGCCGGCACGAGCGAGGTGGCCTTGGCGTAATTGATGCGCACCAGGCGGGTCTCGATCGGCACCGTCGAGTCGGCGCGGGCCAGCTCGGCCTTGCTGACGACGTTGAAGATGCCGCCCGGCAGCGTCACGACCGACAGCCCCTGCGATTCGAGTACGGCGTTGAACGCGAGATCCCACGGCTGGTTCTTGATCTCGGCGGTCACCGTGCCCGTGATCCCCTTGCCGACGATGATGGTACGGCCGCTGAAGGCGGCGAAGCCGGCGACCACGTCCTCGATGCTCGCGGCGTCCCACTGCACGGTGATGCGCGGCGCCGGAGACTGCTGCGCCTCGGTGCGGTGCGTCGCCAGGTACTCGTCGATCGACAGCGGCCGCCCGAGCGTGGGCGTGCGGACGCGCGCCGCCTGATCGGGCCCAGCTTCGACTTCGGGCGCGGCGGCGGGCGGGGGAGTGCGTGACGCGAGGCTCACCCCGCCGAGGCTCGACCACGCCGCGAACGACGTGCGGTCGGTGCCGATGCGAACCCGCACCTCGCCGGCGCCGCGCTGCACCTGGTAGTCCTTCAGGACGTCGAGATCGATGACGACGCGCACCACGTCGGGCTTGAACTGCGCATAGCGGACGTTGCGGATGCCGCCGCGGTTCTGGCCGTCGTACAGCGTGGCCGGTCCCGTGAGCCGCGCGCCCACCAGATCGAGCACGAGGCGGGCTGGCCCGTTCAGCGTGAAGTCCCGGACGATGACGGCGCCCCGGAGGTCGATCACAACCTCCACCTGGCCGGCGGCCGGGCGGACGCTGACGGCACGGACTTCGCCGTCCCGTCCGTCGCCTCCCCCCGCCCCGGGCGTTGCGGCCGCGGCCGCGGGAAGAGCGACGGCGCAGAGCGCCGCGAGTGCGAACGCGAGCTTCATTGAGTCTCCTCCTGCTTGGCGAGCGACAGCGTTTCCTGCCGCTCGAACCCGAATTCCTGCACCGTAAAGACGATTTCGCGCGGGCGGATCTGCGTCACCTTGAGCCGGCCGATGATGTCGCCGGTCTTCACGTGATAGAGCCGCCGGTTGGTGATGTCTCGGAGCACGGCGACACTGCGCGCGGCATAGCGCGCGTCGTAGACGATCGTCGTGAGCTTCAAGTCGGAAATGAGGGGCCGCACGTCGCCCGAGCGGAGCAGCGACATGAACGGATCGCGCCCGCCGCCTTCGTACGCGAAGACTTCGCGCAGCAGCGCCTGTGGCGGCGGCGCCGAATCGGGGCGCGCCGTGGTGTCGCGCTGAGCGGCAGCCGCGGGCGCGGCCAGTGCGAGCAGCGCGAGAGCGACGTTACGGGCGCGCACGGGCCGCTCCTGCCGCCGCGGCCCCGGGCGGGGGCGCGGGACGCGACGATTTCACGAACGTGCGGAGCGTGAATTCCGCGAGCAGCAGCGCCCCGGCCGTATCGCCGAGCAGCTTTTGCGTCGCCGGCGTCGCCATGGCCATGATCACATCCTGCGGCACGACGATGCGCGGCAGCGACGCGATGTCGGCGAGGTACTCGCCGACCTGATCGTAGTGGCCGTACACCTCGAGCCTGTACCGGTACGTGTCGAAGGTCGCGCCGATCTCCGGGGTGAGCGGCTGAATCTTGCCGAGGGTCACGCCGCGGACTTTGGCCCTGGTCGAGATGTCGTCGATCAGGGTCGGCACCTCGTTGCGATCGGGCACCAGGCGCCGCATCAGCTCGAGCGAGCCCTGGTATTCCTCCACCTTGCGGCGCAGGTCGTCCACGGTGCCGCTCGCGAGGTCGGCCTTGGCCGCCTCGATGATCTTCGCGAGGCTGTCGGCGTCGTGGTGCGCCACGGTGAGCCGCGCACTCTGCGGGCGCTGCACCTTGGTCCAGAAGAAGTAGCCGCCCGCCCCCGCGACGAGGATGAGCAACATCATGATCTGGCTGCGTTGGTCCGTCGGCAGCAGGGCCATCGCGCTACCTCACCGCCTGAACGAGCGGCACCGTGCGGATGTACACCGAATCCGCCACGCGATACCGCACCGTCACGTTGAAGGACGTCACCGGCCGGTCCGACTCGATGACCACCTGCGAGCTGGCGGGCGTCACGTCCGTGAACCACGGCGACGCGGCGAGCTGACGCAGGAACGTGGTGTACGCCTGGATGTCCACCGTCCGTCCGTCGATCGAGACCCGGACCGCGGGCGCCCCAGCCGAGTCCGTCTGGACGGTGACCGCCTGCCCCGGCTGCGGGCCCGCGACGATCGCCCCGACCGACTGCACCCGCGTCACCCACGTGTAGGGGGGCAGCGCCTTGGTCACCTGATCGAGCACGTGCGGCCAGACGTAGCGGTCGGCGTCGATCGTGCGGATCATGTTGATCTGCGCCACCAGCGAGTCGCGTACGCGTTCTGCCTGGCGCTTCTGCGCGATCACGATGTCGTAGCGCCGCTTCTCGGTCTTCACGGCCTCGAGCCGCGCTTCGGCCGCCGCCAGGCGCGCCCGGCCCGTGATGAACAGGGCCGCCCCGCCGCCTCCGACCAGCACCCACACGCCGATCGCGCCGATCAGCCAGGGATCCTTGACCTGGGCAAACATGGCGCGGAAATCGGGCATCGAGAGCTTGAGGCCTGCGCCCCCGCCCCCCGATTTCTTCTTCTTGCCCGGCAGTAGGTTGATTTCGATCATGCGGCACGCCTCAGCGCCAAGCCCACCGACAGCATCAGCAGCGGAGCTACTTCGTCCACCGACACCGCCTCGAACACGTCATCCCGCACGCGCAGCCGCTGCACCGGGTTCGCCAGCTCGACCGACACCTTGAGCCGGCTCCCCAGCACGTCGTTCAGACCCGGGATCCGGGCGCCGCCGCCGATCGTGTAGACGCGCGACAACCCGCCCGCCGAGCGCGACGCCGTGGCGAGGAACGCCGCCGCCCGCTCCACGCCCACCGCGATTTCCTCGCCGCGCGCATCCACGTACCCGGAGAGGTCGGCGTGTTGCGTCGCGCCCTGGATGACCCGCTCCGCGTCTTCGCTCGACAGGCCCTTTTCGCGCTGCAGGTCCTCGCGGAACCGCCGCGTCCCGACCGCCAGGTCCCGGGTCAGGACCGGGATCCCGTCTTCGAGGATGTTCACGTTGGTGACTTCGTGACCGATATTGACGAGGCCCACCACCCCTTGCATCGCATCGGGGTGGTTGAGCTCGAAGGCGTTGTGGATGGCAAAAGCGTCGACGTCGATGATCGAGGGCTCGAGGCCCGCCTCGGTGAGGAGGCCCACCCGGCTCTCCACCAGCTCTCGTTTGGCCGCCACGAGGAGGACGTTCATCTGGAGCCCCTCGGCGTCGGGATCGAGGATCTGGAAATCGAGCTCCACGTTTGCCATGTCGAAGGGCACGTGCTGCTCGGCCTCCCAGCGGATCACCTCGCGGGCATCCCCTTCTTTCATGCGGTCCATCTGGATCTTCTTGACGATGACGTCCCGGCCGCCCACAGCCGTCACGACCGACTTCCGCTTGACGCCAGCGGTCTCGAACAAACCCCGAATAGCCTCCGCCACGATCCCGGGATCCATGACCTCCCCCTCGACGATCGCGTCGGCGGCGACCTCCGTGGTGGCCACCTTGATCAGCTCAGGCTCGCTGCCGGAATGGTCCACGACCACCAGTTTGATGATCCCGGAGCCGATATCGAGCCCAACTGACGTTTTTTTGCCACCCAGGAAGCCAAAAAGGGCCATAGTCGCCTTGGGTTGAAGACAGAAGGGGCGAGGGCAAACTACAGTATGCCCCGCCCCTTATCCTGTCAAGCCTCGAACCTACGTGAAGTCAAAACAACAACTAGTTTAAGGGCTTGCACTTAGGCAGTTTAGAACAGCTGCGCCCACCCCCGCGACACCAGCGGGACGACCGTGCCGGTCATCTGTAAAGCCTGTACAATTGCGCACTTAGAGTAGTTCAGCGTGGCCTTACCGCTCGCGTTTTGGAGCTCGAGGTCCACGTTCTGGGCCATCACCGTTCCCCAGAAATGGGCGTCGGTCGTGCCACCGCCGGCCGTCTTGATGGATCCCGTCACGATGGTGATCCCAAAGAACTCGTAGCTCCCCTGAACGCTCAGGTCGCCATCGACCATGAGGATCCCCTGCCCCTGGACGCCATTCAGCGTCACGGAGCCCGCGATGTGAATGATGGGGAAGTAACTCGCGCACACAGAGGCGTGGTTGATCCCGTCTCCCCAGTTGGTCAGGTCCGCCTTGTTGCAGGCACCCGTCCCTGTGAGCGTCGGCTTGGTTTGATAGGTGCCGCCCGGGAGCGTAATCGTGGCCCGCGCGGCGAGCTGGGCGTAGCTCACGTCGCCGTACTGCGTGAAGGTCTGCGGGTTGACGGACGTGTCGTTCCTGACCGGCGGAGAACCGGCCACGGTGGCTTGCCCTTGCACGGTCACCGTTCCCTGGTCCACGCGAATCCCTGCCGCCGCGGGGCCGAGGGGATCGCAATCCGTCCATCCCGGGGGAAGGTGGTCGCTGCCGTCCACTCTGGATTGCCCTTTCAGCGCCACGTCGCCCTGGGTCGTGAGCGACGCCTGGATGTCCATCTGCAGCGGGAAGATCCGCGAGAGCATGCCCACGCGCTGGCGCGCGCCGCCGCTGGTCGTGGCGCGACCGCTGCGGAGGCTGGTGGAGTCCTGGGCCATGATGTCGATCAGGTACAGGTTCGGGTTCAGCTTGCGGATGGTGCCGCCGTACACGCCCGTCATACCGGGGGTCGTGGGCACCGTGAGGGACTCCGCGGGGAAAACCTTCACGACGTTGTTCACGTTGGGGTCCCATGTCGCGACACGCTCGCCGACGCCCACCTCCGCGATCCCGAACGACTGCTGCAGGCGGCGCGAGCTCTCGGCAACCCGCTGCTCCTGGGTGCCGACGAAGAACGCCCCCGCCACGAGCGCCCCGACGATGACCAGGGCAAAGATGGCGACCGCGAGCGCGATACCGCGCTCGTTCTGCATGACGCGTTTCATTGATAGCTCCTTATGAGCCGGGTGCGATGGTGACCCAATTCGGTCGCCGGTTGTTTCGTAACGAAACTGTGGTGACGATGCTGTCCGTCAGGTAGGCCCGCGGGCCGGTCTGCTGCTGCACCGTCTGGGTCGTTTGGGCCCACAGGGTGATCCGAACCTGCGCGACTTGCACTGGGACCGCGGTGGCGGCGCCGGCGGCGTTGAAGTAGTCAAACCGCACGCCGTTCGCGTCGCGCAGCGGGCCGATGAGGGGCTGCCGTGTCTCGCCGGGTTGACTGCCCTGGTACCCGAGGTACCAGCGTCCGTCCGCTGCTTGGTACAGCGAGTAGGTGACCACCTCGAAGCCGCGGACCGGCGCCCCATTGGAGATCATGCCGGTGACCGCGAACTGATTCACACCGAACATCAGCGTCGCCACCAGCCGGCGGGCGGGGCTGTTGACTCCGTCGGCGCAGTTGGCGTTGCCGAGGTCCTGCGTGATCGGGCCGATCACCCATCCGTCATCGTTGATCGCGCCCTGGTTGCCCTCATAGTAGACGAGCAGCTGGTCGCTGGCCGCGTTCAGATCCCGCGTCCCGTACACCGGCGAGCGCACCAGCATCGTGACCGCGGCTACCCCGCCGACGAGCGGACCGATCAGCGGCACGCCGCAGATGATGCCGAGCTGGCGGGGCGCGCGCAGCGTGATGGACGTCGGCGCCATCGCGATGAGGTCGCCGTCCGCCGCGTCGAGCTCCCGCAACTCGGCGGGGAGAATCGTGGTCGCGGCGCGAATGTTCTGCTGCATGTCGATCCGCTGCGTCTGCGCCTGGTAGATGCGCTGGTTGTTCACCAGGACCCGGTAGATCCCGGCGGAAACGATAGCGAAGAGCACGAGCGCGATGAGCAGCTCGACGAGGGTGAAGCCGCGACGGGTCAGCATAGGACGATGGTCTCCATTCGCTCGGTCCGAGTGCGGTTCTGGACGGTCGTGTACTTCACCGACAGCGTGATCTTCCACGTCGTACCGGCCACGTTCGTGATCTTCCAGTCGTTGGTCGCCACCGCCGCCCCACCCCGCATCAGGGTCTCGCTGCCGTCGGCGCGTTGCGCGGGATTGCAGGCGGCGACGCGCGCCCGTTCCATGCGCTGGCTGGCGAACGTCGCCGCCACCGCTGAGCGCTGTCCCCGCCCGATCATTCGGGTGACCAGGGCCGCCGTGGTCACGAGACCCAACAGGCCCACGGTCAGCACGACGATCGCGATGATCACCTCGACGATCGTGAAGCCCCGTTGACCGCTCCGCTCGCACGTCTTCATGGATACACCACCCTCCCGAGCTCATTGACGACCACAGAGTCCCTCGTCACGTCACCCTTCGTCCGGATCAGGATCACCGTCCGCACGAGCGTCTGCCGCATTCCCCGCGCCGTGAAGTTGATCTCGTCCTTCCCCGACTGGAACCGGTGACCCCACCGGTCCTCGGTGAAATACGGCCCCCCGAGCGTATCACGCGCCCCGGCGGGCGCCCCCGGCTGCGTGTTGCACGCCGTGACCCAGACGCGGCTGTTCGCGCCCGAGACGAAGTGCACCGTGCCCTGGCAGCCCCGTGCCACGGCGGCGCCGCGCGCGGTCGCCACCATGGTCACGATCCCCGCCCGCATCGAGCGCCGGCTCTGCTTCTCCAGCGCGTCCCTGATGCGCGGGAAGCCAATCGTCGCCATGACGCCGATAATGACCAGGACTATCAGCATCTCGATGGTCGTGAACCCCGATCGTTTCATGATCCGCCTCCAGTCGGCGCACATCCATTACACGATACGTGCCGCAGCGTAAGACATTTACTGACAATGCATTAACAAGTTACGCTCACCTCACGACATACTGCATAATCCTGCACTTATGCAAGTTCCTGCACTACTCCAGGCCATAGCGGCTCATCTTGTAGAACAGCGTCCGAAGACTGACGCCGAGGCGTTTGGCGGCCGCGCGTCGGTTACCGTCGGTCGCACTGAGAGCCGCCGCGATCGCGGCGCGCTCGGCGGATTCAACGACGTCGCTCAACGTTGTCTCACCCCCTGGCACCCTCCCCGCGGCGCGAAGCGGGGGAACGACGGCAAAGTCTCCTGGCTCCAACATTTCCTTGTCGGTGAGCACAACCGCCCGCTCGATCGCGTTCTCCAGCTCGCGCACGTTGCCGCGCCATTCCTGCTCCTCGAGCCACGCGATCGTTCCGTCGCTCAGCGTCAGGGGCCGGCCGAAGCGTTGCGCCAGACGCGCGGTGAAGTGTCGAGCCAGCGGCTCGATGTCCTCGCGCCGCTCCGAGAGCGGCGGCAGCTCGATGGCCACAACGTTCAGACGGTAGAACAGGTCCTCCCGGAATCGGCCCGCGGCGGCTTCGGACGCCAGGTCGCGGGCGGTCGCCGCGAGGACGCGCACGTCCACGCGCCGCGTCTTCTGGTCGCCCACCCGGCGGATCTCGCCCTCCTGGAGCACGCGCAGCAGCTTCGCCTGCAAGCCGACGGGCATCTCGCCGATCTCATCGAGGAGCAGGGTGCCGCCATCGGCCTGGTCGAAGAGGCCCGCCTTGTCGGCATTGGCGCCGGTAAAGGCGCCGCGCACGTGACCGAACAGCTCCGACTCGAGCAAGCTTTCGGGAATCGCCGCGCAGTTGATCCCCACGAAGGGCCGCGCGGCGCGCGGACTAGCGCGGTGGATGGCGCGCGCGATCACTTCTTTCCCGGTCCCGCTCTCCCCGGTGATGAGCACCGTGGTATTGTGTTCGGCGACGCGCGCCACCAGATCGAGCGCGGCGCGCATCGCCCGGCTCTCGGCAATCAGTCCACGCTCGGCCGGCCCCGTGGCAAGCTGCGCGCGCAGGCCCGCGACGTCGCGGCCCAGGCGCTCCCGCTCCTCGGCTTTGCGTAGGGTGAGCACCACCTCGTCGGGTCGGAATGGCTTCGGCAGGTAGTCATACGCGCCTTCCTTCATGGCGGCCAACGCGGCGTCCTCGCCACCGTAGGCGCTCATCATGATCACGAGCGCCGCACCGCCGCGGCCCCGGTAACTCCGCAAGAACGTGAGGCCGTCCATCTCGGGCATACGCACGTCGCACAGCACCAGGTCGAATGGCTCGGCGAGCGCGCGCTCGAGGGCCTTCCGGCCGTCGCTCTCGGCAGTGACGGCGTAGCCCGCGTCCGAGAGGAGTAGGCCGAGGGACTGGCGCAGGCCCGGCTCGTCGTCGACGACTAGGACGCGTTTCATTCCGCGGGAAAGAACATTTTGAACACGGCGCCCCCTTCGCGGGCCGCATCGACCCAGACCACGCCGCCCATTTCATCCACCGACCGCGCCACGATCGCCAGCCCGAGCCCCGTGCCGCGCCCCGGTTCTTTGGTCGTGTAGAAAGGCTCGAAGATCTCCTCGCGGTCCTGTGGAGCGACGCCGGACCCTGAATCGGCCACGAAGAGCAACACACCCGGTTGGCCGGCGGAGAACTCCACGCGCGACGGGCGCCGCTCCGGGCCGCGGGGATAGGCGGCTTCCCCCGGGTCGCTGGCGCGTTTGGGGAGGCCATGACCGGGCTCGTAGGCCCAACGCCGCGCGCCCACCACGATGGCGCCGCCGTCGGCGGCGTCCACGGCATTGAGCACCAAGTTCACGAGCGCCTGCTCCAGCACGTGTGCCCTGCCGAGCATGTGCGGGACGTCGGGGGCGACGTCGAGCGTCACGGTCGCGCTGCGGAACGCGCCCTGTGCCTTGAGCAGCTCATAGGCCCCGGTCGCGATCTGCGCGGCGTCCACCGACTGGAGGGGATCCTCATGCGGGCGGGCGTAGTCGAGCAGCCTCCGGATGATATGGTCGATCCGGTCGAGTTCCCGGGAGATCCCAGTGATGACCTCTACGTCGCCCCCACGGCGGCGCAGGACCTCGATGTAGGTCCCGATCGCCCCCAACGGATTGCCGACTTCATGCGCCACCCCGGCCGCGAGCCGGCCCACGCTCGCGAGTTTCTCGGAGCGGACGAGCTGGCTCTGGGCGTCGAGCAGCCGGTCGGTCATGCGGTTCAGGCGCTCGGCTAAGCGCGCGAAATCGCGACTATCGGCGTCGGGGGCGCGGGCGGCGAGGTCGCCGTCGGCGACGGCGTCCGCGGCGGCAATGACTCGTCCCAAGGGACGCAGCACCAGGCGCGTCACCAGCGCACGCCCGTACAGCAGGAAGACGACGACCTCGGCAGCCACCAGGGCGATCACTAGGGCGACGCCTTGTCCGGGCACGGCCGAAAGGGCGAGGAGCGACGTCGCCACGCCGACCAGGATCGCGAAGGCGGCGAGGAAGGAGAGGTAGAAGAGCAGCTCCGTGCGGAGCGCTGGTTTGGACCTGGGGGGGCGGCGGGGAGGGGGTGTGGGGGTCACGGTGCAACAATATGCACTACAGGGGGTCCTCCGTGAGTAATGTGGTGAGCTTGCCGAGGACCTCCCGGACCGTCTGCGTCGGCACGCGCCCGGCGGGCGCCGCGCGGCGTGCGCGCCAGTCCAGGCTCTTCACCTGGTCCGACAGGACGACGCCCGACGTCTCCAGTCCTTCGGGGAGCGCCACCTCGAACGGGTACCCTTTGGCCTTGGACGTGATGGGACAGAGGATCGCGAGGCCGACCTTGGCGTTGTAGGCACGCGGCGAGACGACGAGCGCCGGTCGGCGGCCGGCCTGCTCGTGTCCGGCCTGGGGGCTGAGCGACACCCATACCACGTCGCCGCGGCCGGGGACGTACCGCTTCCCCATCTACCAGACCTCGCGGCCCACCGGGCCACCGAAGTCCGATTCACGGTGCCGGTTCGCTGCGGTGACGGCGGCCAGCAACTCGACCAAGCGATAGCGCGCCCGCGCGACCGGCGCGACGATGAGCCGGCCACGCGAGACGGCCAACTCCACTTCTGCGCCTTGGGAGACGCCCGCCTCGGCGGCGAAGGGTTTCGGGATGCGAATGGCGAGGCTGTTGCCCCACTTCTGGACGCGAACGCGCACGTCGTCTCCTGGTTGGTATCTACATTGAAGATACAAGCGAGGCAGCGAGGTCGGGAGGGGGAGGGGGCGAGGGCTGGGCATGGTCCCGAATCTCGGTGATCAAGGGTCCGACACGCGTATCGGTTCAGCACCACACGGCACCGAACAAACGCGGGGCTATTTCGTCCTCGCCCCCAAGAGACCCCGGGGCAACGCCCCGGGGTCAGCCGAGCAGGGACGCGCTCAAAGACCGCCTACGCGCATGGGCGCCGCTGACCCCGGGCCGACGACCGAGGGCCCGAAGGGCCCGAGGAAGTCCTTTAGGGTGGCCCGGGGTCAACACCACCCGGGCTAGTGCCCCCCGCTCTGTACCGGCGGGTTCCGGAACACCAGTTGAGGCCCCGGTGACGATCGTCCCCAGATTCGAGAGACCCCGGGGCGCCGCCCCGGGGTCAGCCGCGCCCAATGGCGATAGCCATGTCCCATCGAGCATTCGGACTCTACGTGCACATCACGTGGCACACGCGGTTACGGCAGCGCTCGCTCGGGCTCGCCGACGCCGACATCGTCCGAACGGCAATTCGTGAGGCCGCAGCGCGCTGGCAGATCCACGTCCACGAGTTGGCGATCCTCACGGATCACTTGCACCTGATCGCGAGCCTACGACCTGAGAGCGGCTTGGTGTCGTTCATCCGGCATGCGAAATCCGAATCGGCTCGCCGCATCAACGTGGCCAGAGGTGTGGTTTTCCAGTGGGCGCGTGGCTACTTCGTCGGGTCCTTGTCCCGAAGCCACGTTCGGGCCGCGTGCGCATACGTGGCGCGACAGCATCTCAGGCACCCAGACCTCGTACCAACCTGAGCGCGGCTGACCCCGGGCCGACGACCGAGGGCCCGAAGGGCCCGAGGAAGTCCTTTAGGGTGGCAGGGGCCAACCAACAGCCGAGGCTAACCGCCCCCGGTGTCCTTCAGGACGTCATCGCGCCGAGCCCGAGGGGGAAAGCACCCGGCCCCCCGGTAGACCCCGGGGCACCGCCCCGGGGTCAGCGGAGCTTGGCGCCGCTCAGGCCGAGACCAACATGAGCGCGGCTGACCTCGGGCCGACGACCGAGGGCCCGAGGAAGTCCTTTAGGGCGGCCCGGGGTCCAACACCAGCCGAGGCTATGGCTCGCGATGCTATTGCAACGGTAAGGAAAACAGAATCGGCGGAGAGTAGTCCCCCCCGCAGAGTCCCCGCCGCGCCCCAGGCATGGGCAATTGGGAATCCGGAAGGGAAGCCCTATCGGGCTCTGCACTACGTGTAGGGATGGAACCTGCGGCGGCCTATCGCCTCGTGGCCCGCACGACCGGCCACTCATGGTCCGAAGTGCGCAGCGCCGGCATGAGCTGGGTGCTCAATCGGTTTTTGAGCGAATGCGGCGAGGGCGCGATCACCAGAAAACAGAAGCGGCGGGAGAGAACCCCCGCCGCTTCGTAAAACCGATCTCAACCGAGCTACATCAGGTGCACTTCGGCTCGCCCTCGACCGTCGCCGGGGTAAGCGGCCCCGTGCCCAGGAAGATCGCGCAGTTCTTGGTCGTGCCCGTGTGCGTCGCGGTCGCGCTGTAACCAATACCCGCGTTCGGCGTTACGGCCACGGTCACACCCGCGGACGGAATGAACTGCGTGGTCGGGTCGAGCGCCGTGCCGACACCGAGCAGGTTGCTCGCGGTCCCACCGACGTACGTGGTGTAATCCGAGAAGTATGCCTCTTCAGCCGTCACGAGGTTCCGGAGATCCGACTTCATCGAAGCCAGATACGCCTTCTCCTTCGTGTTCGCGAACTTCGGAATCGCAATGGCGGCCAAAATGCCGATGATCACCACCACGATCAGAAGCTCGATCAGTGTGAAACCCTTGCGGTTCATTGGATCGATCTCCCAAAAGTGAGAAACACGACAACGAAAAATCCTAGAGCACCGGTGTTACCGGAAGCAAGCATCGTGCCCCAGCACCACGGCATCGATACAACATGCTACCCCTCAATGAGTTACGGCGCAAGCCACCACCCGCCAAATGCACTTCCGGGCCGGTCTTGGTGCCGCATCTTGCAAACCGATAGGCCGAACGCACGACCCGACCTAAGAAACTATCGCACACAGAGATAAGTGGAATCGTACCTCAAAAACGGCAGCCCAGTTTCCGGGCTCCCCGCTCCAGCTCCTCCCGGCGCGCGGGGTCCGCCCGGAGGCGCGCCAGCCGCCCGAGCGCGTGCGCGGCTTCGGGGCAATACCCCGCCCGAATCGCGGCGTCGCCCGTGAGCCACCAATACGACCACACATCCGGAAAGCGCCGCGCCACTCGTCGACGCCAGGTCATCGCCTCGAGCGGGCGACCTCGCGCCAGTGCCAGGTCGCCGAGGGCGATTTGCACCCGGTAGTCCTCCACATGGATCTCCCGCGCCTCCCGGGCGATGGCTGCGGCGCTATCCACCATGCCGGCGCGCAGGTAGTTGACGATCGCGTTCGCGGCGCCGGCGCTGCCGCGTGGCCGGTCGAGGCGAAACGCGGCCGCGAACGCCGGGGCGGCTTCCTTCCAGCGACGCTGCGTCTCCAGCTGCACGCCGAGATCGTCCCACAGCCGAGCGTGGAGCGGATTCGTCCGCAGCGCCCGCCGGTACAACGCCACGCCGCGCGCCGAGTCGCCTTGGATGAAAAACAGCCCCCCCAGCACCCAATCGGCGCGGTACGAGCCTGGAGCGTCGCGCACGATCTGGCGAAGCAAACGCGTGGTGTCGTGCCACACCGGCACCCGCGTCGCCGTCCGCCACACGCCAAACGCGACGAGCAGGCCGCCCAGGACGGCGGCGGCGTAGCGGCGTTGCGCCGCCAGAGCGCCAATCCCGTAGCCGAGGAGGAGCGCCGCGCCCACCGAGGGTAGATACAGCGTGCGCTCGGCGAGGAGGAGCTCGGTCGGCACGAGCAGGTTGGAGACGATCAGCAACGTGCCGCCGATCCAGCCCAGCGCGAACGTCACCGGCCAGGCGCGCACCCTGGTGGCCCATCCGGCGACGACCGCGGCGCCGACCAGCGCGAGGCCCAAAACACCGGCGAGGTTCAAGTGCTCCGCCACAGGGAGAAAGTCGGGCGAATAGTCGGCCGACAGACGGGCCGGGAAGAAGAGCAGGCGGCCGTATTGCAACACGACGGGCGCCATAACCACGATGCGCGTCCCCATCCCCGCACCCTGGAGGCCGAACGCCTCGCCGGCGCCTCCCCCCAACGACCCGACCGTGGACAGCCAGATCCAGAGCCATTCGCCGGTGAGCATCACGCACGCGGCGCACAGAACCCAGTGACGCTGCACCGCCGCGCCCCAGGGAACCCCCGCCCGCCGGGCATCGACCCAGTCGGCGAGCAGCAGCAGGCCGGGGGCCACGAATGCCGACTCCTTCGACGTCAGGGCGCCGAGCAGCGTCACGAGCGTCCCCCACGACGCGAGCCAGCGACGCCACGTCCGGTCGCCGCGGGCGGCCAGCTCCCCGTCGGCACGGTACAGCAGCACCGCGCTCAGCGTCAGCAAGGTGGCGAGCACCTCCGCGCGCCCTACCACGCTCGCGACGGCCTCGACGTGCACCGGATGCACCGCGAACAGCGCAGCCGCGGCCCCCGCCGGGAACAGCGGGAGGAGCGAGCGGGCCAGGAGAAAGACGAGCGCCGTCACGCCGGCGTGGAGCAGGACGTTGACGGCGTGGAACCAGTGGGGGTTGCCACCGCTGAGCGTCCAGTCCACGGCGAAGGTCAAGGCGGTGAACGGGCGATACATGGCGTCGTCCCACCAGGTCGCCCGCAGGATGGCGCGCCAATTCCCGATCGAGTGCAGCAGCGCATTGTTCTTGACGATGTAGACGTCGTCGTAGCTGAAGTCGTGCCCGAGGCTGCCGGCGTACACGCCGGCCGCGACGACGACGGCGGCGAAGAGGACGACGCGATCGGGGCGAGTCATGGCGTGGCCCCGCGGGCGACTCTCGTCAGAATCGGCGGGGCGTCCGCGCGGCCTCCCGCCGGCGGCGCGTACCGCCAGATCGGCCAGCCCGGGTAGCGCGCGAACAGCTCGGCGTTTCGGTCGTAGAGATCGCGGGCGAAGACGATGCCCGAATGCAGGCCGATCGCGTTGCGCCACGCCAGGTACCCGAACAGTGTGAATCCGGCCTTGTCCCGCTCTATCTCCCGCTGGCAGGCGGGGTCGAGCGGCCGGTCAGTGCGCAAGTGCAGCGTCTCGTCGGGTGAGCCTGGCGACCGCGGCACCGGGACCGGGCTCGCCCGCATCGCGGCTTCCACCCGTCGCGTCGCCTCCTCCGCGCTCATGTGCGCCGCGCGCGCCGCGTCCACGAACCGCTGCAGGTCGCACGCGTCGAGCCAGTTGAACGCCCGCTCGGCCAATCCGGGGCGGATCCCCAGTTCCCAGAGGCTCACGACCAGGCGGCTCCCCCAACGCTCGGGAACGATGACCAGCGCCTGACGCTGGCTGCGGGCGGCCAGCTCCCGCTCGGGGTGCAATTTCAGCGTCGCGAGCCCGGTGCGAAAAGCCGCAAATCGGGCGGGCAGGACCCCTGCCCACCCCCAGATGAGCACGATGACGGCTGCCGACACCAAGGCGACATCACCGCGCCACCACGAGCGGAAGGAGCGCCCTGCGAGCCCCAAACCCCAGCGCCAGGCGCGCGCGGTACCGATGACCAGGAACGGCGCGGCAGCGTAGTAGAACCGCGGGCCGGGATAGTAACCGGAGTGCCAGTAGAAGAAGTACAGGGCCGGGACCGCGAGCAGGCCGACGACGATGATCGCGTCGGCCAGGCGACGTTGGCGTCCGGCGATGGCCCAGAGCCCCAGCGGCAGCAGCCCCGGGATCGGCCACTCGTAGAGGAAAAGGTGCAGGCGCCGCATCGCCACGGCGAGATTGGCGAGCGCGACCGCCGGCGTGAACGGCCGGCCCCAGGGATCGATGCCGAACCCGAGGTTCAACTCGGATCCATACAGCGCGTTGTAGCCGAGTGTCAGGGGACCGCCGAAGAGACGCCAGTTGAAGTAGCCCCAGGCGATGATTACCGGGACTGTCCCCAGCGCCATCCAGGGGACGTCATTCCAACGCCGCCGAGCCACGATCCACACCAGCACCGGGAGGCCGGCGGCGACCGCGTCGAGGGGGCGCGTCGCCGCAACGGCGGCGAGGCACAGGCCGGCCACCACGACCTGCAGCCGGCGCGGCGACGGCCGTGGCGCCCACAACAACGCCCAGCACGCCAACGCGAGGGTCGTGGCGGTCACGTGATTCATGTAGCTCGCGGACATGAACATGACCCAGGCGGAGATCGCCCACAGAAACGCGGCGATGCGCGCGGTCTTCGGGCCGTACAGCCCCTTGGCGACGACATACACGAGGAAGATGCACACGCCGCCCAGCACCGGGTCTACGAGCCACTCGGCCCGGAGCAGCATGCCGACGGCGAGCGCGAGCGGGTGTCCCGGTGGATAGAGTGAGACCCATCCCGCGTCGGTGATCCACGTGTGCTGGATCAGGAACGCGGCGGCAGGTTCGGGAGCTGGGGCGGCGAGGCGGCCGGAGGCAAACACGCGGGCGTGGAAGAGCTGCGCCATCTCGTCGATGAGGACGGGGTTCGAGGCGAAGACCGACCGCACCGTATAGGCGCTCCACACCGCAAGGACGACGGCGAGCAGCGTCAAAAACAGCGGCGAGGACAGGCGGAGTCCCGTTCCGATACGCCGACCGGAAATTGTGACGGCGAGGCGACCAGCCGCGGCCGCCGCGACCAGCACGAGCGCCAGGCCGATGGCCCAGGCGGTGACGTTCGGCGCCCACGGGGGACCCAGGTCGGGGGGCGGCGCGCCGTTCGGGCGGGCCAGGGGCAGGAACGGCAACCCGATGGCGATGGCGGCGAAGGCCAGCCACAGCCAGCGGGTCATCGCGGGGGTTGCCAGCGCGCGAACAGGTTGAAGCGGAGGATGTACCACAGCGCCGCCATGCCGTCCCGCCAGGTGATCTTCTTCCCCTCGGCGTAGGTGCGGCCGCTGTAGGTGATCGGCAACTCCCAGATCCGGGCGCGGGCCTGCGCCAGCCGCGCCGTCAGCTCGACCTCGATGCCGAAGCGGTTCGTGACCAGCGAGAGAGACTTGAGCAGGTCGGCCCGGACCATCTTATAGCACGTCTCCATGTCGCTCAGGTTCAGGTTCGTGAACATGTTCGACAGGAGCGTCAGGAAGCGGTTGCCGACGGCGTGCCAGAAGAACAGGACGCGACGCGGGCCGCCCTGAAAGCGCGAGCCGAAGACGGCGTCCGCCTGGCCCGTACGGATCGGCTCGAGCAGCTTGGGGAGCTCCCGGGGGTCGTACTCCAAGTCGGCGTCCTGCGCGACGATCACCTGCCCCGTGGCCGCCGCGATGCCCGTCCGGAAGGCGGCGCCCTTGCCACGATTCACCTCGTGGTGAATGACCCGATCCACGAGTCCCGCGGCAAGCAGACGGTCGAGCGTATCCCCCGTGCCATCGGTCGACGCGTCATTGACCGCGATCACCTCGAGCTTCAGGGGCACCTCGCGCACCAGGCGCAGGAGGGTTTCGATGGTCGCGGCCTCGTTGTAGGCGGGCACGATCACGGAGAGCACAAGATCTTTCATGCGGGAGCCTCCCCGATAGCAATGAGCGACTGCCCGATGCGCCACGGCAGGAACCGCTCCAGACGGAAGAGGGGCACCAGGGCGTCGTACAGTTTGAGGGAGCCGGAGGGGATGAGCCGGCGGCGCAGCACCCGCCCGGTGAGCCACCAGCCGGGGATCCCGGCCATGTTGAAGTACTCGAGATGTCGGACCTGGAGGCCCGCGGCGGCAAACTTGGCGGAGAGGTCGTGGCGGCCGTACCGCCGGTGGTGACCCAACGCCTCATCGAGCGTACCGTACAACGCGCTCAACGCGGGAACGAGGAGCACGAGCCTACCCCCGGGCTCGAGCAGCCGTCGCATCACCACCAGGGACCTATGATCGTCCTCGACGTGCTCGAGCACGTTCAGGCAGATGATCGTGTCGAACCGCTCCCCGGCGAGGCCGGCGTGGTCGTCGGGCAGGTACAGATGGGTGACACTGACATTCGGGTGCCCCGCGAACCGCGCCCGCAGCCGCTCCAGGTAGTCCAACGCCGTGTCCGTCAGGACCAGCCGCTCCCGGTCGAGCAGGAACGCGGAGAGGTTGCCGATTCCCGAGCCGATTTCGAGCACGCGGCGTCCCACCCAGGGCCGCAACCGATCGAACATCCAGCGGTTGAAGTTCGGCGCGTCCGCCAGCAGCTCCAGCGTCGCGGCGCCGACGGGGTCGGCCGCATCAACTCGGGGCATCGACGCCGTACCGGCCCAGCTTCCGATAGAGGGTGGATGGGTCGATGCCGAGCACTTCGGCGGCGCGCGTCTTGTTGCCGCCCTCGGCCTGGAGCACCCACAGGATGTAGGCCTGCTCGATCACGTCGAGCGTCGGGGTATGATGCTGGCGCTCGGCGACGAGCGGCTCCGCCTTGCGGTCGACGATCTTGTCGGGGATCGCGGTGCGCGGGATCGAATCCCCCTTGCAGAGGGTGACGGCCCGCTCGAGCGCGTTCTCCAGCTCGCGCACGTTGCCGGGCCAGTCGTAGGCCATGATGACTTCCAAGGCATCGGGCGCGAGCTGTTTGGGCGTCTCGCCCCGCTCCGCGGCGATGTGATCGAGGAAGGCGCGCACGAAGATCGGGATGTCGTCGCGGCGGTCGCGCAACGGCGGTAGGTGGATGTTGATGACGTTGAGACGATAGTACAGATCGCTGCGGAACCGGCCGCGCTTGATGTCGTCTTCCAGGTCCCGATTCGTGGCGGCGACGACCCGCACGTCCACCGGAATCGCCTCCGTCCCGCCGACCGGAATCGCCTCACGCTCTTGCAGTACGCGCAGCAATTTGACCTGCGTCGCCGGCGACATCTCGCCGATCTCGTCGAGGAAGAACGTCCCGCCGCGTGCGGCGGCGAACAGCCCCTGCTTGTCCCGCACGGCGCCCGTGAACGATCCCTTGACGTGCCCGAACAGCTCCGACTCGAGCAGACTCTCGGGCAGGGCTCCGCAGTTGAGCGACAGAAACGGGCCTTCGGTGCGCACCGACAGCTCGTGGAGGTAGCGGGCGATGACTTCCTTCCCGGTACCGGACTCCCCCTGGATGAGCACGGTGCTCTCCGTCGGCGCGACCTGCTCGGCGAGCCGCAGCACGTCGCTGAACAGTTTCGACTTGCCGAGCGGCTTCACCTGCCCCGAGCGCTCGCGGCGCCGGATCTCCTGTTTGAGCTGCTTGTTCTCGGCCCTGAGCCGGCGATGCTCGGCAGCGCGGCGGCAGATCGCCACCATGTCGTCGTTCGAGAAGGGCTTCTGGATGTAGTAGAACGCCCCTTCGTTCACCGCCTGGATGGCGCTCTGGAGCGAGGCCTGGGCGGTCATCAGGATCACCGGCGTCTCCGGGTCCTGCGACCGCACCGCCGAGAGGATCTCGATCCCGGTGACGCCGGGCATCTTCACGTCGGTGAGGACGATGTCGGGCGCGGAGCCCTTGAGCTGCTCCAGGCCCGCCTTGCCGCCCTGCGCGGTGGTGACGTCGAAACCCTCATTCTTGAGCAGGATCCTCAGGGTCTCGAGGATGCCTTGCTCGTCATCGATGACGAGGATCGACGGAGCCAGAGATTCAGTCATGTCAGGCGGCCTCCTCCTTACGACGGGCGGCGGGGAAATACACGGTGAAGGTCGTTCCCTGACCGGTCTTGCTGTCCACCAATACCAGGCCGCGATGCGCCTCGACGGCACGTTGCACGATGGCGAGGCCGAGTCCCGTGCCTCCCACCCGCCCCGTCGAGAACGGCTCGAACAGCCGCGCCTTGATCTCTTCAGGGATCCCGGGCCCGTTATCGCTGACGCGCAGCGACACCGGATTCTCGATTCCCGCGCCCCCGGGCACCTCGTTCGGGCCCGCAGGGCCGGTGCGAACGGTGATGGTGGCGCCCTTCCCGCTCGCCTGGACGGCGTTCAGCACCAGGTTCGAGACGACGCGGTGCAGCAGGTCCTCGTCGCCCTCCATCGGAGTGGGCCCGCCCTGGAGCACGATGCGCGCGTCGGGGCCGCACTCGGGGTGTTGGCGCACCAGCCGGATCGCCGCCTCGGCCACGGCGTGGAGGTCCATGGGACGGCATTCGGTCACCCGCACGCGCGAGAAGTCGAGGAACTCCGACAGCAGCCGCGACAGTCGGTCGCTCTCGCGCACGATCAGGTTGGCGAGGAACTTCTCGTCGGGGTTGGAGCGCGACGACCGCGCCAACTGCTCCACGGAGCTGCGAATCGAGGCGAGCGGGTTCTTGATCTCGTGCGCCAGGCTCGACGACAGCTCGGCAACGGCCTCCAGGCGTTCGGCGCGGAGATGGAGCTCTTCAAGGCGCTTCGAATCCGAGATGTCGGTGAAGATCGCCGACACGCGCGGCGGAGCGCCCACCGGGCCGTCGAGGGTTGTCGTCGTGACCCCGATCGGGAAGGTGCGATCGGCCCGATGCACCGTCGCCTCGACCCGCATCAGCCGGACGCCACGCCGCGCCGTGGAGGTCACCGCGGCCCAGAACTCGGGCGCCAGGCGCGCGAACTCCGGCATCACCGACCGGCCGCG
>Ga0193739_1000039_pt1 | contig 30874 bp, 38 predicted proteins | sample L2a2metaG_FD_144926 | JGI IMG/M metagenome (GOLD analysis project Ga0193739, IMG submission 144926) | Soil microbial communities from a riparian zone of the East river system, Colorado, United States - L2a2 | ecosystem: Environmental > Terrestrial > Soil > Riparian zone | place: USA: East River...
GAGGCCGGGGACCCACGCGAGCACGGCCGCCGCCCTCATCATGCTCATGCGTTCACCCCGTGCTCCGGTGACATGGACGACGCGGCAGGGTGCGCCCGACTTGCCGCTGACCGCACGTCACCGTGTCGTTGGCGCCGTTACCGGTCGACGAGGACGACTTCGTATCGGTCGGCTGTCGGTGGGAGCCCGGTGTCGAACTTGGCATTCACCACCGCCAGCCGGTTGCCGTGGCGGGCGACCGTCGTCGGCACCTGGAACAGAGGGCTGGTGATGACCTGCTGCACAGTGGCCGACGACAGGTCGGGGCTGAGCCGCAGCTCAGTCACCTGGTTGAGGAAGCTCTGCACCGCCCAGAGTCGTCCCGCCTCGATCAGGATGCCGTCGACCAGGGGAACGTCGGCGCCCGCGATGGCCGCGCTGGCTCCCGTCGCCGGGTCGACCGTGTAGAGGGTCGAGTCTCCGCTGTGGGCGACAATCAGGGTCTTTCCGTCCGGCGTCGCGGCGATGCCGTTCAGGTTGAACTCACCGGAGAGGTGCGCAGCAGGTCCGGTAACGACCAGAGTCGACGGTGTGCCAACCGCACCGTCAACAGCGATCGGGACCCGGTAGATGTGCGGCTGGACGGAGTCGGTGAACCACGCCGAATCCCTTGTCAGTGCCACGTCATTGATGATCGTCCCAAGTGCCGGATCGGTGAGGTCCACGACTGCAACGTCCGCGCCTGTCCGCGCGTCGTACACGTACGCCTGACCGCTGAAGCCGCCGGCGACGAAGAGCAGACCGTGGCCTACGTCGACCTTCATGCCCACAGCCATCCGGCCGGCAGGGGCGTCGACGAACAGGGAGGCCGAACCGGAGCGAAGGTCACCCCGGTAGATGTCGCCCTGGAACAGGTCCCCGGCGAAGAAGCCAGATCCGACGCCCATGGCGATTCCCTCGGCGGAGGTCGCTCCCGGGAGGACGATCACATCGGGGAAGGGCTCGGCGGCTGCTGCTGCGGTGAATACGGCGCCGACCAGGACGCCGGCTATCGACGCCGCGCCGATGAGACGTCGCATGGTCAGACCTCCTGGACTACAGGTCGGACGTAGCTCGCCCGGATCCTGAAGAACGCGATCTCAGGTCTACGATCGCGCAAGATCGCCCTTCCGTCGACCCACGAGGTGAGGCCTCAGAACCCTGAAACGGCCGTGACGACAGCAATCGCTGCCCCACCCGCGGCCGAGGCGACGATGCTCGAGCGGTCCGGTACGTACTCTGCAATCGAAGCGGGCGAAGCCGCGTGATCCCGGCAGCCGCGCGTCGATGCGGCCTTGCCGTGGGACGCGGTGACTGACCACAGGAGGAGTGCCATGGGCGACCCAGTGCGCGAGCAGGACACGACTCTTGCCGCGTTGCAGCAGGTGCTCGACGCGGCCGGGCCCTACCTCGACGTGCTACCCGACCGCCTGGTCTGGGACAGCGCCGCCGAACCGCAACTGCGCGATCTGGCCGGCGCGCTGCCGGAGCAGGGCGTGGGCACACTGGCCGCCGTGGAGACGCTGCTGCGGGTCGGAACCGCGACCGCGACCGCTTCGGCGGGGCCGCGCTTCTTCCATTTCGTCATCGGCGGTTCTACCCCGGCGGCGTTGGCCGCGGACTGGACGGTGTCGCTGCTGGACCAGAACGCTTTCGTGCGCGCGTCGTCCCGTCTCGCCGACGCGACGGAGACCGTGGCGCTGGACTGGCTGCGGGAGCTGGTAGGGCTGCCTGCGCAGTGGGGCGGGGCGCTCACCGCGAGCGCGACATTCGCCAACGTGACCGGGCTCGCCTTGGCCACACATTGGTGGGCTGAGCGGCATGGCGTGGACGCCACCGCGGACGGGCTCGCCGGGCTTCCGCGGATGCCGGTGGTGGGCGGCGGATACGTGCATCCGAGTGCGCGCAAGGCCTTGCAGCTGCTCGGTCACGGCAGGGACACCATGGAGGTCTTCACCCGCGACGATGTCGGCCGCATGGACGTGGACGCGCTGGGGCGCCGGCTTGGCGACCTCGACGGCGAGCCTGCGGTGATCATCGGGACCGCCGGGGAGCCCAACGCGGGTGACTTCGACCCGCTCGCCGATCTCGCCGACCTGGCCGAACAGCACGGCGCCTGGCTGCACCTCGACGCCGCGTTCGGGATCTTCGCCGCCCTCTCCCCGCGCACCGCGCACCTGACCGCCGGGATGGAACGAGCCGACTCGATCGCGGCGGACGCGCACAAATGGCTCAACGTGCCCTATGAGAGCGGCTTCGCGCTGGTCCGCCGGCCCGAGCGGTTGGGGACGGCGTTCGGCATGCCCGGCGCGGCCTACCTGCCCGGCCCGGACGACCCGCGCGGCGGCTACGGGTTGCTCGGCCCGGAATCCTCCCGCAGAGCCCGGGCACTGCCGATCTGGGCCACCCTCGCGGCCTACGGCCGAGCCGGCTACCGCGCGCTCGTGGAGCGCCACTGCGACCTCGCGGCGCACCTGGCCGCCCGGGTCGACGCCGCGCCCGACCTTCAACGGCTCGCCGAGGTACCCCTGAACGTCGTCTGCTTCCGCTACCGCCCGCCCGGTCTGGCCGAACCCGAGCTGGACTCGGTCAACCGGCGGCTCGGCGAGGCGCTACTCGACGACGGACGGGTCTACGCCGGCACCACCGAGTACGACGGACACGTCGCACTGCGGCCGGCCATCAGCAACTGGCGGACCACCGCAGCCGACCTCGACCTGCTCGTGGAGGTGGTGCAGGACCTGGGCTCCCGCGCGGCCCGGTCAGAACCAGCGGCCGCTGAATAGCCCGATCACCACCACCTGGTCCTCGGTTGGTTAGCCCACCATGCCGGAGTCGGTGTAGAGCGCAACGGCCTAGGCGCCAGTCATCCGTTCAGGAATAACGGTTAGCGCCCCTTCGTCCCCGAGCGTCGCGGGATGGTCCGTGGCCGTCCTGTCGAGACACGCGGAGCTCCACGCAACGGCTTGCCGGTAATCCCACCAGTAGCCTCGGCCGACCTCGGAGCCGCCGAGCAGCAGGCGGAGCATGCCCGGTGTCTGGGCTCGCATCTCCATCGAGAATAGGAAATCCGCGGGTGGGAAGGGCCACCGGAACATACCCGTCTGCTCGGCTGCTGGATCCAGAGGATCGGACTGGACCATGACGACCGACCGGTCGGGTGTCAGGTTGAGGGGCTGCAACGGGGTGAGGGATGCGGGCGGATCGGGGTATGGGAACTGGTCCGGTCCGACCCATTCGTAGAGCGAGAGGCTTGCAGTTCCAGCGTCCGGTGCCGGCCGTGCCGGACCGGCAGCGGTCACGCGGCCGATGCCGAATGTGAGGGTGACCTCGATCCGCGCCCCCATCTCCAGGTCCTGAAACTCCGCGGCGTTCGGGGGCGACGCGATCTCCTTTATCCCGGGCGAGCTGCCACCGTGGAAGAACGTCTGCTCCCCCACCGTGACCAGCTCGTTCACCCACGCCTCCTGCGAAGCGTCGAACCGGTACACGGAGGCGAATGGGTGGCCAACGTACGTCCCGGTCACTACGAGGTCCTCGGTGAGGTTGCTGGTACTCGACTGGTCAATGAGCCGGAAGCCGGACTGGTACTCCGGAAACGACCCCGCGTCGGGCTGCCGCACGGCTCATTGTCTACCGACGACTCCAGCGAGGACAAACGTCGGTGTCGATTCCTTCGCGCCAGATTCCGCAGGTCGTCGCATCGGTGTCAAGGCTGGCTCACATGATGCGGCCCGGCCCCGGGATCATTTCCGGGACCGGCCCGTGATGGCGTTGGGAAGGGTCAGACGATGTGGACCTGCTCGGCCTGCGGACCCTTCGGGCCCTGGCCGACCTCGAACTCCACCCGCTGACCGTCCTCGAGGCTGCGGTAGCCCTCCATGTCGATCGCGGTGTAGTGGACGAAGAGGTCCTGTCCGCCGTCCACGGCGATGAATCCGTAGCCCTTCTCGGAGTTGAACCACTTGACGGTGCCCTGAGCCATTTCCTCTCCTCGCGCGGGCCGGCTTCGAGCCCCGGTACGGGGCCCGGGTCGTGCTCGCTCCACCGCCAACGAGGGGGTCTTGCGTGCCCGTTCCGCTTGCTCGGTCGCTCGCGTCACATCCGACCGGTGATGACCCTACACGGCAGCGAAGTAGGGTAAAGAGATGTCCCGCCGAGCGCGTCACGCGCGCCGTGACGGCGGACTACCGAACCGCCGCGGGCCCGTCGCAGCTGCCCTCGGTGTCACTGGTGAGCTCCTGCTGACGGCGGGGCTTCTGGTACTGCTCTACGTCGTCTACGTGCTGTGGGGGACGGGCATCCAGACCGGTCGGGCACAGGACGAGCTCCGCGAGCAGACGATCGAGAACTGGAGCGACCCGGTCGATGCCGGCGTCGCTCCCGTCGACCCAGCCGAGACCGACCTGGGCGACGGCTACGCTGTCCTGCGCATTCCGACGCTCGGCGACGACTGGGAGTGGGTCGTGGTGCAGGGGGTGGAGCTGTCCGACCTCGCCCGCGGCCCGGGCCACTACGACGACACGGCCGGCCCGGGCGAGCTTGGCAACATCTCCATCGCCGGGCACCGGGCCGGCCACGGCGCCCCGTTCGCCGATCTCGATCGGATCGAGGTCGGCGACACGGTCGAGGTCGAGACCGCCGCCGGCACGTGGACCTACACGATCGACGAGTCCGCCCGGATCATCGAGCCGACCGACACGTGGGTGGTCGACCCCGTTCCGGGGCAGGGCGCCGGGGCCGAACCCACTGAGCGCCGCATCACATTGACGACCTGCCACCCGCGATACGGGTCGTCCCAGCGGATGTACGTGTCCGGCGTCCTCACCGCCGGGGAGGAGGTCTGATGTACGCCTGGGTGTGGCGGCGCCTACCCGGCCCGTGGCCGGTGCGTGCCCTCGCCGCCCTCGTCCTCGTGGCAGCCATCGTGCTCGTGCTGTTCCTGTGGGGCTTCCCCTGGTTCGAGGAGACCTTCGGCCTCAACGACGTGACCGTGGGGTGACGGGATCAGCCGCCGGCGACCGCGGGGATCACCGACACCTTCGTGCCGTCCGGTGTGGGCGTCTGCAGGCCCGCGGCGAACCGCACGTCGTCGTCGTCCACGTAGACGTTGACGAACCGCCGAATCTGGCCGGTGTCGTCGAGAACCCGGCCGGCGATCCCCGGGAAGGCCGTCTCCAGGGCGACGACGACGTCGGCGAGCGTCGCGCGCTCCCCCACCGACACCGTCACGTCGGACTCGCCGCGGGTGTAGGTGCGCAGGATCGTCGGGACCCGAACGGCGACCGCGCTGTTCATCGGGTAGCCACCGCCGGGACCAGGGCGTGGAACGCATCGGTCGTCGCCGCGATCGTGCCGAGCGGCCCGACCACCGGCGACACCGCGTCCAGGGTCTTCAGGCCGTCGCCGGTGTTGAACACCACGGTCTCGGCCGCCGGGTCGAGCAGCCCGTCCCGGACCAGCTTCGCGAGCACCGCGACGGTCACGCCGCCCGCAGTCTCGGCGAAGATGCCCTCGGTGCGGGCCAGCAACCGGATCCCCTCGACGACCTCGTCGTCGGTGACGTCGTCCACCGCACCGCCGGTGCGCCGGGCGACGTCGAGGACATAGGGACCGTCGGCCGGGTTACCGATGGCGAGCGACTTGGCGATCGTCGATGGCCGGACCGGTCGGACCACGTCGTGCCCGGCCTTGAAGGCGGCCGAGACCGGTGAGCAACCCGCCGCCTGGGCACCGAAGATCCGTGGCGCATCTCCCTCGACCAGGCCCAGCTCGGCCAGCTCGCGAAAGGCCTTGTCGACCTTGACCAGCTGGGCGCCGCTCGCGACCGGGATCACCACCTGGTCCGGGAGCCGCCAGCCCAGCTGCTCGACGATCTCGTAGCCGAGTGTCTTCGATCCCTCGGCATAGTAAGGACGGACGTTGACGTTGACGAAGGCCCAGTCCTCGTGCTCGCCGGCGAGCTCGGAGGCAAGCCTGTTGACGTCGTCGTACGTTCCGTCGACCGCGACCAGCGTCGTGTCGTAGACGGCCGTCGTCACGATCTTCTGCTGCTCGAGGTCCTGCGGGACGAACACGAACGAGCGGATGCCGGCGCGCGCCGCCGCGGCTGCGACGGCGTTTGCCAGGTTGCCCGTGGACGGACACGCGAGAACGGTGAAGCCGAGCTCTCGCGCCGCCGCCAGCGCCACGGCCACGACTCGGTCCTTGAACGAGTGGGTGGGGTTGGCGGAGTCGTCCTTGACCCAGAGCGTCGCCAACCCGAGCTCGCCGGCAAGCCGGTCGGCGCGGACCAGCCGGGTGCAGCCGGGCTGCGTGTTGGGCGTGTCGGCGACGCCAGCCGGGACCGGGAGCAGGTCGCGGTACCGCCAAATCGACGGGGGGCCTGCCTCGATCCGCTCTCGGGACACCTGACCGAAGTCGTAGGCGACCTCCAGCGGACCGAAGCAGTCGGTACACGCGTAGTGCGGGCCGAGCGGGGTCGTGGCCCCGCACTCACGACAGGCCAGGTGCGTCGCCGGCCCGAGATCGGGACCGGCCATGTCCGGCGCCGGTGTCGCGCCGGCCACGGGGAGCGTCACGGTCATCGCGGTGTCCTCCTCATCTTTCCCGCACGCGCGGGCCGGACTTGGCACCCTGACCCGTCGACCGGGCGGGTTGCCGGGGCTTCGTCGGGCCGGTCCCTCTGCCCCTCTGGATGAGTTCCTGAGCTGGGACATTACGCACAGTGGTGCGCACGGAACAGCGCCGTCCGGGATTCGAGACGGCCGTCCTGAATGATGGACGCCGCCCTCGCTCTCGCGGATCGGGCCCGCGGCGCGGGAGGATGACCGACGTGAACTCACGCCAGCGGGTGCGGCAGGTCGTCAACGTCGTCAACCTGTCCACGGCGCTCGGGCTCGGGGTCGCGAAGCTCGGCCGGGCCCGCCTCGCCGGCGGCCCGGACGGGTTGGTGCTCGGGTTCGGCTACCAGCTCCCGGTCCCTCCCGCGACGGCGTTCACGCTGGGAAACGTCGTCGTGCTCAGGGGCGACGAGTCGGTCCTCATCCGCCGCCCGACCCTGCTGGCCCACGAGGCCCGGCACGCGACGCAGTACGCCTTCTGCATCGGACCGGTGATGCTGCCCCTCTACGTCCTCGCTGCAGCCTGGTCATGGGTGCGCACGGGGGACCCCGCCTCCCGCAACGTCTTCGAGCGGAAGGCCGGGCTGGCCGACGGCGGCTACCGCGAGCGCCCGCTACGCAGGGTGTTCCGCCGCCGCGGCGGCTCCGGTGCGTTCTAGTGATCAGCCTGCACCGTGGCCGGGGAGTTCTGCATGTCGACCCGGTCGCAGGCGGCCGGGTCGCGCAGCTCACCGTCGACGGTCTCGAGATGCTCCTCGACGGCCGCGGCCCGGGCATCCACTGGGGCTGTTTCGTGATGGCCCCATGGGTCGGGCGGGTTCGCCATGGGCGGTTCGCCTACGGCGGCGCGCACTACGAACTGCCCACCCACATCTCGCCGCCGCACGCAATCCACGGAACCGTCCTGGAACGGCCCTGGTCGGTGGTGAATGCGGCCGACGCGTCCGTCGTGCTCGAGTGCTCACTCGGCGACCGGTGGCCATGGTCCGGCCGGGTGCGACACACGGTTTCGCTCGACGACGACGTCGCGGAGTTTCGCATCGAGGTCCACGCCGAGGACGAGCCGTTCCCTGCGGCCGCCGGCTGGCACCCGTGGTTCCGCAGACGGCTGGCCGCTGGTGCACCCGTGGAGATCGGGCTGGACGCGTCGACCATGCTGGTCCGAGATGGCGACGGCATCCCGTCCAGCGAGCGCGTACCCGTGCCGACCGGCCCCTGGGACGACTGTTTCGACGGCGTACGTTGGCCGGTCACGCTCACCTGGCCGGGTGCACTCCGCCTGGAGGTGCAGGCGGATACCCGCTACGTCGTCGTCTACGACCAGCCCGAGCACACAGTCTGCGTGGAACCACAGACCGGACCACCGGACGCGCCAACCCTCGAGCCCGTCATTGTGCCGCCCGGTCATCCCCTGACAGCGACCATGAGCTGGCACTGGACCGACCACCGCCCGTCGCTGGCATGATCGCGGGGTCCTCCGGCCTCGGGCGTCAGGTCGACCGACTCTCGACGAACGCGAGAATGCGGCGCCAGGCGTCGTCGCACTCCTGCTTGTACTGCTCCGACGTCCGGTCGAAGAAGCTGTGCGGTGCGTCGGGGTACACATGCATCTCGGCCTCGATCCCCTGTGCGCGCACCTGTTCGGCGAACTGCTCGACCTCCTCGACGGGGGTGTGGTCCTGGCCGGCAGCCAGGAGGAGCAGCGGATCTGCGAAGTCCGGGATCCGGTCGACGACCAGTGACGGGATGCCGTAGAAGCCGACGCACCCCGCGAGCCCGTGCCCCTCCGCCGACTGTGCCCACGACAGGCTGCCGCCGCGGCAGAAGCCGACCGTGAACACCGAGGACACGTTGTGGTCGCCGTTTCCGCGCAGCCACCCGACCGCGGAACCCACGTCCGCCGCGACGCACTCAGGCCGAATCTGCTCGGCGTGCTCGCGGTAGGGGAAGCCCTCGTCGCGCGTCGATGCGAACGGAGCGGTACGGCCGAAATAGTCGATCGCGATGGCGAGCAGGTGAGCCTCGGCGAAGCGCTGCGCCAACTCCTGATAGAAGCGGTGCAGCCCGCGGACGTCGGGCATGACCACGACCGCCGACCGGGCGCGCGCAGTCGGGTACGCGTAGTACGCGTTGAACTGGGTGCCGTCGGCGGATCGCAGGAGTAGCTCCCCGTGGTCGCCGACGATGCCCGGCATGGGGGGCTCAGGGGGGCGGGCGTCGTCTCCGAAGCACATGGCGTCAGCCTGGCACCACGAGCCGTGATCGTGAAGCCTCAGGAAACGATCTGTTCGGCCAGCGCCACAAGGAACGCGACAACACCATCCGGACCGTCCACCACCAGGTCTGCCTCCCGCCGCAACGCGTCCGGGGACTCGGGAGAGTCGCTGCACACGACCAGGCCCGCGACATCGAGGCTCCGCAGTGCGGACACGGCGGCGAGATCGCCCACGTCGTCGCCGACGAACACCACCGACCGGGCGCCAGTCTCAGCGACCAGCGCGCGAAGGGTCGCGCCCTTGTCGGTGCCCGGCGGCCGCAGTTCGAGCACGAACCGGCCGGGGGCGACCTCGAGGCCGGTGTCGCGGGCGAGACGGTCGACCTGTGGCCGGATCTCGGCGAGGGCGCCGCCAGGGTCGGGCGCGCGGCGGGTGTGGAACGCGACCGAGTGACCCTTGTCCTCCAGGACGACCCCGGGGGGTGCCTGCGCCACGAGCCCGGCCCCCGCGGCCCGCGCCGCCGCGACCCCCGGATGCTCGGACGGGGTCTCGAGCCGTCCGCCGCTCCACCGTTCGAGCCCGTAGTGGCCCATGACGACCAGGCCCGCGATGTCGGCCAGTCCACCGCGGCGCACGGCGTCACCCGCGGCGCGGCCGGTGATGATCGCCACCCGGCCGACCCTCTCGCAAAGGGCACCCAGCGCGGCGGCCGCGCCGGGATGGGCGACGGCGAGTTCGGGCCGGTCGACGATCGGGGCCAGCGTCCCGTCGAAGTCGAGGGCGACCAGGGCGCGGGCGGGCTCCGCCAGCACGGACGCGAGGGCCGCTCGGCCGTCCGGCGTCGTCGGCATGACCGGGCCCCTCACCCGGTGTTCTCGACCGCCTCGACGTAGTCGTCGCCGACGACGAGCACCAGCCACTGGGTCGTGAGGTTCGTGGTGGTCGGCTCTACCTGGGTGATCTCCGGGAACTGGGCGGCCAGCGCCTCGGCGGACTCCTGCATGCCGTCGGGGTAGAACACGGTCGTGGTCGCCAATGACTGGCTGTACGTGTCGATCACCGGCACCTCCCAGCCGCCCGCCTCGAGGCGCTCCTGTGCGCTGCTCGCCAGCCCCGTGACATCGGTGGCGTTGAGGATGCCGACGCGCCCCCGGAGCTCCGGTGGTGCCGTCACCGGAGTGGGCGGAGGGCCGTCGGTCGGCGGGGCGGCGGCCCCGGCCGACGGGTCGGGCGAGGAGGTCTGCGTGCTCTCCGCGACGGTCTCGGCGTCGTCTGCCGAGTCGCCGTCCTCACCGAACAGGACCAGTAGCCCGGCGACCACTGCCACGGTGCCGAGCAGGGCAACCAGCGAGGGCCACACCCGGTCGAGTCGCTCGCGGACCGTCATCGGTCAAGGAGGCTACGCCATGCTCGTCTCAGGCCTCGAAGCCGAGACGCCGCGCGGAGCGGGCCCGCTGACGGCTGGCTCGCAGCCGCCGCAGCCGCTTGACCAGCATGGGGTCGTGCGCCAGCGCCTCGGACCGGTCGATCAGGGCGTTCAGCACCTGGTAGTAGCGCGTCGCCGACATGCCGAACAGGTCGCGGACAGCCTGTTCCTTGGCGCCGGCGTACTTCCACCACTGGCGCTCGAAGTCGAGGATCGCCCGGTCGCGTTCGTCCAGTTCCCCGGGAGCAGCGGGGGCGCGGGACGGACGGTAGGAGGTGACCGCCTCGGACGCTGGTTCCATGCGGGTCATGGTACGGAACCCGGATCCCACCCCTGGCTCCGACAGGCCGACGACTGGTGCGTGTCGGCCATCGCCGGAACCTGTCATCCGGCCGATGTAGGTACGGCGTTCGTTGGCTACGGTGAGGGACAGGGAGGCGAGGTCCCGTGGTGAGCAAGGGCACGAGCAGCTTCGTTGTCGTGGCGAACCGGTTACCCGTCGACCGCGTGACCGACGCCGACGGCGAGACCACCTGGCGGCGCAGTCCCGGCGGCCTCGTGACGGCCCTGGCGCCGGTCATGCGCGCCTATGACGGAGCGTGGGTGGGCTGGACCGGCATCCCCGATGACGCACCCGAGCCGTTCACCTCAGAAGGCATGGACCTCGTGGCCGTGCCGCTGTCCCTCGACGACGTCAGCCTCTACTACGAAGGGTTCTCCAACGCCACCCTGTGGCCGCTCTACCACGACGTCATCGTCGCACCGGTCTACCACCGCGAGTGGTGGGACGCGTACCGCAGGGTGAACCGCCGCTTCGCCGAGGCCACCGCCGCCGTCGCCGACGAGGGCGCGTTCGTGTTCGTCCAGGACTACCAGCTCCAGCTCGTGCCACGAATGCTCCGTGAGCTGCGGCCGGACCTGACGATCGGGTTCTTCCTGCACATCCCGTTCCCCCCGGGCGAGCTGTTCGCGCAACTGCCGTGGCGGCGGCAGATCCTCGAGGGCTTGCTGGGTGCGGACCTGGTCGGGTTCCAGCGTCTCGGTGCGGCGGACAACTTCGTCGGCCTCTGCGCGCGCCTCACCGACGCGGCGGTGACCGATGACCTCGTGCTCGTCGACGACGGCCGCAAGGTTCTCGCGCGCGCGTTTCCGATCTCGATCGAGGTCGAGGAAGTCGCCCGGCTGGCGGCCGACCCCGACGTCCTCGCCAGGTCCGCGACCATCCGCGAGGAGATCGGGTCGCCCGAGCACGTACTCCTCGGCGTCGACCGGCTCGACTACACCAAGGGCATCGGGCACCGGCTCAAGGCATGGGGCGAACTCCTCGCCGAGGGCGAGGTCACCCCCGACGAGGCGGTCTTCGTCCAGGTGGCGACGCCCAGCCGAGAGCGGGTCGAGGCGTACCAGACGCTGCGCGACGACATCGAGCTCCAGGTGGGGCGTATCAACGGCGACTACGGCCGCATCGGCACGGCGGCCGTCCAGTACCTGCACTCCTCCTACGACCGGCCGGAGTTGGTCGCACTCCTGCGCGCCGCCGATGTCATGGCAGTGACGCCGCTGCGCGACGGTATGAACCTGGTGGCGAAGGAGTACGTCGCGGCCCGCACCGACCTGCGCGGCGCGCTGGTCCTCTCCGAGTTCGCCGGCGCAGCCGATGAGCTCGACGGTGCGTTCCTGGTGAACCCGCACGACATCGACGGCCTCAAGCGGACGCTCTTGGTGGCGATGCGCCTGCCCGACGACGAGGCCGAACAGCGGATGCAGCGGCTTCGCGACCACGTCATGACCCACGACGTCGCCCGCTGGGCCCGCGACTTCCTCGAGACCCTCCGAGCGGTCTAGTCGCCGTCGCCGTCGGCGTCGCTGTCGCCGAACGAGGCCGGCTCAGGATCGCGGTCGGTGTAGGCGATCCACGCCTGCGTGTCGGCGGAGTCGTAGACGGGCGCCGACGTCGTCCCCGAGGGTTCGACCAGCGCACCGAGATCCTCGACCGCCCGTTCACTACGGTCGATCTCGACGTTCGCGAGGGTGACCAGGTCGCGCAGGCCCTCGGGTCCGAAGCGATCCCGGATGTTCCTCACGGCGTCCGCGACCATCGCGTCGACATCGGCGTTGGGCTCCATGCGCTCTCCTCGGTGTCGTGCCTGCCGTGACGCAGGCTAGCGCGGGTCCCGCCGGATGCCTCGCCGCGGGCCGCTGATCATCGGCACTTCGGGTCCTTTGCGGCACCGAACTGCCGATGATCACGGAGCAGGGTACGACCGGTGGGCCGAAGTTGAAGTTAACATGAAGCCATGGGTTCCACGGGGAGTCGGCTGACGATCGGCGACCTCGCGGCGCGCAGTGGCGCCTCGACGTCGGCGCTACGTTTCTACGAGGCCAAGGGCCTGCTCTCGTCCGATCGCACCGCCGGCGGGCACCGCGTCTTCCCGCGGTCGACGTTGCGCCGGGTCGCGTTCGTCCGCGCGGCGCAGCGCGTCGGGCTCACGCTGGATGAGATCCGCACGGCGCTGGACACGCTGCCCGCCGCCCGAACCCCCACCACCGAGGACTGGACGCGGCTCTCGCAGTCGTGGCGGTCGCGGCTCGACCAGCGGATCGCCGAGCTGGGCCGGCTGCGTGACGAGCTCGACCAGTGCATCGGGTGCGGCTGCCTGTCACTGACGACGTGCCACCTCTACAACCCGGACGACCAGGCGGCGGCTCTCGGCGCCGGCCCACGCTACCTGTGGGGCGACCGTCGGCCAGAGCCGGCTCGCTGAGCCACGCACCCGCCGACCGTTCCGGTGCGGCACCTATCATCCCCCCATGCCGACAAGGGCGTTCTGCCGACGCCGCCTTGTCGCCGCCTCAGGCATCACCGTGATCGCAGCACTCGTCGCGGGCTGCGGGGGATCGGACGAAACCACCGCGCCCGCCCCGCAGCTTGCCGCAGAGGTGATCCAGTCCAACCTGGACCTGTCCAGGGGGACCATCCGCGTGCAGGTGACCAATGAGGGCGAGATCCCGGTGCGGATCGAGGACCTCATCCTGGCGGCACCACCGTTCCCGAAGAAGACCAGTCAGGACGACGCCGTAATCCAGCCGGGACGGCGGATCAACTTCCGTGTCGCCTACGGTGAGCCGACGTGCTCAGGCCAGACGCCGGCGATGGGGCCGGCATCGGCCGATGTCGTGGCCGACGGCCGCGACGCCCACGTCACGGTCGACGATTCCTCGGACGTGCTCCGGCGCCTGCTGGCCCTCAGCTGCGGCCGGCAACGGCTCGCCGACGTGGTCGCGATCAGCCTCGGCCAGACGTGGACGCCCGCGCCCGGCGGGCAGGCCGTCGTGGGAAGCGTCGAACTCCACCGGGTCGGCGCCGGACCGGCGGTGACCCTGGAGCAGGTCGCCGGAAGCGTCGCCTACACGCTGCAACCGATGGACGGCGCCGACCCCATCGCCACGCTGGGACCCGACCAGGACCTCCTGTCCGTCCCGGTGCGGGCAGTTGCCCTGCGCTGCGACCCGCACGCCCGGGCCGAGGGCAAGAAGAACTACGTCTTCCCTCTCTGGTTCAGCCTCGACGACGGCCCGCAGATCCACGTGGAGGTAAAAGGGGACTTCGGCGTCCAGAGCGCCATGGACACGTTGTGCGAGCCGTGACGGCGCGGCGTGGAACCGTGACACCGGTCCCGGTGTGCACGAAGATGACCCCGTGATCCGGCCATCGCTCGCTGTCCGGGGCCGGGTGGCCCGGTGGCCGAGTGGCCGGTGGTGACGGCCGTGCTCCCGCGCAGGTTCGCACTCGTCCGGCACGTCGACTACACCGGTGTCTCCGGCGTCGGCGTGGTCGCCTTCGGGATCGCGTTCTCCGACGGCCACGTCGTGCTGCGCTGGTGCTCGAGCCATCCGGCCACCAGCACCTGGGGCTCGCTCGACGACATGCTCGCGGTCCACGGACACGGCGACGCCACGAGCATCCAGTGGATCGACGCCCCGGCCCGCGAGATCGAGGACCTGCCCGGGGCCATGCAAGTCGGGCGACGCGCCCGCCGGCGGGCGGAGCGCGACGTCGTCGGCGACGACGAGACACCGACCGGCGACCCGGACATCGCACCGCCTCCGGTCGATCCCGGCTCAGGGCCGGGGCCGGCCGCCAACGGACACGAGAGGCCACGCGAGGGTGCGCCCGACGCTGCCGCCCTGCCCGGTCCTCAGGTCCCCGGGCGACACCGGCGCTCCGACCAGGTCGAACCCCGGCTCTGACCGGCGGGCGTCGGCGGAGGGCGGACAGCGATGACGCGGGACGGGCGGTGGCCTCGGCGGGTCTACGACGTCGGCGAGGAGCCGGATCCGCGGTTCAGCTTCGCGAACGAGCGGACGTTCCTGGCCTGGATCCGGACCGGCCTCGCCTTGCTTGCCGTGGGGATCGCACTCGAGGGACTGGCGGTGCCCGCGTCCGAGGGCTCACGGCGTGCCCTCGTGGTCACGGTGGTCGTCCTCGGGGCACTGGCGAGCGGTGGTGCGTATGTGCGATGGGCCCGCGCCGAGCGTGCGATGCGGCAGTCGCGGCCGCTGCCCTCGCCGACGCTCGCGCCGCTCCTCGGCTTCGGCCTGATCGTCGTCGGGGTCCTCGTCGTGGTCGCGGTCCTGGCCGGATGACGCCCACGGCGACCGGCCCCGGCTTCGGGCCGGGGCGCGGCAGCGGCGTACCGAACGAACGCACAGCACTGGCCTGGACCCGCACAGCGCTGGCACTGCTGGGGGCTGCACTGCTGGCGACCCGGGTCGTGGTGGAGCGGCTCGGGGCTCTCACGTCGGTCTTCGCCGCGGTCGCTCTGCCTCTGGCCGTCGTCGTGCTCGTCGGCGCCGGGCGGCGGTACCGCACGGCGCACGCCATGCTGTCTTCGCAGGCACGGCCGCCCGACGGCCGGCTGCCGGCCGGCGTCGCCGTCCTCGTGGTCGTCCTCGCCGTCGCCGAGCTTGTCTACGTCCTCTCGGATTGATCCCATCGACGCGCGGCGGAAACACCGGGGCAACATTGCCGCGCCAGCGTGGACAGCGCCGTTCCGCGGCCCGCGGACGGTAGCCCGCCCATCCAGCCTGGGGGTGCCCCATCGTGCTGCGACTACGGATCGAACTGCCCGACCAGCCGGGCTCGCTCGGTCGTGTGACCTGGACGCTCGGCGTCCTCGGTGCCGACGTGGCCCAGATCTACGTACTCGAACGCGACGGCGGTCGGGCCCTGGACGACATCACCCTCGAGTGGCGCGGCCAGCCCCGCGACCGCCTGCTCTCGGCTCTCCGCTCGATACCGGGAGTGCGTCCGGTCGGGGTGTGGGCTACCCGCGCCACGGCCGAGGCGATGCCCGAGGCTGGGGTCATGGCCGCCATGGTGACCGCTCCGTCCCGCGCGCTCGCCACTTTGATGGATGCCGCTCCGCTCGTGTTGGCTGCGACCTGGGCCTGCGTCTCCGACAGCGCCGGCCAGGTCCGGATGGCCAGCCCTCAGGCACCGGCCCATCCCCGGCTGCCCGAGGCGGCACCGGTCCGGATCGTCGCGATCACCGACGGTGCGCGGCTGGCCCGGGCCCCGCTGCCCGGCGAGCACGTCCTCACCGTCGCCCGTGAGGACGGGCCGTCGTTCCACCGCAGCGAGCTCGGCCGCCTCCAGCACATCCTCGACGTCCTTGCCTGCCTGCCGCTCTCCACCGTCCTGGACCCCGTCACGACGCCGTGACGATTACCCTCGCCGGCAGGGTCGGCAGCGGCACCGGCAGCCCGTGCCAGGTCAGCCAGGCCAATAGCGTGAAGGCGTGGGCCTCCTTGTCGTCCGCGGGAAGCCCGAGCTCGTCGGTCGTGGCCAGCCCGGCCCCGGCGGCCGCGAGCCGCCTGCGCAGGCCTGACACCAGACCCGCTTTCGCATGCCACCGCCCGAGGCCCACACCCGGTCGACGCCGAACCGCACGACCTCGGACGTTGCCGCGGCCGCGGTGAGCTCGGCGAGCGTCGCGAGGACGTCGTCAAGTTCGGCGACCGGCGCGCGGTCCAGCGCCGTGGCCAGATAACCCACGTTGTACCTCTCCCTCCCGGTCGACTTGGGTGTGGGCGCTGCGAGGATGGGATCCGCGAGCAATACGTCCAATAGGGCGGCATCGACCGTTCCTCGAGAGGTGTGCACGCCGTCCGCGTCGAACGGGTCCTCCGTCCGCTCGCGAACGGCAGGTCCGGCAACGCGCGTCGTGGGCGAGTTGGTGCTACGCGACGGAACGCCGCTCGACCACGCCGAGGTCACGCTCGACCCGTTTGCTCGGCGACGGGGACGAGGTCACCAGGTACAGCAACGGCTCGGGATGGTTCGGATTCGTCGACGTGAGGCCAGGGCAGTACCTGGTCACCGTGGACCTGCCGTTCGGTGTCGTGGGCAAGCCGGTCGACCTGACGCGGGTCGTCAGTGCCGAGGCTCAGCTCGCCCCGCTGATCGCGCTCCGCTAACCAGGTCCTCCCCCGATCACCAAACACGGCCCCCCGCGGCAGTGATGCTCAGCATCGCGGACCCTCGAGTCGCTCGAGGAAACCCTGGACGTGATGGGCAGCACGCAGCTGGTCGCGGACATCCGGGAGGCGCTGACCGAGCTCGAAGCCGTCACCGCTGCGGTGTCGAGGAAAGCCAACACGCATCGCGTCGGCAAACCGCTCAAGCTCGACTTCGAAGGGCTGAACTGTGCTCGCCGCGGGACCTACCGGGGCATCTACCGCATCGATGACGACACCCACCGCGTCGATGGCATCGCGATCGAGCACCGAGCCGACGCCTACTGCCCACGCCATTCGTAGGGCGACATCACGGCGGAAGTGGGCGTCTATGAATCAATTTGGAGGTCGCTTGGCGGCAAAGGCAGCAAGGTCGTGCCTGGCACACTGACAGGTATGGCCGTATCGCTGCATCACATCGTCGTCGATGCGCACGATCTGCCGGCCTTGGCCCGGTTCTGGGCCCAGGTGCTGGATTGGAGCATCCTTTCCGAGCGCGAGCGTGAGGTCGTCATCGGTGCTGATGAGGCTGCGCCGGTGGGGATCTGCTTCATGCCGGTAACGGAGGTGAAGACGGTCAAGAACCGTCTGCATCTCGACCTCAGTCCCGGTCCCGACGACCGAGACGCCGAGATTGAGCGCATCCTCGCTCTCGGTGCGCGCAGGGTGAACATCGGGCAGACCGGCGCTGAGTCGTGGACGGTGCTTGCCGACCCCGAGGGGAACGAGTTCTGCGTGCTGCGTCCGAAGAGGACGCTGGTCGACTAGCCCGATGATCTTGGCGTGGTCAGGGGAGGGATATCACACGCTGTCGGCTCTGGCGGGTTCCCACAACTGGATCGGCGTTCCCCTCGGGATCGGTGAGCTCGGCGAATCGTCCATTGGGGTAGGACGCCTCGTGCTCGTCGACCTCGATGCCGGCCCGACGCAGCTGGCCGATCATCGCGTCGATGTCCCGGACCCGGAAGTTGACCGCCCAATGCTGGTCTGGCCGCCGAACGTGCTCGGAGTCGGTCGGGAACGGCGCGAACACCGTTGGCCCAGCCTCCTGCTCCGAGGGCCGCTCGTCATACGTCGCCGGCGGTGGCGTCACACCGAGTGGTCCGCGTACCAGCGCGTCAATGCTTGTGGATCATGCGCACGGAAGAACACGCCGCCGATCCCCGTCACTCGCTCCATAGGGCCGAATTGTGACCCTGGGAGAGCCTGGCCGAACAGACCTCCGCCTGACTACCGGTGCGGCGGTCCGCCCTCCACCCGCTGTGCGACCGCACGGATTGAGTTCCCGTCCATATAGGTTTCGATCGTGCCCTCGGATCGATCCGCGCCAGCCGAGCGGGCGCAGGCGGTCGGCTTCTCCGCCGCGGTCGGAGGACTCGCCGGGGCTGCGCTGACCGCGCACCGTGGTCGGCGGGCCACCGCCCTCGGCGCGATACTGGGCCTGGCAGGACTCGGCACCTCGGAGGCTGTGGCCCGGGCGCGCCAACGGCCCGGCGAGATTCCGGCGCTGTGGCAGCGCATCGCCATGAGTGCCGCCTTGGTCGCGCCTGTCGGGTGGGTAGCCGGACGCGTGATGCGTGTTGGGCCGATAGCCGTGGGTGCGGCAACCGGGGCGGTCGGTGGCACCTTGGGAATCCGTCCCCAGAAGGTCGTCATGGGTCCGCTCCTTGGAGCTGCGATCGGGTCCGCCTTCGCCCGGCGCCGGCGCCGGCCCGCTCCAGCAGCAGTGGTCGCCGCGACCACAATGGTGGCCTACCGGATCTTGTCAGCGCTGCTGTTCCGCGACAGCGCGGTGAGCCTGCTCGCTGAGCGGGTCAGCCCGACGGATCTTCCGTTCGTCGTGCCGTTGGGTACGCCGACCCGGTATGTAGGCACCGGGTACGTCCGTGCGCTCGCCGAAAAGCTCGGCGGAGATTACGTCGCCGCCGCACCTGACGTCGGGATCGTCGCGTCACTCGACGAGATCGCCGGCCCAGACTTCGACCCGAATGGCGTCGACCCGCAGGTCCGCGAGTTCTACGAGCACACCACACGCTTCAGCCTGGACATCGTCCCGGAGTGGAAGTTGTGGGTACGACCGGGCTACCTGCTCTACCGCACCGTCGTCGCCCGGCCGCTGGGACAGGCGAGTGTCCCCATGAACCAGCGAGACGCCCTGCGCGGAATCCGTGGGCGCATCGACACGATCTCGTCGGCTCGGGACGACGTGGTCGACGTCCGCGGCTGGATCCGGTCGTTCGCGGACAACGACGAGCCGATCTATGTGGGGATCTACACGACCTACCGAGATGCCGTACGGGGTTACGTCAGCGTGGGTTTCCCCGTCCCGCAGGGCAGCTTCACGGCCACCCTGGTGCCGCGCGCACGGCCCGGCGGTCTGGTCTTGTCCAGCCGAAGCCCGCTGGAGCACGCCGGACACTACCTGACCTACATCGACGCGACCACGGGAGAGCTCACGACCCTGGCGGTGCCGGGGTTCGCCGAAGAGCTCGACGTCTACGTCCAGGACGGCCAGCTGCGCGCCAGGCACGCCTTCTGGATCTTCGGCTTCCCATTCCTCGTGCTCCACTACCGCATGCAACGCAAGGAGGAACCGGCCCGGACCGTCCGCGCCATGGACGACTAGCCGCTCGTATCCGCTTCGCGGCGCTGACGCAGCTTGCGCACGAGGAACCAGGCGGCGACGGCGGCGACAGCGGCGTAGATGACATAGTCGAGGTAGGCCATGTATTCCTCGACCCGTTCGTACTGGGTGCCGAGAGCGTAGCCGGCTCCCACCAGCACGCTGTTCCACAGCAGGCTGCCGAGCGACGTGAGCGCGACGAACGGGAGCAGCGGCATCCGCTGCGCGCCCGCCGGCAGCGATACGAGGCTGCGCACGATCGGCACGAAGCGGCCGAAGAAGACCACGCCGTGACCGTGGCGCTCGAACCATGCGGAGGCCCGGTCGAAGTCGGCCTCGTCGACGAGCGGCAGCATGGTCAGCCACCGTCGGGCCCGATGCTCGCCGAACACCGCGCCGAGCCCGTAGAGCACGAGTGCACCCAACACGGCTCCGACCGTTGCTGCGACGACCACCCAGACGACGTTCATCCGCCCGCGCTCGGCAAGATAGCCGGCCAGAGACAGGATGATCTCGCTCGGTATCGGCGGGAAGACGGTCTCGACCAGGGTGAGCAGCCCGACGCCGACCTCGCCCAGCGACCCGATCACGTCGGCGGCCATGCCCGTCAGCCCGGTCAGGCCGTCGTCGACCGTGTCGGGGGACGGCGCGGAGCCGGTCGGCAGCGCGAGCATGAACAGCGCGTCCTCACCTCGGAGATCGATGGGTCGGCGACCCCGTGCGGCCGATGGGGCAGGCACAGCGGACCGCGACGATTGTAGGTCGGCCGCGACGCCACACGTACACTGGCGCGCGCCCGCGGCCGTGGACGACGGCCGCACGGGAGGCTTTAGTGACCCGCTCCACCGTGATCCGCGCGCTGCTCGCGCTGGCGGTGCTCGCCGTGTCGACCTACGTCGTACTGACGGCGTCCCCCCGTCTCGGTCTCGACCTCCGCGGTGGCACGCAGATCGTTCTCGAGACACGCGACTCCCCCACCGTGCAGGCCGACGCCGAGTCGACCGACCGCGCCCTCGAGGTGCTGCGCCGCCGGGTCGACGCGCTGGGCGTCGCCGAGCCGAGCCTGGCGCGCTCGGGCGAACAGCGCATCATCGTCGAGCTGCCCGGGGTGCTGGACCCGCGCGAGGCGGCCGAGGTCATCGGCCGGACGGCACAGCTGACCTTCCACCCGGTCCTCGGCCTCGCGGATCCGGCCGCGCCCTCTCCGTCACCGACTCCCGGGGCGCCGTCTGCCGAGACGCCGCCTCCCGACGCGGACGAGTCGGTGCTCCCGGACGAGTCGGGCCAGTCCCTGCGGCTGGGTCCGGCGGCCCTCACCGGCGAGGGCGTCGCCGGCGCGGATGCCGCCATCGACCCGCAGACGGGTTCGGGCTGGTTCGTGACGGTCGACTTCGTCGGCGACGGCGAGCGGGCGTGGGCAGAGCTCACCGGCACGGCAGCGTGCTCGCCGCCCGGTGACCCGATGCGGCGGATCGCAATCGTGCTCGACGAGGAGGTCATCTCCTCCCCCCAGGTCGATCCGGGCGTGTCCTGCGACATCGGCATCCCCGGTGGCGAGACACAGATCACCGGCACGTTCACCCAGGAGGAGGCGACCGACCTCGCCGTGCTCATCGAGGGCGGTGCTCTCCCGGTCCCGGTCGAGGTCGTCGAGCAGCGGACCGTCGGGCCGTCCCTGGGCGCCGACGCCATCGACGCGAGCGCCCGCGCAGCGATCATCGGCGTCGTCCTGACCGCACTGTTCATCGTCGCCGCGTACCGCCTGATGGGCCTGATGGCGACCATCGGCCTCGCGTGCTACGCGCTGATCTCCTTCGCGACGCTGACGGCCATCGGCGCCACCCTGACGTTGCCCGGCCTGGCCGGTTTCGTCCTGGCCATCGGTATGGCCGTCGACGCGAACGTGCTCGTCTTCGAACGGGCCCGCGAGGACTATGTCGACGGCAAGACCAAGAGCGTCCGCAAGGCCGTGCAGAGCGGCTTCCGCCACGCCCTGTCGGCCATCGCGGACTCCAACGTCACCACCCTGCTCGCCGCCGTGCTGCTCTTCTTCCTCGCTGCCGGGCCGGTTCGAGGCTTCGGCGTCACGCTGACGATCGGCGTGCTGGCATCTCTGTTCTCGGCCCTGGTGGTCACCCGGGTCCTCGCGGAGTGGATCGCCACCCGGGGATGGGTCCGCCGCCGGCCCGCGATCAGCGGGATCGCCAGGCACGGCCGGGTCCGTACCTGGCTGAACGAGAAGGGACCCGACCTGATGCGGACCAGTCGCCGGTGGCTGGTCGCCTCGGCGGTGGTAGTCGTGTTGAGCATCGCCGGCATCGTCGTTCGGGGTCTCGACTTCGGTGTCGAGTTCACCGGTGGCCGGCTGATCGAGATCTCGACCACGCAACCGCTCGACGTGGACCGTGCGCGCGCGGTCGTGGCAGAGGCCGGATTTCCGACCGCGGTCGTCCAGGAGTCCGGAGACGACGACATCACCGTCCGCACGGGAGAGCTCACCGACGACGAGGCGGCCGAGATCCGCCAGGCGCTCGGCGACGCGGGCGGTGGCGCCGAGGTCGTCCGCGACGAGCTCATCGGGCCGAGCCTGGGGAACGAGTTGCGGCGCAATGCGCTGATCGCTCTCGGGGTGGCACTCGCCGCACAGCTGGCCTACCTGGCGATCAGGTTCCGCTGGACGTTCGGGGCCGGAGCGGTCGTGGCCCTGTTCCACAACGTCGTCATCGTCCTCGGCATCTTCGCCTGGCTGGGCAAGCCGATAGACGGGATCTTCCTCGCAGCCCTGCTGACCATCGTCGGCTACACGGTGAACGACTCCGTCGTCGTGTTCGACCGGATCCGGGAGAAGTGGACGGAGTCACCGGGCACGCCGTTTCCGAAGGTCGCGAACGCTGCGATCCTGGCGACGCTGCCCCGCACCGTCAACACAGGGATCAGCACATTGTTCATCCTGGCCGCGCTTCTGGTGCTGGGCGGCGACTCGCTCGCCGACTTCGCCCTCGCGCTGCTGTTGGGAATCCTGGTCGGCACATACTCGTCCAACTTGACGGCCACGCCGCTCACGATCGAGCTGGTGGCGCGTTTCCCCGGTTCGGCGCCGCGGCCAAAGGCCGAGCGACGCACCGACGACCGGGGTCGGGAGGCGCCCGACTACGGCGCGGTGGTGTGACATAGCGGTGGGGGTCAGATGCCTGTGGGCGGAGGGAACGGGGCGGGCACCCGCACGGTAGGGGCAGGGCGGCCCAGGATGAAGTCCAGCTCCAGCACGCGCAGCGCGGCCGCGACCTCAGCGGCCACCGCGGACATGGCGGTGGTGCCCGCAGACGGGCTGTTCCAAGCTGATCGTCAGGTCGAGGCGATCGACGCCGATGGCCATTGTCGCCACGCTCGGCGCCGGATCGGCCCGGACCTCGCCGACACCCTCGATCGCCCCAAAACGCTGCGTTGGGCCAATGCGAGCACGACCACCACGACGAGCACGACGGTGAGCAACGGTGCCACCTCTGCGCCGAGCAGCCAGAGTGCGACGGCCAGCCCCCAGAGCGATGACGACATACCCCGCGACCCGGGCGACAAGCAGCTTTGCGTCTTCTGGGATGCCCTCGACCTGCTCACCGCCACGAACGACGATTGCGCTGCTTGTCATCGGACGCTCCGCTCAACCTGGGTGCCGCTCGGACTCGTCAGGTTCACGTCCGACACCTCGCTCCGGCCGCCGAGCTGACAGGCCCCTCGGAACACGTGTCTCGAGCTGCGGCGCGGGTTCATGGTGCTCGACCGGGGCGTCGGCGGTGGCTCGACCGTAGGCAGCAGCAAGAGGGCGGGCCGTGACGCCATGGGCGATGATCGACAGCAGGATGGTCCAGGTAGCGACCTCGATCAGCCGTCCCGGGGCCAATCCGCCGGCCTCGAGCGACTCGAACGCCAACAGCGTGAACACGACCGATGCCAGTCCCCTCGGGCCGAACCACCCCATGAACGCGATCGAAACAGGTCTGAGACCGGTGCCCGCCAGTGCGATGGCCACCGGCACCATTCGAACCAGCGTGAGGCTGACCAGCGCGTACACGATCGCCGACGGATGGAACTCATGGGTCAGCAATGGAGCGACGAGCAGTGCGCCGAAGAGCGCCCAGACCAGGAAGGAGGCGATCAGCCCGAGATCCTCGGTGAATTCGGTCGCCTCACGCAGCCGCCCGCCGGAGGCAGCGGCGAAGAGGATCCCAGCCACGAACGCGGCCACGAAACCGTTGCCGCCCATCGCGACAGCGCCGGCGTAGGACAGCAGCGCCGTGGCCAGCACCGCCAGCCTGTCGGAGATCTCATTCGTCCATCCTCGCCGGCGAGCACCGGCCAAGACACGCCCGACACCGACACCGACCAGGGCGGCAACCAGGATTGCCAGGCCCAGCGCTTGGGCCGCCTCGGCGAGCCAACCCTCCGGTCCAACCCCCTCCTGTGCCACCACCGCCGCCAGGAAGAGCGTGACAAGGGGCGTGGCAAGCCCGTCGTTGAGGCCGCTCTCGACATTGAGAGCCCGCCGGATGCGCGCCGGGACCGATCGATCGGTGAAGACCCCGAGCCCAAGAGCGGCGTCCGTGGGGGCAAGCATGCTGGCAGCGAGCGCCGCCGCTGCCCAGCCGGCTGCCGGAATCAGCCACACGCCGGCCATCACACCTGCGAGGACAGTGAGCGGGAACCCGATCACAAGGAGCCGCGCCGGGAGCGTGACATCGAGTCGGACCTCCCTCCACTTGAGCGTGGATGCATCCGCGAAGAGGATGAGGGCGAGCGTCACCTCGGCGATGACCTTGACCGCCTCCACGTTGACCGCGATGTCGAGAACGCCGAGCCCTTCCGGACCGATCAGGGCACCCGTCGTGACGAATACCATCGGCGCGGTGATCGACCAACGTTCCAGGCGGGCCGCCACCACGGAATAGCCGATGAAAACCACGGCAAGAACGGCGAGCCCGATCACCTGCTACATCGAACATGACCGCCTGCGGTTGGCATCATCCGGACCGGATGAACGTCGTCGCCGAGCGTCGCGGCACTGGTGTCATCGAAGACGCGAACGCGATACCGACCGAGCGCCGACCCCGGACACCAGCGAACCGACGGCGGCGCCGAGCACCACGAGGACGGTGGCGGACGCGATCTGGGAGTCCAGGTCGCGATCCGTGGCGAACGGTAGAACCCCAGCGGCCACCGTGACCAGTGTCATGATCCAGCCGAAGAACGCGAACGGCCGCGGCGTCGAGACCAGCAGGAAGTGCAGCAGGGCCGTCGCGAGAAGCGCGGCAACCACACCGAGGCCCATGTACTGCGCCAACACCGAGCCGGTGTCACCCGAGCCGCCGACGAGTTCGGCTGGCGGGATCAGCGCGATGTCCAGAATCACGTCACAAATCAGGTAGCCGACGGCCGCTGTCAGTGCCGCGACCGCCGCGGCCGCTACGCCGCCGCCCCACAGGCGGCCGGCCCGGACCTGAACCCCCGCTCGCGGGCCCTGCTGCGGTGTTCCATCGGCCGCGTCCGGGCCCATGGTCGCCATGTTTGCCTCCTACCAGACAAGCCTCGTCACGGCGCGGTCTCAGGCGAGGACCTTCGCCTTCTGGGCCGCGAACTCCTCGGCACTGATGACGCCGGAATCGCGCAGTTGGGCCAGTTTGGTCAGCTCATCGGCCGAGGAGGGCCCACCGGTGGAGGCGACCTCCTGGATGTACTGCCGGGTCGCCTGTTGGCGCTGGGCCGCGTCGTGCATGGAGCGCTCCTGCATCGAGCCGCCCCGGGCTATCAGGTAGATGAGGGCGCCGAGCCACGGCACAACAATCACGAACAGGATCCACAGCGCCTTCCCCCAGCCGGACAGATCGTCGCTGCGGAATATGTCGGTGATGATCGAGATCAACAGCCAGATCCAGGCGATGAACAGAAAGAACCAGAGCATCGTCCAGAACAGATCGAGGAGTGGCATGACGGTGGCCTCCGCAGGGTGATGGTGTTGGGCTTCAGATCCCGAGAATCTGCTTCTTCTTCGCCTCGTACTCGTCGTCGGTGATCAGGCCCTGCTCCTTGAGCCGGCCGAGCTGTTCCAACTCGGCGACGTAGGCCGGTTGAGCGGGCGCTGCAGGTGCGGCAGGTGGTGGAGCGTACTGCGGCTGCTGTGGCGGCGGGGCGTACTCCGGTTCCGGCGCCATCGTCTGTTGACGGCGCGATACCCGTCGGCTTGTCCGGCGTGCTACCCGTCTACTGGTTCCGAACATCTCTCAGGCCTCCTTCTGCGTGACGTCCGCCGTGGCTTCTGCCTCCGCGGCCGACACGAGCCCGACGGCCACGAGATCGAGCGGACTGATGAAACCATTACTGATGGGGAAGCCACCAGCGCGGACGACCGAGTCGCGCAAGGGAATCGCCCAGCGGTGCTCGAGGAGGATGAGGGCGGCGGCGGAGTCGTTCGGAAGCTCGTCGAGGACGTCCCACGCGTCCTCCTCAGAGAAGACGTCCACGCCTTCGGCGGCTGCCTCCGCGCCCAGCGCGGCACCAGCCTCCATGCCCTCTTCGCCCCCGGCACCGAGGCCGACGAGGGCGCCGACGACCGCGCCGAGTTCCGCCGCCTCCTCCGTAGAGAGGTTGCTGACCTTCAGCGCGGCGACCTCGCCCGCAGCGTCCTTGTAGACGGCGAGTGCGTCGATCAGGCGGACGGTGTCGTCTTCTCGGAGCCGTTCGAACTCGGCGAGGATCTCGCCCCTGAAATCGGGCTTGCTGAAGCCGAGCACCAACAGCTGCACAGGTCCGATCATCGTCTCTCCCCGATCTGCCGAGCGGCGCGCCGCTTCGTCACATGAGATGCTCCTCTGCCCCCGGGCGCATCACCCGGACCGGGTGAAAGCTTCAAGGTCAGAAGTGCTCCTGTCATTGGCGCGCCATCGCGACCCGAACGCGTTCCTCCGCCGTGATCAGGTGGTCGGCATCCGCGGCGTCCTCGCCGACGTCGATCTGGACCCAGTTCACCTCGCCGGAGAACGCATTGTCGTGCGGACCGTAGTCGTCGGTCACGAGAGCGCCGCCCTCCCGGCCGACATCGCACGTGTCGTCCGCGGAGAAGACCATCGCCGCGGTGGCGTCGACGCGGCCCTCGCCGACCTTGTCGCCGTCGAGGTACAGGGTGACCGTGCCGCCCTTGCCGAGGCCGCCGCCGTCGTAGGCGAACTCCATTCGGACCTGGTGCTCGCCAACGGAGATGGTCTGGTCGCCCTCGACGTAGAAGTGCTGAATGCCGAGCAGGTTGTAGCAGTACTTCGGCTTGCCGTCCTTGGCGTAGAGACTCCAGCCGCCGATGCTGCCGCCCTGGGCGACGATCACCCCTTCGGCCGACCCATCGACCACCACCTCGGCCGTGACCGAGTGGGACTTGTTCTTGATGCTGACCACCGAGTGCTCGGACAGCCGCCCCATCCCTCCGAACAGGAGCTGTGAGTTGCCTGTGATCAGCGTCGGTCTCCCCGCCAAGTCGGGGTTGAACCGTTCGCCGCCTCGGTCGTCGAGCGGCAGCACGTTGTACCGGGTGGCCTCGATCAGCCACAGGCGCTGCAGCTCGTGCAGCTTGTCGGGGTTGTCCCTCGACAGGTCGCGGGCCTGGCTCCAGTCGGCGGTCGTGTCGTAGAGCTCCCAGACGTCGTCGTCGAACGCCGGTACCTCCTCGCCGATCAGGATCCACGGCGTCTTGTGTTTGGTGACGGCGGTCCAGCCCTTGTGGTAGATGCCCCGGTTGCCGAACATCTCGAAGTACTGGGTCTCGTGCCGGTCGGCGGCATTGCCGTCGTCGAACGAGTAGGCCATGCTCACGCCCTGCAGCGGCATCTGCCCAACCCCGTTGACACTCGTCGGCTCCGGCAGGCCGGCCGCCTCCAACACCGTTGGCGCCACATCGATCACGTGGTGGAACTGGGACCGCAACTGTCCGCGAGTGGTGAACCCACCCGGCCAGTGCACGATCGTGCCGTTGCGCGTGCCGCCCCAGTGCGAGGCCACCTGCTTGGTCCACTGATAGGGGGTGTCCATGGCGTGGGCCCAGCCGACCGCGTAGTGGTTGTACGAGTCGGGACCGCCGAAGTCGTCGAGACGGGCGATCAGGAACTCAGGGGTCTCGAGGGCGGCGGCACCGTTGAAGTTGATCATCTCGTTGAAGGTGCCGTTCAGGGTGCCCTCGGCCGACGCACCGTTGTCGCCGATGATGTAGAAGACCAGCGTGCCGTCGAGGATCTCGAGATCGGCGAGGCTGTCGATGAGCCGGCCGACGTGGTGGTCGGTGTACTCGAGGAACCCGGCGTACACCTCCATCTGCCGGCGCAGCACCGGCTTCAGCACGTCGGGCATGTCATCCCACGCGGGTATCTCCGCGTGCCTGCGGGTCAGCTCACAATCAGCCGGGATGACCCCCAGCTCCTTCTGCCGGGCAAAGGTTCGGTCCCGCAGCGCATCCCAGCCGTCGTCGAACCTGCCGGCGTAGCGATCCGCCCACTCCTTCGGGACGTGGTGCGGGGCGTGCGTCGCTCCCGGCGCGAAGTAGATGAAGAACGGCTTGTCAGACATGAGCGCCTTCTGCTGGCGGATCCAATCGATCGCCTTGTCGGTCATGTCCGCCATCAAGTGGTATCCCTCGTCCGGCGTGGCCGGTGGCTCGACCGGGATCGTTCCTTCGTAGATCGCCGGGTAGTACTGGTGAGCCTCGCCACCGATGAAGCCGTAGAAGTACTCGAACCCACCGCCGCCGGTCGGCCAGGCGTCGAACGGGCCCAACGGGCTGGTCTCCCAGACCGGCACCTCGTGGCACTTGCCGAACTGCGCGGTCGAGTAGCCGTTGAGCTTGAGCGTCTCGGCCATGGGTGCCGCCGTGTTGGGCCGGACCGAGCTATACCCCGGGGCCGATGTGGCGATCTCCGTGATGCCACCCATACCGACTGCGTGGTGATTGCGGCCGGTCAGCAGCGCCTGCCGAGTAGGCGAGCAGAGCGCCGTCGTGTGGAATCGGTTGTACTTCAGGCCGTTGGCGGCCAGCCGTTCCGCCGTCGGTGTGTTGATCGGCCCACCGAAGGCGCTCGACGCGCCGAAGCCGACGTCGTCGATGAGCACGACGAGCACGTTCGGCGCGCCGGCCGGCGGTCGGAGTGGCTCGATCGGCGGAAACGAGGTGTCGGGATCCTTCGCGTCGTAGGTCACCAGACCTCGGTGGGGATGGTCGGGGATCGGAAGCACATGGCGGCCCATCCAGTCGCCGTGCGTCATAGCTGGTTCCCCTCGTCGTCCAACCGCTCGAGCGCCTTGTCGATGTCGTAGCCGACCGCCAGCGCAAGCTCCGGGGCCGCGGACACGACCCGCGCGACCCCTACCGTAGGCGCCACGGCGATGAGGACCCCGACGATCTCCTCCAGCGTGGCGCCCGACGCGAAGGCTGCTCCCACAACCCACTGGTAGGAAGCGGGCGCCGCGTCGAGGGCCAGGAGCGCTCCGAGCCGGACCAGCGCGTGGGTCTTCGGGTCGAGTCCGGACGATTCGACGTTCTCGAGGCGAATGGCCAGCACCGACTCGATGAAGTCGTGGTCGTTCACGGCCAGGCTGCGCAGCCGTTCCCGGTGCACCCGGTCCTGGTGCGTCACCATGCCCGACTCCCGTCGAGATACGTCCGCCCAGCGTTGTCGATTCGACTGGCTGATTCATCGCAATGGACGGGCGGTGCCAACGCATCATCCGGACCGGATGAAAAGGGACAGTCACGGCCAGACGCCACTGCTACCGTGTGATCTCGTGAGCGGGTCGTCTCGCCGGCAGGCCACATCGGCCGCCAGGCGAGAGCCAGTGGCACCGACGAGCTTGCCGTTCGGCGTCATCGAGTCCAAGCTCCATCCGCCGCCTGCGCAGGCGGGAACCGTGTCCCGTCGCGCATTGGTCGAACGGCTCAGCGGCTCGCAGGCACGCCTCGTTGCGATCGTCGCCGCGGCCGGCTACGGAAAGACGACCCTGCTCGGCGAGTGGGCAAGTACTGACTCCAGGGCGGTGGCATGGATCTCGCTCGACGCCGGCGACAACGACCCCGTCGTGTTGATGACCCACCTGGCGGTTGCCCTCGACCGCATCGAACCACTCAGCCCTCTTGTGTTCGCCGCCCTCTCGTCTCAAGGGGCTTCGGTCGTCGCGACCGTGCTTCCCCGGTTGGGAGCGGCCCTCGCCTCGATGACCCCACCGGTGGTCTTGCTCCTCGACGACGTTCACAGCCTCGTAGAACAAGGATGCATGGACGTCATCGCTGAGCTCGCCGCGCGGCTCCCGCCGAAGTCCCAACTGGTCGTGACCTCGCGCTCGGCGCCGGCTCTTCCCCTCGCCCAGCTTCGCGCCCGTGGCGAGCTGGCGGAGGTCGGCACCACCGACTTGGCACTGGACGCCGGCGAAGCGCGATCGCTGATGCAAAGCGCCGGCGTCGACTTGCCCGACGGAGCCGTAGCGGAGCTGACCCACCGGACAGAAGGTTGGCCGACCGGACTGTATCTAGCAGCACTTTCCGTCCTGGCCCAGGGAGACGGAGAGATTCAAGCGATCCCGTTCACAGGCGACGACCGGTTCGTCGCCGACTACGTGCGGTCGGAGATCCTCTCTCGGCTGCCCGACGACGTCGTGCGGTTCCTCGTCCACTCCTCAGTCCTCGACCGGATGTCCGGATCACTCTGCGACGCCGTGCTCCGCCGGTCCGGGACGGCGCAGGTCCTGGAATCGATCGAGAGCTCCAACGTCCTACTCGTTCCGCTCGATCACCATCGAGAGTGGTACCGATACCACCATCTGTTCCGCGACGTGCTCGTCAGAGAGCTGACCTTGCGGGAGCCAGACCGTGCACCAGTCCTCCACCGCAGAGCGGCCGACTGGTTCGAAGCGAACGGGTTCCCCGAAGATGCCGCTCACCACGCCTACGCCGGAGGGGATCACGATCGGGCCGCCCTCCTGCTCGAGCAGCTGGCGTTGCCGCTCAACCGCACCGGCCGGCTCAAGACCCTGCAGGCCTGGCTCGACCGGTTCGACGAGAGGGTGATGGAGCGGCATCCGTCGCTGGCGGTGCTCGCGGGGTGGGCAGCAGCGTTGTCCGGTGATGCTCTCGGGGCGCTCTGGTGGGCAGACCTCGCCGAGCGGAGCCCTCATGTCGAGGCTCCGCTCGACAGCGGTACCTCAACCGAGTCGACGCTGCACCTCCTCCATGCCCTGACCTGCCAGCAAGGTGTGGAGCGGATGAGGGAGGACGCCGAGGCCGCAGTTCGCCTCGAGACCGAGCGCAGTCCTTGGCGACCGGTCGCGCTCCTCCTGCACGGGGTGGGCAACCTCCTAACCGGTGAGGTGGATCGGGCCGACGACATTCTTGCCGACGCGGTCGAGTCAGGAGAGCGCATCGGGGCATTTC
>Ga0193739_1000040_pt1 | contig 30868 bp, 25 predicted proteins | sample L2a2metaG_FD_144926 | JGI IMG/M metagenome (GOLD analysis project Ga0193739, IMG submission 144926) | Soil microbial communities from a riparian zone of the East river system, Colorado, United States - L2a2 | ecosystem: Environmental > Terrestrial > Soil > Riparian zone | place: USA: East River...
CAAGACCCGCCACCGCTGGGCCCTGCTCCCCGGCCACGGCAAACGCCCCCTCGTCCCACCCGACGACCCGCGACATCCACGACACCAGCAGAAGCCCCGGCCAGGCTGAAACAAGGGGGGCTTCCGTGCGTCCGAAGCGGATAGCGGTCAGGGAAGAAGCTGCGCTGCGTACAGCACGGTCACCGCGACGACAACCGTGAGGCCCATGCGTCCTGTTCGCCATGCGACAAGGCCGGCAGCCACCACCGCGACGTGAACCGGCGACGGCGTCAGGAGCCAGGCTGCCCCGCTGTCATGGGCAAGGGCCGTGGCCAGGAGTGCGGCGAGCGCAGCGACCGCGGCATGGTCGAGAACGCGCCTGAAACCCTCCGGCAGGCGCCTGGCCGGAACAATCACGATGAAGCCCACGCGCAGCAACCAGGTGACCACGCTCGAGGCGAGAAGAACCATCGCGCTCATCGCCGCCTCGCTTCGATCAGTCCGCCGGCGACGATGCCGGCTGCCAGGCCGACGCCGAGGCCCAGCCCATTGGGCAGGCTGGACGACGCGGTCGCGACGGTCGCGGACACGCATGCGACGATGACATGCGGGCGCGCGCGCAGCCGAGGCGCCAGCATGGCGATGATCACCGCTGTGGCTGTGAAGTTGAGCGGTGAGGAGGCGTGAATCGCCGCGCCGAGTCCCATCCCGGCCGCCATGGCGACGACCCAGAAGGCGCCCAGCACCAGACCGGCGACCAGCCAGTAGCGCCGGAACCGGTCGGGCGCATCGAGATCGTCGCGCGCGGTTGCCAGGGCGTACGTCTGGTCGACCAGGAAGTGCGGTCCGAGCCACCGGAACCATCGCGGCTGGTCGCGGAACCGCGGTTCGAGAGCGGCCCCATACACGAGGAGTCTCGCGTTGATGACAGCGACGGCGGCGAGGATCATCACGAGTTCGGCGCCCGCGCCCAGCAGTGCGACTGCGGCGAGGTGAGCGGAGCCGCTGTACATCGCGCCGCCGCCGAGCACGCCAACGCCACCCGGCACGCCGATCGCCCGCATGGCGCTGCCGATGACGAGCGCGAACGGCACGACGCTGGCGGCGACCGGAACAATGTCCTGGACCGCCGCCAGCTCGATGCGCGGTGCGCTCACCGCCACCGGCGCCGCGGTCATGCCGCCTCTTCCACGCTGACGTTGACGCGTCCGTTCGATGCCAGCACGCGTTTCCGGAGCTGGGACGGCCGGCCCACGGGCCTGCGCCTCGGCCGCCGGCGGACCTCCGCCGCCAGCCGCTCCTGCTTGGCGTGCTGTTCGAGCTCGCGCTGGCGAGCCTCGAAGAGCATCGCGTACAGGTGGTCGTGCTGCATGTCGAGCTCCTTCCGCTTCCGATCTCGGGCGGCCACGGTTCGCGCCGACCGGGCGGGTAGCCGCCACGTCCAACGATCCGTCCGCCACGCCGGCCGGACATCGGTGATCGCTACCTATCTGGGCCGGACGGACTGCCCACGTCGCCGAAAGGCCGTGCGAAGGCGATGTACCAAGCCGTTTGACCTGCGGGTTTGTGAGATGCCCATGGTCGACGTGCGGAGGGGACGAGGAATATTGGGGCCGGTCGTGACGCACGTCGGAGTCGCCGAGGCACGGCGCACCCCAGGCTCCGGGTCCCACGCCGCGTGGCTTCCGGCGGCATAGGTAGCGGCATCCGCCGGTCGCGACGAAACCTAGGTGGCGCTAACGAAGAGATGGGCAACGACTGCCGATGAGACGCGGCCATCACCTCGCGCACAGTCGAGGGCACCTGGTCCCGACGAGATGACATGGAGGACTCCCATGACCCAGGTAACCACCGACCGGACGCTTCGCAACGGCGTCGACACCGCGACGCTTTTCGCGACGCTGGACGCCGTCAAGGCTCAGCCCGAGATCGCCGCGTTCCAGTTCCGCGCACATAACCGCTGGGTGTCCGGAACGCACAGCCAGGGCCGGTTCAGCGACTTCTACGGTGCCGGACAGGAGATGAGGCATCGTGACGAGACCGTCCTCGACGCCGACCACCCGGAGGTTCTCGTCGGCGCGGACAACGGCCCGACTCCGGTCGAGTACGTGTTGCACGCGCTCGCGGCGTGCTTGACCGCAGGACTGGTCAACATCGCCGCGGCGCGCGGCATCACCCTGACCGAGGTCGAGTCGACCGTCGAGGGCGACATCGACGTGCAGGGCATCCTCGGTCTCTCCGGCGAGGTCAGGAACGGCTACAAGCAGGTCCGGGTCAGTTTCCGGATCAAGGGCGACGCCCCCGACGAAGTCCTCCACGGCCTGCTCGAGCGCTCGCGGGCGCGTTCGGCCGTCTTCGACATCGTGACGAATGGCGTACCCGTCGAGATCGACGCCATCGTCGGCTGAACGAATTCCGCAGGAAGGGCCGGGCGCGACAGCGCCCGGCCCCGACGGCCGCAACCCCATCCCCGAGCTCTGTGACACCCCGTTCCACGCGACCACCCGGAGGACAGCGTGACTACCCGAGTGCCGACGCTGATCGTCGGAGCCGGCCAGGCCGGCCTCGCGCTCAGCCGATGCCTGACCGAGTTCGGCCACGAGCACCTGCTTGTGGACCGTGGCAACATCGCCGAGCGGTGGCGTAGTGAGCGGTGGGACTCGTTCACCCTGCTGACACCGAACTGGCAGACGCGGCTCCCGGCCTTCCGATACACCGGCCTCGATCGCGAAGGTTTCATGACCCGCGAGCAGGTGGTCGAGTTCTTCGGCGACTACGCGCGATCCTTCGACGCGCCGGTGCGGACCGGCGTGACCGTGACCGGTGTCCACCAGGCGCCGCACGGGTGGATCGCCCGCACCGACACCGGCCGCATTCATGCCACCAACGTCGTCATTGCCACCGGGCACTACGACCGTCCGACCGTCCCCGCCCTTGCGGCCGACCTGCCGCGAGGCGTCCACCAGTTGCACACGACCGACTATCGCAACCCCGAGCAGCTACCTTCCGGCGCCGTCCTGGTGGTCGGCGCCGGCCCGTCCGGCCAGCAGATCGCCGATGAGCTGGCCCGCGCCGGTCGCGAGGTCTTCATCGCCGTCGGACGCCACCGCCCCCTGCCACGGCGCTACCGGGGTCACGACGTGTACTGGTGGATGGACCGAATGGGCATGCTGGACCGGACCGTCGACACGCTGCCGGAGCCGGGCGCCTCGCGGCACGCACCCAGCGTCGTCCTCGCGGGCGAAGAGCGCGACCTGGACCTGCGCCGGCTGGTGGAGGACGGTGTCGTGCCCACGGGCCGACTCATCGCCGCCGAGGGAGGGAGCGTGTACTTCGACGACGACCTACCGACCCGGCTGGCGGAGGCCGACGAGAACGTCCGCCGGCTGCGCGCCGCGGTGGACGGCTACGTCGAGAAGTACGACATCGACGCGCGCGCCGAGCAGGTCACGCCGCCGGCACCGCCACCGTGGGCGCACGAGGCGCCGAGGACGCTCGACCTCGGCCGGGCCGGTGTCACGACGGCCATCTGGGCTACCGGACACAGCCGCGACTACTCGTGGATCCATGCCCCCGTGTTCGACGCCGAGGGTGAGCCCGTGCAGCGCCGCGGCGTCACCGCCGCGCCGGGCTTGTACTTCCTCGGGCTGCGATGGCTGCACCGGCGCAAGTCGAACTTCATCGACGGCGTCGGCGACGATGCCGTGCACATTGCCGAGGTCATCGCGGACAATGCAGAAGCGGTCGGTGAGGCAGTCGCCTAGCGTGGAAGCCTCAGCCGGACACGAGTCGCAGGTCGGAGGCCATCCGGACGGCCTCTCGGCGAGTGGCCGCGCCCATCCTGGTGAGGATGGCCGACACGTGATGGTCCACGGTTCGGGTTGACACCACCAGTCGATCCGCGATCTCGGCATTGGTGAGTCCTTCGGCCAGCAGGGCCAGAACCTCGAGCTGGCGATCGGTCAGCTTCGACGGGTTTGCCACTGCGACCGCACGACGCGGCCGCGGGATCCGGGTGACACCCAGTTCTCGCAACCGCTGTCGAACCACCTTCGCGGCGGCCGAAGCTCCCATGCCGTCGAGCACCTCGAGAGCCTCCAGCGTGAACGTGACCTCACCCGATTCGGCCAGCTCGAGGGCCCGTTCGTAGGGATCACCGATCCGCTCCCACTCAGCGACCGCCGCACGCCAGTCGCCGCGCAGGCCGGCCGCCCACTCCTCGGGACAGCCGGTGAAGGGTTCGACAGGAACACCCGCGCGGGCCAGGTAGCGGAGCAACTCGCCTCGGCAGCGGAATCCGCCGGCCTGGGCGGTGCGGTCGAGCAGAACATCGATCTGCGGGTGGGCGCGGTCGACATCGCCGGTCAGCCACGCCCACTCGATGCGCGCCAGGCCGGCCGGCGCCAACGACAGCAGTGCGTCTCCTCGCAGCGCGATCTCCCACGCCCGGTCGAGCACCTGCTCGGCTTCCGGACTTCCCCGCCGGGCCAGCACCCTGCCCAGCGTCGGCAGAGTGAGCCGGGCCAGCTGGCCGGCGTCGGGGACACCCGCGACGAGATCTCGCAGCAGCTCCTCGCTGCCCTCGAGGTCGCCGCGCACCATCATCAGCTGGGCGCTGTGCGCCCGCAGGCTGTACGCATGCGCCGGCAGGTCGTGGTCCGTGCAGTACTGGACGCCGTCGGCTATGCACCGCTGGAGGGCGTCGTGGTCGCGCAGGTGATAGAAGGCCTCCCCGAGATTCGTGTAGGCCCGCGCCACGTACTCATAGTGCGTGATCGACATTGCCAGTTCGAGGCTGGCCCGCAGGTCGTCGACCCCGAGTTCGTCGCCGAGAGCCACTCGCGTCCAACCGACGTAGTCGAGGCAGAGCGCGACCAGGTCCGGACGATTCGAGCGCTCGGCCAGCTCCCTGGCGAGCGCGAGCTGCTCGAGCGCCGCCTCCAGCTGGTCGGTCAGGGACAGCACCGCACCGTGATAAGCCTGGGCGTAGGCTTGCGCCGCCGTGTTGCCGGTGTCGGCGAGCACCCGGACGGCTTCCTCGATCGCCGCTCTCGCCGGACCTGGTCGGTCGGCCATGTACGCCGAGCGCGATACGGCGACGAGCGCCTCACCGTAGGCGACCCGGTCACCGATCAGGTCCCACCGCCCGGCTGCTCTCTCGGCCACCTCCACCGCCTCGATGAAGCGATAGGCCGCGTACAGCTGCCATGCGTACTCCACCAGGATCCGAGCCTGCGCGTCGCTGGGCAACGCATCGATGTGTGCGACGACGTGCTCGTAGTGCGCAAGCGCCTGGCTGTGGGCCCCGGCCTGCGCAGCCTCTCGGGCGGCTCGCGGCCCATGGGACAGGATCACGGGAATCTCACCGGCGGCCACGGCGTGATGCACGATCCTGGACAGGTCGGCGTGGTCGCGCTCCAGGAGCGCGACCATCACGGCACGGTTGAACGCCATCCGCCGCGAGACGGGCATGCTGCGCTCCAGGGCGTGACGGGCGAGCTCGTGGCGGAAGGTGAGACCCTCGGGCCGCAGCTCGACCATGCCGCGTTGCTCGGCTTCCGCGAGCGGGCCCGTTCCCCCGAGAAGCGCCGTCACCAGCCAGCCCTCCGCATGGGAGGGCACGACCGCCAACTGGTCGAGCGCGACCTGCGTCGCGGGCATCAGCTGATGGACCCGGGCCAGCACTGCGTCGACGACGGTGGCCGGGACATCGGTGGTCGGCGACGAGAGCACCTCGCTAACGAAGAACGGGTTGCCCTGGGTCGTCGTATAGATGGCGGGACGCTCCGCTCCGGCTGCCTGTGTCAGCCGAGTGACCGCGTTCTCGCTGAGCCGGTGCAGTGCGAGCCGGCGGACCGTGGAACCGGAGAGTGCGCCGAGCAACTGACGGAGGTGGTCGGCCTGAAACTCGTCGTCCCGGTACGAGAGGACGACGACCGCCCGGAGACGCTCCAGGCGCCGGGCGGCGAATCGCAGCGCGTCCAGCGTCGCGTCGTCCGCCCAGTGGATGTCCTCCACCACCAAGATCGTCGGCGCGTCGGAACGCGAGAGCTCGTCGAGCAGGGCGCGATAGACGTTCTCCCGGTCCGGCTCACCGGACAGCGCCGCGGCCAATGGTCCGCCGACCGCCGCGGCGGCGTCGCGCAGCGGACCGAAGGTTCGAGGGGTGAGCAGGTCGTCGCAGATACCCATGAGGACGTGCACGTCGCCCTCGACGGAACGCAGGAACTCGCGGATCAGGCTGGTCTTCCCGATGCCGGCCTCGCCGAGGACGAGCATCGCCGACCCCTCGCCGGCGGCGGCGGCGCCGACGGACGCGACGAGCGCCTCCAGTTCGGCATCGCGTTCGACCAACCCCGCCCCCATACACGAATGGTGGCACCAGATCGCCGATAGGTCAGCACGCGGTCTCCGCCAGGGATCAGTCGAGGGCCACGGCGTCATCCGGGGTGATGCCGAGGTCGCGGGCGAGCTCCGCGGCCTGCCGCCTGCTCCCGACGGCGAGCTTGGTGAGGATCGCCGCGACGTGGTGGTCGACGGTGCGCAACGACACGACGAGCAGGTCGGCGATCTCGGCGTTCGTCAGCCCCTTCGCGACGAGCCCGAGGATGTCGACCTGCCGTTGCGTGAGGCCGGCCGGATTCGCGCGTGTCGCCGGGCGGGGACCGCGTGGGACATGCTGCACACCACGGCGGCGAAGCTTCTCGCGAGCACGGTTCGCCGCTGCGGTCGCAGCCAGGCGGTCGAGGATCGGCAGTGCTGCAACCATCGCATCCGTCTGCTCGCTGTGCACCATCGTGTCGGCCTGTTCGTACGGGCAGCCGAGGTCTTCCCACGCCGCCGCCGCCGCCTGCCAGTCGCCGTCGAGCTCGAGCCGGAACGGTGCGGCGGCGCCGTCCGGGCTCAAGTCACGTTCGCCCGCGCGGGCTAGCCAGATCGCCACCTCGCCGATGGCCCACCCCTGCCCGGTGTCGGCCAGCCGATCGTGGAGGTCGCGCAGCGCGGGGCGCTCGGTTGCCAGCCGGCCGATGAGCTCGGCCCATTCGGCGCGTACTACGGCTGCGGGCACCAGGCGCTGCAGCTCGCCGGTCCGCTCCGCTTCGCTGACGAACCGCCGCACCAGCGTCTCGGCGTCATCCTCACCACGGCGGACATGCAGACGCGTGATCGTGTACAGGGCGTTCATCTGGTTGAGCGGGCTAGTCGCCGGACTGGTCAGGACGGATCCGGCGAGTGCGTCGGCGTCGTGCCACCGCCCCCGATCGAGCTCGAGCCGGCTCCGCAGGCTGGTCAGGTAGCTCAGCACGCTGAGCACCTCGTGCTCGTCGGCCCAGGCGCTTCCGCGGTCCAGGTATCGCAGGGCCCGATCGCGTTGTCGGTGCTCGACAGCGGTTTCGGCGAGGTTGGCGTAGGCCACGCAGACCGTGTGGTCGTCGCCGACAGCGCGGGCGAGCTCGATGCCCTCCTCCACCGTGGCGGTTCCGTCGCGGCCCTGGAGGAAATCCGTCATGCCGATGACCATGAGCGCGTATGCCAGGACCTCGTCGTCGCCGCATTCGCGGGCCAGGTCGGCCGCCCGGTGCGCCGACATCCACGCGCCGGACGCGCGCCAATTCATCATGTCGCGAACCGCGCGTGCTGCGAACGCGTCGGCGAGCTCGCTGCCCGGCGGCCCCGCGGACAGGACGGAGATCGCCTCGTCGATGTGCCGGTCGCCGTCGGCACCGTGTCCCAGAACCCAGTGCGTATGCGCCAGGCGGACCAGCATGCGGCCCGTGCCGACGGTGTCGCCGAGAGACCGTCGGAGTACGAGTGCACGCTGTCCGATCTGCGCGGCCTGCTCGATGTCGCCCATGTCGATACAGACCGACATCCACTCCGTATAGAGATCTGCCTGTTCTGCCGACGACAGGCGTGCGGCCAGCTCTCCGACGCGTCCGAAATGGGCCATCGCCTCGCGATTGGCATGACAGCGGACGGCCTGGCGGGCTGCCGCGAGCCCATAGGTGACGATGGCGTCGGCGTCGCCGACGGCGACCGCGTGATGAACGATGCGGGCAGGGTCGGCGTGGGTCCGGATGAGGGTGTCCAGAAGGCCACGGTGGACTTCTTCCGCACGGGCGGCCGGCACCGCCCCGGCAACGGCCTGCCGGGCTATCTCGTGACCGAAGGCAACCGCGTCGCGATGGATCGAGACGATGCGCTGGCGGTCGGGTTCCACGACCGCGATCGCCCAGCCCGGGACGTGCTCGTCGAGAAGCGGCCGTTCGACCCGGACCGGGCTGAGCGCGACGAACTCGAGCAGTCGCTGTGCGGGCGCTGGTAATCGTGCTACGCGCGCCAACACGGCGTCGACCACCGACTTCGGCACGTCCTCAGGCGCCGCGAGCACCTCGGACACGTAGAAGGGATTGCCTCCGGTGAGGTCATGCAGCTCCGCGGCACCACCGCCGGCCATGGCGCCGACCGCGGCCACCGAGAGCGGCTCGACCGGCAGCCGCACCGCCACGTGCGCGGGTATGCGGCCCAGCGTGCGAAGCAACGGATGGTCCAGGCCCATCTCTCCCGGCCGGTAGGCCATGACGAGCAGCGCGCGTAGCGAGTCGATCCGGCGGGCCAGGAAGACCACCAGGTCCAGCGTCGCCTGGTCGGCCCAGTGCAGGTCGTCGATCACCAGCACGACCGGACCTGGTGGGCGCACCAGCTCCGCGAGCACGAGATCCAGCAACCGGTCCGGCGGGGCGCCCCCGACCAGCGCCGAGGCCAGATCGTCCCCGACCTTGCCCGCCACATCGAGCAACGGCCCGAACGCCCGCGGTGTCGAGAGGTCGTCGCAGATACCCCAGAGCATCCGCGCCCTGTCCTGATGCCGCTCGACGAACGCACGCGCGAGGCTGGACTTGCCGATGCCGGCGTCACCGGACACGAGGGCGACCCTGCCGTGGCCCACCGCCGCACTCTGCAGCGCCTCGCCGAGCAGGCTGAGCTGCGCGTCCCGCTCGAGGAGCTCCATTCCAGCAGGTTAGGGCCGCATCTCCACACCTGCCCAGCGGACGCCGACACCGGTGATCGTGACCTCGCGCACGTCCCAGGTGGTGCCTGCAGGGGCATCGCCCACCGTGCGGTGGATGTGCACGTCGAGCCGGTCCGGCGCCAATCCCTCCGCCAGCCCTTCGCCCCACTCCACGACCGTGACGGCCTGGTCGAGCGTCGTCTCCAGGTCGAGGTCCTCCAACTCGTCCCAACCGCCGAGCCGGTAGGCGTCGACGTGGATCAACGGCGGCCCTCCCGACAGCGATGCGTGCAGCCGTGCGATCACGAAGGTCGGTGACGTGACGGGCCGCCGGACGTCGAGGCCGGCGCCGATGCCCTGCGTGAGGGTCGTCTTCCCCGCCCCCAGCTCTCCGCCGAGCAACACCAGGTCACCTGCGCGCAGGTCGCGCGCCAGGGTGGCGCCGAGGACACGCATGGCTACCGCGTCGGCGACCTCGATCGGGCCGACCGTGCTCACCGGCGGCGCCACCACCGTTGACGGGCACCGGCGCGGGCCACAGCCGGTGGCAGTTCGGCGGTGACCCGGTCGACGAGCTCCCCCAGATGCGAGGTCACGACGTCGTGCCGTTCCAGCAGCACCATGTGACCGGCGTCGGCGACCTCGACATAGGACGCGTCCGGCAGTGACTCGGCCAGCTCCCGGCTGTGCTCGACCGGCGCCAGCAGGTCGCCGACGGCGCCGACGACGAGGACCGGTACGCGAGCCACCACCGGGAGCGCCGCCCTGCCGTCGTGGCCGGAGAACAGCGGGAGGAAGTCTGCGAGGACCTCGATCGGTGTCGAGGCGTTCATCGCCGCCGTGAATTCGACCAGCGAGGGGGACCTGCTCTCGACGAACGAGTACCGGCGGGTCAGCACGTAGCCGAGATCGCTGCCGGCCCGGCGCCCGCGCTCGACCAGCCCGGGCCGGCGGGCGAGCGCGGCGACGACTCCAGGAGCAAGCCTGTGGGCCACGCGTCCCAGCGGTCCGGGCAGCCCCAGCGGCACCGCGCCGAGGTCCCTGGCACTGGTTGCGATCAGTGCGACGCCGACCACCCGGTCTCCGAACAGTTCGGGCCGCTGCGCCGCGAGTGCCAGAATCGTCATGCCACCCATCGAGTGCCCGGCCAGCACGACCGGTCGGCGGGGGACGATCGCGTCGAGGACTTCGCCGAGATCTCGGCCGAGCCGCTCGAAGGTGATGCTCTCGTCGGGTGCGCGCATCGAGCGTCCGTGCGAGCGCTGGTCCCAGAGCACCAGCCGCGCCCTCCCGGCGAGGTCCCGGCGCTGGAAGTGCCACGAGTCCTGGTTGAGCGCGTACCCGTGGGTGAACACGACCGTGACCGGCGCCGGCGCCTCGTCGACCTCGACGTAGAGGTCGACGCCGTCGTCGGTCGTCACCATGTGCGGGGTTCCCCGCAGGGAGCCGAAGTCCTCGTCGGCATACGGGTCGTCATTGCGCAACGACCGCCCGACGACGTACCGCTCGGTCGCATACCCGACGGCTGCACCCGCCGCCGCCACGCCCAGGGCGGCACCCACCGACCCGGCGGCTCGGCCGAGCCTGAGCAGACGGTTCACGCACCGACCTCCTGGGCGTGCGCGTAGATGCGCGGCAGCCGGGGGCCGAACCGCGTGACGATCTCGTAGGAGATCGTGCGACAGGCCTGTGCCCAGTCCTGCGCCGTCGGCTCGCCTGCGGCGGCGTCGCCGAACAGGATCACCTCGTCGCCGGCTGCGGCCGGCGAGTCCCCGAGGTCGAGCACGAACTGGTCCATGCAGACCCGGCCGGCCACCCGCCGGACCTTGCCGGCCGCGAGGACCGGTGCGCCTGGGGCGCCGTCACCGGACGAGCCATGTCGGGGAACCCCGTCGCCGTACCCGAGCGGTACGAGTCCCAGAGTCGTCTCACGGTCGGTGACGTAGAAGTGCCCGTAGGAAACGCCCTGTCCGGCGGGCACCCTCTTGACCAGCGCGAGGAGTGCCCTGACCGACATCGCCGGACGCAGTCCGACCTCGTGCGGAGCCGCCTGGTCGGGTATCGGCGAGAGGCCGTACACCGCGAGGCCGGGCCGCACCAGATCGAAGCGTGCATCCGGGCGGGTGAGCGTCGCCGCCGAGTTGGCCAGGTGGCGTACCTCAGGCGAGACGCCGCGGGACTCGGCGAGCGCGACCGCGTCCCTGAACGTCTCGATCTGGCCGACGACCGTGGGGTGGCCCGGGGCGTCGGCGATCGCGAAATGCGACCAGAGCCCGACGACCTCGACCAGCCCGTCCGCCTGCGCCTTCAGCGCGGCGTCGACCAACGTGGGCCAGTCGTCGACCGTTGCGCCCGAGCGGCCCAGTCCGGTGTCGACCTTCAGGTGGACGCGGGCCGCCCCGCCGGCCGTTCGAGCCGCGGCGGCGATCTCCTCGACGGCCCAGACAGCAGACGCCGACACGTCGACATCGGCGGTGATGGCGTCCGCCCAGCGTTCGCCCGGGGCCGCCAACCAGGCCAGGATCCGCCCGGGCACTGCGGCGGCGCGCAGTGCCAGCGCCTCCGCCAGCACGGCCGTGCCGAGCCACGAGGCTCCGCCCGCGAGGGCCGCCCGGGCCGAGGGAACGAGTCCGTGACCGTACCCGTCGGCCTTGACGACTGCCATGACGGCGGCACTGCTCGCACGACGGTGCAGTTCCGCCACGTTGTCGCGGATCGCGCCGAGGTCGACCCGCACCTGCGCGTGCGGAACGGGCGTGTCGCTCATCCGCCGATTCTCTCAGTCCCCGCGAGCGCGCTCGGCAGGGCATCGAGGACATCGGTCGCACTCGGGTACGCCGCCGTCTGCGCCGCCAGCCGACCCGCGGCGCCGTGAACGTACGCGGCCACGCTGCCTGCGTCGAACGGGTCCAGGCCAGCGGCAAGAAGCGCCCCGACGAGCCCGGCGAGCACGTCACCGGATCCGGCCGTCGCCAGTGCCGGCGTGCCGGTCGGGTTGGCGCGAACGCGCCCGTCGGGCGCGGCGACCAGGGTCGTCGAGCCCTTGAGCAGGACCACGGCCTTCCAGCGGGTCGCGGCGGTGCGTGCGTGGTGCAACCGCCGGGATTCGACGTCGTGGCGATCCACTCCGAGCAGTCGCGCCAACTCGCCCGCGTGGGGGGTCAGCACGGCGGGTACCTCGAGCTGAGCTGGCAGCGAGCGCAGGCCGCCGGCGTCGACCACCGCCGGCTCAGCCGCGGCCAGTACCGTGCCCATTGCCTGAGCACGGTCGGCGTCGGTGCCGAGACCGGGACCGAGCACCCACGCCTGGACCCTGCCGCTCGCGGTCACCGACTCCGGCCAGTGGTGACGCACCTGCCGGGCTACGTCGTCCGTGCCCAGGTAGCGAACCATGCCGGCGCCGCCGCGGATGGCCCCGCCCACCGTCAGCACTGCGGCACCCGCGTACTCCGCCGAACCGGCGAGCACACCGACCACGCCTCGCGAGTACTTGTCGGCATCGCGTCCCAGGTCGGGTCGCAACGTCGCGACGTCTGCGCGTTCCAGGACCTCGACCGACGGCTTCGGGAGGAACGTGCCGAGCCCGATGTCGATCCATTCGACCCGACCGGCGGCGGCCGCGGCAGGGTCGATGACCAGGGCGATCTTCCGCGCGCCGAACGTCACGGTCACGTCGGCCACCACGTGGGCGCCGGGAAGCTCGCCGGTGTCGGCGTCGACGCCACTTGGCAGGTCGACGGCCACCACCAGCCCGCCGTGCTCCCGGGCCAGGTCGGCCAGGCCGACCGCCTCCCCCCGCAGGCCCCCGGAGCCGCCGATGCCCACCAGCCCGTCGACGACGAGATCGGATCCGGCCACCGCCTGGGCCGGGTCGCCGGCGACCCGGCCACCCGCAGCGCGCAGAGCCGCCAAACCCTGCGCGTGGGCGCGGTCGGGACGGGCGAGCACGGCGTCGACGCGCGCCCCTCGACGGGCCAGCCGCGCCCCCGCGTACAGGGCGTCCCCGCCGTTGTCTCCGGCACCCACGAGCAGCGCCACCCGGGCGCCATAAGGTCCCCCGAGCAGGCGGGCGCACCGCGCTGCCAGCGCAGCCGCTGCCCGCTGCATGAGTGCACCGGCGGGCAGCCGCGCCATCAGTGCCATCTCGGCCGCCCGGATGTCGCGGACCGGGTACGCACCGATCACGGCATCCCCTCCAGGACGACGACCGCCGAGGCGATGCCGGCGTCGTGCGACATCGACAGGTGGACGCCTTCGACGCCGAGCACCTTGCAGCGGTCAGCCACGGATCCGCGGACTTCGAACCAGGGCCGCCCGTCGGCCGTGGTCACCACCTCGGCGTCCTGCCACCGCAAACCCTCCGGCGCCCCCAGAGCCTTCGCCAGTGCTTCCTTGGCGGCGAACCGGGCCGCCTGCGACGCGATCGGCCGCTCGCGTTCCCGCGGCGTGAACACCCGGTCGAGCAGGCGAGGCGTGCGTTCGATCGTCTCGGCGAACCGCGCGACGTCGACGACGTCCACTCCCACGCCCACGATCACAGGGCCAGCCTGGCATCCCATCCGGTGATCATGTCGATTTCGCCTCCCCATCCGGGGGCAAAGTCGACATGATCATGGGCGGCCGACGGTTGCCCTATTCGACCGTGACGCTCTTGGCCAGGTTGCGCGGCTGGTCGACGTCGAATCCGCGCATGCTCGCCATCTCGCAGGCGAAGACCTGCAGCGGCACCGTCGCGACCACGGGCTGCAGCAGCGTCGGGCAGGCCGGCACCCGGATCAGGTGGTCGGCATACGGGACGACGGCGTCGTCGCCCTCCTCCGCGATCACGATGGTTCGCGCCCCGCGCGCGCGGATCTCCTGAATGTTGCTGACGATCTTGTCGTGCAGGACCGAGCGGCCTCGGGGGGAGGGCACGACCACGAAGACCGGCACATCCTGCTCGACCAGTGCGATCGGCCCGTGCTTGAGCTCGCCGGCCGCGAAGCCCTCGGCGTGCATGTAGGCGATCTCCTTGAGCTTCAGCGCACCCTCGAGGGCGACCGGGAACCCGACGTGCCGCCCGAGGAACAGCACCGACGTCACGTCGGCCAGGCCGCGCGCGAGGGCCCGCACGGGCTCCATCGTCTCGAGTACCTGGTCGACCTTCGACGGCATGTCGGCGAGTTCGCGGACCACCGCGTTGATCTCGTCGCCCCATTTCGTGCCCCGCACCTGCCCCAGGTAGAGGGCGACCAGGTAGCAGGCGACGAGCTGGGTGAGGAACGCCTTGGTCGACGCGACCGCCACCTCGGGTCCGGCATGGGTGTAGAGCACGGCGTCGGACTCACGCGGAATGGTCGCGCCGTTGGTGTTGCAGATCGCCAGGACCCGGGCACCCTGCTCGCGTGCGTACCGCAGCGCCATCAGGGTGTCCATGGTCTCGCCGGACTGGCTGATCGCCACGACCAGGGTCTGCCGGTCGACGACGGGATCGCGGTAGCGGAACTCGCTGGCCAGCTCGACCTCGCATGGCACCCGCGTCCAGTGCTCGATCGCGTACTTCGCGACCAGGCCGGCGTGGAAGGCAGTGCCGCAGGCGATGACGATCACCTTGTCGACGTCGCGCAACTCGTCATCGGACAGGCGCATCTCGTCCAGCAGGAGCCGACCGTCCGAGCCGACCCGGCCCAGCAGGGTGTCAGCGATGGCCCGGGGCTGCTCGGCGATCTCCTTGAGCATGAAGTAGTCGTAGCCGCCCTTCTCTGCGGCCGAGGCGTCCCAGGTGACGTGGTAGCGCCTCGCCTCGACGGGGGCGCCGTCGAAGTCGGTCAGCGTCACGCTCTCCGGGGTGATCTCGACGACCTGCCCTTCGCCGATCTCCATCGCCTCCCTGGTATGCGCGATGAACGCCGAGACGTCCGAAGCAAGGAAGTTCTCGCCGTCGCCGAGCCCGACGACCAGCGGCGAGTTGCGGCGCGCCGCCACGACACGGTCGGGTATGTCGGCGTGGACGGCCAGCAAGGTGAACGCGCCCTCGAGGCGTCGACAGACGCCACGCATGGCGTCGGCGAGGTCGGAACCGGCGGCGACCTCCGCCGCCAGCAGGTGCGAGACCACCTCGGTGTCGGTGTCCGACGCGAACGCGACTCCGGACTCCTCCAACCCGGTGCGCAGCCGTGCGAAGTTCTCGATGATGCCGTTGTGGATGACGGCGACCCGGCCGGACTCGTCGAGGTGGGGGTGGGCGTTGCGATCGGTGGGCGCGCCGTGGGTGGCCCAGCGGGTGTGCCCGAGGCCGGTCGTCGATGACGGCAGCGGATGGTCGCCGAGCGCCTTCTCGAGGTTCGCCAGCTTGCCCGCCCGCTTCGCCGAGGCCAGCGCACCATCGGCGACGACGGCCACACCTGCCGAGTCGTAACCGCGGTACTCCAGCCGCCGTAAGCCCTCGACAACGACCTCGATCGCCGGTTGGTCGCCGACGTAACCCACGATCCCGCACACGGCGGACAGGGTACGCCCAGTGCAGGATGACCGCGTGACCCAGCCGCTGGACGCCTCGCCGTTCGTCGACCTGGAGCGGTCGGATTGGTCGCGCCTGAGCGACCACATGCCGCTTCCGCTCACCGCGGCCGAGCTCGAGGCGGTTCGCGGCATCGGCGACGAGGTCGACCTGAACGAGGTCCGCGACGTCTACCTGCCCCTCTCGCGGCTGCTGAACCTGCACGTGCGCGCCACCGGCCTCCTTCACGAGACCACCAAGACCTTCCTCGAGGCCTTTCCGGAGCGCACCCCCTACGTCGTCGGGATCGCGGGCTCGGTGGCGGTCGGCAAGTCGACCACTGCCCGCCTCTTGCGCCTTCTGCTCGCCCGCTGGCCGGACCATCCCGACGTCGCACTCGTCACCACCGACGGGTTCCTGCTGCCCAACGCGGAGCTGGAGCGCCGGGAACTGCTGGACCGCAAGGGCTTCCCGGAGTCGTACGACCGGCGCGCGCTGCTGCGCTTCGTCGCCGCGGTCAAGTCCGGCGAGCCGGAGATCACTGCTCCGGTCTACTCGCACCTGACCTACGACATCGTTCCTGGTGAGCACGTGACGCTCCGTCGGCCCGACATCGTCCTGCTCGAGGGACTCAACGTTCTGCAGCCGGCCCGGCCCCGCCGGGACGGCACCTCCGGGCTCGCGGTGAGCGACTTCTTCGACTTCTCGATCTACGTCGATGCGGACGCGGACGACGTGCGGAGCTGGTACGTCTCCCGCTTCCTGCGGCTGCGCGACACGGCGTTCCGCGACCCGAGCTCCTACTTCCGCCGCTACGCCGACCTCGACCACGACGCCGCGGTTACACGTGCGGAGCAGCTGTGGGACACGATCAACGGCCCCAACCTGGCGCAGAACATCCTGCCGACCCGAGGACGCGCCACCCTGATGCTGCACAAGGATCGCGACCACTCCGTCCGGCGGATCCGCCTCCGCAAACTCTGACCACCGGTGATCATCGGCAGTATGGGGCCGATCTGGCACCAAAGTGCCGATGATCACCGGAGGGCGAGCTCAGACTCGACGACGGCCGCTAGTCGACGAGCCACCGCCCGGGCGTGAGCCTGGGTGGCGGCCTCGACCATGACCCGGACCAGCGGCTCGGTGCCGGAGGGCCGCAGCAGCACCCGGCCGGTCTGTCCGAGCTCGGCCTCGGCCTCGGCGACGGCCGCCTGCAGGGCGGGGTCGGTCGACACGCGTGCCTTGTCGACGCCCGGCACATTGACCAGCACCTGCGGCAACCGGTGAACCACGCCGCCCAGTCCAGACAGCGTCTGGCCGGACTGGGCGAGGCGGGCGAGCAGGTGCACGGCCGTCATCACCCCGTCACCGGTCGTCGCATGGTCGAGCAGGATGACGTGGCCGGACTGCTCGCCTCCCAGTGAATACCCGCCGGCCTTCATCGCCTCCAGCACGTACCGGTCCCCGACGGCGGTGTCGACGACGTGAATCCCGGCAGCGTGCATGGCCAGTCGGAATCCTTCGTTCGACATGACCGTCGCCACCACCGTGTCCTCGCGCAACGAGCCCTGCTCGCGCATGCCGAGCGCGAGGATGGCGAGGATCTGGTCACCGTCGACCACCGTGCCCTCGGCATCAACGGCGAGGCACCGGTCGGCATCGCCGTCGTGGGCTATTCCGGCGTCGGCGCCATGGTCGGCGACGAGCGCCTGAAGAGGACCCAGGTGGGTCGACCCGCAGCCGTCGTTGATGTTGAGACCGTCCGGCTCCGCGTGGACGGCGACGACGTCCGCACCCAGGCGCCGCAGCGCCTCCGGCGCGGCCCGGTACGCCGCTCCATGGGCACAGTCGACGACGACGCGGAGGCCGTCGAGGCGGTGAGGGGCGGAGTCGACAACGTGGGTGACGTACTCCTCGAGGCCCACCGGGTAGTCGCGTACCCGCCCCACGCCGGCACCGGTGGGATGTTGCCAGGACTCCCGCAGCCTTTCCTCGATGGCGTCCTCGACCGCGTCGTCGAGCTTGTGGCCGCCCTTGGCGAAGAACTTGATCCCGTTGTCGGGCATGGGGTTGTGGCTGGCCGAGAGCACGACGCCGAGGTCGGCGCCGAGCGCGCCGGTGAGAAAGGCGACGGCGGGGGTGGGCAGTACCCCCGCGCGAAGCACGTCGACACCCGCGCTGGCCAGGCCGGCAACGACCGCCGCCTCGAGGAACTCCCCGGACGCCCGCGGGTCGCGCCCGACGACGGCGACCGGCCGGTGCCCGGCGAAGGCGCCGGCCTCGCCTAGCACGTGTGCGGCCGCGACCGAGAGATCCAGGGCAAGCTCGGCGGTCAGCTCCTGGTTCGCCAGCCCTCGCACGCCGTCGGTGCCGAAGAGTCGGGCCACGGTGTCTGCTCCTCGAAGGGTCTGGAATGCGCGTACGGCCCCGGAGCGTATGCCCCAGGGCCGTACGTGGACGAGAACGGATCGGTCAGCGCTTCGAGTACTGCGGCGCCTTGCGAGCCTTCTTCAGCCCGGCCTTGCGGCGCTCCTTTGCCCGGGGGTCGCGGGTGAGGAAGCCTGCCTTCTTCAGCACCGGACGGTTGTTGTCGGTGTCAGCGGCGTTGAGTGCTCGCGACACGCCCAGGCGCAGCGCGCCGGCCTGACCGGTCACGCCACCGCCGTGAATGCGGGCGACGACGTCGTAGCGGCCCTGCAACTCGAGTTCGACGAACGGCGACTCGACCAACTGCTGGTGGACCTTGTTGGGGAAGTACGCGTCGAGCGTGCGACCGTTGATGGTCCACTGCCCGGTGCCGGGTACGAGGCGGACACGCGCGATGGCCTCCTTGCGGCGGCCGGTGGCGTCGGCCGGCTCGATCGCGGAGAACCGCGAGGGGGAGGTCTGGGATGTGAAGCTCTCGGGCGTTGTGGCGTCGGCGGACTCGTCTGCCGGCGGCTCGACAGTAGTGGTGTCGGTCATGTCCTCGCTCACGGGGATGGTCGTCACTGTGCGACCTGGGTGATCTTGTACGGCACCGGTTGCTGCGCCTGGTGCGGGTGCTCAGGGCCCGCGTAGACCTTGAGCTTGGACAGCATGTGCCGGCCCAGCGTGTTGTGCGGAAGCATGCCCTTGACGGCCTTCTCGACCACCCGGCGCGGGTGCTTGGCCAGCAGTTCGTCGTACGAGGTGGACCTGAGCCCGCCCGGGTATCCGGAGTGGCGGTACTCGACCTTGTCCTTGCGCTTCGTGCCGGTCAGGGCGACCCTCTCGGCGTTGATGACGATCACGAAGTCTCCGGTGTCGACGTGTGGCGCGTAGATCGGCTTGTGCTTGCCGCGGAGCAGGGTCGCGGCCTGGCTGGCGAGCCGACCGAGAACGACGTCGGTGGCGTCGATGACGTGCCACTGACGCTGGACGTCGCCGGGCTTCGGGCTGAACGTGCGCACGGGCATGGGCCTTCGGTTGGTCGAGAGGGGTGAGTCGGTGTGGATCAGTCATGCGTTCGTCCGGCGACGGAGGGCCGCCGGGACGCACAACGACTCATCAGGGTACCGGGCCGGCCGCCAGGGGGTCAAAACATGGAACCGTCCGCCATACTGCCGGACAGCCGACGTCCCGAACGAGGCGAGGAGCCGCGCCATGGCCGAGCCCACCAAGATCCTGCTGGACGAGTCGGAGCTCCCCCGCCGTTGGTACAACCTGATCCCGGACCTGCCGGCTCCGCCGCCGCCGGTCCTGCACCCGGCGACCCACCAGCCCATCGGGCCGGACGACCTCGCGCCACTGTTCCCGATGGCGCTGATCGGCCAAGAGGTCACCCAGGACTCCTACGTCGACATCCCCGACGAGGTGATGGACATCTACCGGCTCTGGCGGCCGACACCGCTCTACCGCGCGCACCGGCTCGAGCGCGCCCTGGGCACCCCTGCGCACATCTACTACAAGTACGAGGGGGTCAGCCCGGCCGGCTCGCACAAGCCCAACACCGCCGTTCCTCAGGCCTTCTACAACGCGCAGGAGGGCATCCGCCGGCTCACGACCGAGACCGGTGCCGGACAGTGGGGCAGCGCCCTGGCCTTCGCGTGCGCGCTGTTCGGCGTCGAGTGCGAGGTGTGGCAGGTGCGTGCGTCGTACGACGGCAAGCCCTATCGCAAGTCGATGATGGAGACCTTCGGTGCAACCGTGCACCCGAGCCCGTCCGACATCACCGAGGCAGGCCGAAAGATCCTCGCGGACGCGCCGGACTCTCCCGGCAGCCTCGGCATCGCGATCAGCGAGGCGGTCGAGATCGCCGCAACGCACGACGACACCCGCTACGCGCTCGGCAGCGTGCTCAACCACGTACTCCTCCACCAGACGGTTATCGGGCAGGAGGCGCTCGCGCAGATGGCGAAGGTCGGTGAGACACCGGACGTCCTCTTCGGCTGCACGGGCGGCGGATCGAACTTCAGCGGGCTGGCGTTCCCGTTCCTTCGCGAGAAGCTGGCCGGTCGGATGGATCCGCGGATCGTCGCCGTCGAACCGACCGCATGTCCGTCGCTGACCCGTGGGCGGTACGCCTACGACTTCGGTGACACGGCCGGCATGACCCCGCTGATCAAGATGCACACACTCGGGCACGACTTCATCCCCGACCCCATCCACGCCGGCGGCCTCCGCTACCACGGCATGTCGCCGCTGCTGTCCCACGTCTACGAACTGGGGCTGATCGAGGCCGTCGCCAAGAACCAGACCGAGTGCTTCGCCGCCGGCGTTCAGTTCGCCCGGACCGAGGGCATCGTCCCAGCGCCCGAACCGACCCACGCGGTCGCGGCGTGCATCGAGGAGGCGAAGCGGTGCGCCGAGACCGGCGAGGAGAAGGTGATCCTCACCGCGCTGTGTGGTCACGGCCACTTCGACATGGGCGCCTACGACCGCTACTTCGCCGGCGAGCTGACCGATTACGAGTTCCCGGCCGAAGCGGTCGAGCGGGCGCTGACTCGCCTGCCCGACGTCGAACTCTGATTAGGCCGGCCCGCCGGTACGATCCCGGTCAGGCGGGTTGCTCGAGGACGGCGACCGTCCGGGCGGGAACCGTTACCGAACCCGGCCCGACAGTCGTCTGCTTGACGACCTCGTCGGCACCCGCGGCCTGGATCTCGTGCAGCCGCAGGGAGCCGGCACCGCCCACGTCGACGGCCTGCGACTCCGGTGTGGCGTTGAACACCACCACGATCCGCTCCCGGTCGGGGTCGAGGTCCGCGCCGTCGGTGTCATCGACGACCATCAGGACGACGCCGGGCGTCTGAGCCGGCCCGCCCTGGGGGAACGCGACGCGGTCCTGTACGAGGTCGGCCGAGCCGAGCCGGAACAGCGGGGAGGAGAAGCGCAGTCGGAGCAGGTCCAGCGCGCCGGCGTGGGCGGACTCGATGTCCGCCGCACCGGGCTTCAGCGCCGTGTTGGCGAGCAGCGACTCCATGAAGTCCCACTTCGCCTCGTTGTCGGCGCGCGGCGGCAGGCCGGAGCCGAAGGTGCTCTCCTGGTGGGTCCAGTCGACCCGGTTGAACCAGTCGCCGGAGTTGTACGAGTTCCGGTCCAGGGACTTCGACCGCAGCAGGTCGGCCCCGGCGTGCCAGAACGACGGACCCTGTGCGAGCGCGGTCGTCGACAGCGCCAGCGTGTTCATCCGGACCCGGTCGGCCATCGAGGTTGGCACCGGCAGCTTGTACGTGAGTGCGTCGAAGATCGTCTCGTTGTCGTGTGCGTCGACGTAGGTGATCACCTCACTCGGATCGGCCGCATAGCCGGCGGGTGAGCCGTTGTAGTCGACATCCGCGCCGGTGACCGTCGCTCCCGTGCGGTCGACGAACGTGTAGTCGCGCAGGTTGCCCGCCAACCCCACCTTGATCTGGTCGTGGTAGAGCAGGAGGCGGTTGCGTTGGTCGGCGGTCGATCCGTTGGCCGGCGAGTCGTTCGGCGCGGTGTAAAGGCCCGACGCGAAGCCCTGGATGCGGGGGTCGGCGTCGAACGGGCCGCCCCCGCGGACGGCGTCGCGCAGCCGGTCGCTGAAGGTCCCGATCCCGGCGCCGAACAACTCCAGCTGGCTGGCCTGCTGGAACCGGGCGTTGTTCGCCACCTCGCCGAAGTTCCACCCCTCGCCGTAGACGTAGATCGACGAGCCGTCCACGCCGTCGTCCGCGACAGTCAGCTCGTCGAGAGCGGCTCGAACCGCCTCCATGTTGGCCCGGCTGTGGTGCCCCATGAGGTCGAAGCGGAACCCGTCGACCTTGTAGTCACGAGCCCACGTGACCACCGAGTCGACCATGAGCTTTTCCATCATGGCGTGCTCGGTCGCGGTGTTGGAACAGCACGTGGAGGTCTCGACGGTGCCGGTGGACGACAACCGGTGGTAGTAGCCGGGGACGACCCGGTCGAGTACCGAACGCTCGTCCTGGCCATGCGCCGTCGTGTGGTTGTAGACGACGTCCATCACGACGCGCAGCCCGGCGCCGTTCACGGCAGCGACCATCTCCCGGAACTGGCGCGTGCGCACCGGGCCCTCAGGGTCCGTCGCATACGAGCCCTCCGGCACCGTGTAATGCCACGGGTCGTAGCCCCAGTTGAACCCGTCGGTGTCGCGGATCGGTTCAAGGCACGCCTGCTGCTCCACACCTGCCGCGTTCGCCGCGGTGAGTGCCTCCAGGTCGCACGCCGGCTCAGCCTGGTCGGCGCGGCGCTCCGGGATGGTCGCGATGTCGAAGACCGGAAGCAAATGCAGAGAGTTCATCCCCGCCTCGGCCAGCTCACGCAAGTGTGACATTCCGGCGCTGTCGTCGTGGCTGAAGGCCAGGTAGGTCCCGCGCTCGGTGGCGGGGACGGACTCGTCGCCGATGGAGAAGTCCCGAAGGTGCAACTCATAGATGGTCGAGTCCTCCGGCTGTGCCAGCGCAGGCTTGGCCAGGTCGTCCCAGCCGGCGGGCCGCAGCGCAGGATCGTCGAGGTCCACGATCACGGAGCGCTGGGAGTTCGTCGTCAGGGCGAGGCTGTACGGGTCCGTGACGACGTTGCTCTCGACGACACCGGTCTCGGGAACGTACACGTCCACCTCGTAGAGGTAGCTCGCCCCCTTCCATTGCGGTCTGCCGACGACTGACCACACGCCGTCGGACCCTCGGCGCAGGTCCAGCCGGGTGTCGGTAGCCGCCCCCGGAGCCCGAAGCAGCAGGTCGACGTCCGTCGCCGTCGGCGCCCATACCGCCAGCGACGGTGTGTTGCCGCGCCAGTTCACACCGAGACTGCGGTCCATCGCGTCGGCGTAGATGTCGTCGAGCACGCCTGGTATCTGGACACCGGTCGCGTCGACGAGGCGACCCAGATCGTCGTAAGCGGCAACGGCCAACTGGCCGGTCAGCAAGTCCTCGGCAGTCTTGGCGTCCTTGCCCGAGAGTCGCAGGGCCTCGTACGAGGCCAGATGGGGGTATGCCTCTCGTATGTCGGCCGGCAGCCCGTCCGGGTCGATGGTCAGGGGTAGCGAGCTTCCACCGGTCACCGCCTCGGCGTCGCCGGCGAGGCCGCCCTCCGCCGCGTGATGTAACCGGAAGCTCCAGCCTCGGGTGTCGGCCGGGAGGTTCCACGCGAGGAGGTCGCGCTCGAGCCAGTGCGCCAGCTGCCTGGTCAGGTCGGGTACGGCACCGGCCTCCTGGGTCCGGATCGTCAGTACGTGCGACGCGATGTCGTACGTGAACACGACTGCGACGCCGGCACCGGGCACCGTGAACGGGATGTTGGGACCGTCCTTGACGCCACCCGCGCCGTAGTTCTCGTCCCACGACAGCCCGTGCGCCACCTTGACCTCGTAGTTGCCCGGCGGGAGCTGTGTGGTGGTGAAGGTATACGTCCCGTCACCGTCGGGGTCTTGCAGCCAGGACCGCATGCAGTCCGGCGCCCAGTCTCCGGGGCAGCCCAACTCCGACTGGAAACTGCCCGGTGCCGTGACGATGGGGTCGAGCACGTCATTGGTGATCCAGTGCGTGCCGTGGTCGTAGTAGAACGTGACCGGCCCGCCTGGATGGTCGAAGGGGATGTCGGAACCGCCGGGGGCACCACCCGCGCCGTAGTTCTCGTCCCACGACCGGTTGATGGCCGCCTTGAAGGCGTAGCCACCCGCAGGCAGGTTGTCGACTGCGAGCTTCCAGACGTCGTCGTCGACGTCCCGCGTCATCTGGGCCTGGTCACACCAGGGAGCCCAGTCCTCCGGTGCGCCGGTGTCGGTGACACATCCAAGCTCGCTGTTGTGGCTGCCCGGCGCGGCCACCTCGGCCGGCTGCTCGACCGGGCCGCCTCCGCCGTCGCCACCGGTCGGCGGCGCAGGTACGCCGGCCACGGCCGAAGTCGCCGCGACGCCGAGGTCATTGTCGTGCTCGACCACAATGGCTCGATACTCCACCGGGGTGCCCGCGGCGATGCCGGACACGTCGTGGAAGACGCGGTACGGCGCGTTGTCGTCCGTGCCGAGGACCGTCCATTCCTCGGTACCCACGGGCCGCCAGGCGAAGGTGACCTGGTGGAAGCCGTCCCCGGGCACCGAGACCCGGATCTCGGCGCGGTCGTTCACAGCGCCGCCGGCGGTGGGTGTGCGGAAGAACGGCTCCGGCGACTCGGCGGTCCGCTTCAGCGGGGCCGCGGCTTTCCAGACGACCGTCGACAGCGGCGGCACCGTCACGCTGACCCGACCCTCCTTGTCGGTCTTGATCTGTCCGGTGCCCGCCGGCCACACGCCCTTGAACACCATGTGGGCGCTGAAGGTGGGCAGGACGACGGTCTTCGCCGTCTCGGCGTTGTTGGCGGCGACGAGGTATTCGACCTGGTCCTCGGCGTCGATCCGGCTCACCGCGAAGACCCCCGCAGCCGCGCTGGCGTAACGGTGGATCTGCGCACCGTCTGCCAGTGCCGGGTGGGCATCACGCAGCGCCGACAGCTGGGCGAGGTGCTGGTAGAGCGGGTGCGTCGGGTCGTAGTTGGCCTCGGCCGTCGTGGCGTCGGTGCCGATGAGGTCGTTGTCGTTGTACTCGGCGACCTGCGACGGGAACATGTCCTCCCGCGCGCGCTGGTCACCAACGCCCTGCGGCTCACCGAGCTCCGCGGCAAAGCCCTGCTCGTCGCCGTAGTAGACGACGGGCTGGCCGCGCGTGAGGTACATCAGCGAGTGGCCCAGCTCGTCGCGAGCGAGCAGCTCGGTGTCGGCCGCATCCGCGTTGCGGGTGCGGATGAAGCTGCCGATGCGACCCATGTCGTGGTTGCCGAGGAACGTCGGCAGCGAGTACGCGTTGGAGTCGGTGTCGGTGTAGAAGTCGTCCCGGGTGAAGAAGTCGCGCAGCTCGCTGGTCGGGTTGCCGTTGGCGAAGTTGGCGCCGTTCGCCTGGAAGCCGAAGTCGACGGCCGCCTGGAGCTCGCCCTCCGTCGTGTAGCGGGACATGAACCGCGGATCGGCATCGAAGATCTCCCCGAACATGAAGAAGTCCTCGTTGCCGATGGACGCGGCGTAGCCGGTCAGCGCCGGCGCAAACTGCTGCCAGAACTCGATATTGACGTGCTTGACGGTGTCGATGCGGAACCCGTCGACTCCGATGTCCTCCACCCACGTCTGGTAGATGTCGATCATGCCCTGGACGACCTCGGGCCGCTCCGTCCACAAGTCGTCGAGCGCCGAGAACCGACCCGATGGGAAGTCGCCGTACTCGCTGTTCTCGCCGGCGAACGAGCTGGTGCCGCGATTGTGGTACATCGTCGGGTCGTTGAGCCAGGCGGGAACCTTGACGTCTTCGTCGCCGGCAGGGATGAGCGGCGTGTACGGGAAGGAGCTCAGGTTCACCACGGGGAAGGCGGGATTCCCGTCGGCATAGTCGCGGTCGTCGAACGGGACTCCGGCCGCGGTGAGGTACGGGCTTGCCGTCTTGTCCTTGTAGGGCAGGTTGCCTTCGTCGTTGTACAGCGACTCGTCATATGCGATGACGTCGGCCGTGTGGTTGGTGATGATGTCGAAGAAGACCTTGATGCCGCGATCGTGTGCGGCGTCGACCAGCGCTTGGAGCTCGGCATTGGTGCCGAGGTGCGGGTCGATCTGCGTGAAGTCAGTGATCCAGTAGCCGTGGTAGCCGGCGCTCTCCAAGCCGGGCGCGCCCTGCACCGGCTTGTTCTTGAACGACGGCGTCAGCCATAACGCGGTGGTGCCCAAGCCCTCGATGTAGTCGAGCTGCTCCAGCAGGCCGGCGAGGTCACCGCCGTGGTAGAAGCCGGTGTGCGTCGGGTCGTAGCCGTGCACGAGGCGGTCGCCCGCGATGCCGGCCGTGTCGTTGGACGGGTCGCCGTTGGCGAAGCGGTCGGCCATCACGAAGTAGAAACGCTCGCGGGTGAGGTCCTCGCGCAGGCTGGCGCCGGCGAGCTGTCGGTCCGCATCCGAGGCCGGCGGCTGCGTCGCCGCCGGCACGACTGTCACCACGTGGCTGGCGTGGTCGTAGAGGAAGCGCAGCTCAACTTCCTCTTGGAGCACCAGCGGGATGTTCGCGCCGTTGGCGGCGCCGGCAGCGCCGTAGTTCTCGTCCCACGACCCGTTGAGCCGCACCTTGAACTCGTACGACCCGGCCGGCAGCGCGCCGACGAACTCCCAGACCTGCCCGTCGCCGGTGGCCGTCAGGTCGGTCGCCGCGCACGACTCGCTCCAGTCGGCGTCACAGTCCAGCTCGGACATCAGGCTGCCCATCAGCGTGACGCGGTCGGGCGGCTCAGTGTGGTCGGCGTTCGCAGGTACAGCGACGGCCGTGAACGACCCCACCACCCCGGCGACGAGAAGTGGAACAAGCAGACGGCGGGAAGGGCGTCTGGACATGTGTCGCTCCTCGGTCGCTGACGTCTCGTTCGTGACCCTAGTCACACTCCGAGGCCCGGCGGGAGTCCCTTCTCCTCTTGATCATGCTCATCGGGCGCGCGTGACCCGGCCTTCGTCCCAGACCGGTTCCGGCGCCTCGTACACCCGACCGTCGGCGCCGAAGACGACGTACCGGTCGAACCCGTGCGCAAACCAGCGGTCGTGCGTGACCGCAAGAACGGTCCCATCGTAGGCGGCTAGTCCCTCCTCCAGCGCCTCGGCCGAGATCAGGTCGAGGTTGTCGGTGGGCTCGTCCAGGAGCAGCAACGTGGCGCCGGACAGTTCCAGCAGCAGGATCTGGAACCTCGCCTGCTGTCCTCCCGACAGCGACTCGAACCGCTGCTCGGCGGCATAGGCCAGCTCGTAGCGGTCCAGCGCGCGGCTGGCCTGTTCGCGCGGCAAGCCGTCGCGGTGGCCGTCGCCCCGGTGCAGGACCTCCAGCAGGCTCCGCCCGATCAGTTCCGGGTGCTCGTGGATCTGGGCGAACCAGCCCGGACGCACGCGGGCGCCCAGCCGGGCCGAGCCGGTGTACAGGACGGGCGGTACGGGCACGTCGTCGACCGGGCGGTGACCGGCGTCGGGATCGCTGCCGCCGCCGGCCAGAAGGCGCAGGAAGTGTGACTTGCCCGACCCGTTCGAACCGAGCACGGCAACCCGCTCGCCGTACCAGACCTCGAGGTCGAACGGGAGCATCAGCCCGGTGAGTCCCAGCCCCTCGCAGACGACGGCGCGCTTGCCCGTGCGGCCACCCTGTAGCCGCATGCGGACATCCTGCTCCCGCGGCTGCGCCTCCGGCGGGCCCGCGTCGACGAAGCGCTCCAACCGCTTCTCGGCGGCGTGGTAGCGACTGGCCATGTCGGAGTTGTACGCGGCCTTCTGCTTGTAATAGAGCACCTGCGCCTTGAGCTTCGCATGATCCTCGTCCCAGCGCCGGCGCAGTTCCTCCAGTCGGGCGAACCGCTCGCGTCGCGCCTCGTGGTACGACGCGAATCCGCCGCCGTGGATCCAGGCGGCGTTGCCAGCCGCACCCAGCTCGACGGTGATGACGCGATCAGCCGTACTGGCCAGCAGTTCGCGGTCGTGGCTGACAAACAGGACGGTCTTGGGCGTCTCGACCAGGCGCTGCTCGAGCCAGCGCTTGGCCGGCACGTCGAGGAAGTTGTCCGGCTCGTCGAGCAGGAGCACGTCGTCGGGTCCGCGGAGCAGGGCCTCGAGGACCAGCCGCTTCTGCTCGCCGCCGGAGAGGCTGGTGAGCTGTCGCCAGCGGCAGCGGTCGTAGGGCACGCCGAGCGCCGAGGTGGTGCAGACGTCCCAGAGCACCTCGGCCTCGTAGCCGCCGGCGTCGGACCACTCGGCCAGAGCGTGGGCGTACGCCATCTGGGTGGGCTCGTCGTCGCGGTCCATCATCGCGAGCTCCGCGACGTCGAGACCCGCCGCAGCAGCCCGAACTCGTGGCGGCGCGACGGAGAGCAGCAGGTCGCGCACATCCGTCGCGTCACGAGCAATCCGATGGCCGCGCTCACCAGCTCGCTCGTCCGTCGCTTGCTGGTTCGCCGTTCCGATGAACTGGCGCATGACGCCCAGCCCGCCGGTCCGGGTGACCGCTCCGCCGTGCGGATCGAGGTCACCACCGATAATGCGCAGCAGCGTCGTCTTGCCCGACCCGTTGGCTCCCACCAGAGCCGCCTTCGCGCCGTCGCCGACCCTGAACGAGACGTCGTCGAGGAGCACGCGCCCGTCCGGGAGCGTGAACGAGACGGAGTTGAGGTCGACGTGGCCCACGAGTGTCCAGTGTCGCTCGTCGATGCAGCGCGAAGCGAACGCTTTCCCGGCGATCTTGAGACATGTCTGGCGGTCCAACCACCGCACATGCATCAAGATCGGGACGTTTCTGTCCACAGATCGCTGGCGACACCTGCCGCGAACGCGGGCCCCGCCACGACCCTGTCGGGATGCGCGCGTGGGCGCACGACACCGGCTGGGCGCTGGAGGACGTCCTGCGTCGGCAGGCGGGCGTCGTGCGCCCGCATGATGTGCTGCCCTGGCTCACCATTGCCGACATCCGAAGGGAGGTCGCAGACGGACGGTGGCAACGACCACGGCAGGGCGTCTACGTCACACACAACGCGGGGCTCACCGACGAGCAGGAACGTTGGGTCTGCGTTCTGGCCGGGCCGCCGGGATCCGCGCTCGCGGGCCTCACCGCCGCCGAGCTCGACGGACTCGAGGGCTTCGCGGTGCCCGAGGTGCACCTCTCGGTGCCGGTTGGCACGCGGCGGCCTCGTCGGGACGGTTTGGTGGTTCATTACTCCAGCCACCTCCAACCGGTCGACATCCATCCGGTCAAGGAGCCGCGTCGGACACGGATCGCACGAAGCCTGGTCGATGCGGCAAGCTGGGAAGCCGTCGAGCGTCGCAGTCGAGCCCTCATCCTGGCGGGCGTCCAGCAGCGTCGGGTCCGTCCGGACGATCTCCGCGACGCGCTCTCCAGGCGCGGCCCGTGCAAGCACCATGCACTCCTCACCGAGTCCATCGAGGATGCCGAGGGCGGCATCGCGTCGGTGCCGGAACGCGAGTTCGAGCAGATCAGGAGGCGGTTCGGACTACCGGCGCCGGACCGCCAGGCTGTCGTCCGGCGAGCCGGTGGACGCTATTACCTCGACGTCGACTGGGAAGCCTACGGCGCCGGGACGGAGGTGCACGGCATCCAGCATCTCCAGATACACAACTGGGACGCCGATCTCGACCGGCACAACGAACTCACCGCACGTGGGCGGCGCATCCTGCAGTTCTCGTCGTACTCGGTCCGGCACCGGCAAGAGCACGTGGGAGCGCTCGTCACCCGGGCGCTACGCCAGGGAGGCTGGCGATCTTGAGACATCTGCGGCGGTCGGGCCACCGAACTTGTCTCAAGATCGCGCTAGATCCTCCTTGTTCACGTATGCTCGGGCGCCGCTGGTGCGCGCGTCGTCGGGAAGGTCAGCCGCCTGGTAGGTCGACATCAAAATCACGGCCGTGTCCGGGGCGGCCGAGAGCACCCGGCGGGTCGCCTCGATGCCGGAGATTCCCGGCAGGTTGATGTCCATGAGCACGAGCGTCTGCTCAAGCGACGACGCAAGGTCGACCGCTTCCTCCCCCGTCCGGGCCTCGCCCGCGACCCGAAAACCAGGCGACGCCCCGACCACGAACCTGGCGGCCGCCAGGAACGGCTCCTGGTCGGCGACGACGAGAACCTCGACGAGCGACGTCTCCCGGTCGACCGTGGAACCGCGCTGGGGGCCTCGCATGAATCCAGCATGACGGGGCAAATCGTCACCGGCCACCTCGCGGCCACCCGGGGACCGGGCTGACCAACCTGTCCCGGGCCCTGAACGGTGCCGCGTTCGTGGGTGACATCGTCCTCACCCACCCTGCACTGGGACCACGTCCAGGGTCTGCCGTTCTTCCGGGCAGGGACACCGATGCGGCCGACGTCGGGCTGCGGCTGCCGGCGCAGCACGGGGCGTCACCTCACCGGCCAGGCTCGGCCGCGACACTGCTCCGCCGGGCCATGTCCCCCCGCACTTCCCGATCACGCCGCATGGACTGAGGGGCAGGTGGCGATTCGAGGCGCGCGACGCGGGTTGGTTCGACGTCGGCGGCGCGAAGGTGGTGCTGGCCGACGTGCCGCACAAGGGGGGCCGGATCTTCGGGATCCGGGTCGAGGCTGGCGGGGCGTCGTTCGCGGACCTTCCCGACCACGACCCGTCTGCTGATCCAGCTCCCGGTGTCGCGCTTGCGCACGGCGTCGACGTCCTACTGCATGACGCCCAGTTCGACGACAGCGAGCGGTCGACCGCCCGGACGTACGGACGTTCCACGGTCACCGACGCGATCACCCTGGCCGCGGCTGCCGACGTCGGCCGGCTCGTCCTGATTCATCACGCGCCCGGCCGGAGCGACGACCAGGTCCATGAGCTGGCGCGACGTCACGCCGCGCACTCCCCGTACCCGTCGTGGTCGGCCGCGAAGGCTACGCGGTCGATCTGTAGTTCCCTGGGGCCTACTGGATGCCGTGCTTCTTGAGTATGGCCTCGATGTCGGCAAGGTCGTCATCGACGGCGGGTACTGCGGGCTTGGCGCCCTCGACCGCGGGTCGAGCAGCAGGCTTGGCATCGACGGCCCGCCCGCTCTTGGGCTGCCGGCCCTCCAGCCGCTGGCCGGCGATGAACAGCACGCCGGCGATCGCCAGTGCGATCACCCCGAGCCAGGCGAGTGGGCTGAGCACGATCCCGGCCAGGAACCCGACCACGCCGATGGCCGAGGCCCCGAGGAGGAGGAAGCCGATCGACGCGAGTTGCAGCGATCCGGCCCAGCCGGTGGATCGGGCCCGTCTGACGGCGAGTGCTACGAGGCCGGCCCCGCCGGCCGCGACGGCGATCGAGATCAAGTCCTGGAGCATGCTTCCAGGCTACGCGCCCGCGCCTGGGCACACCTCAGGGTCATCCCGGAACTCTCCCGGGTCCGGCCG
>Ga0193739_1000041_pt1 | contig 30532 bp, 22 predicted proteins | sample L2a2metaG_FD_144926 | JGI IMG/M metagenome (GOLD analysis project Ga0193739, IMG submission 144926) | Soil microbial communities from a riparian zone of the East river system, Colorado, United States - L2a2 | ecosystem: Environmental > Terrestrial > Soil > Riparian zone | place: USA: East River...
CGCGAGCGACGTCCGCCGTCGGGAGATCGGTCATCTGTATCCCTAGCCCGGCCTCGACCCGCGCGGCGAGTGTGGCATCGAGCGCAACGAGTATGGGTACGGCGTCCGGGTCGTGCTCCGCCTGGGCGAGGAGATCCGCCGCGACAAGGCCCGGATCCGCGCTCGCGTCTGCGAAGACGACAAGCTCGGAAGGGCCCGCGAGCGTGTCGACTCCTACAGTGCTCGACACGAGTTGCTTGGCAGCGGTGACGTAGCGGTTTCCCGGGCCGACAACGACGTCGCACCGGGGGACCGGACCGGCGCCGTAGGCGAGCGCCGCGATCGCCTGGGCCCCGCCCACCGGGAGAAAGGCATCGGCACCGGCGACGGCCGCCGCCGCCAGCACGAGCGTCGAGGGTTTCGGGCTCGCGACCCACACCTCGCGCACGCCCGCCGCGCGTGCGGTGATCGCGGTCATCAGAACCGACGACGAGAGTGGGTAACGACCGCCCGGGGCGTAGCACCCGGCGCGCTCGACAGGTGCGACGGTGTGTCCCGCCGTGCCGCCGAGGACGGCGAACGTGACATCGGCGAGCGCGCCGCGCTGCGCGTCCGCGAACGCTCGGATGCGGCTCGCCACCCGTTCGAGCCGCTCCCGGTCGGCCGGATCGAGAGCGCGGCGCGCTGCCTCGAGAGCGCGTCGCTCGATCACGATGGGCTCGTCCGGCGTCAATTCTCCGAACTGTTCCGCCTGCCGCCGCAGCGCTGCCTCTCCGCCGCCGCGCACGGCCTCGATAATCCGGGCCGCCACGGCCAGCGCCTCCTCCGACACGACGGCGCCGCGCTGCCGGACGATGTCCTCCACGGTGCGATCCCGCAGCAAGGGCGTCACTTTGCCACCATCGGCCGCCGACTCACGGCGCCGTGCCGCCGCTCGAGTTCCGCCACGACGTCGGCGAGCGATCCGCCGGCACGCGCCAGTGCGACCAGTCCCATATAGAACAGATCCGCCGTTTCGTGCACCGCCTCAGCCGCGCTCCCAGCGCCGGCTAACTCCGCCGCCTCCTCCCGCAGCTTCGCGCCGAGCAAGGCGCCGTCCGTCAACAGGCGTGCCGTACCGGATTCCGGTACCGGTGCGTCGCGGCGTGCCTCGATCACGCGCTCGAGCGCGCCGAGGTCGAACGTGTCCGACCAGCACGATCGACGTTCTTGATGGCAGAATCCCACGCCGTGCTGACGCACGGTGAAGCGCAAGGCGTCGCGATCGCAGTCGTGATCGACTCGCAGCAGTTCCTGCGTGTTGCCCGACGTCTCGCCTTTGACCCACAGGGCCGCACGCGAACGCGACCAGTAGATGCCGCGCCGCTCTGCGACAGCACGTTCCAGCGATTGGCGCGTACTCCACACGAGCCCCAGCGTCCGGCCGAGTTCGTCACACACTACGGTGGGCCAAATCTGGGGGCTCCCCTTTCGTTCCCCCTCTCCCAAGTGGGAGAGGGGGTTAGGGGGTGAGGGCGTAAGCGGAGCCGCGACGGCTTCGCCCAGGGACAGGCGGTCCGTGTACAGCGCCATGCCGACCTGAGCGTCCGCTCCGATGGCATCGAGCACCGCTACCTGTTCGGCCGTGGTGATCCCGCCGGCAGCCGTGATGCGCGCTCCGCCCGCGGCTGCGATTGCGCCGCGAACGGCCTCCAGGTCGAATCCACCCATCGCTCCTTCGTACTCGACCTGGGTGACCAGAAACCCGCCAACGTGGGGTGCCAGCACTGCAATGCGTTCAGGCACGCTGGCGCCGGTCTTGGTGCGCCACCCGTCGACCACGACATCACCACGCTCGGCGTCGACCGCCGCGATCACGCGATCCCGTGGCAGCTGGGCGCACAGCTCCGGGCTGGCGGCGGTTCCTAGAACCACCTTTCTCGCGCCCGCGTCGAGCCACGCGCGGGCCGCGTCGAGCGACCGGATGCCCCCGCCGACACGGCAGCGCGCTCGCCGCACCATCGCCCGAATCAGGTGGACATTCGAGCCTTGCCCCAGAGCGGCGTCGAGGTCCACGACCGCCACCTCGCCCGCGACGGCGAATTGCTCGAGGCGCTCGAGCGGGTCTCCGCCATCGAGCACGAACTCCCGTCCGTGCCGCAGTTGGACTGCGCGCCCGTTCATCACATCGATGCTGGGGACGATCATCGCCGCACCGCGATCCCGCACGCCGCGACGTGCGCTTTGATGCCATCGACCGTCTCGACACCGTCGTGCAGCACCGACGCCGCAAGCACCGCCTCCGCACCGGCCGCCAGTGCCTCCACGACGTGCGCCCGGGTTCCGATCCCTCCCGATGCGATCACGGGCACGCGGACCGCGTCGACGATGGTGCGAAGCAGGCCGAGGTCGTGCCCGCTGCGCGTCCCGTCCGCGTCCCAGCTCGTGAGCAGGATCTCGCCCGCCCCGCGGCCCTCTCCTTCGACGGCCCAGGCGACCGCGTCGCGTCGGCCGGTGGAGCGCCCGCCCACGACCAGCGCTTCCCATTCCTGGCCGCCGCGGCGCGCATCGATTGCCAGCACGACGCACTGCCGTCCGAACGCGTCGGCGAGCTCGCTCAGGAGGTCGGGACGGCGCACGGCGGCGGTATTGACGCTCACCTTGTCGGCGCCGGCGCCGAGCAGGCGCCGGGCGTCGGCGACGCTGCGGACGCCACCGCCGACCGTGAGCGGGATGCGAATCGCCCCCCGAACCCGCGCCACGATGTCCACCTGCGTCGCGCGATCCGCCGGCGCGGCCGCGACGTCCAGCATGACGATCTCATCCGCGCCTTGCGCCTCGTAGTGGACCGCGCGTTCTGCCGGATCGCCGGCATCCCGGAGCCCCTGAAAATTCACGCCCTTCACCACTCGTCCGTCCCTGACATCCAGGCATGGAACGATCCGGCGCAGGAGGCCGGCGGCGCGCGGCGGAGGCTCGGCGTGGGTCGTCCGGGTATCGTGGCCCAGCCAGCGCGCGAGCACCTCTCCACCATAAGCTCCCGACAGCTCGGGGTGGAACTGGCAGGCCAGCGTGTCGCCGCGCTCGATGGCGGCGACGAACGGCGCCCCATGCGTGGTCCACGCCGCGTGCCAACCGGGCGGCCCTTCGCTGAGGGCGTAAGAATTGGCGAACGCCGCTTCGGCGGTGCGGACGAAGCGAGCCTCCGGATTCGCGACCACGCGATTCCAGCCGAGGTGCGGCACACGCACTCCCACGGGCAAGCGGCGGCACGTGCCCCGTACGATTCCCAGGCCCGGCACGCCTGGTGCCTCGTCGCTGCCATCGCACAACAGCTGTAGACAGAGGCACACGGCGAGGAGAGGCGTGCCGCGCGCAAAGCTGTCGCGCAGGGCGAGATCGAGGCCGCGTGTCTTCAATTCGGCTGCAGCGGTCCCAAACGCCCCAACGCCGGGCACGACGAGGCGCGCGGCCCGACGCACGACCGCCGGATCGCCCGTGAGCGTGACGCGCTCGCCCAGCCGCCCGAAGGCGTTGGCGATCGACGCGAGGTTCGCGACGCCCGTGTCCACGACGGCGATCTCAGCCATCGCGCGGAGCACCCAGGGTGCCCTTGGTCGAAGGGACGTCGTCGCCGCCCCCCGCCGAGCGGGCCACGGCCTGGCGCAGCGCGAGCGCGACGGCTTTGAATGCGGCCTCGGCGCGGTGGTGGTCGTTCTCGCCCCGCAGCACGTCGACGTGCAGGGTAAGACGTGCGGCGACGGCGAGTGAGCGCAGCACGTGGGCCACGCTCTCGCAGGCGAGTCCGCCGATCGATTCACGCCGGAGACCCAGGTCGACGCTCGAGTACGGACGCCCCGAGAGATCGACGACCGCGCGCGCCAGCGCCTCGTCGAGCGGCGCGAACGCCGACCCGAATCGGGCGATCCCGCGGCGCTCGCCCAGGGTGCGGTCGAGCGCTTCACCAAACACGAGCGCGCAATCCTCGGCGCTGTGGTGGTCGTCCACCCGCAGGTCGCCCCTACACGCCAGCGTCACGTCGAACCCGGCGTGGCGCGCCAGGGTCTCGATCAGATGGTCGAGGAACCCGATCCCCGTACTCACGTCGGCCTTGCCCGTCCCGTCGAGCGTGAGCGTGACGTTGACGTTGGTTTCGCGCGTGACCCGTTCGACCGCGGCGGTGCGCGTCATGGCAGGACCTCCAAGAGATCGGAAAGCCGGTCGAGCACGCAAGCGGAACCGGCTTCCCGCAGCGCCGCGGCGGTCGGCGCGGACTCGTCCCCGGGAGCGACGACCGAGAGCGGCAGCACGCCCGCCTGCGCAGCGGCGCGCACGTCATCGGGCGTGTCCCCGATCATCCAAGCGCGGCGGACCCCGAGGCGCTCCAGGGCGAGGTGCAGTGGCGCTGGGTCGGGCTTCGGAGGTGCGTCCTCCATCGCGACGACGGTCCCGAAGAGCTGCGCGACACCCGCGCGATCGAGGAACCACTCGGCCTCGGCCCGCGGTCGGCCCGTCACGATCGCCAAGGGCCGGCGTGCGGCCAACCGCTCCAACAACGGCCTTGGAGGGATGAGACGTTCACGCTCACGGAGACTCAGATACAGCGATTGATACCGCTCCGTCACATCGTCGAGTGATGCATCGCATCCACCAGCTTCGATCAATCGCCGCGTAACGAGCCAGTCGTTCGCTGCGTTGCCCGTCCGGATGGCCGCCGCGACCTGAGCGGACGTGACGGCCACGCCGAACGACCGCGCCGTTGCGGCAATGGCGGCTCGCTGTGAGTGCTGCACGTCTGCGAGCACGCCGTCGAGGTCGAAGAGGAGGGCTTCAGGGGCTAGTGCGGTTTCGAGGGCCGCGACGAGGCGCTCAAACGCGGCAACGTTTCCCGGCAGCGTGATGCGCAGCGCAGTCGTCACGCCTGGACGCCTGGGGAAATCCCGCACGACGACGCCGAGCGCCGCGAGCGCGGCGCTGAGGAACGGAGCGCGAACCCCGCATTCCGCCAGAATGAAGTTCGCCTGAGAGGGCAGCGGCTCGAGTCCCAAGGCGGTAAGGCGAGCGCCCAATGCGCTCCGTTCCTCCCGCACGCGCGCCACGTGTGTGCGCAACGCCGTGTCGCCGCCCGAGAGCTGCCGCAGCGCGAGCGCGACCGATGGAGCGGCCACGGAGTAGGGTGCACCCGCGATCCGCAGCGTCGCGATGACCTCGCGGCTTCCAATCGCGTAGCCGATCCGACATCCCGCGAGGCCCCAGGCCTTGGAGAGCGTCCGAAGTACGACGACGTTGGGAAGGTCGGATAAGGCGGGCGTCAAGTCTTCGTCCGCGTACTCGACGTACACATGGTCGAGCAACACCAGGGCAGTGGGAGCCGCTTCGGCCAGGCGCCGGACGTCGGCGGCCGCGGCGGTGGCTCCGGTGGGGTTGTTGGGCGATACGACGGCGATCACCGCCGGCGGCTCATCGAGACAGGCGAGGAACGCCGCGAGAGGGAACTCGCCGCAGCGCCACGGGACGCGCGCCAGCGTGCCGCCCGCGAGCGTGGCAAAGTGATCGAGCATCTCGAACGTCGGCTCGGAGCGGAGCATCGAGCGACCGGCACCGAGATAGGCCCGGCACACCCGGTCGATCGCGTCGTCCGCGCCGGCCGTCACGATCACGCGGTCGGGAGCGACTCCGGCCCGGGACGCGAGCGTTGCCTCGAGGGTCGCCACCTCTGGGTAGCGGCGCAGCGCTTCCGGGTCGAGGGTCACCAGCGCCTCGAGCAGGGCGGCCGGGGGCAACGGGCCCTCGTTGCTGTCGAGCTTCAACGTGGGGCTCACGGGACGATCTGGGCCAACCGGGAGACGACGACGTCGGTCCCGCCCGCCGCCTTCACGGCCGGAATGACGCGCGGCAGCGCCTCCCGCGGCACCGCCGCTTTCACCGCGTAGCCGTTGTTTCCGAACAGCGGCGACACCGTCGCGCGGCGCATCGCGGGCAGGGCGGCCACGACTGCGTCGAGGCACTCAGCCGATGCATTCACTTCCAGCATCACGCGTCGCCGCGCGTCGAGCACGGAGCGCAGGAGCACGACCAGGTCCTCGATCCGGCGGCGGCGGGCCGCGTCGTCGAGCGCGCGCGGGTTGGCGTAGAGCCGGGTCGAGGATGGCATCAGCACGGAGATCACGCGGAGGCCGTTGGCCTCGAGCGTCGCGCCCGTGGCAGTGTTGTCGACGATCACATCGGCGTCCTCGGGCGGGAACACCTCGGTCGCCCCGTAGGAACGGACAAAATCGGCGGTGAGACGGCGCTCCGCGATCCACGCGCGGGCCAGCCGCTCGTACTCCGACGCGACGACCACGCGCCGCTCGGGCAGGGGGCCCGATGCGGCGGCGACGACCTGCACCTGGTCGAGCTCCGTATCGAGCAGTTCGGTCACGTCGGCCTGGAGCTCAGCCACCCAATCGGCCCCGGCGAAGCCCGCATCCCGACTGCCCGCGGCCAGCATCTCCACCACGTTCTGTGGCTTGAGCAGTTTTGCCTCGGTCTCGGGGAGCGAGACGTCGGGGCGATATCCGCGGGCGCCCGGACGAACGTGGATGCCGGCGTCGCCGAGCAGCGCCAGTACGCCGGCTTCCATGCGGCCTTTCGGCAGGCCGAGTCGCAAAGTCATCTGACACGCTCCAGGGAATGGACACCCAACAAAAAAAACGCCGGCCACAGGGGCCGGCGTCGGCGATGAACTCAAGGTCTCAGGTCATTCGAGACTAGCTTGCGCGCACCTCCGGCGGCCCCCCCATTGGGTGGCGGTGATGGTGCCGGTGATGGCGCGCATTCCGCATATGCGTGACGTAATCGCCTGGCGGCGACAATGTCAAGGCTGGTTCTTGACGGGTTCAGGTGCCCTCTGTATGTTCACGGCACAATCGAAGACCCGTGGTGATTTGCCGCGTATTGCAGCCACGTTAAACAAGTGCTAAAAAGCGACCGCCCGCGGCATGTTTTGCGGGCGTTTTGTTTTTCGGAGCAGCACTCCGTTTGACGAATGCAGGCATGCCGGCGTCACCCGGGCTCACGTTTTTGAGCCAGGGAGCACATCATGCCCACATTCCCCGCAGATCGCCTCGCCACTCGAGCCATTCACGGCGGGCTCGTGCCCGATCCCGCGACCGGCGCGATTCTCACGCCGATCCATCAGACGACCACCTACGTGCAAGAGGCGGTCGGGCGCCACAAAGGCTTTACGTATACGCGCTCCGGCAACCCGACCGTCGCCGCCTTGGAGCGCAACCTCGGTGAGCTGGAGGGGACGCCTCCCGCGGCGGCCTTCGCCACGGGAATGGCGGCCCTGACGGCCCTGTGTCTCGCCACGCTGAAGAGCGGCGACCGGGTAGTGCTCTCCGACGTGATCTACGGCGGGACGGTGCGCCTGTTGCGCCAGGTGTTGGGGCCGTTCGGAGTTCGGGCAGCACTGGTGGACACGTCAGACTTGGAGGCGGTGCGCCGGGGCCTCGAGACCGAGACGCGCCTCGTGGTGATCGAGTCTCCCGGCAACCCGACACTCAAACTGACGGACATCGAAGCCGTGGCGCTGGCGTCGCATGCGGCCGGCGCGCTGCTCGCGGTAGACAACACCCTGCTCACCCCGGCGCTGCAAGCACCCCTCGCACTCGGCGCCGACGTTGTCGTGTACTCGACGACGAAGTACATCGAGGGCCACAACGCGACCGTCGGGGGCGCGCTACTGACGCGGGACCCCGAGCTCCTCGCCAAGATCCGGTTCGCGCAGAATGCCGTCGGGTTTCCGCAAGCGCCGTTCGAGGCATGGCTCACGCTGCGAGGCATCAAGACGCTGCCGCTGCGCATGGAGCGGCATTCGGCGAACGCGCTTGCCGTCGCGCGCTTCCTGGAGAGCCATCCCGCGGTGCGTCGCGTGGCTCATCCCTGGCTCGAATCGTTTTCGCAGTACGATCTCGCGCGACGGCAGCAACGGGCAGGCGGCGGTATGATCGCGTTCGAGGTTCACGGCGGCACGGATGCCGGGATTCGCGTGATGAACAATGTGCGTCTCTGCGCGCTCGCCGAAAACCTCGGCGCCGTCGAGACCCTCATTACGCACCCCGCCTCCATGACACACGCCGAACTGCGTCCGGAAGAACGGGCCAGGGCGGGCATCAGCGACGGATTGATCCGGCTCTCGGTGGGGCTCGAAGATCCAGAGGCCATTATCGAGGACCTCACGGATGCGCTGGTGCACGCGGGGGACGACTGATGCCCCCCCCCCGGCGGGCATCCATCGTGGTCCTGAAGTTCGGCAGCTCGGTGCTGCGCACCGAAGCCGACCACGCGCGCGCCGTCCACGAGATCTACCGTCACGTGCGGCGGGGCCGGCGGGTCGTGGCCGTCGTGTCGGCAACGGGGCAAGCCACCGAAGGTCTTCTCGGCATGGCACGGCGCGTGTCGGACACCCCGGCGCCGGCGGCGCTCGCGGCGCTGCTTGCCACCGGTGAACGGGCGTCGGCGGCGTTGCTCGCGATCGCCCTGGATGCCGCCGGCGTGCCGGCCACGCTGCTCGACCCGATCGATGCGGGGTTCGAAGTCGATGGCCCCATCCTCGATGGCGACCCCATAGGACTGGACACTCGATGTCTGCGTCGCGCGCTCGCCAGATGCCCGGTCGTAGTGCTGGCCGGATTCTTTGGTGGAGGGTCGGACGGGACTCCCGCGCTCTTGGGCCGCGGCGGCACGGATCTCACGGCGCTCTTCGTCGCGCGGGGCATCCGGGCGCGGCGCTGCAAGCTGATCAAGGATGTCGCGGGTGTGTACGAGTCCGACCCGGCTTCATCCGAGACCGCTCCGCGGCGTTACGCGACCTTGACGTGGGAAGACGCGGAGGCGGTAGGTGGAGAGCTACTGCAAGCGAAGGCTCTGCGATTCGCGCGGACCCACCGCCTGTCGTTCGCCGTCGGCGCGTTGGGTTCGTCCCGAGGCACACTGGTCGGAGCCGCCAGGACGCTGGCCACAGAGGACATCGAACCACTCGCGCCTCCGCTCCGCGTCGTGTTGCTCGGACTCGGCACCGTCGGGCTTGGCGTTTACCGTCATCTCGCCGCCCTCCCTGAGCATTTTCGTGTCGTCCGGATCGCCGTGCGGGAGCCGGCGGGGCACAAGAACGACGGGGCTCCGCTCGAGCTGCTGTGCAACGACCCACGGCACGCCGTCACCGAGCCGTGCGACGTCGTCGTCGAGCTCATGGGTGGCGTTGATCCCGCGCTGGCGGTCATTGAGACGGCCCTCGAGGCAGGTCGCGATGTGATTACGGCTAATAAACGGCTCTTGGCCGAGCATGGGCTGGCGCTCGAAGCGCGCGCCGCCGCGGTAGGGGCGCAGCTACGGTATTCTGCCGCGGTCGGCGGCGCCGTTCCCGTCCTCGAACGAATCCGGTGCATCGCGCGTCGTCGACCGATCAGCCGTATCAGCGGCGTGTTGAACGGGACGACGAATTACGTCCTCGACCGATTGGTCGACGGAGCGACGCTCGACGCGGCGGTGCGCGATGCGCAGCGCAAGGGATTCGCGGAAGCCGATGCGACACTCGATCTCGACGGCAGCGACGCGGCTCAGAAGCTGGTGCTGGTGGCGCGTGCGGCGTTCGGTCCGGCCGCGGACGGGATGGTCCTCACGCGCGAGGGGATCGACACCCTCGATCCGGCAACGGTGCGCGAGGCCGCGCGCGCCGGGTACGTCATACGCCTCGTCGCCACAGTCCAGCGCACGACGGACCGGTTTCAGGGCGACGTGGGCCCACGCAAACTGCCACGTAATCACCCGCTCGCTCGCACCAGGGACGAACAGAATCGTGTCCTCATTTGGTCTGCCGGCGGCGCGCGCGCGTTGCTCGCCGGCAAGGGCGCGGGACGCTGGCCGACGGCCGAAGCGGTCATCGCGGACCTGTTCGACGTCGCGCGCAGCCTCAAGGAGGCGACACGATGAATCCGGCGACGCAGATCGTTCATCCCAACGTGGCCGAGTGGGATCCCTTTCGGGCGCTCTCGGTGCCGATCTACCAGACGGTTTCGTTCGCGCAGGAGTCAGCGGTGGGGTCGGGACCGTACGACTACACCCGGTCCGGGAATCCGACGCGCGCGGCCCTGGAATCGCACGTGGCGTACCTCGAAGGCGCGACCCGGGCGTTCGCTTTCGCGAGCGGGATGGCCGCCATCACGGCCGTGACGCGGCTGGAAGCCGCGGGACGGCGCGTCATCGCCGGTGACGACCTGTACGGCGGCAGTTACCGCCTGCTCTCCCGCGTGCTCGCGCCCTGCGGCGTCGCAGTCGAGTATCTCCCCACGAGTGAACTGAGCGCCGTCGAGCAGGCCCTACGCACGGGGCCGGCGTTGGTGTTGGTCGAAACGCCAAGCAATCCGCGGCTGTGCATCACGGATCTCGCGGCGCTCGCCGCCATGGTGCACGCGCACGGCGGGCTACTGGCCGTCGACAACTCGCTGCTGTCGCCGTACCTGCAGCGACCGCTGGCACATGGCGCCGATATTGTCGTGCACTCCGCGACCAAGGCGCTGTCGGGGCACGGTGACGTGACGGCGGGCATCGTCGCGGTGCGGGACGCCAAACTCGGCGAGCAGGTGGCGTTCGTCCAGAACGCCGAGGGCGCGGCGTTGAGTCCGTTCGAAAGTTGGTTGCTGTTGCGTGGGGTGCGGACGTTGGCCCTGCGCCAGGATCGTCAGGAACTGAGCGCACGGCGCGTGGCTGACTTCCTCATGGCACACCCGCGCGTGCGGCAGGTCTACTATCCCGGCCTGCCGACGCACCCCGGTCACCAGGTGCACCGGCGTCAGGCCCGAGGCGACGGTTGCGTCGTCAGTTTCGAAACCGGATGCGCAGAGCACTCGAAGCGGCTGGTGGAGCGCGCTCGCCTGTTCACGATCTCCGTGAGCTTCGGAACGATCTCGTCCCTCATCTCACTGCCCTGGGCGATGTCGCACGCCAGCATCCCGCTCGACGCCAGGCGCGCGCGCGGGCTCGGCGAGGACCTCGTGCGTTTGTCGGTGGGCATCGAGGATGCGGACGACCTGATCGCCGACCTGGCGCAGGCGCTCGAGGAGGGGTAGAGGCGTGACCAGCCAACAACTACGTGTCGGTATCCTCGGCGCAACCGGGACCGTCGGGCAGCAGTTTGTCCGGATGTTGGCGCATCACCCATGGTTCACCGTGACAGCACTCGCGGCTTCCGATCGATCACAAGGAAAGCGCTACGGCGAAGCCTGCACTTGGCGCTTGCCCGGGGATATGCCGGCTGCGGTGCAAGACCTACGCGTACAGGCGCCCGAGCCGCCGCTGGATTGCGACTTCGTGTTTTCCAGCATGCCAGCCGATGTCGCCTGGGACGCAGAGGGTGGTTTTGCGGACGCCGGATACCCGGTGATCAGCAATTCCTCTGCATACCGGATGGGTTGCGACGTGCCGCTGTTGATTCCGGAGGTGAACGCCGAGCACGTTGCGTTGCTCGATGGAGCTCCACGCTTCATCGTCACGAACCCCAATTGTTCGACAAGCATACTGGCCCTCGCGCTGGCGCCTCTCACTCGCCGCTTTGGGATCGAGGCGGTGGTGGTCACGACGATGCAGGCCATTTCGGGTGCGGGCTACCCGGGCGTCGCGGCGCTCGATATCACCGATAACGTCGTCCCGCACATTGCCGGTGAGGAAGAGAAGATCGAGCGGGAGACTCTAAAGATTCTGGGGACCTCGTTCGGCGTGAGCGCCCAATGCCACCGCGTCAACGTCGTAGACGGGCATCTCGCAGCCGTGCGCGTGAAGCTCGCGCGACCGGCGGATCCGGCCGAGGTCGCAGAAGCAATGGCGGCGTTCACCGGGCCGCCGCAACGCCTCGGACTCCCGACGGCACCGGCGAAGCCGATCATCGTTCGCGGCGAGCCGGACCGTCCGCAGCCACGGCTCGATCGCGATGCGGGGGGTGGGATGAGCATTACCGTCGGGCGGATCGCGCGAGATCCCGTGCTGAGCCACCGCTTCGTAGTGCTCGGTCATAATACGATTCGGGGCGCCGCCGGCGCGGCGATCCTCAACGCCGAGCTGCTCGCCGCGAAGGGGTTCCTGAAGGTCGGCGACTAGTCCGCCGCCTCCCGCTCCGGCGGTTGGTCCTCGTCGGCCAGGAGCCGGAACGATTTCACGGCTCCAGTGAGCTTGTCGGCCGCCTCCGCGAGCCGGTTCGCCGACGACGCGATCTCCTCGGTCGACGCGCTTTGCTCCTGCCCCGACGCGGCGAGCTCCTCGGCCGACGCGAGCAGGCTGTCGGTCTGCTGCGTCACCGCTCCCAGCCGGTTCGCGATCTCCTCCACCAGCCTCTTCATCTCGGCCGCGGATTGAGCGATCTCCCCGCTCCAGGTCGCGTTGGCGTCGGCCTCACCGGCCACCGAGCCGAGGCCTTGGGCGGCGGTCTGCGCCGCCTCGCGCACCGACGCCGCAACATGTGACAACCGCACCAGCCGGTCGCGGGTGCCCTGCACGCGCGTCAACACGCCCCGCACCGTGTCGGCGGTGTCGCCCGCGGCGGCCGCGGCGAGCGATGCGAGCTTCCGCACTTCGTCGGCGACCACGGCGAACCCGCGGCCCTGCGGCCCGGCACGCGCCGCTTCGATCGCGGCGTTCAACGCCAGCATGTTCGTCTGGGTCGCCACTGCCTTCGTCTGAACGACGAAGCGCTGGATCTCGGCCGACGCCACGGCCAGCGCCTCGGCTTCCGCGGCGCCCTTCGTGACCTCGTCGGCGAGTTGGGCGAGTTGGACGGTGCTCTGGTCGAGCACGTCTTTGTGCTTGCGGGCCAATGCCGAGAGCCCGGCATTGCGGCGCACCGCCTCGTCCGCGCCTTGTGCCAGGGTCGCCGCGATCTGGAGGATCCGCGCCGCGTCGTCGGCCGCGGCCCGCACGAGCTGCGCTTGCTCGCTGGCGCGCCGCGAGAGATCCTGCGAGGTGGACGCCATCTCCTGCGTGGACGCGCTCATTTCCTCGGTCGACGCCGAGATCTCCGCGGCCATGGCCGCGGCCTCGTCGGCGGCGGAACGGATCGCGCCGACCAGGCGGCGCAATGCCACGACCATCGAGTGCACCGACGACAGCAGCTCGCCCACTTCCGTGGCTTCGGCGCGGTGTGTGGACACCGTCACCGACAGATCTCCGCCCGCCACGCGGCTCGCGATCGCTCCCGCCGCCCGCACCGGCTCGGTCACCAGCCGGCTGAGCCGCCGCGACAGCCAGAACAACGCCCCGACGACGAGCACCGCGACGCCCAGGCCGCCGAGCCACACGCCGCGCTGCGTGCTCCGGGCGGCAGCAAACGCCGTGGCGGCGGGCTGCCGGTACAGGACCCACCATTCGCCCTGGTTGGTGGGTACCGTGACGACCAGCTCGTCGCCATGCTGCGCCGTCGCGACGCGCATGCTCGCCGCCGTGGCTTCGAGCGGGATGCGGGTCTTGTCTGGTAGAGTCTGGAGCAGGAGTGCCGGGTCGCGCGATACGAGCACCCGGCCGCCGCTATCGACGACCTCGACGTAGGCGCCGCCGGTGAGCTCCTCGGAGCCCAGCAAGCTGGCCAGCTTGTCCAGCGCGAACACCGCCTTCAGCACGCCGACGGGGCGCGACAAACCGGGCGCGCGGATGGCGACGTCGAACTCCAGCGCGACGGCGGCAGCCGACGAGTCGAACTTCGCGTCGCCTTCATACACGCCGTCTTCCATGGTACGGGGCCACCACGCCTCGTCGCGCTGCACGAAGTCGGACGGCCGCTCCGACGCGAGCACGTTGAGGCCGTGGCTCTCCGTCACGAACATTTCCGCGAAATCGGAGAGCGTGGTGTACGCCCGGAGGTAGTCACGCAGCGCCGGGTCGCCACCCAGTTGGCGCGAGCCGGCGAACATGCGCTCCAACGTCGGGATGTCGAGCTTGTCGAGGCCGCGGGTCGCGGCGTCCTGACCGGCCTGGCGCACCGCCGCGATCAACTGCGGCATGCTCGCCAGGGAGACCACTTCCCGGCGGCGCTCGTTCAAATAGTGGGTGACCAGCGCGGCTTCGCGGGCCGCTATATCACGGCCCCGCGCGTCGGCCTGGCGCTCGAGGATGTTCACGGCGCGGTTGCCCGTAAACCAGGCCACCACGGCGACCAGGATAACGGCGGCGCCCGCCCCTGACGCGAGAACGCTTTGGCGGAGTTGCTGGGATTTCGTGGCCATTCGGGTGGTCGGGCGCTAAGCTACCGAGGGTGACAGCGTGCCACAAGTCCGTTTACTTTCACGCACTTATGAGTAACGCTTCACCACCTCATTCCACGTACGATCCGGCCGCGATCGAGGCCAAGTGGCAGGCACGGTGGGGGGAGCGCCACACCAACGAGCCCGACTTGGACCGCGCGGCTCGGCCGTTCTTCAACCTGATGATGTTTCCGTATCCGTCGGCGGAGGGCCTGCACGTCGGCAACATGTTCGCGTTCACCGGCGCGGACATCTACGGCCGCTTCAAGCGGCTCCAGGGCTACGACGTGTTCGAGCCGATGGGGTTCGACGCGTTCGGCATTCACTCCGAGAACTATGCCCTCTCGATCGGCACCAATCCGGCGCAGCTGATCCCGCAGAACATCGCCAACTTCCGGCGGCAGTTGAAGCGCTTCGGGGGGATGTTCGACTGGCGCCACGAGCTGTCCACGACCGATCCCGCCTACTACAAGTGGACGCAGTGGCTGTTTCTCCAGCTGTTCCGCGCGGGGCTCGCCTACAAGAAGCGCGCCGCGGTGAACTGGTGCCCCAAGGACAAGACCGTGCTCGCCAACGAGCAGGTCATCAACGGGCGTTGCGAACGCTGCGACACGCCGGTGGAGCAGCGCTTCCTCGATCAGTGGTTCTTCCGGATCACCGACTTCGCGGAGCGTCTGCTTGTCAACCTCGACAACCTCGACTGGTCCTCCTCGACCGTTGCTTTGCAGCGCAACTGGATCGGGCGGAGCGAGGGGACGGAGCTGGTGTTCGAGACGCCGGGGGGCCGGAAGATCAACGTGTTCACGACCCGGCCCGACACCGTCTTCGGCGCGACCTACCTGGTCCTCGCGCCGGAGCATCCGTTCGTCGAGGATCTGATCGCCGTCGAGCAGCGCAACGCGGTCAAAGCCTATCAGCGCGAGGTGCAGAGCAGAGACGTCGTGTCGCGCCGCGTCGGCGACAAGACCAAGACGGGCGTGTTCTTGGGATCGTACGCCCGCAACCCCGCCACCGGCGAAGCGATCCCGATCTGGATCGCCGACTACGTGCTGATGGAGTACGGGACCGGCGCCATCATGGCGGTGCCGGCGCACGACAAGCGCGACTTCGAGTTCGCCACCCAGTTCCAGCTCCCGATCCGCCAGGTCGTGAAAGTGGAAGGTGAGTCCCTCCCCAGCGTCTCGGAAGACGGAGCGCTGATGAATTCGGGAGCGTTCGACGGACTCCCGAGCAAGGAAGGCGCCAAGCGCATCGTCGCCTGGCTCGCGGAACGAGGAATGGCGACCGCGCGGGTGCAGTACCGCCTGCACGATTGGTGCATCTCACGGCAGCGCTATTGGGGGCCGCCGATCCCGATCATTTACTGCGAGCGCTGCGGCCCGGTGGGCGTGCCCGAGAGCGACCTTCCCGTCGAGCTGCCGTTCATCGAGGACTTCCGGCCCGACGACACCGGCGTCAGCCCGCTGGCGCGTCACAAAGAGTGGTACTTCGTCAAATGTCCCGATTGCGGCGGCGAAGGACGGCGCGAGACCGACGTCTCCGACACGTTCCTCGATTCGGCTTGGTACCATCTCCGCTATCCGTCGACCGAGTTCGCGGACCGGCCCTTCGATCCGGCGCGGACCAAGAAGTGGCTGCCCGTCACGACCTACATCGGCGGCAACGAGCACGCCGTGCTGCATCTGCTCTACTCGCGGTTCATCAGCATGGTGCTCAAGGACCTCGGGCACATTCACTTCGAGGAGCCGTTCCCCAAGCTGCGCGCGCACGGCTTGATCGTGAAGGACGGGTCCAAGATGTCCAAGTCGCGGGGGAACGTGGTCGTCCCCGATACCTACATCCAGCAATGGGGCGCCGACACCTTCCGCATGTACCTGATGTTCCTCGGCCCATTCCAGGAGGGGGGCGACTTCCGCGAAACGGGGATCGTGGGCATCCGGCGTTTCTTGGACAAGGTGTGGGTGTTGGCACACGAGGCTGTGCTGACCCCGGGCGACAGCCCGGGGTTAACTAGGACCGTCGAGCTCAAACTCCACCAAACGATCAGAAAAGTCGGCGCCGACACCGAGGGACTCAACTACAACACCGCGATTGCGGCGATGATGGAGTACGTGAATCACCTGCGGGAAGCGGGAGGGGCGACGCGGGAAGGGTTGGAGCCGTTGGTCATCATGCTCGCGCCCTACGCGCCTCACGTTGCCGAAGAGCTCTGGGCCTTTTTCGGGCACGACACATCGGTGTTCGAGGCGCGCTGGCCCGCCCACGATGAGCGGCTCGCCACCGCTGGGGACGTGGAGATTGCCGTGCAGGTGAACGGCCGGCTGCGGTCGCGCCTCACCGTGCCGCGCGGCATGCAGCAAGACGACGTGGTCGCCCGGGTGCTCGCCGACGAAGCGGTGAAGAAGTTCGTGAATGGACACACGGTGAAGAAGGTAATCTACGTGCAGGACCGGCTGGTGAACCTGGTGGTCTAGAGCAGCACTCGGGCCACCAGGTCGCCCATCACGTATCCCACCATTGCCACGCCCAGCCCAACCACGAACATGTCGATCCCGCTGCGGAAGACCCCGCGGCCGGTGAACACGCTGCGCGCCGCGCCGACCGCGAAGTGGGACAGCATCGACACGGCGAACGACGTCCACATGGCGATCTGGGTTTCGAAGATGAGGAACGGCGCGACCGGGATGAAGGCGCCCACGGCCGTGGCGCTGCCGGTGACCCACCCCTCCTTGACCGGCGTCGAGTGCGCTTCGCCGATCTTCAACTCCTCGCGGACCTGCTCGTCGAGCGCGCGCTGCGGATCGCGCATCACTTCCTCCGCCATGCGGCGGGCGGTGCGCGGATCCACGCCCTTCACCTGGTACATCAGCGCCAGCTCCTCCTCCTCCACCTCCGGCATCAGGCGAATCTCTTCCTTCTCCATCGCGATCTCGTGTGCGTACACCTCCTGCTCGCTCTTGGCGGCGAGGTAGCCGGAGGCGCCCATCGACAGCGCGTCGGCGATCATCCCCGCCACGCCCGAGATCATGATCACGTGCGGTTGCACGGCCGCACCGATCACGCCCGCCACCAGCCCGAAGTTGGCCGTGAGACCGTCGTTGAACCCGTATACGACGTTGCGCAGGAACCCGCCCGACTCGGCCCGGTGCCACGGCTCGCTCTTCGAGCCCGCGAGCCCCGCCAGCGTCTCGGCGTGCGCTGCCGACTCCTTTGCCAGCGTGAGCGACACCGCCTTCGCGTCGCCTGCCGGCGACGCGCGGTGCAGGTCCATGTAGCCCTTCACCTCGCGACCCTCTTCGCGGAGCAGCAGCGGCAACAGATAGCGGGGTCCGAACTTCTTGCCGAGCCAGGCCATCACGCGCGCGTTGACGGTGGGCGCGGGACCGCCGGCAGGCACGGGATGGCCGTGGTCGCCGAGCAGCTTGGCCCACATCTGCGTGTGGCGCTCCTCGACCCCCGCCAGCTTTTGGTAGATCTCACGCTTCGTGGGGTCGGGCTCCTTGGACGCGAGCACGCCGTACAGGAAGGCGGCGTCGGCCTCGTCCTGCCAGTGATGCAGCCAGTTGTGGAGTTCGGCGTTGCGCATTTCTCCAAGATATCCTGGGAGGGGGCAACTTCCTAGTCTGCAACTACTTAACAAACGTGCGCCGTGAGCGGTACGGCGTACGCGGGAAGGCCTTCCGGCGCACCGCGCACGGCGCACTGCGCACGCCCGCGACCATCTAACCCCCACCCGCATCTTAGTTTTGGACAATGACCGTGGCCCTCGCCGTTCCGGACGTCCTCGTCGCCCGCGCGCAAGCCGGAGATGAAGCAGCCCTCGAGGCGCTCTATCGCGCGTTCGAGACGCCTGTCTACAACCTGGCGCGGCGCATGTTGCGGAATGCCGAAGACGCCGAGGACGTGCTGCAGGAGACGTTTCTGGAAGTGGTGAAGAGCATCCGCGATTACCGCGGCGAAGGGTACCTGTGGGGTTGGATCCGGCGGATCGCGGCGACCAAAGCTCTTATGCGGATCCGCCGAGACCAGCTTCGAGCGACAGAGCCCCTTGGGGAGGAGCATGGAAAACCAGGGATGCACGTCGGCGCCAACCTCGATCTGGAGCGGGCGTTCGAGCACCTGACCGACACGTCGCGAGCGGTGGTGTGGCTGCACGATGTCGAGGGGTACACGCACGAAGAGATCGGTGAGCTGATGGGCAAGTCGGTGAGTTTTTCCAAGTCGCAGCTGGCGCGGGCCCACGCGCGGCTGCGGGGGTTGCTGGGTGAAGGCGAAGGAGCACAAGCATGATGCACTGCACAATGGACGATCTGCTGGCGCTGCGGGCGGGGGAGGCGTCGGTCTGGGCGCGGCGGCACGTGGAAGACTGCACCGCCTGCCGGGCCGAGGTCGATGCCGTCTACCAGCGCGTGGCGCAGTTGAAGGCACTGCCCGCGCTGCGGCCCCCGCGCGACCGCTGGTCGATCGTGCGGGATGCCGCGCGAGCCGAGCGGACCCGCCGCCGCCGGACCTGGGGCGTTTGGGGCCTCGCCGCGGCGGCTGCGCTCGCCGGCGTGCTGCTCGTGCCCGGGTTCGGGGACAGCGGCACGCTCCACGCGGAGCTCTCCAAGGCCAAGGACCAGTCTGCCACGCTCGAGGATCAGCTGCAGAACTACGATGTGGATGGCCGCGTGCTGAGCGGTCGCACGGCGGCGCGCGTGGCCGAGCTGGAAGATCAGATTGCCGTCATCGATGGCGACCTGTCGCGTCAGGCTGCAGCCAAGGCCCAGGCGCAGGACGTCGAACTCGTGAAACTTTGGCAGCAGCGGGTGGACCTGATGCGCCAGTTAGTGAATGTGCGCTCCACTCGCGCTCGCTACGTGGGCCTCTAGACCAGGCCGGAAGGACACACCATGACTCGCACTTGGATCTTTGCGGCGGCTGCCGCGCTCACTCTCGCGCCGATGACGGCGACCGCGCAAGAACCGCGGCCGCGGGCTCGGGCGACGCCGCGGGTGCGGACCCGCGTCGAGACCGGACCCTTCGGCATGTTGGCGTTCAGCGGCAATCGCGGCCGCATCGGCGTCGTGGTCAAGACCGAAGTCGACGCCGCCGACGACAAGCTCGGCGCCCGCATCGAGGCCGTGACGCCCGGCGGCCCCGCGGACAAGGCGGGGCTCAAGGCGGGCGACATCATCACCCGTTTCAACGGTACCGCACTCGGCGGCGTCCCCACCGAGGATGACGAGGCGTCGGGCCCCGGCATGAAGCTGATCGAGCTGGCGCGCGGCACGGATCCGGGCGACACGGTGCAGGTCGAGTACCGCCGGGGGAGCGACAGCCGCAAGGCGACGCTCGTGACCGAAGAGGTCGAATGGTCCGGCGCGTTCGCCATGCCCGAAATAGGCGAGATGCCGCATATGGAACAGCTTCTGCCAAAGGGACAGATGGGCCCCGGCAACTTCGAGTTCTCCTTCGGCAGACACTGGGGTGGGATCGAATTGGTCAGCCTGAATCCCGATCTTGGCGAGTATTTCGGAACGCGCGAGGGCGTGCTCGTGGTCCGGGCGTCGGAAGACTCGACGCTGCCGCTCAAGGGTGGCGACGTGATCGTCGCGATCGGCGGACGCAAGCCGACGAACCCCATGCACGCGATGCGGATCCTGCGCTCCTACGATTCGGGCGAGACGGTGTCGATCGAGGTGCTGCGCAAACAGAAGCGCACGACGCTCTCGTGGAAGGTGCCCGAGGCGGACGACCACTTCAAGCTCATGACGCCCCGCGCCCGCCGGCTGCGCGAGGAGCCGAGTCGCTTCCGGATCGCCCCCAAGATTCGCCTCGCGCCGGTCATGGCCAAGATTGGCCGGGCAAACCGAGCGATCTAGCGGTTCGGGCCGATCAGGATGGCGTTCGTGACGAGCCGCGCCGGGCCACGCCAGAAGGCGCGGAACAGGGGATCGGAGAGGAACAGCACCACCCGACCGCTGCCCTGATTCTCTACCGCGGCCCACGTCGTCCCCTTCAGGAGGCGGGCCGTGTTCCCGGGCCAGGTGAATCCCGCCAGGACGAGCGAGTCGCCGGTGAATACCACCGGGTTAGCGCCTGCCTTGGACGGCCGCCAAAACAGGTCGCCGTCGAGGGGGACGGGGAGGCGGTCGCCCGTGTATCCCAGCGTGAGCCAATGGGTCGGGTCGAGGGTGGCGCGGAAGATCGCCCCCGGGATCCACTCCGGACGGTCCTTGGGCGCGGCCGTCGCCGACACCAGCGGGGGTATGGAGCCCGGCGCGGTCGTGTCGGCCTTCAAGGTGCTGTCCGCGATCGACGCCACCGTCGATAACTCGAGGTCCTTGTTCGCCGCCAGCTCGCCGGCGCCGCCGAACCCGATCAGGACACCGCCCGAGCGCACCCATGCCTTGAGGGCCGTGGCGCCAGCGTCCCCCAGCTCCCGCCGCATGCGGCCGGCGGCCCCGTCGGGCACGATGATCACGTTGAAGGTGTTCACGTCCTCCATCCGTCCGATGTTCCGGAGCGGGACCGGCGTGAATGGCGCGCCCAGCTCACGCGTCAGGAAGTGCCACAGCGATCCGTAGCTCGTCTCGTACACGCCGTCGCCCACCGCGACCAGGATCTTGGGACCGTGCAGCGCCCAAACGTCGCTCGACCCGGTCCCGACATCGCCGGTGTCGGCGAAGGCGCTCTGCACGGCGGTCACCGGGACGCCCAACGGTGGTGCCAGAGCGGCGATGCGGTCGTGGAGCGCCGGCGGATTCCGCTGCACCCGCGCCACGAACGTGCCGCGGGGGTAGGTGCGGCCGTCGGCGCGCATCGGTTGCGTCGCGACGGCGAGCCGGAACCCCTCGCCTTGCAGCGCCAGCGCGAGCCGCGCGGCCCCGACGTTGTCGTTGGGGAACGCATACGCCGTTCCCGCTCGCGTCGGGGCGGGGGCGGGAGGCGCGAGGAGCGCCGTGTCCGTCACCGCCGCGCCCGGGCCGGGCGCGGCATCCTCCGTCCAGTAGGCCTCGAGATTGAAACTGAACGCCAGGGACCACGCCGTGATGTCGTAGAAGCCGTAGTCTTCCTTGTCCGCGTTCTCTCCACGGCGGCGGTTGCGCTGGAACTTCCCGAGCTCCCGCTCCACGAATCCGCGATCGAATTCCGCATCGGGCTCGAGCATCCCCTTCGCGATGCGGCGCTGCGGCTGGTTCAGGTCGATCACGTAGCTGCCCACGGGGAACGTGCGCGCCGAGGCCGGGCCGCCGAGGTAGTCGTGCGCCGCGCGGGAGCTGCCCGCCTGCGCGAGCCGCGTGACCTCGATCCCGTTCGACAACAACAGGCCGACGACGTGCGCCGTCGTACGGGCGTCCGTCCCGGGGACGATCACGATCCGCTTCATGCGGTCCGCCGCGGCCTCGGCCAGGGCGGAGCGGCGGAACTCGTAGTAATCCACGAGTCGATTGCGCCGGTGTTGGGCGGTGGTCTCGAGCGTCGCCAGCGAGGCGACGAAGTGGTGCGCGATCCCGTCGCGGAACGTGGTGATGGTGCCATCGTCCCGCCGCTTGTTGAACTCGGGGCCGCCGTCGGTCTCGTAGGTCATGCCGGTCGCGCCATGGAAGGTGGCCCACTCGTCCCAGTAGCCGACGTAGAAGAAGTCGAACACGCCCCTTACGAAGTACTGCCAGCCGAAGCGATCGAACGCCGCGGCGTTGCCGCGTCCGTACGTGTCGAACCACTTCGTCGTCTGCGGCGGCAGATTGCGGTTGACCGCCTGCGCGACGGGTGGGAAGAAGTACGTGGCGGTCGTGGAGTGGTGGTCGACGAACACCTGCGGCCGCCACCGCATCACCCCCGCCATCATGGCGCGCACTTCGGGCTGGCTCTGCGCGAGCAGGTCACGGTTCATGTCGAACCGGAAGTGGTTGTACCGGCCCTGCACGCTCCACGGCTCGGTCTGCTCGAAGGCGTACGGATTGTCGGCGCCGACGGCGACCGAGTTGTACCACGCGGCGAAGCGCTCGTGACCGTCCGGGTTAGCCGAAGGGTTGAGCACCACGACCAGGGACTTGAGCAGCTCCAACGTCTGCGGTTCGTCCGACGCCAGGAGCTGATAGGCGACCTGCATCGCGGCCTCGAAGCCGGCCGGCTCGTTCCCATGGACGGAGTAGTGGAACACCGCTACCGCCGGGTCCTTCGCGGCGATCTCCGCCGCGCGGGCGGGCGAGGTGCGCCTCGGATCCGCGAGCTCGGCCAGGTCGGCGCGGATCTGGTCCAGCCGGGCCAGGTTCGCGGGGTCGGAGATTATCAGCGCCCGGATCGGCCGACGCTCCGCCGTCTCTCCCCAGCGCTCGATCCGCGCCCGCGCTCCCGCCGTGGCGACCAGGGTGTCGAGATAGTGCTGCATGACGGCGTACATCGTGTGCTGCTCGCCTGCCGCGTAGCCGGTGATCGCCTCCGGGCGGGGCACCGCAGGGCGATAGGGACCGCGGGCGTAGAAGTCGAACGTCTGTGCGGCGCCGGCCGTGGGGGGGGGGCAGACGAGGAGCAACAGCGTGTAGACGATGGGGCGCATGTCTCGAAGGCGAAAAAGTGAGAGTTAGGCGCGGCGGCGCGCCGCTGGCAAGACCTGGTCGAAGGACGAGAACTCGAACGGCTTCGGCACGCAAGGCCGACCAGAGCCGTCGAGGAAGCGCCGCATCTGCTCGCTCACGAGGTCGCCGGTCGTGAAAATCACCCGCTCGGCGTGCTCCCGATCGGCGGACCGCAGCTCCTCGAACAGCTGCTCGCCGGAGAGATCGGGCATGCGCATGTCCACGATCACGGCGTCGTACTCGCCCGCGCGCAGCAACCCGAGCGCATCCTGCCCGCTCGCTGTCGTCTCCACGTCGTGGCCGCGGGCGGCGAGATAGCGCTGCAACGCCACGCGCACCGAGGCCTCGTCGTCTACCACCAGGATGTGCAGGCTGTCGCCCACCGGGTGGGCCGCGAGTGCCGCCGGGAACTCCCCCGAGGCGCGCGGCGCGATGACCGGTAGCTCGACTACGAAGCGGGCGCCGCCCTGGGGGGCGTTCTCCGCCCAAATGCGGCCCTCGTGCTCGCGCACGATGCCGAGCGAAATGGAGAGGCCGAGCCCCGTGCCGTGCCCCGTGGGCTTGGTGGTGAAGAAGGGGTTGAAGATGCGCTCGAGCAGATTGACCGGGACGCCGCCGCCCGTGTCCTCGACCTCGATGCGGATCGCGTCCCCGGCCAGTCGGGTACGGACGGTCAGCCGGTGGTGACGGCCCTCCGCGCGCTCCATCGCCTGCTCGGCGTTGGTGATGAGGTTGAGGAACACCTGCTGCAGCTGATGGGCATCGCCCATCGTGTCGGGGAGCGCCTCGTCGTATTCACGGCGCACGTCGATACCGCGCACCCGTAGCTCATACCCCCGCAACTCCAGCGTGTCGTCGAGCACCTGGTTCATCGCCGCCGGCCCTTTTTCCGCTTTGTGCTGGCGCGCGAAGGTCAGGAGGTTCTGCACGATGCGGCTGGCGCGGCGGGCCTCGCTGTAGATCGTCTCCGCGGCGGTCCGCTGGTCGGGGGGGAAACGTTTCTCGGCGAGCAGCAGCTGCGCGAATGCCGAGATGCCCGCCAGGGGATTGTTCAGCTCGTGGGCCACACCCGAGACGAGCTGACCGATCGCCGACATCTTTTCCGATTGAATGAGCTGCTCCTGGAGCATCTTCTGGTCGGTCACATCGCGGATGAGACAGAGCACCTCCTCGTCGCGCTGCGGCGTGGAGTAGGTGACCGAAATCGTGCGGCCCTCGCCGTCCTTGCGGTAGAACTGTGTCTCGAAGAGGCCGGTCTCTCCCGCCAGGGCCTTCTGGAAGTGTCCCAACGCCTTGGGGAGCTCGTCGTCGGAGAGCATCGGCGCGAACCACTGGCCGACCAGCTCCTCGCGCCGGTATCCGGAAATGATCTCGGCGGCGTGATTCACGGTGGTGAACCGGCCGTTGGCGTCGAGGGTGACAATGGCGTCGGAGGCCGACTCGACCAGGTTGCGATAGCGGGCCTCGGATCGAGACAGCGTGTCTTGGGCCCGCTTTGGCTCGGTGATGTCGCGCAGCGTGGCGACCGTACCGATCAGCTCGTCGTCGACGCGGAACGGGCCGCTCGAGACCGCCACGTCCCGCTCTTCGCCGGTCTGATGGTTCAGGACCTTGGTCTCGTAGCGCTGCGGCTCGCCGGCGAAGACGAGGGTCTCCTGCGCTGCGACGTGCTCGCGCTCGCTCGCCGCGACCTGGTCCGCGATGGGCTGGCCTACCAGCTCCGCCACCTGCCACCCCAGCAGGTCCGCGCCCGCCTGGTTCACGGCCAGTATCCGCCGGTCGAGCCCCGTCACGATGACGGCGTCCGGAAGGGCGGTGACGATGTCGGCGGCGGCTTGTAGCATGTCGATCCGCGGCCGCTTGGGCGCCGTGGAGGGAGGCCGCGTTCCCGGGCCGGGCGAGACCCGCCGCCCTTTGCTCACGCGCGGTAGGTGGCTTCCATCGCTTCACGCATCATCGCGAGACTCTTGAGCGCGGAGTCAGTCACGGCGCGCGGATCGTCGGGCCCTCGCTTCACGCAGTCCTTGATGATCTCGAGCGCGTGAATCGGGTGCTCGTCGTCGTACTTGGCGTGCTCCTCGAGCCACCAGCGTCCGCGGGGGCCGATTTTTTCGTTCTTCGCGAGCCCACGCAGCGCCTTCTCGGAAATCTTCTGCGCCACACCTTCGACGGCATAGTTCGTCGCCGACACTGCCGCGCCGAATTCCGCGGTACGGCACATCTCCGTCAGGTACCCGTGGAACTCCTTGACCTCGGGAGCCATCGGCTCAGGCGCCTGGAACCGCTTCTTGGGAACGTTGAAACCGTCCCCCATCGCGCGCCACATGGCGTCGTGACGGCGCTCCACCCGGATGTTGTCGGTGAAGAACTCCCGCCCCATCGCCGGCGAGCGGTCGAGCAGCATTTGCAGCCATTGGGGGAAGTCACGGATGATCGGGTAGAAGCCGACCAGGAAGTTCTGGATCTGGCCGTCCACCAGCTGGTTCTCCGACGCATCCACAATCACGGGCGTGTCGAGAATCGCCTGCCGGCTCGGCTCGAGCGCGGCATCGAGTTCCGCTACCCAGCCTGGGTGCGGCGTCACCTGGACAGCCATCTGAGACTCCTCTCCTAGGGCGCTGGGGACGGTAGGGGAGGTACAATGTACGGCTGCGGGCCTACGGTGCAAGCTCAAGTGTTACGATGACTTGTGACGAGTGGCCTAGACTCGGGCAGGGCGGAAACATGTTGACGCGATACATCGTCCGATATATCGTGTTGACGTATCGTAGCGCAGTATCGTAGCGCAGTATCGTGGCGACATATCAAGGAGGCTGTATGAGGCGCGGATGGGGATGGCAAGGCTTCGGTCCTGGGTTCGTGGGGTTCGGCCGGGGTGGACGGCGACGTCAGTGGTTCGGTGCCGGCGACATGAAGTACGTGATTCTCAAACTGCTCAAGGACAAGCCGCGTCACGGCTACGAAGTGATGAAGGATCTCGAGGAGCACATGCACGGCTGTTACTCGGCCTCACCGGGTACCGTGTATCCCACGCTGCAGTGGCTCGAAGACGAAGGCTTGGTACGCGCCAAAGACGTCGACGGCAAGAAGGTCTACGAGATCACCGATTTAGGTCTCAAGTTCCTCGAGGAGCACCGCGACGTCGTGGAGGACATCTTCGACCGCGTGAAGGACGCCGTGGAGGAAGTGTTGGGCGGTGGCATGGGCGATCTGAACCGCGCGATGGGCGCGCTGCTCAGAAGTGCCTATCGAGCCGGGTGGCGCTCGCGGGACGAGGCGGTGCGCCAGAAAATCAGTGACATCCTGAAGCGGGCGGCGGAGGAGATCGACGCGCTGGTGCAAGCATGAGGGCGCCCGCGCTTCATCGGTTTCTCAACTCCTCCAAAGCCCGAGTCACGTACACCCGCGTCATCTGTTTCCGCCAGGACAGGTCGAAGTCAGTGTTATCCATCGGCTTCGACGGCCGGTAGGCTGCGTCTGCGGCGCTTTCAATGATGTCGTCAGAAAGCGCCGCGTCCTTTAGGACTGCAGCGGCTTCGGGAATCTCCTGCGGCCAGCTCGCAACTCCCCCCAACACGATCCGTGCTTCCCCGACCTTCTTCCCGTTCCACTTGATCCATGCCGCCACGCCCAGCACCGGGAAGTCGAACGAGCCGCGCCGCCGCAACTTGTGGTAGACGGCGTCCCACCCGTCCGGGGCGGGGAGGCGCACCTCGGCAAGGATCTCGTCGAGCTGTTTCGTCAGATAGTTGATCCCATCGTTGTGGTAGAACCGTCCCGCCGGCACCACCCGCTCCCCCTGCGGTCCCACCAAGCGGTACTCGGCGCCGATGGCCACCATCACTGGAGCGACGTCCGAAGAGTTCACCGCCCAACAGCGCGGCGACGAGGGCGCCACCCAGCAGATCGCCCCGTCCTTCTTCATGCAGAAGTCGATCGCCTTCCGCCACTCATACGATTGGTTGTAGTAGTTGCAGCGCGTGTCGAGGCAGAGGTTGCCGCCGAGTGTGCCCATGTTTCTGAGCAGCGGTGTGGAGACGAGGCGGGCGGCGTGACCTACGACGGCCGGACGGCCAGACGGCCTGACGGCCAGGTCCGTAAGGGTGACACCAGCACCGATGGTCGCGTCGTCGACGCGGCGCAGCTCTGGGATTCCCATCAGCGAGATGACGGTCTTCGGCTCCTGGTGCCGACGCTTCATGTTCGGGTACAGATCCGTCCCGCCGGCGACGAACATGCCGTCGGGGCCGGCGTCGGCCTTCATGCGCAGAGCTTCCGCGACAGATCGCGGCTGCAGATACGTGAACGAAGGGAGCCGCAGCATACGTGATCGTAAGCTGCGGCTCCCCCCTCCCTCCGTCCAGCCTCAGCGCGCTACGTCAGCCCGCTTCAAACCGATCGCGCGCGCGGCTTGGGCGAGCCGCACGAACTCCGCGCGGTAGCCCTCGGGGTCTTGGCCGAGTGCTTCGCGCGCCGCCGCGATGACATGGGCGATGTCGGCCGTGCCGCGATGCTCGGAGTCGCGCAGCAGCAGGCCAAACTCGGCGACCGCCGCCTGGAACTGGAAGTCCACTGACGGCGACCGCGCGCCCTCCGCCAGCACCGGCCGGGTGAGCAAGCGGCTCTGGTCTCCGTCGGGCCGCTTGTAGCGCACCTTCACAAAGAGCAGCTCGGGTCCGCCGCCGTTCTGCGCGGTGACGCGCTGATAGCGCAGCGAGTCGGGCAGGCGCACCGTCACGTCGGTCTCCACGCCCTGGGGAACCACCTCGTACAGAGCGGTGACGGAGTGTCCCGAGCCGACCTCACCGGCGTCCTTCCTGTCGTCGGCGAAGTCTTCGTTTTGCAGCAGGCGGTTCTCGTAGCCGATCAAGCGATACGCTCGGACGCGCGCCGGGTTCCATTCGACCTGGATCTTCACGTCCTTGGCCACGGTGTAGAGGGTCCCGCCCAGCTCGTGCACGAGCACCTTCCGCGCCTCGGAGAGGTTGTCGAGATAGGCGTAGTTGCCGTTCCCGTGGTCGGCGAGCTTCTCCATCTTGGCGGCCTGAATGTTGCCGTCGCCCACGCCCAGCACGGTGAGGAACACCCCCGTCTGGCGTTTCTCCTCGATCAGCCGCACCATCTCCGCGTCGCTCGACACACCGACGTTGAAATCGCCGTCGGTCGCGAGGATCACGCGGTTGTTGCCCCCGCGGATGAAGTTGGCGACGGCTTCGTCATACGCCCGCCGGATCCCCGCGCCCCCCGCCGTGCTGCCGCCGGCCTCGAGCCGGTCGATGGCGTCGAGGATCTTCGTCTTTTCGTCGCCGGGTGTGGACGGCAATACGAGCCCTGCCGACCCGGCGTAGACCACGATCGCGACACGATCCTTGGGACGCAGCTCGTTCACGAGCAGGCGCATCGATGCCCTCACGAGCGGGAGCTTGTTGGGCGGCGTCATCGATCCCGAGACGTCGAGCAGGAACACGAAGTTGCTGGGCGGCAGGCTCGCGACCTGGGCGCGGCGCGCTTGGAGGCCGATCCGCACCAAGCGGTGCTGCGGCTTCCACGGCGCCGCAGCGATCTCGGCGTGGACGGCGACGGGATCGTCGTTCTCCGGCTCCGCGTAGCTGTACGGGAAATAGTTGATCAGCTCTTCGATCAGGACCGCGTCCTTGGGCGGCAACTGGCCTTCTTGCATGATGAAGCGCCGCATGTTGCTGTACGAGGCGCGGTCTACATCGATCGAAAAGGTCGATAGGGGGTGTGCCGCGACGGCGAGAAATGCGTTCTCGTTGATCTGATCGTACTGTTCGCGGTTGCCGGGCTCGCGCCGCACGCGGAAAGGGTCCGGGGCGATGCCGACCACGCCGTTTTGCGCCTGCTGCGTCTTCCCATCGACGATCGTCACGGACGCGCTGGTCATGCCGCGAAGCACGGGTGCGTTCACAGCGCCCGTCACGATCATCTCCTGCAGCATGACGACTGATGGTTGCAGCCGCAGGTCTACCGTAACGGTCTGGTTCACCGCGACGCGGATGCCGGACGAGTCGGCAGGTTGGTAACCGATGAACCGGGCATGGAGCTTATGTGTGCCAACCGGCACCTTGTCGATCTTATAGAAACCGTTGCTGTTCGTAATCGAGGCGAGCGAGGTGCCGGCGACGATCACGTTGGCGCTGGCGATCGGCGCGCCCGTCGTTGCATCCCGGACGTGGCCTTCGATGCGGCCGGTTTCGAGGACGCCACAGGGCTGCGGCAGTGCGAGAGCAGAAATGAAGGTGAGCAACCAGACGGGGTGGAGCGACATCGGACCCTCCAGGGATTGAGGTACCCAGGAGAGACGTTGAAACGGGTCGGAGCTACACAGCCGGGAGCTAGGGTGTGTGGCGTCCGGGGACCGCCCGGAGGAACGCCCAGCGCAGCAGCCGCTGTTCCTCCAAGCCGGTGCTCCCGTCCTTCGCGGTCGTGATGGAGACCACGAGGCTTGGCAACTCGATCGACGGCAAGACCTGGCCGAACACCACGGTCACATCGAGCGCCTGGAGACCCGCAACGGCGCGCTCAGCCTGCGTGAGCCGGAACGTCAGGCGCCGCAACGCGTGCGTTGCGGAATCGAGCCACGCCGTCCCATCCACGTCCGGAGCGCGGAGTCGCGCCGCGGCCTGGAAGTCGACCCGCAGGTGAGCCTGCCCGTCAATCGATTCCACGCCGCCGAAGGCGAAGCAATGGGCCTTGTGAAACGCCGAGTCGGCCAAGTCCGCGGCGTTGGGAATCCGGAGCTCTCTGCGGCGCCCCCCCCCAGCCCGGATGTACCCACCCACCAGACGGCCGGGGGCGTAGCGAACCATGTGGTCGCTGCGATACTCGAGCGTGTCGGTAATGACCAGGCGCGAGCCCTCGTTCTGCAGGCGGCGCAAGATCCAGTACTTGAACGGGTAGGCGTCGGAGAGCAGGCGGTAGCGCGCGGCGTTCTCGCGCAGCTGGTCGAAGATCGCCGCCAGCTCTGGCTCCGCAGCCGGATCGGGCGGGCCTGGTTGGCCGCAAGACAACAGTGCGACGACCGTCACAGGTGGGAGCTCGAACGCCAAAGGCCGGAGTGCCAAGCGCAGGTGGATTGGCTGGTCGGCGATGACGAGGACTGTATCGAAGAGTTGGTAGCCGATGTGCCGCAGGATCAGGCGATACGTTCCCGGCGGCAGCGCCGCATAGACGAACGCCCCGCTGTCGTCGGTGAAGCGGGTGGGAAACCCTGGGATGAGTGAGACGGTGGTGTATGGCAGGCGAGCCTGAGTTTCGGCGGCCACCGCCTCGCCACGGAGCGACTGCCCGGACGCGGCCACGGGACCCGCTACCGCCGCGAGGACCCCCCACGCCGCGAGGACGCAGGCCGACCTAGTGCTGCCGCTCGGCGGGGACCGCACCGGGTGGGGCCTTGCTCCCGATCGACTTCCCGTCTCCCCCTTCCCAGGGTGGGGGGACGCGCGTCGGTTCGGGCCATGGGATGTCCGGGAACACCGTCGGTCCAACCCTCCCGTCCTCCCCCTTCGCCTTCTTTCGTAGGGCCTTGAGGACCTTCTCGGGGGTCACGGGGATCTCGTCGACCCGGACCCCGACGGCGTCGTACACGGCATTGGCGATAGCCGGCATGACGGGCAGCAGCGGCCCCTGGCCCACTTCCTTGGCGCCGAAGGGACCGTTCGGATCGGGGTCTTCCACGAGATAGGTCACGACGTCGCACATCTCGAGTGTGGTGGGGCTCTT
>Ga0193739_1000042_pt1 | contig 30379 bp, 29 predicted proteins | sample L2a2metaG_FD_144926 | JGI IMG/M metagenome (GOLD analysis project Ga0193739, IMG submission 144926) | Soil microbial communities from a riparian zone of the East river system, Colorado, United States - L2a2 | ecosystem: Environmental > Terrestrial > Soil > Riparian zone | place: USA: East River...
GAACTGTATTAGGAATAGGGGATTAATGATGTGCTTGGTTAGTTGAATGAATATCTGAATTTTTGTATCTATAGAAAGTTTTCTATGAGATAGTAACATTATTAAAAGTTTCTTAGCAACCTGTATTGATCCTTTTGCCCATCTGAATTGCTGACGCTTTGCAGCATTCATTTGAACAGGGAGTTCCGCATTGACAACTAGATCCTCATCAAAGATACATTTCCAGCCTTTCATCTGTGCACGGAAACTCAAATCTAGATCTTCAACCAGCGTGCTTGTGTGCCAACCCCCTGCATCTTTTATACACAATGTTCTCCAAATTCCAGCTGTTCCATTAAAATTCATGAAAAGGTGGGTGAGACTCTTTGCTTTTTGCTCTATGAAAAAATGAAAGTCCAAAGATACTGCTTGAGCCTTTGTCAAAACTGAATACTTTTCATTAATGTGGCCCCATCTTCCCTGAACAAGGCCAATCTTGGAATCGTCAAAATGACTGAGAGCCATACTTAGAAAATCACTTGGAGGAATAAAATCGGCGTCAAATATGGCAATGAATTCACCCTTGGCAAATTTCAGTCCTTCTTTAAGAGCTCCTGCTTTATACCCAGTTCTGTTTACTCTGTGAAAAGCTGATATGTTGAACCCATCTATTTTGTATTTTTCAACCAAAGCATCAATAATACCTGAGGTCTCATCGTCTGAATCGTCCAGCACCTGTATATCCATACGTTCCTTTGGAAAATCCATACTACAAATTGCATTGATTAAACGTGTAGCCACGTATTTTTCATTATAGATTGGTAGCTGAATTGTCACTTGCGGGCATGTTTCAGCAGAATAGTTGATTTTCTTTCTAATCTTATTATTCACTGAATTCCTAGTAGACCTGTAACTCAAATAATTAAAATTCAAAGTGTAAACTGTCATTATCCAAGCTATTACCATCAAAACAGAGTACAAAAATCCGCTGAATTCTGATATTATCTTCTTTCACTACCTATTATGAAAATGTACGAGTAAATATTTATAGGTTCACTGCAAGCCTGTTGACATTATTGACCCTTTTGGAATATTTTTACACACTGAGGAGGACAAACATTTTCACATGCCATACAGAAAATGCAATCTTTTTCTCTTATCATGAAAGGCTTTTTCTCTGATGCAGGATGTCCTGGTGTGTCCAGCCACTCATAGACATTTACGGGACATGCTTCAATACAGGCACCATCAGCTACACAAATATCGTAATCTACTGTAACTTCGGTTCCCCAGATACCAAGCTGTCCTGGCGGATCAAGTGGACCCCACACCTTAATTCCCTGATAGCTTCCAGTTACCTGGCGTTTTGATTTGAATTCAGGGTCTATTGGACCATCTATTTTTGAATATGAATTTCCTGTCCCAACAAGTGAAATGGTTGTATCCCCACCTGCCATTGCGGGAGGAGCTTGTGGAGGCGGTGTAACTGATGGTGCATTTACCTGAACCTGTGGTTGAGACGAGCGTTCAGGGGCCTTTACATCCTGTGCGATAGAAGGATCTCGAGATATTGGTTTCTTTTTGAGTGGAGTTAGTTCATCTAATTTTTTCAGTGCGTCCTCAGCTGTTAATTTTTGTGATTTTTTATAATGATCTGTTAGTTTATCGCCAATTTTAGAGTTCCAAATTATTGTGTCGATAATTATCTTTGCTTTGGTGTCTGTTTTTTGTCTATAACTTTTTATCCAATAATGGTCCCCAAAGTACTCCAATGGTTTGATCTGATATATAATGTCCACAACATCGCCAGTGACAATTTCAACTGTAATTTCTAAATTTGCTTCGACCTCTTTTTGGGTTATTGCTTCAATACCAGTTTCTGTCCATCTATCTGTAACATAGATTCGATCCGCATACGAATCGACCTTGAAGCCAGAACTCTTTAAACTATTAATTATTGCATTAATATCAGAACGCTCTGTTAATTCTACAGGTATTCTGAAAATTCCTAATCTGGATCCATGTAAGGGATAAACCCCTCTCTTAGCCACCTCTGATAACATAACCCAAACACGATCTTTCAACAGAGCGGACATAACCCAAATTATTTAGACATGTGCTAAAAGTATTTCGATCACTTTATAATTCATATGTTACATAACCCTGAAATTAAGTTGTGGAAGTCAAGTCCAATTAAATATCTCCAAATTCTTTATTGATAGAGAAACTTTCGATGGATATTCGGCGGGTCACTGAACACAATATTTTCAAACCATTTTTTCACTCATCATCTCCAAATTCTTTATTGATAGAGAAACTTTCGATGTATATTCGCCGGGTCACTGAACACAATATTTTCAAACCATTTTTTCACTCATCATAAAGTTCTTACATAAATGACTGCGCTATGTTACATTGTTTGTGCCATGCTAAGAAAACTTCCATAACTAGATAATTACTAAACAAATCGGGCAGGTTATTGTCAAAAATGCTTTTATTGAAATCCTTCTTATTCCGTTTAAGGGGATTAACTGACGACTTGCATTTTCCATAAGAATAGCAATTAACTCAGTTGGCACCTATTTGAATGGAATATCCCAATCCTTTGGTTTGTATGGTAACTTTCTGACTAGTTGAGCAGGTCAATATTTTTTGGACTGGGAATTAATCTTGGAAATCAAAATGATTTCACATGGTTGATTCATGTTCTGTTTTTGGGTAACACAATCTGTCTAGTTATGTAACCATATTTACCTATTGTCTCGAATTTATGTAAATAAGATATGCAACAATAACATACAACTTGCTTGGAGTAATTAAAAGCACTTAAATTATCAAGTAAAAAATTATTGTGTTTATAGGGCCGATAGTTTAGCCTGGTAGAATACCTGCCTTGCATGTAAATGAGACCATCATTTACAGAGGAAACGTAGGTGGTCGTGGGTTCAAATCCCACTCGGTCCACTCTTAATATTTCTCGATAAATCCTTAGTTTTTCAATGAGTAACTTTAACTTTTCTAAATTTTTGTTATAGAAGAAATTAGCACATTCAAATTTAGCAACAAGATCCCACTCTTTTTTTACTAATTGTTGTAACGCACTTCTAATATATCATAAACAAAAAATCATTGTAATGAAAAACGTTAGTATGACCGTTATTCTGATATCAGCACTCACTATAACATTAGTGTCAACTGTAATCTTCAATGGAATTCAACAAGTTAGGGCAGAGGATGAAGAAAATGAAGGTGATAGAGGGGAAGTAAATACAGAAAGCCAACAAATCAATAAGTGTGAAAATAATTCAGAAAATGAGGATAGTAACGTGGAATGTAATAACGTCATTGTATATGGAGTGGTTTGTATGCCAGGAGCTGTATGTGAGTTAGAAAATTTTGACGTACCATTTGAATTAGTCACACCCTTCTAAAGGGTTGATATTATTTTCTGCAGTTAACAGAGTACTAAAGTACGTATCTTGATATCTGTTTAGTACGTCGTTGTGGTTATGCCCGTTTGGTGTAGACAGCTGAAAATTGTATACGGATTATTTACACTGGTATGGTACTGCAACCTTCACATACTAAAGATCAATATTTCAACCGATTTCGTTCTAAATTCTTTATATAGAATTTAGGAATTTTAACAGCAAAAGTTATTTTTGGCTCTATGTTAGACTGATCATTGTCATTTTTTGGCGGTGGAGAGACAGGAAATATTGATAAGAAGAAATATGAGAGCTTAACTCTTAGTATACGACAAACTGTACTAGAAAGATCGCATCATCGGTGTCAAAAATGTTCTGTTAAACTTAGAGGAAGTAATGGTCCCTTTTTTGAACACATTAATGGTTCCTTGAAAGACAACAGACCTTCAAATTTGAGATCTTTATGCGACAAGTGTTTTGAACACGTTAAAAAGAAAGAGAGTAGAAAAGGACGTTTGGGGAGTATGCGCAATAATCTTGGTCAGGTGTTTGGAAAGTAAATAAATTATACCTCAAGCAGATTCCAAAAATAAATTTCTATGTTCTTCACAGCAAAAATTCTCTATTTTCAATACCCCTAGATTAGAATTTCCCTCTACATGGGGCCAGCTTTCTCCATGAAAAAATTTCCCGCAATATGCGCATGTCTTTCCCAATCTTAAATTATTAAATCTGGATTCTTATAAACTTCTCAATGATAATACACGACTACCTTTTCTAATCCACATGCTCCAACATTGGTAAATATTTTGCTTAGAGTAAAAATATATTTGAATGTTCGAATATTCTTCAATTAGTTGAAAAACCGTGAGCAAAGAGAAAGGGAAATAGTTTCAGGTGTAGATGAAAAAAATACTATTCCTTACGAAAAATGGATCGTCTCTTTCTCAGATTCCAGAAAAAGCAATATTAAGATTTCTTATCGAGAATTTTTTGCCCAAGGTTTCTATGAGGCTTATGATATGGTTATGAATTATGCTGAGAAACAAAGTGTAGATATAAGATGGTTTAAAGAGAAACGAAATTGTGGAAATACATTTTCCAAATATGACATTATGAAACTAGAATCCTTTTGCACTTTTTGCAATAAAAGGTTCAATCATCAAGATCCTGTTCCATGTAATCACGATGATTGCAGCTCAATATTTTGTTCAAGAGATTGTATGAACGATCATGTTATGTTACTACATATTACTAGGACAAAATAAACAATAGATAGGCTAAGTTGATCCAGACTGGGGTTTTATTAAAATTAGAGTAATTATCTTTATCCGTGATCGGTCCCCTCTAAATTGTTCTAAATAGTGGGAGCTGTAATATAGAGGACTATAATCAAAAGACTCCTTTATCATAAAACCAAGATTAACGAACTTGCATATTAACCAATTCTTCCATGTTCTAAATTCATTATCAGTTACAGGCTCAAGCAAATCATTAGTTATTTCTGTTACAATTGTAAGAGTTCCTTTTTCTTTCAGTTTTTTGTAGATACCTTGGTAGAATGAAATCCATAGACTCTCCTTACTCCTGTCAATGTACTCTGGGGGAGGAAGGACAAAAATGAATTCGTCAACGTTATTGTCAGGAAAATATGAAACGACCTTTTCAAAAGATTCATTTATCAGGTAAACATTATTTTCTCGCAATTTATCACGTGCTACTTGAATTTGTTTTGCATCAATCTCAATACCCACGTAGCATGTGTTAGTACTTTTTTGATTCCTAACAACCTTTTCTAATAATTGACCATCACCTATTCCTAATTCCACTACAACTTTATGAAATCTAGAGGTTGTTGAAACGATACTATCTTGGGAACACAATATGTGTTTCTTTATTGTTGAGGTCTTAACAATTCAGATTCGAGCAGTTGCTGGACAAGTTGAACTACTTCTTGTTCGACCTGCTGTCTAGGCAATCCTAATTTGGATGAAAAATGATCCGCTAACTGAGTAATTGTTTTTGTTCCATCGCAGCTATTCCAAAAATCAACGATTGCCTGATTTACCATATATCTCTGCTCTTTCTCATTTTCAAGAATTAGGGAACCATCCTCTTGTGTAACTAATCTGCCCTTCACCATGGGTTGGTATTTTTCATAATCAACTTGAAATCTTAACTTTGGTCTTCCAAATCCTAGTTTTTCTCTGACTGACGGTTCTATTCTTTCAATATTCCATGGCGGATCCCAAACAATAGAGACATTTATGTTCCCTACTCCATCAATTTTTCCTATATATCGCTTAACATCACTAACCAAAGTGTCATGAAGAGGACAGCCCCTTGTTGTCATTGTCATTTCAACATCGACATCATTTGATTCATTAATATTTACACCATAAATTAAACCCAGATCGACTATATTAACGGGAATTTCAGGGTCCATACATTTCCTTAATACGGAATACACTTGTTCTTGACTAATACTTTTTGGCATCCAATAATAAAAATATACTTAGAGATTAAATACTTTATCCATATCTTACATGATTTTGGCTATCGTTTTTTTATATGGCGGTTTAATAATGCCTTTTTCAGTAATAATTCCTGTGATCAATTCTGGCGGGGTTACATCAAATGCGGGATTAAAAACTTTGATTCCCTTTGGCGCTAATAACTTATTACCCATTTTCATCAATTCATTTTTGTTTCTTTCTTCAATGACTACTTCATTGACCTTACTTGTTAAATCAAACGTCGAACTAGGGGCGGCCACATAAAAAGGAATGTTATGTCTTTTTGCAAGTGCAGCAACCTGATAGGTACCAATTTTGTTGTAGACATGGCCAGTTTTCAAAATTCGATCAGCACCTACTATTACTCTGTTAATTAGACCACTAGACATTAAATGTCCTACAGCAGTATCGGGGATCAAACTAAAATCTATGCCGTAATGATCTAATTCAAATGCAGTTAATCGAGAACCTTGCATTACGGGTCTAGTTTCGGTAGCAATAACCTGTATGTTTTTACCCATATCGCTGGCTGCTCTAAGTACACCCAATGCGGTACCGTATGTAACCGTTGCAAGTGAACCTGCATTGCAATGTGTGAGTATTACATCATCGTTATGGATCATCTCTGCACCATTCTTGCCCAATTGCTTATTAGTTGTAATATCGTCTGTTGCCATGTTTAGAGAGGAATGAACAATTGACTCTTTCATATCTTCAAGCTCATTTTTTGAAGATGCTTCATTCATTATTCGATCCAGGGCCCATACTAAGTTAACGGCAGTAGGTCTCGTTGATCTTAACCTATTGTAGGCAATTTTAAGATCTTTGAGCAGAGCTTTTTTTGTTTTTGCTTTACTCGAAATTGCAGCTAATGACATTCCAAATGCCGCTGCAACACCTATGGCTGGAGCTCCTCTAACAACTAATCGTTCTATAGCTCTAGCAACGTCCTCATATTTCTTGTATCTAACATATACTAGTTTACCAGGCAATTTTGTTTGATCAATCATTATGACTTGATTATTTTCCCATTTTACAGTCAAAAGATCCTTAGATCTGTTCGCTGATTTGCCGTTATCTTTCTGGTTTTTGCCACGAAGCATTAGTGATTTGATTGTTAATGATGTCTATAATAATTTACCTAGTTAGGGTGATTTGTCAGGCCAACAATAATGATTTACTCCAACCTATAGAAAAGATAATTGAATAATTCCACTTATGTTTGTGTTTATAACAATCTATCATAGTATCTATCGAATAATAGGGAACCATAAATAATAGGTACTAATAGTTAGCAAGTATGTCATTTATTAGATACCGTATGATGAGATTGAGGAAATTTACCAAAAATAAATTCTACGTTCTAGTCAAGTATCTCCTATTTATCTACATAAGTTTCAAGATGAAAATCGGATGGTATTGATAAACCAAGTTGAGTCAACTAATTTATCTTGGTACAAGTCTACAACCTAATTCAATTTTCGTCTACTAAATTAGAGTAATTAGACATCAAGATTTTGTAGGAATGTCTATAATCAATCAGATCAAAATGTTTCATGAGCAGGGCATGTCCATCAAAAACGAAGTAATTGTGAAGAGTAATACCATTAAAAACAATTCAAATAAGTCTACAATACAATATAACCTGTTTGATAACATTATCGGATACGAGGACATAAAAAAATTATTTTTCTTGTCATTTGAGTCACAGAAACCGATACATATTTTGCTTGTAGGTCCACCTGCATCAGCAAAAACGTTGTTTATGCTAGGATGCATGAAACTTGAGCGTTCTTATTTTACTCTAGGCACACACAGTACAAAATCTGGAATGGTCGACTACTTATTTGAAAAGCGTCCGAGATATTTGGTTATTGACGAAATTGAACATATGCCAATAAAGGATCAGACAGTTCTCCTGAGTCTTATGGAAACTGGTATAATAGCGGAAACAAAACATATGAAGACAAGAAACACCCAATTGAAAACATGGGTTTTTGCTACCACGAATGAAACTAACCACATGCTTACACCTTTACTTTCTAGATTTATGGTGTTACACTTTAAACAGTACAATTTTGAAAATTTTCTAGATATATCAATTCACATGCTAGGGAAAGAGGGTATCACAAAGGACATTGCAGCAGAGGTAGCTTCTCAAGTATGGCATAAAATGAAATCAAAAGACATTAGGGACTGTATAAAGATTGCAAATCTTGCTAAAGCTAAGAGTGATGTAAAGTGGATTGTAGAGACGCTTCAGAGATATAGCAAAACATCCAATATTACTGATAAAAAGCGATAACTTGTCTAGCATCTAGCAAATAGATCTAAATTAATTACAACTGAATCAATTCAAAAAAATTCTTGCTTTACACATTCCAATTTCACAATTTTCATCTAGTCAGCTAAATAAGTTAATGATTCAATTGCCAATCGAGTCTGACGTAATATAATCTAAAAGTCAAATCCGCCGCCGTCAAATCCGCCGCCGTCAAATCCGCCAGTATCACTTCCCGCTTGGGAATCCGCGCCGGATGTATCAGTGCTAGTATCACTACCTGCGGAAGTAGTGTCTGCATTGCCACTACTTTCGGCATTCGCATCCCCCTGAGTAAGAGAGCTTTCCATAGGATTTAACGCTAAACCCATTAACGACATCATAGAAGTAAAAAACAGGATATTCATTATTCCCGAAAATAGCATCATCGGCATCCATGCTCTATTTGAATCCATAAGTGATTCAAGCTGTGTTTTGTTTCCGTTATCGTAGTATTGTTGCATTTGCTGGACCTTGTCCTGTAATTCCTTCTTCTTATTTCCAAGAAGATTCATACCTGTGTCAGTTATTTTTAATTCAATTTTTTTCCTACCAAAGAACCCTCTCTTTTCATTAGTTGTTATCAATCTCTGAAAAACAAGGTCATTTACTATTAATTCAACTTCAGTTTTGGGTAACTTTGACACTTTTGATATCTTGTCGATATTATTCGTACCTCTCGATATTGCATCGAGAACTATGAAATGATTGGGACTTTCACGAATATTTACTTCGCTGGACATATTGAGTTTATGCACAGTAGTTTACTTAAATCATTCGTTTTTGATGCCATGTCTTTATTGATTTCTTAGTCCTACATACGGACTCAAATCTGTACATGTTTTCACTTTATTGATAGTCTGAAGAACATATTTTCATTCCCAATCAATATCCTTTTCAGTTTGAATTAATAATATTTTTACAAAGTTTAAAATTATTAATCTCAAATAATTACATAATTGGCTGGAACTGACAATTTCGGGGTCGAAGGCGGAATGGGCCATAGGGCCATAGAATGGATGAATTCCTATTCCAAGGAGAAAAAAATGGATTTTAAGGCACGATTGGAGGGTTACCAGATCTCATCAAAGAACTTCGGAAATTTTGAAATCATATCATGGAGTGGTAATTGGTCTGATGCACGCAAGATAATTATCAAGTCAAGTAGCAAATTAAGTATGAAGGTTATAGAATCAGGTTATCATCAAAAAGATAATCTGTTACTTTCATTTTTTGGTCTTGGAAAAGAATTTGCTAAAGTATACAAAAAAGGTAACTATATTGGAGCTATAGTATTTGGGATGCGTTCGGGAATATGGTATGTAAAATCAGAAAAACTTGGATGACTCATATCATCTTATTAAGTTTCGGGGAATGGATAAGCTGTAGAGCAAATACATTTACTATATAATCCTTGATTGGTAACATTATCTTTTGAATAGAAAGTCGCAAAAGCTTTTTCCCGCAACACTGACGCACTCGTCATACAGTTCCTCCGGATAATTACTATCTCCATTCTGGGGTGGAAGTCTATTTGGAAAATCATTTAATGATGAATCAATCTTATCGGGACTGGGTCTTTCCCCCAATACTAAATCCAGTTCCCTAATCGCATTATCTCTGAGAATGGTAAGATGTACCTGATCTCCCACCTGTTTCTGGCTTTCAAGATACGCCAGTATATCGTCAATCTTTGTGACCTCTCTGTTATCGATTTTTAATATAATGTCTCCTCCAGTATTAATTTCCCTTCCATTAAACGTTTTTGTAGTTGACCCTTCCTGTAAATCAGCTTTTTCAGCGGGGCTTCCTTCAGTGATACTAGTTATTAGAAACCCCTTAGTCTGAGTCAATCCAATTTGCTTGGATAAATCAGGAGCTAGACTTACCCCAACTATTCCAATATATGGATGACGATATGAACCAGTTTGGATAAGTGAAGTTGCAACTTTGCTAATGGTGTTAGAGGGGATTGCAAATCCAACTCCTGAATATACACCGGTACTAGAAAATATTGCTGTATTAATTCCAATTACTCTACTCTGCGTATCAATGAGAGGCCCTCCCGAATTCCCTGGATTAATAGCAGCATCAGTTTGTATAATATTAGGAATAGAGAATGATGATGTTGTTCCAGCAAAATTCTCTCCATTTTCATTTGATGGCAATAGCCTGCCCAAGCCACTTACAATTCCTACGGTCATTGAACCCGACAATCCAAAGGGATTTCCAATTGCAACAACCGTTTCTCCTATTCTTAACGCAGATGAATTGGCTAGGGGCAGTGGTGTTAACTTATCGGAGGTAATATTCTTTACCTTAATGACAGCCAAATCTGCAAATTGATCAAATCCTACGAGATCTGCAGAATAAACATTCCCGTCCAGGAAAGTAACTTGCAACTCGTCATTATTATTGTTAGAACCTGGGACTACGACGTGATAATTTGTAATTACATGACCATTATTATCGTAGACAAATCCCGAACCCAGTCGTGTTCCGAGCTCATTAGAATTATCAACCTCAGTTACTTGTACCACTGATTTTTCAACCTTTGTAAAAAGATCTGGCAGAGATAGTGGATCCTGAGCAGTAGAGTTTTCGAGTGTTGATGTTTGTGCTGACACAGATTGAGTATAAGACATGAAAGCATCGTAGCTTATGAATGCAATAAATACAAAAAATGAGATTAACAATAATATTCTCTTTTCAGTCATTTCTTAACATTATGTTAGTACGAACAATCCTCTATTTGAATCATAGTCATCTCGTTCAAGTACTGTCTTCTAATATGCATTGTAATCACTGCTATTTTTCTCTCGATATCACGACTTTTGCAATTAAATCTGTCATTGAGAATTCTGTAATCCTAAACCTTGACTCAGTTTCATTTTGTTTTTGATTGCAATCATTTCTCAATACAATTTCGTAATCATTACAATCCAAAACGATACAATGAAATTCAAGTATCTTTTCTATCATTGATATGACAAAGGATGAATCCTCAATAACATTTCTGAAATACAAGAACTTGACCGACATGTTGAAAGTAATATTGTTCTCTTCTCAGTCTGCATTAGGATTAACTCCCATGCTTTATCACATAACGGTTAGGGAAGAAGAAATTCTGTTTATCGAAACAGGCGCCCTAGGAGGTGCATTAGTTCATTATATAGTCGAAAAGGAAAAACCAAGCATGAAATTCATAGAATTAAAACAATTAACTGGAGAATACGATTTTGTTGAAAAGATAGGAAATGATACACACTCTATTTATATTCCAATACTGGAGTTAGAAAGTACATCCATTGAATTCCCAAATTGAAACCTGGAATTAAATTGCAACAGGTTAATGGGATCTGAATAAATCCGTAGATGGCATATTTTAGATTTATTTTTTGGCAACTTAGGTACAATCCAGTGATATTCTCGTTATTAGATACTATTAATTGGTAACTTGAAATTTAAATTATCAAAAAAATCACCATGAGCTCATGACACAAAACAAGGGCTATTGGAGATTTTTGAAACCTATTTTGCATTTGAATATAGACATATAGCTTGGTAGTAATCAATAATGCATCATGTTTTATAGGATTTACATCATGATCATGCACAATATTAACTAGTATTCGTCAATTAACATGCATAGCATATCATAATTTCTAGTTTGTACACTTATTGCAACGCAGGTTTTAAAAATACCTAAATGGATTAATAATACATGGCAGACGAAAGATTGTCTCAATTTTTGAAAGAAGGTAAGGGTTGGGAGAGAAAAGCAACCAGCATACCTGGAGTGTTTTTGATTAAACTTCCTGAATACAAGAGTAGACCTCCATACATAGCTATGGAAGTTAATCCAGTTGACACATCGGGGATAGCAACAAAGAGGCGAGGAATACTGATTAGATCTCGCTCGGAATTAGAACAGATAAGCAATATTCTTACTAATGCGAAAATTATCCAACTGGCCACCAGTATAGATGAAGTAAATCCAGAAAAAAAGACAAAACCACTATCTACTGAAACTGATGTATATGAGATCTGAAATATAAAAAAAGAGAATAATAAAAATGGCCAAGGTCAACTTCGATTTGCACAATTAGTCATTTTGACTAATACTAATTCAGTATACGAAAATTGTTGATTTATGTCTTTGAATGATCAAACCACATTCATTAATCATCCGCTTCTTAGAAACAATTTACTACAATTCAGAGAATATCAAGAAAATATTTCCAGCTTTGCTCTGAACAAGAATACACTCGTAATTCTTCCCACTGCATTAGGAAAGACAATCATATCGTTACTTGTTTCCATCAATACGCTGTATAATCACAGAGACAAGAGAATCCTGATATTAGCACCCACTAGACCGCTCGTAAATCAACACTGGAAATCATTTGTATCATACATAAAGTTACCCAATGATCAAACGGCTGTAGTTACAGGAAAAATACCACCGTACGCAAGAACTATTGTGTGGAATAACGATGCGATCAGACTTGTTTTCTCGACACCAGAAGTAGTAAGAAACGACATAAAAGAGAAGAGGGTTTCACTAGAGAATTTTTTTTTGATAGTTTTTGATGAAGCACATCGCGCAGTAAAGGATTATGCATATACGTTCATAGCAGATCAATATGTACGGCATTGTTCCTTTCCATTAATTCTTGGATTAACTGCTAGCCCAGGGTCAGAAAAAAGCAAGATTCAAGAGATTTGTAATAATTTGTTTATAGAACATTTAGAGTATAGGACGGAGGAAGATGCCGACGTAAAACGATTCATCAACCCCATTGATATTAATTGGAAATGGTTTGATCTTCCTTCAGAGTATCACTACGTCAAATCTATATTGAAAACGATGTTAGAAGAAAAACTCAATTGGTTGATTAGCAGAAATATTGTCACAAAAAATTCAAAATGGATCTTCAAGAGAGATTTAATTTCTCTAGGTGATGAATTAAGGCGCACTTTACTCACAATACCAGAAGAACAACGACGATCATTATACTTTGCATTGATGCAACAATCCATTGCCCTCTCACTAATGTATTGCATTGAATTAATGGAAAGTCAAGGATTCAATTCTCTTGGAACTTTTCTGAGTAGAACGCAGGGAGAAGACACCAAGAGTCACAAGATGTTGATTGGTGATAATAGAATAAAAGAAATTAGAAGACTGATCGAACAACTGAATATAGAGCATCCGAAAATTCAATATCTTATGAAAGTCTTAAGAGAAAGATTTGATTCTCAAATTAATTCTCAAATTAATTCGAAAAACACTCGTAATTTAGTTAGAGGCAAATTAGAAAAAGATTCCAGAGTACTTATCTTTACTCAATATCGGGACACTGCACAACACATAGTTGAATTGTTAATAAAAAACAAGATTAGGTCATCAAAGTTTGTAGGGCAATCAAAGAGACAGGGGGATCCTGGAATGAGACAGGAAGAACAGAATTCCATATTGAAAAAATTTAGAGAAGGCGAGTTTAATGTTTTAGTGGCTACCTCTATTGCAGAAGAAGGGCTTGATATCCCAGAAGTCGACCTAGTTGTATTTTATGAACCAATACCAAGTGAAATTAGGCATATTCAAAGGAGAGGGAGAACTGGAAGAAAAAATATTGGTTCAGTAATAATTCTTGCGACAAAGGATACGATTGATGAACGTTATCTCGAGGTAAGTAGAAAAAAGATACAAAAAATGAAATCAGTTCTATCATCTATTAATACACAACTCAAATTAGAACCAGTTCATAGAGTGAGTGTAAAACAAGATCCTATGACCAAATATGAGATTGAATTTCTTGATTCGTGTTTGGACGGATTTGGAGAAAGAGCAAAACGAAAGTCGCAATCGTCAATTATCAAAAAGATTCCAATCGGCAAGATTCCATATTCTACTATTGATACCAATCTAATAGGACTTGAGAGTCTTGTAAAACGTACTGCAAGGAAAATATATTCCGTAGTATGTATTCATGGAAACAGTGGATTAGATATCGAATTGGTCCATAAAACATTAGAACAAGACGATGCTCTTATAGACGCAGCATTAAAAATGCTCGAGAAATTGGAAAAAATAAAAATTATTGGAAGAAAGGCAATTCTTTCCGATAATATGGTAAAAATCCAAGGACAAGTCTTTAAGATTGAAATTGAAAAGGTAGTAATGGGTAAAGCAATAGTACTGGTTAACGGTAAATGGCAAGCTTTGCTGCATCACTATGATTATCGTGGTCCAAGAGAGTTGATAAGAAAAGGACTAGAATTCAAAGCTATTGGTGAACTTTATCGGAATAAAGACAAGTTGAACATTCGTGTAAAGCAAATTTTGTAGATTAATTTAAAGTGCAAAATTTTCAGTTCTCAATGGGCATCTGATTATGCAATCAATGAAGCAATTCCGGTTTATGTTGATTGATAAGCCTTGACAGGCCATTCATATAGTTTTTAGCAAAAGTTGTGATCGGTTGTGAGGAATACCATATACATCCTAGCACCTGACAGTCATGACAAGTTCTAGCGATATCCCATTGAGGTGCACTCCAGACTTCTTCAATACTTTGCTCAAGCAAATTATAAGTGTTCTCTGGTTTGTTAAATTTCCAACATGGTACCATTACAGTACCATCTGCGTTAACAAATGTGCTCTTCCATACTCCACACTCATCGAAAGTAGTACGCCCATGCTCTATTATCTGTTCAAAATACTCCGGCGGAATCATAATTTGAGGCGATGATTTTTTTCTACCATAGTCCAAAATGCTTTCACAAACTCTTGTCATAGTTTTTCTATCTGGCAACAAAGAATATGGTACGTCAGCTCTATCTTCTACAAAAGTTAAAGAAACTGCGTTTGATCCAAGCTCTTTAGCCTTGTCAAAATAGCTTTGATCAATAAATTCTTCTGTGTTAAATTTGGTAATCACGCTGTTGAAATAATGAGATATGTTACTTTGATTAAGGAGTCCGATATTTTCCATGACTTTGTGGTAGGTTTTAGGAGAGACACCACGTACCTTACAATAAGGTTCTTCATGCACTGAATCAATACTGCAGGTAATAAATTGGATGTATTCTTTTAGTTTTTCAAGATCCACTGTATGCAAAAGAGAACAGTTTGTAATCAAAGAAGTAGGCATATTGATACTATGAAGATATCTCACAAGATCAATAAAATCCGGTCGGCTTGTTGGTTCACCACCTTCGATAATTGACCAGACGCAATATTTTGAGACTTTATCAAAGATTCTTTTCCACTGTTCAGTAGTTAGGTCTCTTTCTCTAACAAGTTTTAATTGCCCATCTTTATTGGAATCACCGAAAGGACACATAGGACAATAAAAGTTACAATAATGGGTCAAACTGAAAACAGCCACTAGTGGACGTCGTTTGCCTACGGCCCTATTAACTGACCATTTACCCAGTAACTTTATTGTTCTAATCTTATCTACTTCCAACCAGTCTATCTAAACATTTCATTCGTATTAATCTATTGGGGTTCTCATGTATATGTATGACATGCTCTTTTCAAAAATGAGATTCTAAAAAAATACTTAATCTAGCTTTGCAAATTTTAGATAAACAGATTGATTTTCTAATGAATCTATTTTTGCATTTTGCAGTTTAGCTTCAACAAAGACTGTCTTTTTAAATTTACATCCCCCTAGATCGCAATTTCTTAGATCTGACCACATAAAGTTTGTTCCAGACAGATTTGCATTCATTAATTTGCTATTTTTCAAATTTCCGTAAATAAAAATTGCATCCGTCAAATCTGCATTCTCAAGGTTTGAATCCATAACTTCAGATTGAGCAAAATTAACCCTTTGTAAATTGCAGCTTGACAAATTAGCCCCATTACACTTGATGCCGTTTAGGTATGCATTTGAAAGATTCTTTCCTGAAAAATCAATTCCACTAAGATCAATTTTCTCAAAGATATTGGCCATTCTCCATTCATTAAATTCCTTAATTTTTGAATCCTGTAAGAGGCTCAACCAGTCTACCTTTTTGCTCATTTTCAAGACATTATTTTTTTTGATATATCAATATTCTCATAATGAAACTTATTATATATGATAACCCTATCAAAAATCAACATATGACGGAAAGTAAAAAAATTAATTCGGCACCACGAATAATGATTGTGGACGATGAATCTGATATCCTTTCGGTCATAAAAAGAGGATTAGAGTCAAAAAATGATTTCAAGGTCGAAACATTTTCAAAAGGTGATGATGCCATCAATAATTTTCAGAATCATCCTCCAAAATATTATGATCTTGTGATTACGGATATTCGAATGCCTAAAGTAAACGGATTTGAACTGTATAGGCGGATAAAAGAAAATGATCCTACTATGAAGATTGCATTTATTACCGCATTTGAAATTAACAAGGAAGAATTCAGCAAGGTTATTCCATCTGTCAATGTTACTCATTTTATTAGCAAACCAGTCAGTATTTCCAAGTTAAGAGAGAAAATAAAATCCATACTTGAAGACAATAATACAGAAGCCTAACAGAACATCAATCTATCTCTACCTCATAATCATGGTTGCCTCAGTTTATTCTGAACCTACAATAGGCAATGCCTTTCCTGCAGGAAAATTAAATGTGTTTTGTTCCTGTTCTTCTTGAGTAACCTTTTCAAATTCAAGAGTGATCTCTATCGGTCCATTGAATTTGGTACTAATTTCATTGGCTAAATTGGCTATTTCGTTTTTGTCATTAAATTCTCTAGAACCTTGAAGAAAAACTCGACTTTGCCTAAATAATACCTTTCCTCCGTATTTATGTTGCAGAAAATCTAGTAATTGTTGAACTTTTTCTTGCGGAATATCATTATAATAGAAACAGATACCATTTATTAATTCCTTATCAAATGGAGTTCCATATCTAAACCAAAAAACCCCAAAGTGTTCATACTCTCCCTGTAGACATTTAATGTCCCAGTGATTAGCCTTCTCTACGGGGTAATTTGAATTTAATAGGTCATTAACTCCTAAACGCCAATATCTTACACGCATCTGAGGATATACCAAATTATCATTATAATAATGTGACGAAATATTGAATTTTCATGATGTTTTTGATTCTCCCAAGTATTGAGTATGTTATATCCAATCCAGCGGATTAACGCAGGATACTTTCTAACTGAAACAGATAAAAATAATAATATATCTGGCAGCTTAACTGTAGGAAATTGAAACCAAAAGGCACAAAAAAATCACGCAAGAATGTTTTGAGTGGTTCAGTACGTGATTACGAAATTGAATCCAATTCCATATCTTTACTAATTGATGGTATGGCAAATTCTGGCGGGTTTGAATCTAGAAATCTCTCGGATGGTATTAATATAATCCGTACAATGACAAAGGATAACAACTGTACCAAATTCCTGTCATTTGTAGGTTCTATTATCTCGACAGGAGCAAGAGGAATTATAAAGGATATGTTAAAACACAAGATGTTCGATTGCGTGATTACAACCTGTGGTGCATTAGACCATGATATTGCACGAACAAGTACAAAATACTATTCAGGGGACTTTCGGATGGATGATAGCTTGCTTTATAGGAAGAATATTCATAGATTGGGAAATGTACTGGTACCACAGAATAATTACGGACCGGTTATTGAAAAAAAGGTGCAAGATTGTTTAAACGATCTGTATAAACAAGGATCACGAAGTATTTCAACGTTTGAAATAACAAAAAGTATAGGACAGACATTAGATGATACCTCGTTCTTGTACTGGGCATACAAGAATGACATCCCAGTCATAGTGCCTGGGATAGTAGATGGCGCCGTTGGAAGTCAGATTTGGTTCTTTTATCAGAAACACAAGGACTTTAATGTAAATATATTATTGGATGAAACCAGGCTATCTGACTTGGTTTATGAAGCGAACAAAACTGGCGCTTTCCTTATTGGAGGCGGAATTTCAAAACATCATACACTGTGGTGGAATCAATTCCGAGGAGGACTGGACTATGCAGTTTCTATAACAACAGCTTCTGAGTGGGATGGTAGTTTGAGTGGAGCATTAATTGCAGAAGCAATATCTTGGGGAAAAGTAAAGGGAAGAGCAAAACAAACTACAATACATGGGGAGGCAACTACATTGTTACCGTTCATTTATGCTGCCTTATTGAAATAAGATCTATCAATTCACTATTGACTTTCGATTTCAGTTTGTAGTCGCATTTCTATCTATTATTTTTATAGAATTTATTTTGGCCTTATTTGGATCTTGTGGTTGATCATTCTGAATTGTTGGTAATGCAGCAATTTTGTCGACAACATCCATACCATTTACTACTCTGCCAAATACTGTATATTGATTGTCCAAAAATCTCGAGTCATTCAATACAATGAAGAATTGTGAGCCCGCGCTATCTGGATCTGAGGATCTTGCCATCGAAACGATTCCTCTATTGTGCGGTATGTTACTAAATTCTGCCTCAATTTTATAACCAGGGTCACCTGTTCCCCATGCGGCCATGTTTGTGCTATTTTTTGTATTTGGATCTCCTCCTTGAATTACAAATCCTTTCACAATTCTATGGAATGTGGTACCATTGTAGAATCCAGATTCTGCAAGTTTCTCAAAATTTGATACATGGATGGGTGCCACATCTGGAAAGAATTCCATAGTTACAGGACCCTGAGCTGTATCTAGTACAGCCAACTTAGATTCATTATTTGATGTCATAGTAGTATTAGTCATGGGGGTGTTTATTGAAAATTTCTCTTCATTTTCAACAATTTCATTATATGGATCCGATGTGGTTTTAGGTACATAGTTATGGTTGACTTCATAAATCAATACTGCGAAAAATAGACCCGGCGTGTTACTCTTAAAGCTGTCAGAAGAGTATACAAGTCTCAATGGTTGTTCAGCAGTTGCATTTTGTGGATACTTGATGTCTTTTGAATAAATGGCCATCGCTCCTGGTTGATATTCTGCTGATGGGGCGCCATTTAGTATATACGAGACAGGAGTGAAAGGTATCAATTGTCCAAGTAACGTACTGTTCCAGAAGAAGGGTGTTGGAGTAAACCCGTCTTGTTCAAGGTACCTATTTTCATCAAATCCTCCTATTCTGATAAACCACTGTTTTTTGCTTTCGTCTCCGCCATTTCCTAAAACATAAAGCTCACTATTATTAATCCCACTAAATCTTTGTCCGACAATATATACAACAATATAGTCAGATTTTAGATCTTGTGCAATTTTAAGACCGTTATCCGTCTGATCCATAAACATCTTGGCAATAGTTGCAATTCGTGTTTGGTTTATTGTAGCGTTATCAGCCAGACTAGTTCTATTTCCCACTGTTGTAATCCAGTAACCGTAATCCCACCAAGATGTAATTACTGAATTGGAAGATGTATCAGTAGAAATCCAGTTTAATGCGTTTATCCAATCATTCGTTTTGACCCTAAATCCTGTACCGCCATTTGCTATGGAAGGGGGAATGTCTGCTGAGCTCAACCAATTTGAATTTTGTGGATACAATACGCCATTGTCTAGGACAGGAATTGAAATTAGAAAAACCACTATTACAGCATATACTATTTTTATTGGTCTGTCCATTTGAGAGGTTTTTTCGCCTTCCCCCTTTCTCTTCTTTTTATGCGAGGGTTCTATTGCCTTGTAATTCATTATCGTTCTGGTGATTTCGTAAAGACCCAATCCTGCCAAGAGTATTATTCCAATAGATGAGAATACAAGTAATCGTGCAAAGGTTGCGCTTACGTAAACTCCGGTAATGCCAATTATCAGTGCGAAAATTGACATGTCATTTCGGCGTCTGAATGCCATAAGTGCCCCAAATCCTGCAAACATTATCAGAATTGAATAATCAGTAAAGTATTCTACCAATGTTGGAGTGAAATGTTCAGCAACGGATTCTACGAGAGGAATCTGAGAAGAGAGAAATGGATTAATTGCGTTTAGATATCTGAATGAGGATACATAGAAACTTCCCGATAGAACAATTCCAATGGCAATGGCGAAAAAAGCTCCAATCAAAATCCAATTGTTTCTTATAAAAGTATTGGATGAGCTTAATTTCCTGACAATTGATGAAGCTATCAAAAATATTGTTCCTCCGATGAGAGCAATGCCCGGGAGTCCAAATACAAAAGATAGACCTGGTCTAGGAGACATTCCAGCAGCTAACACTGCCGCAACCGTAAACACAATGGCGACAATTAAGGGGACTTTGATATCATTTCGTAGGAAGGTTACTGCAAAGAAGAATAATGAAATTGGGATACTAAAGTATTGAATCCCGCCCCATGAGGCATTAGCAAGCCCTAGCAATAATCCTCCCGCAATTGCTTTCACAATAGCCATCCTGGGCTTGTGTTTCATTGCAGATATAAGTAAGTAAAGCGCCAAAAGCCCGAGGAACAGACCAAGAGGTTCAGACTTGAACCAACCCAAGTTTCCACGTTGAATAATAGCAGGAGTAAAGGCAATCAGTAATGCGGAAAACAATCCAGCGGTGGTTCCACCAAGTGATCTTACTAATGCAAAGACAACAATAGTTGTTAATGATCCTATTACAACCGGAAAAATGATTGTAAAATCTAAAATAGAACTATTTCCTCCAAATATCTTGTATAGATACGCTGCTGTTACGTGTAAACCAACTTGTGATGTCTTTGGTATGTCTCGACCGTCAGGATACCAAGACATGTTGTCATGCCACTTTAGATATGCTTCAAGCCCATTGTCTACAATATACTTGGTTGCTCTATAATCAAAATACGGATCAAATTCATTGAGATAATAACCGTACTTTATTGGAAAAGAACGCATAATGAAAGCTGTTGAAAATGCAATAGCTAGTACTGCAATAATTAACAAATGACGTACATTAAATTTGTAATTTCCAACATTTAACAAAACTCTGTCGCCGGATAACATAATAATGCATGTTGATTTCACTCATTTTTTAACGTACTGGAAATAATCTGAAGAGTATATTTTCTAAAAAAAACTATGGCAAAATATTTTTCTAAAATTTTTTTTCATTATGTTGCTAACAAAAGAAGGGGGGAATTAAGAGGGAATAGTGACTGCGAAAGTATTACCTCTTTGACTTTGATTTGGTTCCTTTCTTAGCAGACTTCGATTTCTTTTTAGCTGCCATTTGCAATGATATTAGAAAAACAGATCGTATATAAGTTTTAATTTTTGAAAAAAAATTTTTGTTATTCTGACTCTAAAATCTCCGTTTTACATACTGTGACCAGTTCTGAGAATCGTATCGCATCTTTTTTATTACCTACGATTGTACCATAATGCATTGGAATTGCAATTTTTGGGTTAATCAATTCATTTATTGCGTTTGATGCTTCCTCGGCAGTCATAACATAAGTTCCGGAAACAGGTACTAGTGCAATAGTTGGGTTTGTATCTTTCATTTCTGGAATGACATCGGAATCCCCAATGTGGTACAATCGATCATTACCAAACTCTACAATGAATCCGATTTTCTTATCATTCTTTGGATGAAATTCCTTATCAACATTGTATGCCGGAACCGTTTCTATTTTCAAATCTTCCACTTTCACACTATCGCGAGGATCAATGCCAATTGATTCTTTCACATTTAGAGCCTTTAGTTGTGATAGACACTCCTGAGCAGAAACAATAACCGTTTTTTCATTAATTATATTTTTTAAATCTTCTATTGATAAATGATCAAAATGATTGTGGGTAACAAGTACAATATCGGCGTCAGACACGTGCTCGTGTTTTTTGCTTAATTTGTAAGGATCGATGTACACCTTCTTATTTTCATATATGATCTTGAACCCAGCATGTCCGGTCCATGTTATACCAATATTATTGTACTCGAACATGCATAATTAGATATAGATTGCCGATTTAAAGCTACCCTTCAAAATATCGATTAGCTATTATCATTTTATTTTTGGATAGTGTTATTGTTGTTACCTCAGCCATTTTAAGTCGGTTCAATAGTTTACCATCCAGAGTGGCCACACCAAATCTTTTGTTTCTGGTTGCGTAATTAAGAATATCTTTATCCACATTTTTTGATTTGCCAATATCTTTGATCTCAAATTTCAGTTTAGATATACGAATTGCACTATTTGCGATCATTGATTTCTTTGGCCCTGACTTTTTTTCAATTAAATCTAGTTCATCAAGAACAAATGTAGGTACAATGAATTTTAATTTGCCAATTTCGCTTTCAACCTTGTCCAAGCATTTGATAGGATTCGAAACCAGTGCAATGATAAAACTGGTATCACAAATTATTTCCATTTATAGATCCTCTAAGAATCAGATATTGAATAGACTAGCCTTAATTAATTAGTTTCAATTAATTATATATGCATTCAGCATGACTATTCAAGTACATCAAGTACAGAGTCAGAAAAAATTATTATGATTCGGATGTAGATTCTTGAATGTAATTTTCAGTATATCAAAAAGTTCATTATTAAGACTAAAGATTATTCATTAGACTAATTGAAAACAATAGAAACGGACATCATGGTAGATTCTAATCCTGACAAGATTTGGGACATTCTTACTAATTTTAAAGAATACGAATTGTGGAATCCATTCATGACAAAAGTAGTAGGAAATGCGATTTTAGGATCTAAAATTGAAGTCAACATTAAGACTATCAGTGGAAAAAAAAGAACCTACTTTCCAATTATAACCAAATGTGAAATAAACAGAGAGCTTAGATGGAAGGGTAAGTCATTTTTACCTGGTATTTTCGACGGGGAACGCATTTTTGTCATTGAAAAATCCAACGACAATAGAGTTTCATTCTTACACAAAGAAGTATTCAAAGGGTTGGGTGTGAAATTAGTTGGGAACAAGTTAGATCAAGATCTCAGGGAAAGTTTTGTTAAGATGAATAAAGCTCTAAAGGCAAGAGCTGAAAATACCTGAATGAAATAAGCTTAAATACTATTTTTTTCATGTTATATGGGAATTTCCAATCGTCTACATTCCATAACTAATGTTTGCATGTCATTTTCTAAAACATTCCGAAGTTTATTATTGTAAATTATAGCTGCGGGATGTACCGTAATAAAATAGAGCCTGTTATCTTTTTGAATGAATTTGCCACGATTTCCAAGTATTGAACCGCCACCAAGCAATGATTGATAGGCCGTTCTACCTAATATGCAAATAATCTTGGGAGAAACAATTGAGATCTCTCTTTCAAGATAACTCTTACAAACACGTCTCTCATCTTCCGTTGGAACTCTATTGCTCGGTGGTCTACATTTTACGATATTAGTTATATAAATTCTTGATCTTACTAGTCCTACTTTGGCTAATGCTTCATCAAGGATTTTTCCCGCCATTCCTACAAATGGTTTACCTTTCTCATCTTCGTTCCTTCCAGGGGCTTCTCCAATAAACATGATGTTTGCTTTAGGATTACCGTCGCCAGGAACCGCATTAGTTCTATTTATACACAGGTTACACAATTTGCAATTGATAACCTCTGATTTTATCCGATCGATTGAATCGTTAGAAATACCCATGTTCTTTGTGCTATTTCTTAATATTGATACTTACTTATATTATCGTACTTCGCATCATGAAAAAATTATTATAGAATCTATTCATTATATTATGATACCATTGAGGATAAAAATTGTTTCAGAGTTACGATTCGCAAATACAACACAATTTGATCATACTTGAAAGGAAATATCAAGTAATTCAATTTCATTACTCCCTTTGACAAATAGTTTTAACTATTGATCATTATTAACATATCATGTATTTTATAATACGATGAGTTCAAAAGTAGATCAGTTGGAAAATCAACCAGACTTAGCGGGCGAATTGAGAGATTTTCTGAGGAATTTCGGGAGTAATAAAGAGAGAGATGAGGCAATCATGGGGAATAAAAATAAGGATAAATCTACAACGAACATGAAAATGATAGACTCGAACAAAACTCCTCATGAAAAAATCAATATTGAAATAGATCTAAATCAGAGAACAACGGTTTTCAGTAGTGATCCATCTATGTGGATTTGAGTTCATGATAACTACTGTGCAGCAGTTCTGAATGATATTGATCTTTTTCCGGTAACTAGAATATTTTGGAGTAACCAGATACATCACACGTAAACATGTCTGAGACAATCATCGCAGTTCCCATTTGTCTATCTGATATGATTTAAAAATGATCATTAATTAGAAATTAACTAATTGAGTTCTAAATCGGTTACATTAGAATATCATAGAGGAACAATAGTGATAAAGGGTCTTGATAGTTTACCTTACTCAACAATAGATTCAAGGACAAATTCCTTGTGTTCATTTGGCAAATACTATAAAAAAATAACTGAATATCTTGAGGAAAAGAACTTAAAATATGAGGACCATGTATTGGATTTGTTACCTCTCGGACATCTTCCAAAAATTAAGGTCAAGCTACGCGATTATCAAAAAGAAGCAATAGAACATTGGTGTAAACAAAAAACGGGATCTATAGTTCTTCCTACAGGAGCGGGAAAAACCATAGTTGGTTTAAAAATTATTGAGATTGTTAATTCTCCAACACTGATCGTCGTCCCTACACTTGACCTTGTCAAACAGTGGACCAAGATTCTCTCACAAAGTTTCAATATTGAAATAGGAAATATCGGTGGAGGTACCGAGAATATTCAAGCAATTACCGTATCGACTTATGATTCAGCGTATATTAAAGCACAATCGATTGGGAACAAGTTCCTCTTAATAGTATTTGACGAGGTTCATCATTTGCCAGCACCATCATATAGACTAATTGCAGAAACCTTCGTAGCACCTTACAGATTAGGTTTAACAGCTACTATAGAACGCGAAGATCATTTGGAAGAGGATTTTCCATATTTGATTGGAAAATCCACATTTCGAATTTCAGCAAATGAGCTAGCCAAAAATAATTATCTAGCAAACTATACTATAGAAAGAAAACAAACATACATGTCAAAAGAAGAATATCTGAAATATAAAGAAAATATGACCATATATCACACATGTCTAAAAAAAATTGGGTTAAAGATGAATTCCTATAACTCCTTCAAACGATTAATCATGATCTCATCAAGAAACAATATGGCCAGACGCGCCCTTGTAGCAAGAAACAAAGCAATTGACATAGCTCTCAATAGCAGATCTAAAATGAATGAGATTGCGAAAATATTATATGAAAATAGAGATATCAAGACAATAATCTTTACACAGCATAACAAACAGGTATATGAAATATCAAATGATTTTCTTATCCCGTTTATTACATACAAGTCTACTAAAGAGGAAAGAGAAGACGTCCTTAGCGGTTTTAAGGACGGTAGATATAATGCAATTGTTACCTCAAAAGTATTGGATGAAGGAATCGATGTTCCTGATGCACAACTGGGGATTTTGGTTAGTGGGACTGGTAGTAGTAGAGAGTTTATACAAAGATTGGGCAGACTATTGAGACCAAAGAATAATAATAAAAAAGCAAGATTAATTGAGATTGTATCCAGTGGTACATCAGAAACATTAACTAGTGAAAGAAGACATAGAAATATGCTGAAATAAATTTACATATCTTAACTCGATTTGTAATTTTTGTTCCGAAATAGAACCTTATATTAGGTTCCAAATGATGTCAACTTTAGCTGGTTATTTTTATCTGAAAAGTCAATAGTAGACTTTACCATTTTAAGAGTACTACTGTCTTTGGAATCTCTTATATAAATCACATATATCAATGCGTAGTTTTTCTTGCTTGTTTTTCTTATCACTCTACCAATTCTTTGTGCTACCTGATTAAAATTTGAGCTATTTGAAATTATTATTGCTATTCTGACATCAGGTATGTCATATCCAATCTCAAGCGTATGAACAGATAGCAACGGAAAGTATTCTTTCCCCCAATCTTCTAAGATTTTCTTTCTTTGAGTAACGGGTATCTTATTATGAATAGATCTAGATGATATTCCGTATGATTCTAATGTTTTTTCTAGCTTCATTATTGAGTCAATAGTCTCACTAAATATCATTATCGGCTCTGAGGGATGGTTTTTCACTATATATGCAGCAGACAACATCTTGTTTTGCGCCGAGCTGAGTAATTCTTTTCTTTTTCTAACGTTCTCAAACCATAATTTTGCTAATTTTGCGTTATACCCTCCTCTGAATAAGAAGATTGAAATTTTTTTTGGATCAAATGCTCCTAGTTTCCGTGATAAGAAAGATATCTTGTTCGTAGTCTCGATATAGATTTTTTTTTCAGATTCCGTAAAACTCACAGGTATAGAAACAACTTGTGGTTTAGCCAATCTTCCGTCTGATACTGCATCTCTAATCATATATCTCTTAACAGGAGGTAAAGTTCTAATTATTGTGTTATAGCGTGGATCATTCTCATTTATGGTAGCAGTTAATCCCAATATCGCTTTAGTTGGATCTTCCTTTATTGTATCAAATAGTTTGCTAAATTCTTTGGCTGTTTCACTCAGCAAATGTATTTCATCAAGAATTAGCATGTCGGAATCTCTGATGAGGTCTAAATGATTTATAACGCTCTGATAGGTCCCGATAGTAATTTCCCTTATGTCTTTCTGTTCGCCAAAAAATGTGCCAATGGATTCTCTTGACAAGCCGTAGCTAATTAGACGATTCACATTCTGCTCAATAAGAACAATTCTTGGTACAAGAAATAAAATCCTAAATTCTTGGTTTGGTTTGTTATAACTTTCAGATTTAGGAGATAATGCAACGTCATTGTTATCATTTAATTCTGCCAATCTCCGTGCACATTCAAATGCAATTTCAGTTTTTCCAGTTCCAGTACTATAGATTATTGAACCCTTAAAATTATTATTTAACCACGCATCGACAGCCATCCGTTGATCATCCTTGAGTTCAAAAGGGAATTTGAGATTTAGGATAGCAGTCAACACTCTAAATTCGGATCTATCTTCTAAATTCTTTACTGCTACATGCCAACTTATGTCTAATTCATTAAATCTTGATTCTACAAAGTCTCTTTAACACTAAAATTTATGAGAACTCACGGGCGCAATTCATTCTTGATAAGATAGTAACTATGAAACAATTGGAGAGCTTGTTATTAGCTATTATCTTCCTTGTGCATTGTATATCCAATAAATAAAATAAAATAAAATAAGATATTGACCTGTTTTTAATTTTTGTAGACATTATGCTTTAGGTCGAATTAGTCAAACCTCGGTTGCAACACATCATATGATAATTGAAATTAAATATATCCATATAGATATTGGAGTTGTGGTTATTCGCAAACCTGTTCTGTTGATTGATGACACAGAGAATTCCCGGCGTGCTAAAGAAATTTTGGAAAACAATAATATTGAATTTGTTGAATATCATATAAGAAAATTTGAAGAAAATTGCTGTGTGGACCTACCAACCACTAGGGCTCCAGCATTATTTGCACCTGAAGGTATATTTAGGAATCTCGAAGGCATTAAAGAATATCTCACTGTTGAAAAAAAGAGTACGACAAGTGAACTTAGTGAGAGTGCTTACTGGTAATTTGCATCGAAAATAAGACGCATAATTGTTTGACGTTTCATTTGCCCAACTCACATAGCTCGGCCAACACCAACTAAATAATAATAATTCTAGTTTACACAGTAAATCATTTCGCATATACTATGCTGTAGTTATGCCTCAATACTATACCATGATAGAATTTAGATTGGTATAAATTGAAAAAATGTAATATTCAGTCAATAAAAATTGAATAGCATATAATTATATCAAATTCCAGTCAAATAATCGTGATTAATTTACTTAAATTTGCTTCATTTAGTACATGGAGAAGCAATCAATTGAAACTTGGTATTTTTCTTATTACATTCCTAGTTCTTATTTTCACGAGTTCCGTTGTCCAATCTTTTCATACATATGCACAATCTGATCCATTTGGTTCGTCTAATACATGTTCAAAACTCCCAGTCAATGGAATCACGGCTAGCGGAGCTGATCCTTTTCATCCGCCATCCCGTGCGATTGATCAGAATGTTAATACACGGTGGTCCAACTTGGGTCTAGGGTCATGGATACAGATCGATTTAGGCCAAGAGAACGTAATCTGCGGTGTGGGAATTAACTGGCATAGGGGAAATGAGCGCGTAAATTCATTTATAATATCAATATCAAAAGATGGTAAAACGTTTACTAATGTTTATTCTGGAAAAAGTGACGGTACATCATTAACTGAACAGAACTATAATCTTCAATCTAAAGCAGGTAGATTCATTAGAGTTATGGTTAGTGGGAACACCCAGAGCAACTGGATTAGTATCAGCGAATTTAAAATTTATGGTTACAAGGCCTTATCTGAATCGTGCGTGAAAAGCCCGATCTCACAGGTAAGTGCAGCAAGTAGCCAAATTGGATTTCCATCTTCAAATGTAGTTGATAATAATCTTAACTCTATTTGGTCGAATTATGGTGTAGGCTCGTCTATACAACTAGATTTAGGAACAAGCAAGAGCATTTGTAGTTTAGAAATTGCGTGGTATAAAGGAAATGAACGTCAAAATAATTTTGTAGTTTCAATTTCTCAAGATGGAAAATCATACAAAACTGTATTATCAACGGTAAGTAGTGGAAAATCACTATCATACGAAAAATATGTATTTTCTGACAACCTTGCTAGATACATCAAGATTACTATTAATGGTAACTCGCAAAATAATTATGCAAGTATCGCCGAGATCAGAGCACAAGTACCCTCCTCGGGTCAATCACAAGTTCAGTGCGTTGATAGTCATATTCAAGATGCTAAAACTTCTGGCAGTCAGACTGGTTTTCCCAGTACTAATGTTCTTGATGATAATCTAGATACCCGATGGTCCAATAACGGTGTGGGTTCATGGATACAGCTTGATTTAGGAACTAGTAACAAGATTTGTGACATCAATATTGCATGGTATAAGGGAAATGAAAGACAGAATAATTTTGTTATATCGACGTCCAATGACGGAATAAAGTTCTCAAATGTATTTAGCTCCAAAAGTAGCGGTTCTACATTGAACTTGGAAAAATATGATATTGCTGATACTAATGCAAGATACATAAGAATAGTTGTCAATGGAAATACCCAGAATACCTATGCTAGCATAACCGAAATATCCATAAATATAGTCTCAATTTCTGGATCATCAAATTATTATATAGGAGCAGTAGGGGACTGGGGTTCGGCTCGCAATGATAACTGGGAAGAAACGGTAGATCTGATGATAAATAACAAAATAAACTTGGCACTTGGGCTTGGTGATTATTCGTATGGAAGTGTGTCAGAATTTGAACCGGTTGTTGATACTCTAAAGGCTGCAGGTATTCCATTTAAGGGTGTGCAGGGAAATCATGACAGTAGTTCTTATGCTAGATTATTCGGACAACCTTCTATGATACATGCGTTTGATGCAGGACAATCTAGAATTATAATGCTTAACACAGAGGAATCGTATTCAGCTAACACCCAATTCTTGGAGAATCAATTAAAGAATACGAAACAACCATGGAAGATAGTCGCAATGCATAATCCTCTGTACTCAAGTCCGTCGAATCACCCCGAAGAAAAAGAACTGGCGGGTAGACTACAGCCACTCTTTGATCAATATAGTGTGGATTTGGTAATCTATGGACATAATCATAATTATGAACGCATAAAGCTACCGGACAAACCTACTTTATTTATTCAAGCTGGAACAGGGGGAGAATCGCATTATGACATAAAAGGAAGTAGAAGTGACGGAGGTGTAGAATTCCAAGACGATAATGATTACGGCTTTGTCAAATTAACTATCAATAGTAATACACTCTCAGGGCAGTTTATTTCTCACGCCGGCAAGATATTAGATAGTTTTAGCATAGTTAAGTAGTTACAAGAGTTCATCCTTATTCCAACTTAAGACAACATAAGAACCGGTTTGAACCTAATGCCAATTAGTAACGAATTTTTTCAAATTATGGGAGATGAGATCGTGTAACAGGATACCTGGTTGTTAAAGCTTAAATAAACTTAATATATTGTGATGTAACTCTCTCGACCTACAGTT
>Ga0193739_1000043_pt1 | contig 30363 bp, 31 predicted proteins | sample L2a2metaG_FD_144926 | JGI IMG/M metagenome (GOLD analysis project Ga0193739, IMG submission 144926) | Soil microbial communities from a riparian zone of the East river system, Colorado, United States - L2a2 | ecosystem: Environmental > Terrestrial > Soil > Riparian zone | place: USA: East River...
CGTGATGGAGCGCAGGCGATCGGTGCCCATGATGCGGTAGCGCGCGGTCTGCAGCGGGATGAGGATCTGCTCGTCCGGATTGCCGAATCCACCCGCCGATCCCTTCGCCGACAGCACGCCGATGATCTCGAACGGGATGCCCCGGATCTGAATTTCCTGCCCGATCATCGCGGCGCCGTTGGCGTTGAACATCTCCGGAATGGCCGCTCCGAGCACGGCGTAGCGGCGCCGTCCTTCATCTTCGCCCGCCGTGAACGTGCGGCCGGCTGTGAGCGTGTAGTTCTTCACCGGCACGTAGTTCGGCGTCGTTCCGACGATGTTCACGTTTGAATTCTGGCTGCCGCGCTTGACCTGGAAGTTGCGCGTCAGCTCCGGCACCACGGCCTTCACGTAGCGCGCATCGCGGGCGAGCGCCTGCGCGTCGTCCACGGTGAGACTGACGCGCTGGTCGAAGCCGATCGCGATGCCGCCGCGGAACGACTGGCCGGGATACAGTGACAGGAGTGTCGGGCCCAGCGCCTGGATACGCGCCTGGACCGCCTTCTGCGCGCCGCTTCCCAGCGCCACCATCGTGATCACGGCGCCGACGCCGATGATGATGCCGAGCATCGTGAGGAACGACCGCAGCTTGTTCGCCCGGATCGCCTGGAGCGCGACTTGAAAGATCTCGCCGAGCAGCATCCTACGGCCTCGCCGGCGTCGCCTGCGGCCGCTGCGGGGTGGTCGTCGGCTGCTGCTGTTGCAAGCCCGGCAGGCCGCCCCCGGTGACGGCGCGCATGCGCTGCTGCATCTCGCGCTGCGAGTTCAGGAGCGACGCGCTCGGCAGCACGAGGACGGTATCCGTCTCGCTGAGCCCGCTCACGACCTCGGTGTAATCAAGATCCGTGAGCCCGGTGCGGATTTGCACGGGTGCCGGCTTGCCCTTCTTCATGGTGAACACGATGTAGCTCGACACGTCGCCGCCGCGGCGCAGGCCGGGACCGCCACCAGTCCCCGTCCGGGATCCGCCGCCCGCGCCCGCCTGCGCGAAAACCTGCCGCATCATCGCGCGCTCTGCGTTCGTCAGCTCACCGCCGGACATGCGCTTCTGCATCGCGCTCCGCACCTGAGCTTCCGTCACGCCGGCAGGGAGCGGGATCGTGCGACCATCGGGCATCGTGATCGTGTTGACGCCAGCGGCGGGCGCCGTGGAGTCGCGCGGCGCCTGTGTTCCGCCGAGCGACGCGCTGTCGCGGTTGGGGGTCGCCGGTGCCTGTGCCGCGGCCGCGAGCTGTTGCTGCACCTGCTGCGGATCGAGGCCCAGCACCTGCGCCGCGGAGGCGACGTCGCGCTGCGTCCGCAGCGCCGCGTTGGGCACCGCGATCACGTTCTCGCGGCGGCCGACGTGGATCTCGACTTCGGTGTTCATCCCCGGCTTGAGCAGGTGATTCGGATTCGCGATCCGCACCAGCACCGGGAACATCGTCACGTTCTGCTGCACGGTCGCCTGCGGCTCGATCTTCAGCACCGTCCCTTCGAACGGCCGGTTGGGGTAGGCGTCCACGGTGATCGTGGCCACGAGGCCCGGCTGCACTTTGCCGATGTCCGTCTCGTCCACGAGCGTGCGCACTTGCACCGTGTCAAGGTTCGCCATCCGGAACAGCACCGTGCCGCCGCCCACGTCCGTTGTCGGTGACGAGATCACGGTGCCCAGCTCGACGTTCTTCGTGATGATGGTGCCGGCGAGCGGCGCGCGCAGCCGCGTGTCGTTCATGCGGTCGCGTGCATTCTCCAGGTCCGAGCGCGCCCGGATGACGGCGGCGTTGGCGTTCGCATAGCCGAGGTTGGCGGTTTCGTACTCCGTCTCGGTGATCGCCTGCGCCTTGTAGAGCGTGTCCGAGCGGGCGAGCTGCGCCTTGGCGTTGGCGAGCTGTGCCTCCGCGACGGCCAGGTTTGCCTGCGCCTGCGCGAGATTATTGCGCGGAATGCGCGGATCGATCGAGGCGAGCAGCTGATCGGCTTTCACGTCGTCGCCCGTCTGCACGTTCATCCCGATGATCTCGCCCGATGCCTTCGACTTGACGTCGACGGTGAGTACCGGCTCGATGGCGCCCGCTGCCGACGCCGACACGACCAGCGTGCGGCGCTGCACGGCGACTGCTTCGTACATGGGCGTGGGCTGCGTCTTGCCGCAGGCAATGATGCCGGCGAACAGCGCCACGGTCACGCGAGAGTATGTGTTCACTGCTTGCCTTCCGTTCTTTCATCGCGCGCGATCTTGCCGTCGTGCAGATGGATCTGGCGCCGCGCATGCGCCGCGATGTCGTGTTCGTGCGTTACCAGCACGATGGTCTGGCCCGAGTCGTGGAGCTCGTTAAACAGCGCCATGATCTCGCTGCCCGTCGCCGAGTCGAGGTTACCGGTCGGCTCGTCGGCGAGCCCGGTCGGCTCGTCGGCGAGCAGAATGCTCGGTGAGTTCACCAGCGCGCGCGCGATGGCGACGCGCTGGCGCTGCCCGCCCGACAGCTCGTTGGGCCGATGGTCCATGCGGTCGCCCAGCCCCACCTGCTGCAGGGAGCGCGCGGCGCGCTCGCGGCGCTCCTTGGAGCCCATGCCCGCGTAAATCAGCGGCAGCTCGACGTTGTGCAGCGCATCGGCGCGGGGCAGCAGGTTGAACGTCTGGAACACGAACCCGATTTCCTTGTTGCGGATCCGCGCCAGCTCATCGTCGCTCAGGTCGCTGACTTTCTGCCCGTTGAGCCAGTACTCGCCGCTCGTAGGCGTATCGAGGCAGCCGATCAGGTTCATGAGCGTGGACTTGCCCGATCCCGAGGGCCCCATGCACGCGACGAACTCGTTCTTCTTGATCTGGATGTCCACGCCGCGCAGCGCGTGGACGACTTCGGCGCCCATCTGATACTCGCGCGTGAGGTGATGCGTGAGGATCACGGTATCGGGCTGCGTGAGGATCACGGTATCGGGCGTGGGCGTGTCGCCGGTGCGGAACGTCAACGCCTGGGCGGTGGTCATAGTGTCCGTCCGACGAGCGCTTCGAGCTGCGCGCGGGCGACCAAGTAGTCGAAGCGCACACGCACGAGGTTTTGCTCCGCTTGCGTGAGCGCGCTTTGGGAGGTCAGGAGATCGAGGAATGTCGCCGCGCCGACCCGGTAGCGCTCATTCTGCACACGAAGGTCCTCGGTGGCCGCAGCCACATTGGAGCGGGCGATATCGATCTTCTCGTAGGCGGTTGTCAGGGCCGCGATCTGCTGTACAAGCTGAGCGTTCACTGCGCGCCGCGTGTCCGCGGCGTCCGCCTCAGCGTTGTCGCGTGCCACGCTCGCCGTCACTTGAGCCTGCTCACGCGCAAATCCGTCGAACAACGGCCACGAGACGGCAAAAGTCCAAGTGAACCGCTCCTTCAGGTTGCTGAACAGCGGGAGGTTCGGAAACAGCGTGTCTGTCCGGGTGTTGTTGTAGGACACCGCCAGCGTCGGCCAGTATTGCGCGCGGGACGTCCATACTCGTGCCCGCGCTGCACGCGCCGCCGCTTCACTCTGCTCTACCCGCGGCGCGCGATCCAGTGCGCCCGTGCGGAGCGAGGCCGTGTCGGGCAGGGGCGGGAGGGCGGAATCGGGCACGGCCCGAACCGGTCCATCGACGCCGATCTGTCGGCCGAGACTTGCCTGTGCCGTCGTGAGGTTGGCCTGCGCCTCGAGCAGGGCGATCCGGGCGTTGCCGTAATCCACGGTCGAACGCAATGAATCAGACCGCGTCGCCGATCCTGCCCGCAACTTCTCCACGGAGATCTGAAGTTGCTGCTGCGCCCGACGCACCTGTGACTGTGCGACCCGAACCAGGTCCTCGGCCGTGAGCGCGTCGTAGAACGCACTCTTCGTATCGAGGGTCACCTGGAAGCGCGCACTCACAACGCCGGCTTCGGCTGCGGTGAGACTGGCAGACGTCGCGCGCAAGGTCGCCAACCGGCGAAAACCGTCGAACAACTCGAGACGAGCGTTCAGGCCACCGGTATAGTTGTAGACTGGAGGCAGGCGCGTTGTGTCCCGGATCGTCCACTGGCTGTTGCGCGAGGCGGACGCGCTCGTCGTCAGCGTCGGGAGAAAGGCGGCGTAGGCGGACCGGCGATCCGCGCCCGCACTGCGCTGCGCACCGCGCTGTTGCACCATCAGTGGCTGCACCTGCAGCGCGCGTTGCACCGCTTCGTTAAGCGTCACCTCCACCTGCTGAGCCGCCGCGGGTGCCACGATCACGATTGCGAGAATCCCCACCCCCGTCACCAGACGCATCAGTCCCGCCCTCCCGCTTTTCCCTTGGTGGAGTCTCCCCGCCCCCTACGATGATGCTCAGCCTTGTCGATCAGTTGCTGGTGACGGGTCTGCTGCTCAGGCGTCAGCTGCGCGTCGATCTCGGCGCGCATGCGCGTCTTGATGGAATCGAACCGCGGCCGGACCTGCGCCCACAGCGCGTCGGTCGCGGGCCGATGGCGCGCGAAAATTGCGCGCACCGAGTCTCGCTGCGCGGCGGTGAGATCCAGCTCGCGGCTCAAATACTCGACCATCGCGTCGGGGCCACGCCGGCGGGGACGATGATCATCGCGTTCCGCCGCTTCGTGGCCGCCCCACCCGGCAAGCCCGCCCGCGGCAAACACAGCGGCCAGCAGACCGACGGCGGCGAGTTTGGGTCTATTCAGCATGACTCCTCTTTCTCTTTATTGTGGCTCGACCAGCGACGTCAGCACGACACTGGCATCTGGTGGATCCTGCGCCATCACCAGCGCCGCCAGGCCAGGTCCTTCCGCCGGCGCCATCGCGGCGTCGAAGGATTCGGTTGCAGGCGTCGGCTCCAGGACCGTGCGGCCGAACAAGAATCCCAGGACGAGCGCGGCGGCCGCCGCGGCAATGCCGGGCCGGAACCACGAGGCCAGGACCTCGAGCGTCGGAATCGACGCGCGGTCCAGCGCATTGTCGTACTGCGCCATGACGCGCACGACGAACGCGGACTGATCACCCTGCGGGTCCAGCGCGGCCCGCAAGGCGGCGCCGAGCTCCGGGTCCGGACGGTGATCGAACGGCTGTGAATCCTTCATGTCGTCGGCTCCTTCCAATCGGCCAGCAGCGTGCGTAGATGGCGACGCGCGTGAAATACTTCGGATCGCACCGTGCCTTCGGGTATCCCCAGAATGCCGGCGATCTCGGCGTGCGAATAACCCTCGACATCGAACAACACCACGGCCTTGCGGCGCCGCTCGGGCAGCTCGGCCAATGCGGCGCGTAACCGATCGCCCAATTCGCTGCGGATGGCCGCTGCGTCGGGCCGCGGGCCTCCACCCACGAGCGATGGCTCGAGCGGCTCGGAGCGCCGCACGTTGCGGCGCCGCCGCCGGTCGGTCGCGGCGTTGGCGACGATCCGCATCAGCCACGGACCAAACGGCCGTCGTGGATCGTACTGGGCGAGCTTTACGAGGGCCGAGAGAAACCCATCCTGAGCCGCGTCATCAGCGTCATCGGGATCGCCCAAGACCGCCCGCGCGACCCGCCGCGCTTGACCTGCATAGCGTTCTACGAGAACTCCAAACGCGACGCGGTCGCCCGCAATCGCTCTGGCGACGAGACTCTCGTTAGGTCCGCTGCCTCCCATACGCGTAGGGTCTGCGGGAGGTTGGGGAGGGGGGGAGTGCCGAGGCGGAAAGTCAGCGGACATCGCTCTCCCGGCGGCGCCTGCGCCGGGCGAGGGCGAACCCGGCGAGCCAAAGGGAGGTCGCGAGCGCGCCGAGCGCCAGGACGGCGCTGGTCACCAGCGGGAAAAGGACGAGCAGCACCGCTACCGCGAAGAACAGGGTCGCCGCGACACCGGCCAGCATGCGCCGCGCTCCTCCGGCGGCTTGCATCAGCGCGACGGCGGCCACCGCCTGCCGCTCGCGGAGCGATCGCTTGAATGACGGTTCCCGCCCTCCACCGGGAGGCTGCGCCGGAGCGACCGCGTGCGACGGGCTTACGGCGGCCGCGTCCACGAGCCGCGGGGGCAGCGGCAGGCGGCGCCGCGCCATCATCACGATCTCGCGGCTCTGCGCCATATCATGCAGGAACTGCGTCGCGAGCGTCGCTGTCAGGCCATCCTGCTCGGCGACGAGGTCGAGCTCGTAATTGCCGAGCAGACTGGAAACGTTGAGGTTGCTCGAGCCCACACGGGCCCATTCGTGGTCCGCGACGAGTGTCTTGGCGTGAAGCATCGGCCCGCGGTTTGGCGTGCAGCATCGGCCCGCGGTACTCGAAGATCCGCGCTCCGGCATGGAGCAGCTCGCGGTAACCGCCACGCGTGAAGATGCGCACGATGGGGATGTCGGAGGTGCCGGGAAGCAGGAAGCGCACGTCGACGCCGCTGCGGGCTGCGTCGAGAAGAGCCACATAGAGCGGAGGTGGCGCGACGAGGTATGCGTCGGTGATCCACAGCCGTTCGGTGACGGCCGCGGCCAGAAGCTGGACCGCGCGATAAATGCGCGACTGTCCTGGAAGACCTTCCACGACGCGCACGGCGGATGGTCCGCACTCTTCGGCGGCGGGGATCGTTTCGTCCTCAGGGAGCGGGCGGCCAGCGCGCGCCCACATGCGTCCGAACGCCGCTTCGAGCGCGGCCACCGCCGGCCCGCACAGCATGACCATCGTGTCGCGCCAGGACGGCACCCCGTACGCGGGGTCGCCAGCCCATTCGTCGCCGATGCAGAGGCCGCCCGTCATCGCCCGCTCGCCATCCACGACGAGCAGCTTGCGATGATCGCGGCTGAACGCCTCGATCGGGCTGCTCGTCCAGACGGGACGGAACGGACGCACGTCCACACCGTAGCTCTTCAGCTCGCGCCAGTATGCGCCGCTGGTGCTGCGGCAGCCGAAGGAGTCGTACAGCACCCTTACGCGCACGCCGGCGCGGGCGCGCTCGGCCCACGCCGTGGCGAAACGGCAGCCGGTCTGGTCGTCGTGGATGATGTAGTTCTCGAAATGGATCGTGCGCTGCGCGCTCGCGATCATCTCGAGCATCGTGTTCAGCGCATCACTGCTCACCGCGATGTGGCGGACGATATTGCCGGGGATGGGCCGTGCGCCTGTCGCCCTGTCCAACGCCCGCGAAAATGGATTCACCCTCCGAGGCCCAGCGACGGCTCCACCGGGCGGAGCGCTTGGATACAAAACTGGATGTGCTCGTCGAGCGGCACGCCAAGCTCCTCGGCACCCTGGCGCACTTCATCGCGGTTCACGCCGCGGGCGAATGCCTTGTCCTTCAATTTCTTCTTGACCGAGGAGACCTCGAGGTCCGCGAAGCTCTTGGACGGTCGCACCAGCGCGCACGCCACGAGAAAGCCGCACAGCTCGTCCACGGCGAAGAGCGCCTTCGCCATCGGCATGTCACGCGGGACGCCGGAGTACGTCGCGTGCCCCAGCACGGCGCGCAACAGCGGCTCGGCGACTCCCTTGGAGCGCAGCAGATTCACCCCCCAGGCGGGATGACCCTCGGTGGCCGAGTGCTCCGGGTTGGGAAATTTCTCGTAATCGAAGTCGTGCAGCAGACCGACGAGACCCCACGGCTCCGGATCCTCGCCGAATTTCGCGGCGTACGCCCGCATCGCCGCCTCGACCGCGAGCATATGCTGGCGCAGCGACGGCGACTGCGTGTGTTCCTGCATCAGCGCTAATGCTTCATTCCGCTTCATTGGATCTCCACACCCCAGCGTTCGGCCCAGAGCGCCAGCATCAGCTGCGGCCAAAGGCGGCGCGCGTGGTTGTGCCGGCCGGTGCGGTGCTCGGCCAGCAGCGGCGTATCGAGCAGGCGATCGGCGAGAGCAGCCAGACCGCTGTTGAGCCAGCGGGCGACCGGCACCGAGAGGCCGCGCTTGCGGCGATCGATCACCGCATCGGGCACGAGCCCGCGCGCCGCTTCCTTTAATATCGCCTTGGTGGTGAAGCCCCGCACCTTGAAACGCGATGGAGCGGGCAGCACCAGCTCCATCACTTCGCGATCGAGGAACGGCGCCCGGGCTTCGACGGACGCGAGCATCGTCGCGCGATCGACTTTGACCAGCAGATCGTCCGGCAAATACGTCAGGAAATCAAACCACATCCCGCGATTCAGCGGATCGTCGTGGGGAAACCGGTCCAACTTGCACGCCAGCTCGGCAATCACACCCTCTTCGATCGCCGTGGCCCCGAGCCACATGAGATGCCGCTCCAACCACGGCCGGTCGGCCGCCGAGAAGAACTGTTTGAGCATGTACTCGAGCGTCATCTTGCCGGTGGACGACGGCCACCGATCCACACCCCAGCGCACCACCGAACGAAGCGGGCCTGGCATGCGCTGCCAGCGCTCCGCGAACTTGTGCCCCAGGTAGGTGGGATAGCCGCCAAATAACTCGTCGGCGCCTTCGCCGGACAGGATGACCTTTACGTTCTCGCGCGCGGCGTCCGCCAGCAGCCAGGTGGGAAGTACCGCGGGATCTCCGAGCGGCTCGGCGAGGGAGTGGGACACGACGTCGAGCGCGCGGCTGAGTGACTCGTCGTCCGCGGTGACGACATGATGGACCGTGGCGATCTCGTGTGTCACCGCTTCCGCGTATGCGCTCTCATCGTAGCCGGGCTCGGTGAACCGCACCGCGTAGGTGTGAATGCGCTCTCCCGGCATGGCGCGCGCCGCTGCCGCTACGAGGAGGGAGGAATCGAGGCCGCCGCTCGTGAACACGCCAAGCGGCACGTCCGACATCAACTCGCGCTTCACGGCGCGAAGCAGGGTATCGCGCAGTTCGGTTGTGTTGTCGAGCGAGAGCTTGGACGGCTGGGAGGCTGCGGTCGCGGGGCTCCAATACGCGCGGATCTCGGTGCGGCCACCCTCGGCAATGAGCAGCGAAGCCGGCGGCAGCTTGTGAATGCCATCGAACATCGTGTACGGCGCGGGGACATAGCCGAGCGCCCGATAGAGCGACAAGGCCTTGGGGTTGACCCGCCGCGGCTGGTCGGGAAACTCGAGCAACGCCTGGATCTCGGAGGCAAACCGCAGCTCACCCTCGACTTCCGTCCAGAACAGCGGTTTTTCCCCCGCGCGATCGCGCGCGAGCACTAGCCGCCGGCGCGCGTCGTCCCAGACGGCGAGACCAAACATTCCCTCAAGACGCGCGACGGCGTCCGGACCGAAGCGCTCGTAGAACGGTACGATCGTTTCGATGTCACCCGTGGAACGAAACGGATACCGCCACGTCGCCGCTTCCCGCCGCAGGTCGCCTGCATTGTAGATCTCGCCGTTGCAGACCATCCAGATCTTGCCGTCGGGGCTCTGGAAGGGCTGGTCGCCGGTGGTGAGATCCATGATCGCAAGGCGCCGGGCGCCAATGCGCGCACGCTCGTGCCCGACGATGCATTCGCCGTCCGGCCCGCGATGACGCAATGCCAACGCCATCCTGGCCAGCGACCCCGGGTGGCGTAGCGGCGCGTCGCGGCGCGCTACCGCGCCGAAGATGCCGCACATGGGCCATAGGCTGCGTACCGGCCTTCGACGGCCAGCAGCGGCAGCAGCGAATCAAGCATCACGCGAACGCGAGAGTCGTTGGCACGAGTGACCAATACCGTTGGCGTCGAGCAGGTCGTCACACGTTCGCGCCAGTAATCGGGAGGCTTGAGCGGTGAGCCAGGAACCGCACGCAACTGCTCGTGATGATCGGCGATGAACGTGCTCGTCAGCTCCCGGCCGGTCGCAGTCGCCACGGGGATCGGGTGTCTCAGATAAAAAGGCAGCGAAGTCGGGAACGCCGCGACGCCAATCACCTCGGTATTGCTGGGACCCGTGTTCTGAATGACGCTCGCCAGCGTTGCCGCGGAGCGGTCCTCTCCCACCGCGTCGAGCAGACGGCCCGATACGATCGGCATCACGATCACCGTAAGCGCGTAACCCATGACGGCGAGCGCCGGACGCGGATGGTGCGGACGTCCCGCATACCACACCATTGCCGCGGAAATGAGCAGCGCGATGCCCAACGCGAGAGCCGTCGGCGGGATGGCGGCGCGTTCCGCCGGCGTGAGGCTGATCGGCGCCGGCAGCCACAGCGTCAGTGACGCGAGGGCCGCACCAAGTGTAGCCGCGATGCCTGCATAGACGCGCGACGCCACGCCGATACCACCACCGAGCACGCGCGCAGCGGCGAGCGCGAACGGCGGCATCAACGGCAGCACGTATTGCGGCAACTTCGACTGGTTCAGCGTGAAGAACAGCAGCGGCCCCAGCACCCAGCAGGTCAACAGCATTGCTTCCTGCGCGTGCGGATTCACACGGCGCGCAAGCCATGCCCAGCGCCAGTTCTTCCATCTTCCCAGCGCGGGGACGATCCACGGGAAGGCGGCCAGCGGCAGGATGGGGAGGTAGTACCAGAAGGGCGCAGTGCGGTGGAATCGCGTCGTCGTCACACGCTCGAACGTCTCGCGCACGAACACGTAGTGAGGAAACTCGGGAATGCGGTACGAGACCGCGAGAAACCAGGGGAGCGCGATCGCGGCGAACACCGCGAAGCCCGCGAGGGGGAATAGCCTCCGGACGGATCTGCCGGTCATCAGCGAGTACGGAATCAGCGTGATCAGCGGCACGAGAATCGCGACGGGTCCCTTGGTGATCGCACCGAGTCCCATCGCTGCCCACGCCAGGACAGGCTGCTCCTCCCAAAACGCCAGGATGGCGACCGTCGTACAGAAGGCGAGTGCGCTGTCGAAGATCGTGGTGCGCGCGTAGGCGAGCACCAGTGGCATCGTCGCGAGCGCCAACGCCGCAAGCCACCCGGCGTCGTTGCCCCAGCGCCGCTTCCCAAACCACATGACGACGATCAGTGTCGCGAGCGTGAAAAGGTAGGCCGGCAACCGCGCGGCGGTTTCGGTCGGCCCGAGCGCCTCCATGGCCGCCGCGGCGGCGGCGAAATAGACGATCGGCTTGTCGAGGTAGGGCAGTCCGTCGAGATGCGGCAGGACGTAGTCGTTCGTCTCGGCCATTTCGCGCGCTACTTCGGCGTTGCGACCCTCGTCTGGATCGAACAGCGGATAGCCGCCGAGATCGAAGCCGAGCGCCAACGCCGCGGCGAGCAACAGGAGCGGCAGCCGCACGTAGGCACCCAGTGGGAGTGTGCTAGGAACCGGGCGCCTTGGGCGACTGGGGTGGAGACGACGGCGGCGGAGCGGGAACGGGCATCGGCGGCATCTGTGAGACGGTAATCGGGACCGTGGCTTTGCGTTCGCCGTCCACCGTGATCTCGAAGCGATACTGTCCGGCCCGCGGGAACGGCACGTCGAACACCAGTACGGCCGCCGCCTCGATCTCCGTGATGCCGGCGGGCGGCTCGGCGAAATTCACCGTCCCCGAGCCGCCCAGCAGCTCCGCATCCTCTTCATCCATCAACTTGATCTGCACCTGGTGCTCGCCGACTTCCGTGCGTCTGCCTTTCAGGCGCAGCACGAGGTGCAGACGCGGATGCATCGCCGGGAACTGCGGCACCCAGATATGCTGGAAGATGCCGAGCACCGACATCTTGCCCGACTGATCGACCAGCGCGTAGTCGGCGACGACCGCGAAATCGAGATGCACTATTTCTTCGACACGGGCACTGAGACTCGTGTCTTGTCCCAGGTGAAGGTCAGGGCGGTTGGAGCCGAGCCCGGTTCAAACGTGATTACGAACTGCTCGACAGGCGTGGTCACAGTCTCGACTTTCGCATCCACGCGTGCGAGATCCTGCGCGGCGTCGTAAATGGTGCCCCACTGTCCCGTCTGCTTGTTGACGATGAGCTTCCATCCCGATGGAGTCGGGAGGCTCCACAGCGTGTACTTCCCAGCGGGCACCGTTGCCCCGCCGATGACCAGGTCCACCGGCGTGCTGAACTGTGTCGCGGCGTTGGCCCCGGTGCGCCACACCGTGTTCCAGGGCACCACGTTCCCAAAGATCTCGCGACCGCGCTTCTGTGGCCGGCTATAGTCGACCCACACGTCGGCGCCGCCGAGCGTGGCCCGCGCGGTGTCCCGCGTGGAGAGCTGGCCGAGCGGCCGGTTCGCGAACATCGGCCCGGCTTGGGCCATCGGCACCGAGGGGACGCGCTGAACATCCACTTGGATGGTGCTGCCCTTGCCGCTGAGCCAGGTGATGTGCCCCTGCCGGTCCAGCGTGAACGTGAATGGACCGACCCCGGCGAGCTGGCCCTCGTTGAACATGAGGGTCAACGTGTCGCCGCCGCGCTTACGCACGACGCCACCGCTCGTGCGATCCGAAGACGCGAGCGCGGTGAACGCGACGCTGTCTCTTCCGGTTGCGCGCGCCTGACGAGCGATGTACTCGAGCAGTCCGTAGACGTGCAGAGTGAACGGGTAGGTCCCGCGCGGAACAGCCAGTTTCGTCGTGACGGTGCTGTCGCCGCGCGGTGAGACCACGATCGCCGTGTCTCCGACAAACTCTACCGACAACTTTGTCTCCATCGGCCCCGGACCGCCACCGATGTTGTGGGTGATCAGCTCGGAACGCCGAATGGTACCGTCGGCATTCAGGTCATTGATGTAAATGCGATGTACGCTGCGCGGCGCGCGAATGACATATTCCCCGCGAAGCTGGGTCGCCGTCCGCTTGTACTGCTCGAGCGACAGGGTGTCGTGACCGAGCCTCACCACGAAGGCTCCCGAGTCCTGGACGGCGACAGACAGTGTCAACAACAGCGCAAGCATGAAAAGCCTCCGATCATGAGACGCGAATCGACTTGATTTCGTCGTTGCCTTTGATGGCGTTCACGACGTCTATTCCCTTCGTGACTTGTCCGAACACGGTGTGCACGCCATCGAGATGGCGCTGCGCGGAGTGACAGATGAAAAACTGGCTGCCGCCCGTGTCCTTTCCGGCATGCGCCATCGAGAGCGTGCCGGCGACGTGCTTATGCGTGTTCTTCTGCGTTTCACACTTGATCGTGTACCCCGGCCCGCCGGTGCCGACCGGCCCTTTCCCCGTCTTGGAGTAGGGATCGCCGCCCTGGACCATGAAGTTCGGGATCACGCGATGGAACTTCGTGCCGTCATAGAAATTCGAATTGGCGAGCTTCTCGAAATTCGCGACCGTACCGGGCACTTCATCGGCGAACAGCTCCATCTCGATCGTGCCCTTCGCCGTTTCAATCACGGCTTTCTTGTTCGCCATCTACATCCCCGCGTTGAGGTTTTCCTCGACCTGCCGCACCGTCGTCATTCCCACGATGGCGCTCGCTTCGCGCGCGATGACACCAACGTTGGCCGCCTGCGCCGTGGGTAGGAATGTGTCCTCAGCTTCGCGGCGCGCCAAGTTGTAGACGATCTGCACGGTGGAGGAGGTCGATCCGGTTGGTGCGCAGCCGCTCCAGCGAGCGTTCCACTGCGAACCGATCTCACTGACCGACAGACCGGTGCGGCCTTCCACTGCGAACCGATCTCACTGACCGACAGACCGGTGCGGCCGAGCGTGTGGCGGTTCACGCCTCGAGCAGCTCGGTGAGCTTCTCCGGAGTCGCGACGGGCAGCGAACAGCTGGTCCCGACACAAACCGTCGCGGCGGGCCGCTCCGCGATCGTTCGCACGACGACGGTGCGTGGCCGATAGGTCTGCAGCGCGAGGAGGTGCATGGCGCACGCCGGCCCATCGCCCCGCGGACCGGCGATCTCGATGCGGGTCACTGGGTGCACCGCCCAGTCCACGGCACGGAGCAGCGTCGCCCCGTACAGCGACAACTCCCCCGCGCTGCCGGCGAACGCGCCGAGCTGGCGATCCAGCTGGCTGCGCCATTCGGCCTTGTCGGTCAGGGCCCAGAGGCGCGCCAGCACCAGCGCGGCTACGCCATTGGGCGATGGCGTCGGCGCGTCCTGCACCGGCTTCGCGCGTGTCGCGAGGTAGGCAGTGCCGTTCGTTGCCGCGATGTCGAAGTACCCGCCCTGTTCGTCGGCGTGAGCGTTCGAGCAGTGACGCATGATCTCGATGGCGCGGTCGAGCCAGTGCTGCTCGCCCGTGGCTTCGTAGGCATCGAGGAACGTGGCGGCCGACTGCACGTTGTCGTCGAGCATTCCCCGCGGCTCGGGGCGGCCAAGGACGTGAGACATCCCGCCTTCCACATCCCACGCCTCTTTCCAAATCCGTTCCAGCACTTTCAGCGCGAGCTCGTTGCACTCGGGTCGGTCGAGCACCGCGCCCGCCTGCAGGAATGCCCCAGCCATCATCGCGTTCCAGTTGACGTACGCTGTGCGGTCCACGAACGGGGCGGTACGGCGATCGCGCGCCGCCTTGAGCTTCTTGATCGCCGCGCGGAGGATCCGCCAGTCATCGTCGCCCGCGGGGTCCTGCTTCCACCACAGCACGTTCTTCTTCGGGTTGTGATGCATCTCGCCCACTTCGTCGATATCAAAAACTCGCGCGACGACGGCGTACTCCCCCGCCGTCAACACCGCCTTCGCCTCTTCCAACGTCCACGTCCAATAGTCGCCGTCGTCGCCGAACGTGAGATCGGCATCCTGCGATGTCGCGAACGCACCACTCTTCCTGTCTGCCATGACCTCGAGCACCCAATCCACAATGCCGGTCGCGACTTCCTTGAAGAGCGGCGTACCGAGAGCCCGATACGCCGAGAGGTAGGCACGCAGCAGCTCGGAGTTGTCGTACGACATTTTCTCGAAGTGGGGTACGATCCAACGCTCGTCCACGGAAGCTCGTCCACGGAATAGCGGTGGAAACCGCCGCCCAGGTGGTCTCGGATCCCGCCGCGCGCCATTCCCGTGAGCGTCTTTTCGACGATCTCGCGCGGCCACTCCGGACCGCCGCGGCCATCGTGCGTGCGCGCGAGCAGGAATGCGATCGCGGCGGGGTGCGGAAACTTGGGTGCCGTGCCGAAGCCGCCATACCGGACATCGAACAGGCGCGCCATCTGATCAGCGGCGCCGCTTACAAGGTCGGAGCTGACGGCACCGGGCTTCGCCTCGTCCAGCGTCTGGACGACGTGGTCGCGGATCGCGCGCGCGTTGGTCGTCACCCGGTCCCGCTCCTCGCGGAACGCACGCGCGGTTTCCATCAGGACGCGGTGGAATCCCGGCCGGCCATACGAATTGTTGTCGGGTGGGAAGTAGGTGCCGCCGAAAAAGACCTCGCCGTCAGGTGTCAGGAACGCCGTGAGCGGCCAGCCTCCCTGGCCGCTGAGCGCCTGAACCGCGCGCTGGTACCGCGAGTCCACGTCGGGCCGCTCGTCCCGATCCACCTTGATGCACACGAAATCGCGATTCAGCACGTCGGCGATCGCGGGGTCCTCGTACGACTCACCGTCCATCACGTGGCACCAGTGGCACCACACCGCGCCGATGTCGAGCAGGATCGGTTTTTTCTCGTCTCGCGCACGCTTGAACGCCGCATCGCCCCACGGCATCCAGTGGACGGGCTGATGCGCGGCGGACTTGAGATATGCCGAGGATTCTGAGGCGAGCTGGTTCGACATCACGACCGCTGGTCGAGGTACGCGATCGCCGTCCGTGTCAGCAGCTCGGTGCCGAGCACCAGCGATTCCTCATCGATATCGAATGTCGGGCTGTGATGCGGGGACGCCGCGCCGTTGCGTGTGGCCGAGCCGACAAAGGCAAAGCACCCGGGGACCTTCTCGAGGAAGAACGCCATGTCCTCACCGCCCATCGTGCGTACGCCGTGCCGCACGTTGCTCGCGCCCACCAAGCCGGCGGCGACGTCGCCCATCAGCGCGCTCAGCTTCGGCGACGTCGCCCATCAGCGCGCTCAGCTTCTCGTCGTTGATCAGCGGCGCGCTCAAGCGGCGGTAGTTCACGTTGGCCTGCGCCCCAAATGCCGCCGCGATCCCCTGCGCCGTCTCCTCGACCAGCCGCGGTGCGTCTTCCCAGAATCTGCCGCCGAACGTGCGCACCGTGCCGCGCAAATCGGCGCGTGCGGGAATCACATTGAATGCCCTGCCCGCGTGGACCTCGGTCACCGAGACGACGACGTGATCCAACGGATCGCGCCGGCGCGACACGAGGCTCTGCAAACCCGTGATCACGTGTGCCGCGATGAGCACCGGATCGATCGTCTGATGGGGCGCGGCCGCGTGGCCGCCTCGTCCCAGAATCTCGATCTCGAACTGATCGACCGACGCCATGACCGGTCCGGGCATGATCGCGATCGACCCGACCGGCAGGTCGTTCCAGAGGTGAATGCCAAAGGCCGCGTGGACCGTGGGGGTCTCGAGAACGCCATCCCCGATCATCGCCTGCGCGCCGTTCGACGCCTCCTCGGCGGGCTGGAATGCGAACTTCACGCTGCCGGACAGCTCGAGCGGCGCGAGCCGCCGCGCCACCTCCAGCCCGATCGCGACGTGCCCGTCGTGGCCGCAGGCGTGCATCTTGCCCGGATGCTTGGAGCGGTACGGGACCACGTTCGCCTCGTCTACCGGTAGGGCGTCCATGTCCGCCCTGAGGAGCACGCAGCGTCCGCCGTCGCGCCCCGCATTCTTCTTTAGTGCGACGACGCCCGTCTTCCCGATTCCGGGCGTGACCTGATAGTCGAGCGAGCGCAGCCGGTCGGCGATGAGAGTAGCGGTGCGGATCTCCTCGAAGCCCAACTCGGGGTGCTGGTGGATGTCGCGCCGGGTGGCGATCAAGGAGTCGCGATCCACGGGGGCGAGCGTCTTCATACGGTCGAGCTCGGGCAGAGCCGATTCAGCACACAGTCAGCGCACCTCGGCCGCCGCGCGATGCACACCCTGCGGCCATGCTGGATCAGCGTGTGTGAGAACCAGGTCCAGTCCTCTCGCGGGACGATCCCCATGAGATCCTGCTCGATTTTCACCGGGTCATCCTGACGCGTCAGCTGGAGCAGGCGGGTCAGGCGATGGACATGCGTGTCCACGACCACGCCTTCGTTCTTCTTGAACCAGGTGCCGAGGATCACGTTGGCCGTCTTGCGTCCGACGCCCGGCAGCGCGGTCAGCTCGTCCATCGTCTGCGGGACCTCGCCGCCATGCCGTTCGACGAGCGCCTGCGCCATCCCGATGATGGACTTCGTCTTGTTCCGAAAAAAGCCGGTGGACTGGATTTCTTTCTCGAGGACGCGCGGATCGGCGGCCGCGTAGTCAGCGGCGGTGCGGTACTTCGCGAAGAGGTGCGGGGTGACCATGTTCACGCGTGCGTCGGTGCACTGCGCGGACAGGATCGTCGCGACCACCAGCTCCAGGGCGTTGTGATGCTGGAGCGCGCAGGTGGCGTCGGGATACTCGTGCTTCAGCCGCGCAATGATCTTGCGCGCCCGCGCTTTGCGGTCGGCCGCCGCGACTTTCGTCTTCATGGAGTGGGTCGGAATCTACTCGACCAGGACGACGTGCTCCAATGCGCCGTGCAAGTCGCTGGTCGTTCCCTCAGACGGCAGCAGCGTGAGGAGCCGGCAGGTGAGCAAGAGCAATTCGCCGGCATTCGCCACGGAGTAGAGCCCTGCCGCTGAGCCGCCCGCGAGCAAGGGGCCGAACGCGGGACTTCCGTCGTCCCGGGCGGCGGCCACCTCGACTTCGTTGCTGGTTGGGTCGTCGCTGTCGGCACGGCCCTCGATGCCCACCGCGCTGAACCCCGGCCGGTCGGGACGCATACCGAAAATGGCGAGTACCGCGATGGCCCCCGCTCCCGGCGCATCGGCGGCGCTCACGAACATCCCGTCGAGCGGCTCGGGTGGGGCCTCGGGGCTCGGGGCTCCCCAGACGCGAAGCTCGGGGAGTTGCAGGTACAGCGCGGGATGCGGCAGCGCGGTCGTGATCCGCTTTGCCACGATCGCGCGCTGGAGCGCCTGCACCCCGATCCGATAGACGGTTCCCTCGCTCGACCAATGCAAGAACGCCGTATGCAGCAACAGGACGTGCGTCTCGAGCGCGTCAGCGTCGGCATCTTCGGGCACGATCTCGCGCAGCAGACGGCCGACCGGCTCGATCAGCACGAACCGGTCGCGATCGACCGGTGCGGCACCGTCCTGCTGCAGCGCCTCCGCGATCGTCGGGAAACGCTCCGCGATCTCGCCAAACGCCAGGCTGAAGGGGGTGGGTCTCATTGCCTTGGCAGGAAATCGTCCAAAGCGCGGACGAAGTCCTCGGTGGCCTCGACGTGAGGGCAGTGTCCCACCGGCAGCTCGACGAGATCCGCCTGCAGCAGCGAGGCCAACTCGCGGGAGCCGGCAATGGGAATTGGATCGAATGTGCCGTGAACTACGCGGGACACGGGACACGGGAAACGGGAACCGATGTCCCGGAGCTGCGGGCGGAGGTCATACTCGCCCAGACTGTCCCACACCGCCTGCTGCGTGCGCGCGGTGACGCGGAAAGGCGTCAAGTTCCTTGCATCATGGAAATCGCGAAAATAGCCGGCGACCGACAACTCGAACGCCCGGCGTTGGTAGGCGGCGGGATCTCGCTCGCGTAATCCACTCGCGCGCAGGGCCTCGCGCTCGCGCTGGATTTCGGGCGATGCCATACGGCGCGCAAACTCCGCCTCGAACTGCCGCCGGTAGGCGACCGTGATGGACGCGGGGGAGACGAGCGCGAGCCGCTCGACGCTCGGTGGATGCTCGAGGAAGTACAGGATCGCGAGCAGGCCGCCCCACGAGTACCCGCACAGCGTCAGTCGTTCGAGCCCTAACTCGGCCCGCAGCGCATGCAGGTCGGCCACGTGCTCGCGCCAGCCCACCGGTGTATCGCGCGGCACCGGCGACTGCCCGCCGCCGCGCTGCGTAATAGAGGAGAGTGCGTCCCTTTGCCAGCAGGTCATACTGCGGGAGGAGATATCGTAATAGAGGAGAGTGCGTCCCTTTGCCAGCAGGTCATACTGCGGGAGGAGATAGTCGTGATGGGCGCCCGGACCGCCATGGAGCACGACGACGAGAGGACCGCTTCCGCCCCGCCGCGTGAACAGCTGCACTACAAAAGGACGGCCAGCGCGTCGGCCACTTCCTTCACATCGGCATGCTCCCGCTCGCCGAACCCGTCGGGGACGTCGGAGTCGATGTCGATCTGTCCGAGGATGTGATCGCCACGCCGGATCAGCACGACCAGCTCCGATTTGGTGAACGCGTTACACGCGAGATAATTGCCGAGCGCGCTCACGTCGGGAACGTTCTGATCCTGCTTTTCGGCGACCGCCGTTCCACACACCCCTGTGCCGACGGGGATGCGCGTGTGCTCGGTGTCGCGCCCAGCGTGAGCTTCCAACTGTAGCTCGTCGCCGTGCAGCATGTACGCGTAAACCGACGTGTACGGTGCGCCCCAGGAACGGATGCGCTCACAGGTCATCTGCAGCAGCGCCTGGCGGCTTTCATCGTGCAGGTGCGCGGCCCGCAGCGCGCGCACGACCTTGGTCGCTTCCGAAACGATACCGCCCGTCATGACGCGCGTTTTCCCAGGACGGCCGCCGCGCGCCGTTCGGCACCCTCGCGCTTGCTCACGATCACGACGGTGTCGCCAGGTCGGTGGCTGCGGAGCGCGTCGGTCATGTCGTACAGATTGGCGATGCGCTTGTCGCCGATCGCCGTGATCACGTCGCCCGCCTGGAGGCCGGCTGACTCCGCGGGACTGCCCGCCCTGACGCCCGCGATGCGGACGCCTCCCCCGTCGGGGACGCCGCCGCCGGTCATGTCCGGAATCGTGCCGAGATAGGCGCCGTACCCAGAGCCACCAGCCGTCGCGGTGGGACGCGGTGCGTCCACGAACGTCAACGCGGCGGGCCGGTTCGCCAGCGCCACCGTCAGATCGGTCACGAACTGAGCCACTTGCACGATGCCGCCGATGCTAAGCTTCTCCCAGTCATCGGTCGCGCGGTGGTAGTCGTCGTGCAGGTCGGTGAAGAAATGCAGCACCGGATGGCGGGTCGCGAAGAACACGGCGTGATCGCTCGGCCCCCAGCCGTCTCCGGAAGCACGCAAATCGAAGCGCGCGGGCGTGTTGAGGGAGTCGAGCAACGCCGGGAATTCCTTGGCGGTCGCCGCCCCGAGCGCCATCAGCCGTGCGTTCCGGAGCCGCCCGACCATGTCGAGGTTCAGCATGGCATAGAGCGAGTCGATGGGGGTTGCGGGACGGCGTGCTGCACGAAGTAGCTCGAGCCCAGCGTCCCCAGCTCTTCGCCGCTGAAAGCGACAAGCACGATCGTACGTGCCGGGGGGCGACGGCTGGCCAGCAGGCGTCCGATCTCGAGTAACGCAGCCGTACCGGAGGCGTTGTCGTCGGCGCCATTGTGCACGCGCCCCGTGGAATCGGGGTCGAGCGCGCCGAATCCGCCCAGGCCCAGGTGATCGTAGTGCGCGCCGACCACCACGACTTGACCACGCAAAGCGGCTGAAGTCCCGGGGATCACCGCGATCACGTTGCGAGCGGACTTGCCCCCGAGACCGCTGTGCAGGACCGCCGGTGCATCCGGGGGAATGGTGAAGTCCTGGAATGACGCCTGGAGGCCGGCTCGCGCGAAGGCTTCGCGGATGTACGCGCCCGCGCGCTCCAACCCCGCGGTCCCGGCGCCGCGGCCCTCCTGCCGGTCGTCCGTCAGGAAGCGCACTGCTTTTGCTCACCGTCAGAAAGCGCACGTCATTGAGCACGCGCGAGTCTTGTTGGCAGCCTGCGAGGCTCGCTGTGAGCAAAAGCAGTGCGATCATTGGGCGTACTCTATAGATTCAGCCTCCCCATGGCCACCCCTCAGGAGTTCGCTGCGCTGTTCACGCGCACGCTGGACCTGTTTCGCGATCCTGGAGCGAAAGAGGACCAGAAGGCGCAATTCCGCGCCTTGATCGGTTGGCTCAAGGGGGAGGCGTTCACGATCGGAGCACAGGACGGAGTGGGTCTGGTGATCAACGGCACCGCACTAAACCGGGGGCCGTACAACTCACTGATGCAGCGGCTCGAGTTACACTCGGTCACCGAGATCAAGATTCCCGCGGACCCGCCGCTCGCCGAGGCGTTCGAACTGTTGCGATTGCTCGCCGAGCAACCGGGGGATGAGGATATCGCCTCCCGGCTGCTCGCGAGCGGCGCCAGGCGCATCAGCGTCGCGATCCAGCCCTTCATTATCGAAGCGCCTATCGTCGCACCGCCCTCCCCCTCACTCGCTCAGACTCCACCTGACGTACCGGCCATTGTCCGGGAAGCGACGTCCGAGAGCGCTGCATTCTCCCCGGCCGCCGCCGCGACACGGCCGTTCCGAGAGCTAGTCGCCGAGCTCCAGGAGAAGCCGGGAGGCCCGCACGTCGGCGAGCTGCTGGCAGTGCTGGGCCGCCAGCTCGAAACGGCGATGAAGACCAACCGCATCGGGCAGGCGCTGGCCATTGTCGTCGGCGTGGTGCGGGCCGAGCAGCAGGTGTCCGATGCGACGCGGAAGCGGCAGTACTCGATCGCGCTGAAGCGGATGTACAGCAAGGCGCTGCTGGAGGCGATTGCCGAGCTGGCGAACAATCCGCTGGAACGTGATGACGCCCTCCTGGTGCTGCGCAGGGCGGGGGAGGACGGGGTGGAGGTGTTGCTGGATCTGCTCGTGGCGGCGCCGACGATCGAGGAGCGGCGCGGCATCTTCATGGCACTGACGGGAATGAAGGAAGGGACGGACCAACTGGTGCACATGCTGGGCCATCACCAGTGGTTTGTTGTCCGCAACGTGGCCGAGCTGGCGGGCGAGCTGGCGCTGGATGACGCCGTGCCGGCGCTGGCGCAGCAGCTCGACCACGATGATGAACGGGTGCGGAAAGCGGTCGCGCTGGCATTGGCCAAGATCGGATCGAGCGCGGCGACCACGATGATGAACGGGTGCGGAAAGCGGTCGCGCTGGCATTGGCCAAGATCGGATCGAGCGCGGCGGCGGAGCCCCTGCGCCGCGCGCTGCGCGACAAGTCGCCCGAGGTGCGCATGCAGGCCGCCCTCGGCGTCGGTGGACGCAAGTCGAGCGCGTTGGCGATGCCGCTCGTCGTCGCGATGGAAGAGGAAGAGGATGAAGGGGTCGAGCGCGAGCTGATTCTCGCGCTGGGGCGGATTGCCAGTTCGGCCGCCGTGCAAGCGCTGATCAAGTTTGCGCAGCCGGGAGGCCGTCTCTTCGGCCGGAAGCCGGCGACGCTGCGCGCGAGCGCGGTCGAAGCGCTCCGTCTGGCGGCCACGCCCGCGGCGATCGGGACACTTGAAGGGCTGACCGATGACGGCGACAAACAGGTACGGATCGCGGCTCAATCCGCGCTCGCCGATTTGAAGCGAAAATAGGGCAGATTTTGCTGCCCAATTGTCAGTTGCATATTGCACGAAAAATCGCATAACACAACGTCAATAAATCATACAACAGCACGGCCTGATTCTTGGTCGTGGCAAGCCTCTATGTCTTTGTGGATCTGCGTGTTATCGGCGTGGCGCCGGTTTGGTGCGGTTCTTGCCCCTTGGCGGAGTGCTGTTTCGTGAGCCACACACCTTGGTCAGGAGCCCAGTATGCGCGTCCCAATGTTCGTAGTCGCCCTCGTCGCCATGCCGCTCGCGGCTGGTGTTGCGCAGGGCCGCGGTCAGGAAGAGAGCACCAAGTGTAACGCCGATCAGGCAGCGGCAGTCGCGCGTGCGCGCGCCGCTGGCCGTCAGGTGCCTCCGGGCCTGGCGAAGAAGGATTGTGCCCAGTCCGTGCCGGCTCCGGTTCCGCCTCCTCCGTCGGAGCAGCCTCCGTCGGGTATTCACAAGGCAGGGGGCATCGTATACGAGGACGTCGATGGCAACGGCATCTGGGACATGTACGCGGGTGAGATGGGCCTGGCTGGGTGGACCTTGCAGCTGCACTGGAATGGCCAGGTGGTGGCCACGACCACGTCGGACGTAAATGGCCGGTTTGTGTTCCCTGGACTAGGTGACTCCGTGTGGAGCGTGTGCGTGGTTCCACAGGCCGGTTACAACCTGACGCAGCCTTCCAACGGCATAGGCAATGCTTGCGGGGGTTTCGGGTACGAGTCCACGGTGAGCGGCTCGTTCGAAAATTTGTTCAAGACCGACTTCGGTTTCGTGATACCGTAATACGTAGATCGCAAACTCCTGATCAACTCAGGGCTCCGGGCAGTCTGCCGGGGCTCTGTTTTTTTTGAGGCGTGGAGAATAGAGAACCGTCGGGTTTTGTCTAATCCGTGGGCTAAAGCCCCGGCTCGGCCAAAACACACGCCCTGAAAGGCGTCCTTAAAGGACGCGCGTCGTTGCCGAGCCGGCCCTTTAGGGCACGGTTCAACACGACACTTACAATTCCCTTCTGTTGGGTTCTATCTCGGGATGAAATCCATCCCCGGTTCCAGCCGGCGGGCGAACGCGGCGAGCAGGTCCGCGGCGCGATCGAGGTCCTGCAGCGCTACCATTTCGTTGGGACTGTGCATGTAGCGGTTGGGCGCGCTCACCAGGCCCGTCGGGATCCCGCGCATCGCATTGTAGATCGCATCCGCGTCCGTGCCGGTGTCGCGCGGCGCCGCCTGAATCGTATACGCGATCTGCGCCTGCTCCGCGCACTCGACCAGCAGGTCGAATACGACCGGGCTCACCGAGGACCCGCGGCTCAGGACGACCCCCCCGCCCAGCTTGTGATCACCTGCGTGCTTCTTGTCTGCGCCGGGATAGTCGGTGGCATGCGTGACGTCCACGACGATCGCGACGTCCGGCTCGATTCCTACCGCGCTCGTGCGGGCGCCGCTGCCGGTCCACGCAATCTCTTCGCGGGTCGAAGCGACGGCGAAGACGGCGGCATGCTTGGGCCGTTGCGTTGACAGCCGGCGCAGTGCCTCCGCCGCGACGAAGGCCCCAATCCGGTTGTCCAAGCAGCGCGAAACGATCCGGCCGTTGGGATACTCCTCCACCCGTGTATCGAGCACGCCCGCGTCGCCGATGCGAACGCGGGCGGAGGCCTCATCGCGCGTCGCCGCGCCGATATCGATCCACAAGTCGATCACCTTGGTGACGCGATCGAGGTCTTCCTTCTTCAACTGGTGAATCGCCTTCTTGCCCACGACGCCGTGTACCGGGCCTTCCTTCGCCAGCAACAGCACGCGCTGGCCCACGAGCACCTGCGAATCCCACCCGCCGATGCCGCTGAAATAGAGGAATCCGTCCTCATCGATGTGTGTGATCTGAATTCCGATTTCGTCGATGTGGCCGGCGAACATGAGGCGCGGCTTCCCCTTGCCGTTGAGCGAGGCGACGGAGTTGCCGTGCACATCGGCGCGCACGTCGTCCGCGAATCCCGCCACTTCGTCCCGCCACACGCGTCCGGGTGCCTGCTCGAACCCCGAGGGGCCCGGGGTTCCCAGCAGCTTCTTCAGGAAGCCAACGGTTGCTATCGCCATGCTGTCGTTACAGTGTCGTGATGATGTTTATTGTTTGCGAAGGCCGGTGCGATACAACAAGAAGCCGAGGATCGCGAACACGACCAGGCCGACAATTGATGAGGTGGCAAACCAACCCAACGTGTGGTACAAGCCCACTGCTTCCGCGAGCCAGTCGGCTGCCTTGCCGGTCCGGCTTCCCCAGCCGGCGATGGCGGCAACCGCGATGCCGCAGATGGCGCCGCCGGCGATCAACCCGCTCGCGAACAAGACGCCCGGGCCCGACTCGATCTCGGCGAGCGAGCGGTTATCGGAGCGCACGCGGCGCTCGACGAGCCAGCGGACGATCCCCCCCGCGAACATCCCCGCGGAGGTGGTAATCGGCAGATACACACCCACGGCCACCGGCAGCGAGGAAACACCCATCAGCTCGATTGCAATCGTGAGGAACACGCCGATCAGCACGAGTCCCCAGGGCAGCTTGTGCGTGAGGATCCCATCGGTGATCAACGCCATCAACGTCGCTTTGGGCGAATCGAGGCGCTTCAGCTCACGCCCGCGGTACTCGCGAATCCGCCCGCCGATGCCGGGGTCCACGACGTAGCGAATCTCGTGCGACGTCGGATCGACGAGGTATTTGCCCGGCGGCACGCCCTGCGTCTCCACGTACACCCGAATCACCTGGTAGCTGTTGTTGTCGATCGAGTCGGTGCCGCCGACGCCGAAGCGCGACATCGTCTCGGTGTGGACGACCACGTTGCCGTCGGCGCTGGTGCCGCTCGCCGGCGCGACAAAGCCGGCCCGGGTTTCGGGGACCTGGTAGCTGTAGGCGCTGTTGAGGAACGTGAGCGTCCAGCCCACGGCCAGTGCCGAACCGACCGCCCCGATCAGGATCGCGATCTGTTGGCGCCGCGGCGTCGCGCCGACCAGGAATCCGGTCTTCAGGTCCTGCGACGTATTGCCGCCATTGGCGACCGCCACGGCGATCACGCAGGCGATCGAGATGGCGCGCACGCGATCGTCGATCTGATTCCAGCCGAGCAGCAGGAAGATGAAAGAGATCGCGATCAGGGCCGCGATCGTCATCCCGGAGATCGGGTTTGCCGAGCTGCCCACCTGGCCGCAGATGCGGGATGAGACGGTAGTGAAGAAGAATCCGAAGATGATGATGAGGATTCCGCCAAGCAGGTTGACGCCGATCTGCGGCATGAGCGCAATCGCGACGGCGAGCCCGATCGAGCCGAAAATGGTCACGCTGATGGGCAGATCGTCATCGGTGCGCAGCCTCGCCGCGACCGCTTGGCCCAGGCGGCTGGCCCGCATGTCGGCGAAGCCGGCGCGGAACGCCCCGATAATGGTCGGCAGCGAGCGCGCCAGCGCGATGATCCCGGCGCTGGCGACGGCGCCGGCGCCGATGTAGAACACGAATGCCGCCCGGATTTCGCCGGCGGTCATGTCGCGGATCAGCTTGGTCGTTCCGAACATCGGCTCGGTCATCGCGCTGCCGAACAGCTTGATCGCCGGCATCAGCACCACGTAGGCGAGACAACCTCCCGCAAACAGATAGCCGGCGATGCGAGGCCCAATGATGTAACCGACGCCGATCAGCTCGGGACTCGCCTCGACGCGTACCTCGGCGCCCTGGTAGGACCGGATCACCCTGCCCGGATACTCCGGTAGGACCGGATCACCCTGCCCGGATACTCCTGCCACAGCTTCAGTGCCGTCATCAAGAACTTGTAGAGGAACGCGATTCCGAACGCCTGGAAGACGGTCTTTGCGTGGATGCCGCCCCGCTCCCCGGCAATCAGCACCTCAGCGCACGCCGTGCCCTCGGGGTAGGGCAGATTGCCGTGCTCTTTCACGATTAGCGCGCGGCGCAGCGGGATCATCATGAGCACGCCCATCAATCCGCCGGCGATGGCGAGGATGGTGACGCGCGAGATGTCGAGGTCGTAGCCCATCAACAGAATCGCCGGAATCGTGAACACGACTCCGGCGGAGACCGAATCCGCTGCCGAGCCCGTCGTCTGGACGATGTTGTTCTCGAGGATCGTCGACCGGCCGAGCCAGCGGAAAATCGTAATCGAGAGAACCGCGATGGGGATTGATGCGCTGACCGTGAGGCCGATTTTGAGCGCCAGGTACACGTTCGAGGCGCCGAAGATGAGCCCGAGCAGTACTCCCAGCGCGATCGCGCGCGGCGTCAGCCGATCGCGCGCGGCGTCAGCTCGGCGGGCGACTGGGTGGGCGGTATGTAAGGTTGGTGCGTGGCCGAGGGGGCAGTCATAGGCCGCAGAATCTGCGCCCGAAACGGCGCCGGTGTCCAGCAGGGATCCGTGCGGCGCGGCTCGAACCTGTGAGCGGCCCGCGGGTATGGTGGTTCCGCATGAATACGTTCACCGACTCACGCCTGCGTGAGCTGCGCGCCGCGCTCGCCGAGGCCTACGAGATCGAGGCCCCGATCGGGCGTGGTGGCATGGCCCACGTGTATCTCGCGCGCGAGCGGCGGCTGGACCGGCGCGTCGCGATCAAAGTGCTTCCTCCCGATCTTGCCGCCGACGAGACGTGCCGCCGCCGGTTCCTAAGCGAGGCGCGCACGGTTGCGCGCCTCACTCATCCGAACATCGTGCCGATATTCACCGTGGATGAGATCGGCGGCTTCGTGTTCTTCGCGATGGCGTACGTGGCGGGGGAAACGCTGTCGCAGCGAGTTGTGGACCAGGGACCGCTCGATCCCCATCAGGCAGGCCGGTTCTTGTGCGACATTGGCGAGGCCCTCGATTACGCCCATGCGCGCGGTGTTGTGCACCGCGACGTGAAGCCCGACAACATCCTGCTCGATGCCGTCTCGGGGCGGGCGCTGCTGTCCGACTTCGGCATTGCGCACGAGAGCCTGATGTCCGGGTCGCCCGGCCTTCTCGGTCGTCCGTCCGCGCCGCGCGGGCGCGTGGTCGGAACGGCCGCGTTCATGAGCCCGGAGCAGGCGAGCGGCGATGCAGTGGACGCGCGCAGCGACATCTACTCGCTGGGCGTCGTCGCGTACTATGCCCTCTCGGGACGTCTGCCGTTCACTGCCGCAACGGATGAGGGCCTGTTGGCGCTGCACATCGCGGAACCGGCGCCGCCGCTTACCAGCGTGGCTCCGTTCGTGCCGCCGCGACTGGCGCAGATCGTCGATCGCTGTCTCGCGAAGGAGCCATGGGCGCGCTTCGCCGACGCCGCGGCGCTGGTACAGGCCGTCGCGGAGGCAGCGGGGGCGCGCCCAGCCCCGCTCGCGGTGCGCGCCTTCCTCGTGCGGAGCACCCACCTGGAGGCGCCTGCGCTGATCCACGCGTTCCTCACGGGCGTGGGCCTGTTGCCCGCGACTCTTGCCGCCTGGCTCTCGCCAACCGACGCGGCGGTACGCGGGGCCGCGACCGTGGCGCTCGCCGCAGCATTCCTGCTGCCGGCAGTGGTCGCGCTCGTCCGCGTGCGCCGGTTGCTCGCGGCGCGGCACGGACGCGCGGACCTTGTCGCGGCCCTGGCGGCGCGGCAGGCACGACGGCGCGAAGAGCTGGCCTTCGTGTACGGTCCGAAGCCTACGAGCTTCGAGGTCGGCATCGCGTGGCTGGCGCGCGTGGCCCTGCTCGTCGCGATCGCGGGTGTCGGCGCGCTCGGGGGGATCGCCGTGCCCGGGCTGCTCGTCCCCTTGCTTCCCGCCATTACCGCGGGTGCGGCCGCAACGGCATTGCTCGCGGCCGTCGTTGCGCGCGCCCGCACCGAGCAACGCACCGATCCGCTCGGCGAGCGTAGTCTCCGGTTCTGGCGCGGTCCCCTCGGCCGAGCGCTGTTCCGCGTTGCCGGCCTGCGCCGAGCGACGGTCACGCCCATCGTTACGATTTTGGACCGCCTAGAGACGCCCGCCTGAGCCGAACGTTAGTTTAGGGCATGACGCACCCCGCTCCCGATCGGCTGTTTCTCGATTTTCAGTCCGCAGTCGCGGGTCGGTACTCGCTGGAGCGGGAGCTGGGGCGGGGCGGCATGGGTGTCGTCTATCTCGCGCGAGAAGTGCGGCTCGACCGGCCCGTCGCGATCAAGCTGTTACCGCCATCGAAGGCGTCGGATCCCAAGCTGCGCGAGCGGTTCCTACGGGAAGCGCGTACTGCGGCGAAACTGTCGCACCCCAATGTCATTCCGATTCATGCCGTCGAAGAGATCGGCGAGTTCGTCTTCTTCGCGATGGCCTATATCGAAGGCGAAACGCTGACCGAGCGCGTGCGACGGCGCGGCCCGCTGGCGCCTTCCGACGCGTCGCGGGTCCTACGGGATGTCGCCTGGGCGCTCGCCTACGCGCACACGCAGGGCGTCATTCACCGCGACGTGAAGCCGGACAACATTCTGCTGGAGAATGGCGGCCGGGTGCTGGTCGCCGATTTTGGGATTGCCGGCGTTGTGGCCGGCGCCGGTGGGCTGGCGACCGGTGAGATCATCGGCACGCCCGAGTTCATGAGTCCGGAGCAGGCGCTCGGCGAAGTCGTGGATGGGCGCAGCGATCTCTATTCGCTCGGCGTTGTCGGCTATTTCGCGTTTTCCGGCACCTTGCCGTTCGAAGCGGAGAAGGCGACGGACGTGTTGGCGAAGCAAGTGACCGAGCCTGCCCCGCCGCTCACCGCTGCGGCACCGCTCGTGCCACGCCGGCTCGCGCAGGCGATCGACCGCTGCCTCGCCAAGGAACCCGGCGACCGGCCGGACGGGCCTGCTGTCCTGGCCGAGCAGCTCAGCCACGCGTTGGAGCAGCGCCGCGAGCTGCCGGTCGCGTTGCGCGCCTTCGTCAAGCATGACGCGCGGCTCGATGGCAGCGGCGTGTTGCTTTATCCCTTCGCCGTGCTCATCGCCACGCCGATCGTAGGCGGGTTGACGGGCTCGATTCTCGCCGGCTTTGCGACGCTCATCGGCAGCTATACCGTCGTGCCACTCGCCGTGCTCGTGAATCGTGCGCGCCGTCTGCTCAACGCCGGCTTCGGACATGGCGACATCGGGGTGGCGTTCAAGGCGGAGATCGACCGCAGCCGCGAGGAACGGGCGTACGGATTGGGACACGGCGGTGGCCCCTCGTTGTTCGAGCGAATCCTGCGCTGGATCAGCGGCATCGGATTGGGAACTGCCACGATCATACTGCCGATCCTGATCGTTGGGGCACCCGGCTGGGCGCGGTACGATCTCATGTGGCTTTTTGGTTGGTCGATGATCGGCGGGGTCGGCACTGGTATCGGCGCGCTCATCATGCTACAACGACGGCGCGACGTAGACGCCGAGTTTTGGGGACGGCTATGGACGGGTCGCCTCGGCCGTTGGTTGTTCGGCTTCGCGCGGATGTTCATGAGCGCTAAGGCGCTTCCGGCGTCGCTGACGCATCGCCCGACGGAGCTCGCCCTCGGCATGGCCGCCGAGCAGCTCTACGACACGCTGCCCAAGGAAACGCGCGCGCAGCTCCGGGATTTGCCCGATGTGGTGCATCGGCTCGAACAGGACGCGCAGCGCATGCGCGCCAGACTCGAGGTGCTGCAGGAAGCGCTGTCGGACGTCGGTCAACGAGGGAGTCCCGATCCGGCGATCGGCGCGCGGCACGATCGGATCGTCGCGGACCTGAGTGCCGAGCGCCGAGCGCGACCTCGTGCAGCAGCGACTCCGGGACGCGGTCGCGGCGCTCGAGACGATCCGGCTCAATCTGTTACGCCTACACGCCGGGACGGGGACGGTACAGAGCCTGACGACCGATCTTGGGCTCGCCCGCGAAGTCGCCCGCCACATCGGCGCCCAACTCGACGGCAATCGGGAGGTCGACCGGCTGCTCCGCACAGGCACCACGACCCTCCCGTAGCGTCAACCCCAGGTCAGACATTTACTTACTGTCTGGGCGAAATACCAACGTGAGACAATGAGTGCGCGTAAGAAGGTATCCATGACCCGGTTCAAAGGCCGTTCCCTTTCTCTGCTTGTCGGGGTGCTCGCGTCCGGCTGTGGCAGTGGCGGTGAAGCGAGTGGCGCCCAG
>Ga0193739_1000044_pt1 | contig 30165 bp, 29 predicted proteins | sample L2a2metaG_FD_144926 | JGI IMG/M metagenome (GOLD analysis project Ga0193739, IMG submission 144926) | Soil microbial communities from a riparian zone of the East river system, Colorado, United States - L2a2 | ecosystem: Environmental > Terrestrial > Soil > Riparian zone | place: USA: East River...
ATCGGCCGCAGCGCCTCCTATCCGGAGGCGCAGTGGCGCACCGCCCGCGAAGTGGCCGACCGGTTCGACGTTCCGGTCCTCGAAGTCGATACCCACGAGCTCGAAGACCCGAACTATCTCGCGAATCCCACCAACCGCTGCTTCTACTGCAAGGCCGAGCTGTGGAGCCGGCTCGTGCCGCTGGCGCGCGAACGAGGGTTAGCGGTCGTGTGCGACGGCACGAATGCCGACGATCTCCGAGAAGACGAGCACCGCCCGGGGCGCGGCGCCGGAGAGCAGGCGGGCGTGCGATCGCCTCTCGCCGAGGTGGGCCTCACCAAGGCGGCGATCCGCGACGCGTCGCGCGCGCTCGGCCTGCCGACGTGGGACGCGCCGGCCGCCCCGTGCCTCTCGAGTCGGGTGCAATACGGGCTCCAGATCACGCCGGCGCGCTTGCACCAGGTGGAATCGGCTGAGGCGTACTTGCGCGAGCTTGGTGTGCGCGGCGACCTGCGCGTGCGCCACCGCGGCGGCGCGGCCCGGATCGAAGTCGAGCCGGCGTGGATCCCCTGGGCGGAGCAGCACCGCGAGGCGATCACCGCTCGGCTCACGGCCCTCGGCTTCGCGCACGTGGACGTGGACCCACGCGGCTACCGTCGGGGGAGCCTGTTAGAGTCTTCGTCGCCCTGAATTTCCCCGAGGCCGTTCGCCAGGACCTGTGGGAGGCGATCGAACCCGTGCGCGAGCGCGGCCTGCCGGTGAAATGGGTGCGCCCCGAGGCTCTTCACCTCACGCTCAAGTTCTTGGGCGATGTGGACGAGGCGCGGGAGCCAGAGCTCCACGCGGCGCTTGCTCACGCTGCCAATGGCGCGGCCCGTGGTGTGACGTTGCACATCGAAGGATTCGGCGTGTTTCCGGACTTCCGGCGGCCGCGCATCGTGTGGGCCGGTATCGAGCCCGACCCGGCGCTCGAGCTGCTGCAGCATCGCGTGGAACAGGTGTTCGCCCCGCTCGGGTTTCCGACCGATGCTCGGCCCTTCCGGCCGCATGTGACGCTCGGCCGCGCCGAGCGCGACGCGCGGCCGCAGGCCTTCACGCGTCTCGAGAACAGTCTGACAGGCGTCGCGTTCACTCGGGCGACGATTGTCCCCGACCTCGATCTGATGCAGAGCACGCTCCAATCGAGTGGGGCGGTGTATCAGGTGAAACACCGTGAACGGCTGTCTTAAGGGCGTTCTCCGACTCGGCTGCGTCGTCGCAATCGCGGCGGCGTTGCTGGCACTGTGGTGGTTCCGCGCCCCGATTCTGCGCACCGGTGCACGGTGGTTCGGACGCTCGCAGGCGCTGCCGCCGGTGGCCGACACTGCCGTCGGCGCGCCGACGCCCAAAGCGGTGGCGTCGGGACAGACCAAAGTGGGGAGCCTCCAGGCGACGGCTGGTCCCGACTCCGTCGTTCTGACCCCCAACGAGGTGGCTTCTCTCATCGGCAGCGGGATCGACTGGCGCGTGCGCAAGACGTTCGACTCACTTCGCGTGGAGCTGTTGGACGACGCGCTAGCCGTACACGCCCGCCTCGATACCCGTGCGTTGCCGCCCCAGGCGCTGGGACCGCTCGCGTCGTTCGTTGAGCCGCGTGAGCCGTTGCGCCTCGGCGGCACGCTCACGATCGTCCAGCCCGGCACCGCGCGTTTCACGATTCGCGAGATCAGTCTGCGCGGCATCGCCTTCCCGGCGCCGGCGGTGAAATCCATCGCGCGCCAGATGGCGGGCGCCGACGACCAAGGCGGCATCCCGGTGCAGGTGGACCGCGCCATCGCCCGCATCGCCATCCATCCCACGGGCCTCGTGTTGTATCGGACGCGGGCGGGAGCCCCCCGATGACCCGCCGCGTCCTGATCGTCGACGACGAAAAAGGAATCCGCGAGGCCCTGAAGCAGGTTCTCGAATACGAGGAAATCGAGGTCCAAACCTGCGCCTCGGGGCATGAAGCGCTGCGCGTCTATCCCGAATTCCGGCCGCACCTCGTGTTTCTCGACGTCAAGATGGAAGGGATGGATGGGCTCGAGACGCTAAAACGGGTGCGCGAGCTGGACCCGCACGCCCAGGTGGTCATGATCTCCGGCCACGGCACGATCCAGACGGCCGTCGAAGCGACGCAGCTCGGCGCGTACGACTTCCTCGAGAAGCCGCTCGACACCGACCGCATCCTGCTCACCCTGCGCAACGCCCTGCAGCACGTCGTGCTCGTCAGCGAGAACGTGCGGCTCAAGCAGGAGGTGCACGCCCAGTACGAGATCGTCGGATCGAGCAAGGGGATCCGGCAGGTGATCGAGCGCCTCGAGAAGGTCGCGCCCACGCCCGCGCGCGTGCTGATCACGGGCCAGAACGGCACCGGCAAAGAGCTGGTGGCGCGCGCGATCCATGCGCTCAGCCCCCGCGCCGCGGGACCGTTCGTCGAGGTCAACTGCGCCGCGATCCCATCGGAGCTGATCGAAAGCGAGTTGTTCGGGCATGTGAAAGGGAGCTTCACCGGCGCCTTCGCCGATCGCGCCGGGAAGTTCGAGCTGGCCGACGGCGGCACGCTCTTCCTCGACGAGATCGGCGACATGAGCCTCTCGGCCCAGGCCAAGGTGCTGCGCGCGTTGCAGGAGGGCGTCATTTCGCGCGTCGGGTCAGGGAAAACGCTGACGGTGGACGTGCGCGTCATCGCCGCCACCAACAAACACCTGGAACAGGAAATCCGCGAGGGCCGGTTCCGCGAAGATCTCCTGTACCGGGTGAACGTGGTGCCGATCGAGGTCCCGCCGCTGCGGGAGCGGCGCGCCGACATTCCGCAGCTCGTGGCGCACTTCGCCGCCGAGCTCGTGCGCGGCGGTCTGCCCCCCAAGGAGATCGAACCCGCCGCGGTGCAGCGACTCACGGCACACGACTGGCCCGGCAACATCCGGGAGCTCAAGAACGGCGTCGAGCGGCTCCTGATTCTTGCAGCTGGTGAGAAGGTCACGGAGGGCGATGTAGAGCGGCTGGTGGGGACCGCCGAAGGACGGCGGGGGACGGCGGATGACGGCGGAGGAGATGCAACTTGGCTGCGCTCCGGCACGTTTGAAGAGTTCAAGCAGGCGGCGGAGCGCGCGTTTCTGGCGACGAAGCTGCAGGAGCACGACTGGAACGTCTCAGAGACCGCGCGCACATTGCAGATGCCGCGCAGCAACCTCTATAAGAAGATCGAGCGCTACGGTCTGGCGCGGGAGGGAGGAGCGTAGTGGCCGGCAAGGAAAAGGATTTCAAGGAGCGGGACTGGGATCGGGAGATGCGGGAGGTGGACAAGCTCCTCGCCAAGCTTCCCGACGCGGACCCGACGCCCGGGCACGGGGCGACTACCGTCCCCCGCGCGTACGCCGCGCCCGGCACGCACGCGACTCCCTCCGGCGAGGGTCGGGCCGCCGCCGGCGCGCGGCTCACGACCTGGATCCGCGTCGGCCTCGGACTCATGCTGGGCGTGGGGATGCTGGTGTGGCCCTACAGCCACGTGTGCGGGCTCAAGTTGATCTTCTACATGATCGGCGCGAGTACAGTGATCGTAGCGGGTGTGTGGGGTGGGGTTTCGTCCTGGAAGCGTCGGATGGGCTTGGCCCATCTGTTGTCACTCGGCCTCGTCTTCTGGGGCATCGTGCTCGCCGCGGGGGTCGTGTTGCCTCGCGCGGGCTATGGCAACCAAACGGCCGTGTGGTTTTGCCCGGAGCCCAAGTAATGCCAGAAGCATTCAAGAACTTCATCGCCGGTGAATGGGTCGCGCCCTCCACCGGCGAATACTTCGAGAACCGTAATCCCGCCGATTGGAACGACGTGATCGGCCGGTTCCCGCGCTCGGGGCCGCCCGACATGCTCAAGGCGATCGAGTCGGCCAAGCGGGGCTTCGCGGCGTGGTCGAAGACGCCGGCGCCGATCCGCGGCCAAGTGCTGCAGCGCGTGGGGGATTTGCTGGTCGAGCGGAAGGAAGCGATGGCCAAGGCCATGACGCGCGAGATGGGCAAGGTGCTCGCCGAGGCGCGCGGCGACGTGCAGGAAGGGATCGACACCGCGTTCTACGCTGCGACCGAGGGGCGGCGCCTGTTCGGGCGCACGGTGCCGTCCGAGCTGCGCAACAAGTGGGCGATGAGCTACCGCCGGCCGATCGGCGTCGCGGGGCTGATTACGCCGTTCAACTTCCCGCTCGCCATTCCCACCTGGAAGATGTTCCCGGCGCTGCTGTGCGGGAACGCCGTGATCTTCAAGCCCGCCGAGGACGTGCCGCATACTGGTCACCTGCTCGTCGAGGTGCTGATCGAGGCGGGGCTGCCGCCCGAGGTGGTGCAGCTGGTGCATGGCCAGGGGTCGGTGGTGGGCCGGGCGATGGTCGAGCATCGCGACGTGCCGGTCATCTCCTTCACGGGCTCGACCGAAACCGGGTCGATCATCGGCGCGACGTGCGGCAAGATGCACAAGCGGCTATCGCTCGAGATGGGCGGCAAGAACGCGATGATCGTGCTGGACGACGCCGACCTGGATCTGGCGCTGGACGGCGTGCTGTGGGGGGCGTTTGGGACCACGGGGCAGCGCTGCACGGCGACGAGCCGTCTGATCCTGCAGGAGAAGATCCACGACCGCTTCCTCAAGATGGTTTGCGACAGAGCCCAGAAGCTGCGGCTGGGTCCCGGCCTGGATGACAAGACCGAGGTGGGACCGCTGATCCACGAGGAGGCGCGCCAGAAGGTCGCCGAGTACGTGGACATCGCTAAGAAAGATGGGGCCAGCGTCGCGATCGGTGGCAGGATCCCCCAGGGCGACAAGCGACTCGAGTGCGGCTGGTTCTACGAGCCCACCGTGTTCGCGGGCGTGAAGCCGGGGATGCGGGTCGAGCAGGAGGAGATCTTTGGTCCCGCGCTTTCCGTCATCAAGGTCAAGGACCTGGCCGAGGCGATCCAGGTGAACAACGACGTGGTGTACGGCCTCTCGAGCTCGATCTACACGCGGGATGTGAACGGCGCGTTCCGGGCGATGGAGGATCTCGACAACGGCATCACCTACGTCAACGCGCCGACGATCGGGGCCGAAGCCCACCTCCCCTTCGGCGGTGTGAAGCAGACCGGCAACGGTCACCGCGAAGGGGGGTGGGAGGTGTACGACTTCTACTCCGAGACCAAGACGATCTACGTCGACTACTCGGGGACGCTGCAGCGGGCGCAGATCGATACGTACCAAACTTGACCAATTTGGTCAAATCAGGTAGGTTGCGGCATGGCGAAGACCAAGAAGGCCCGGCTGCTGCGGGAGCCCGTGAGCCTGTACGAGGCGAAGACCCATCTCTCCGACCTGGTCGAGCAGGCCGCGCAGGGGCGGGAGATCATCATCGCCAAGTCGGGCAAGCCCAAGGCTCGGCTCGTCCCGCTCGCGCCCAAGGACACGCGGCACCTGCGGAAGCCGGGCCTGGGGAAGGGCAAGGGGATCTGGATTGCCGACGACTTCGACGCGCCCCTGCCGCCGGAGATCTTGCGGTTGTTTACTGGCGAATCCGAGTGAAGCTGCTACTCGACACCAACGCGTTCATTCGGTGGCACGCGGGCAAGCTTCAGCCCGCCGCAGTTCGGACGGTGCGGAGAGCTGAAGTTGTGATGGTCAGCGCAATCACGGCGTGCGAGATCGCGATCAAGCGAGCAGTCGGGAAGCTGCGCATGGACGACGCCGTCGAAGACATCGTCGCGCGGAACGCGTTCCTTCGTTTGGCGGTGACCGTCCGACACGGCGACCTCCTGCGCGACCTCCCGCTGCACCACCCCGACCCCTTCGACCGGCTGCTCATCGTGCAGGCGCTGGATGAAGGGCTCACGATCCTGACGTCGGACCGCGCTTTCGAGCCGTATCGGGTGCCGGTGGTGTGGGTGTGATCGCGAGTCGCGGTAGACGCCTGCGCAAATCCGCCCCTCCCCGCAACGAAATGGTGATGCGCGTCACCCGCCCCGATGCTAGCGTCGGGGCGTGGAACGCGAGTCGGTGGTGGTCATCCTGTCAGTGGGTGGGGCGAGCGGGAGCGCCGTGCCGCTCGAGCGTGACGCGCTCGACGCGTTCGAGGGGACGACGGTCACATGGGCGCGTCTCGAACGGGAGGGCGAGGCCCGGTGTCTCGCCGCCCGGGTGCGACACGCCGACCCCGTAGACCAATTCCGAGTCCGAATTCGGGAATGGGGGGTGGCCCGCGGATGGGCCGTGACTGTTGCGCCGTGCGGGACGCCTAGTTAACCTGAGATATATGCACGACTTGGGGGCTCCTCGGGCAGGTCACGTCGCGACAGCCGCGCCGTCGGTCCTCCCGCCCCCCGAAACACGCCGGTCACGACTGGGGCGTTGGTTCGACAGTTGGATGCGCTCGCTGGGCATGGCGCTGATCCTCTTCCTCATCATTCGCACCTTCATCATCGAAGCATTTCAGATTCCCTCGGGCAGCATGGAACGCACGCTGCTCGCCGGAGACTTTCTCTTCGTCAATAAAGCCGTGTACGGGGCGCAGATCCCCGGTACGAACGCGCGTCTCCCGGGCTTCGAGCGGCCGGGCCGCGGCGACGTCATCGTGTTCGCATATCCCAAGGATCCCACGCTCAACTACGTGAAGCGCGTGATCGGTGGGCCGGGCGATCGGGTGTCGATGCGCGCCGGCCAGGTGTACGTGAACGGCGTGGCCCTCGACGAGCCCTACGTGCAACGCATCGATCCGCTCCACGACAACTTCGAGACCAAGTTCAACTGGCAGCGTTCGTTCCTGGTGGGGTACACGCCCGAGCTACGGCGCGAGTACCACCCGACCCGCGACACCTGGGGCCCGCTGCGCGTGCCGGCCGGCAAGTACTTCGTGCTGGGCGACAACCGGGATAACTCGGAAGATTCACGCTACTGGGGGTTTGTGGACGAGAGCGCCGTGAAGGGGCGGCCGCTCGTCGTGTATTTCAGCTACGATCGCGGGACACGAGACCCGCTTCCCTGGCTGACGGACATCCGCTGGGACCGGCTCGGCTCGGTGATACGTTGACGTGGCAGCGTTCACGTTCCGTCGGGCGTCGTTCCTTTTTGGAGGAGTGACCACCCCATGCAACTGAACACAGCGAAGCGGGCATCGTTCGACGAGGGATCTTTGGATCAGTATCTGCGCGAAATCAGCCAATACCCGCTCATCACGCGTGAAGAGGAGGTCAACCTCGCCCAACGCATCCGCGTGGGAGAGGAAGAGGCCCTCGACAAGCTCGTGCGCTCGAACCTGCGCTTTGTGGTGTCGGTGGCAAAGAAGTACCAGAACCAGGGCGTCTCGCTCTCCGACCTGATCAACGAGGGCAACCTCGGTCTGATCCGCGCCGCCCACAAGTTCGACGAGACCAAGGGGATCAAGTTCATCTCCTACGCCGTGTGGTGGATCCGGCAGGCCATCCTCCAGGCTCTAGCCGAGCAGTCGCGCATCGTGCGCGTCCCGCTCAATCGCGCCGGCACGCTGCATCGTATCGGAAAACGCTCGGCGTCGCTGCTCCAGGAGCTGGGTCGCGAGCCGACCGTCGAAGAGATCGCCGAGGGGATGGACATCTCGGAAGAAGAGGTCGCCAAGACGCTGTCGATCTCGCAGGCCCATCTATCGCTCGACGCGCCCCTCACTCCGGGTGAAGACAACAAGCTCCTCGACTACTTGCCCGACACGACCAATCCCGGTCCCGACGACGAGATCTTCGAACATGCCCTCACCGAGTCGATCGAATCGGTGCTCTCGACGCTCAAGGAGCGTGAGGCGAAGATCCTGCGGCTCTACTTCGGCCTCGAAGGCCAGGAGCCAATGACCCTCGAGGAAATCGGCTCGCTGCTCGGGATCACCCGGGAGCGGGTGCGCCAGCTGAAGGAAAAGGCGCTGGCGCGGCTGCGGCACGTTTCGCGGGCCCGCGCCCTGGAAAGCTTCCTGTCGTAGGCCCTGGGCGGGTAGATTTACCGCCCTATGGCCACCACCGCGTCGTTCGACATCTCCACCGGCGCCGACCTGCAAGAGGTCGATAACGCCGTCAATCAGGCCACCAAAGAGGTGGCACAGCGCTACGACTTCAAGGGCTCCAAGGCTTCGCTCACGTTTGATCGTGCGAAGCTGTTGTTGGTATTGGTGGCTGATGACGACTTCAAGATGAAGGCGTTGTTCGATGTGCTGCAGTCCAAGCTCATCAAGCGCGGCGTGCCCGTGAAGAACTTGGAGCTCGGGGCCATCACACCCGCCGCCAACGACACGGTGCGTCGCGAGATCAAGCTGACCCAGGGGATCCCGCAGGAGAAGGCCAAGGCAATCGTGAAGGCGCTCAAGGACAAGAAGTTCAAGAAGGCTCAAGGATCGATCCAAGGCGAAGAGATCCGCGTTTCGGCACCGTCCAAAGACGAGCTGCAAGAGGTGATCGCCTTCCTGCGCACGCAGGACTTCGGGCTCGAGCTGAAGTTCGGGAACTACCGCGGATGAAGCTGGGCGTCATCTCCCTCGGTTGCGACAAAGCCACGGTGGACTCCGAGCGCCTCGTAGGCGACTTGGTGGGGCACGGCGCGGTCGTCACGCCCGACCTTCCCGGCGCCGATGTCATCCTGATCAATACCTGCGGCTTCATCGATGCCGCCAAGCAGGAATCGATCGACGCGATTCTCGGTGCCGCCAAGCTGAAGCAGGACGGAGGCGTCAAGGCGGTCGTGGCGGTCGGGTGCCTGGTGCAACGCTATAAGAAGGAATTGCAGGAGGAGATGCCAGAGGTAGACCTCTTTCTCGGATTCTCCGACCTGCATCACCTCGTGCCCGAGCTCGCTCAGCGCGGGCTCATCACCGATCCCGTCGCGACGCACCCCGGCGTGCGACAATTCCTCGGTGACCAACCGCATGTGCGCTATCTCAAGATCTCGGAAGGGTGCGATCACACCTGCGCCTTCTGCGCCATTCCCCTGATGCGCGGCAAGCACCGCTCCGAGCCGATCGAGCGGTTGGTGCGCGAGGCGCAGACCCTCGAAGCGCAGGGCGCGAAGGAGATCAACCTCGTGGCGCAGGACCTGGGCCATTGGGGGCGCGACCTCGGGCGAGAGGGCCCCAAGCTGCCCGAGCTGCTCGAGGCGCTTCTCGCCGGGACGACGGTGCCATGGTTCCGCCTGCTCTACGTCTACTCGGCGGGCATCACCGAGCGGCTCGTCGAGCTCGTGGCGGGCGAACGCCGCATCGTGCCGTACATCGACATGCCGATCCAGCACGCCACCGACCGAATGCTCGAGCGCATGCGCCGGCCCGAACGCGTTCACACGCTGCGCGACAAACTCGGGTGGCTGCGGGGCGCGATCCCCGACCTCGCGATCCGCACGACCTGCCTCGTGGGGTTCCCGGGCGAGACCGATGAAGACTTCCGCGCGCTCCTCGCCTTTCTCGAAGAAGCCCAGTTCGACCGGCTGGGCGCGTTCGCCTACTCGCCGCAGGAAGGGACGCGCGCGGTGCAATACGAAGACGACGTCGACGACTACGTCAAGCGAGAGCGTCTGGGAGAACTCGTCGAAGTACAACGTGCAGTCTCAGGCGAGCGGCTGGCGCGGTTCGTCGGCCGCGAAGTGGACGTCCTGGTTGACCGGGTCAGCGACCCGGACGAGCAGGGGGCCACGCACGTCGGCCGCGTGCAGTGGCAGGCCGACGACGTGGACGGCGTGACCTACCTCGCGCAGGGCGGATGGGCGGAGGTCGGGAGCTTCGTGCGGGCGCGGGTCACCGAGTCGGAAGACTACGATTTCCGGGCGGTCGCGCTGACGTGAGTCGTTCGGCCGAGCTGTTCGACCGGGCGAAAGCGGTCCTTCCCGGCGGGGTGAATTCCCCGGTACGGGCGTTCCGAGCGGTCGGCGGAACGCCCTTTTTTGTCGCCAGTGCCGCCGGTTGCCGCCTCACCGACGCCGACGGCAAGACCTACGTGGACTACGTCTGCTCGTGGGGTCCCCTGATCCTCGGCCACGTCCATCCGGCCGTCTTGGGCGCCGTGCGCACGGCGGCAGAGCGCGGCTGGACGTACGGGGCGCCATGCGCAGCCGAGGTCGAGCTCGCCGAAGAGGTGCGCCGGCGCATGCCGTCGCTCGAGATGATGCGGTTCGTGAACAGCGGTACCGAGGCGACGATGGCCGCAGTCCGCCTGGCTCGGGCGGCGACGGGTCGCGACCTGATCATCAAGTTCGACGGCTGCTATCACGGCCACGCCGACAGCTTCCTCGTCAAAGCGGGGTCTGGCGTCGCGACCCTCGGTCTCCCCGACAGTCCAGGCGTGCCGGCGGCCCTTGCCGGCCTCACCCTGACCGCACCCTTCAACGACGCCGATGCGGTGGCCGCTCTGTTCCGGACGCACGCCGATCGGATCGCTGCCGTGATCGTCGAGCCGTACGTGGGGAACGTCGGCTTCATCCCGCCGGCGCCGGAATTCCATCCGGCACTGCGCGCGTTGTGCGACCGGCACGGCGCCATCCTCATCTTCGACGAAGTGATGACCGGGTTCCGCGTGGCATCCGGTGGCGCGCAGCAGCGCCTCGGCGTCCGGCCCGACCTGACGACGCTCGGCAAGATTGTGGGGGGCGGGTTTCCGGTCGGCGCGTACGGCGGCCGCGCCGACCTCATGCGGCGCATCGCGCCTGAAGGGCCGGTCTACCAGGCCGGTACGCTATCGGGCAACCCCGTCGCCATGGCGGCGGGTCTCGCGACCCTTCGTGAGACCGCCCGGCACGGCTTCTATGAGGAGCTCGAAGAGCGCACCGCACGTCTCTTGGGTGGGCTAAAGGACGCCGCGCGCCGTCATGGCATCCCCGTGACCATCGACCACGCTGGGTCGATGTGGGGCATCTACTTCACCGCGGGCCCGGTGCGCAATTACGCCGATGCGAAGAAGACGGACACCGCGCTATTCGCCCGTTGGCACAAGGCTGCCCTCGCTCGCGGTGTCTTCCTCGCCCCATCGGCGTTCGAAGCAGGGTTCGTCTCGAGCGCCCACATCGATGCGGACATCGATTTCACGATCAAGCAGCTCGATGCGGCGCTCGACGACGCGCGCGTTCGCTAGCGCGGCGCTCCTGGTGGCTGCGGCCTGCCCGCAGCCCGCCACGCAGCCCTCCCCTGCTGCTGGCGAGCCCGAGCTGCGCGTGGGGCTCGCGGTCGGTGCCCCGAGCGCGGTGCTGGGCGGGGACGGGGCAGGGGAGCTTTTCATCACGGACGACGCGAATGGCCAGCCGATGGGGTCGATCCCCGCGGGGACACGGTGGACCGCCGTCCTCGACTCGGCTAGCGGAGGGGGGGGCGCCCGGCTGCGCCTCCTGAAGGCCGACGGAACGCTCACCGAGGCGCACCGCGGCATCGTGCTCGTGAACGTGACGGAGAATCGGTTCGCCATGGCGAACGGCCGTCGCTACCGCGGCCGGATCAACGTGATCGCCGCGCGCGGCGGGCTCACCCTCGTGAATCGACTGAGCGTCGAGAGTTATGTCGCGGGCGTCGTGGGCCCGGAGATCGGGGCGCGGCGGCCCAACGAGGAGGCCGCGGTGCTGGCCCAGGCGGTGGTGTCGCGCAGCTTCGCCCTTCGGAACCGCGGGCGTTACGAGTCGCTCGGGTTCGACGCCTATGCCGACGTGCGCGACCAGGTGTATAACGGCGTCGCCGCCGAGACGCCGCAGGCGTGGGCAGCGGTGCGGCGCACGGCGGGGCAGGTGTTGCGTTACCGCGGCGAGATCATCGACGCCTTCTTCCACTCGACCTGTGGCTTCAGCACCGCCGGCGTGGAGGAGGCGTTCTCCACCGCACGGGCGCGTCCCTACCTGCGGCCCGTCTCCGACGCGAGCGGGAGGGGGCAATACTACTGCGACATCTCGCCGCGGTTCCGGTGGCGCGAAGAGTGGGACGGCCAGAAGCTCCGCGCTATATTCACGCGGACGCTGGCAACGACGATGCCGATCGGTGGCGACGGGCTGCAACCGATCACCGACGTGGCAGTGAGCCGGACGACACGCTCGGGTCGCGTCGCCGAGGTGCGGATTGTGTTCGCGCGGGGTGACCTGCGCATCGCCGGCAGCAACGTGCGCGCCGTACTGCGGCCCGACGCCGACCGGTTACTGGCCAGCGCTGCCTTCCAGCTCACCGTGACCAAGGACGGCGGGCAGGTCAGCCGGCTCGTGGCGGCGGGAGCGGGGTCGGGGCACGGCGTCGGGATGTGTCAGTGGGGGGCGGTGGGCCGCGCCCGTGTGGGCCAGGACTACCGCCGCATCCTGTCGACCTATTTTCCGGGGACGACACTTGATCGAATCTACTAAGACGGGCGGACGGACCGACGGACGGTCGGTCGGACGTGCCGCCGTCCTGATCGCGGTGCTGCTGGCCGTCTGCCCGTCGGCCCGTCTGCCCGCCCAAGGTGTTCTCAACCAGTTCTCCTACGACAATCTCCGCCTCTCGGGAATCCAGGTGGATGCGGGGCCCCTCGGGTCGAGCGACCTGACCGGCGCGGTCGTGGCCGGGTTGCGGCTCGACTACGGCATGATCGCCCCGCGCGTCCGGGTGCTCCTGGGTCTGTCGTACTTTCGGTCGGAGTTCGATTCGGAAGCGCGGACGCGGTTCGAACAACGGATCCGCCAATTCGTGATCGATCCGTCGAGTGACGACACAATCCGTGTGGGGCGGATCTTCTGGAGTGATATCACCGCCGACCTCGATCTGCAGTACGTGATCCCCCAAGGCCGCGGCGTCACGACCTACATGGGCGTGGGAGCGAGCGTGCACCTGCGCAACGGCACCGGCGCCGCGATCAACGGCACGTTCGTGGAGGACGCGCTGGATGAGGTCACGGCGGGCTTCAACGCGTCGATCGGGGCTGAGTTCGCGCTATCCAAGGCCTGGCGGTTCACCCTCGACGGCCGGGGGGTGGTCTCGAGCGGCCTCTCCACTATCAGTCTGCGGAGCGGCATCATGTACCGGTTGGGAGGCGCGCGGTGAACGATCCGATACGCGTGGGGGTGATCGGGGCGGGAGCGATCTCGCAGGTTGCCCACCTGCCGGTGCTGCGCCGCCTGCCCGGCGTCGAGGTCGCGGCGATCTGCGACAACGACCTCGCCAAGGCCCAGGCGCTCGCCACGCGGTTCGAGGTGCAGGACACCTACGACGACATCGAGGAAGTGCTGCGCTACGCGAACGTCGACGCGGTGGTCATCTGCACGCCCAACCACCTGCACGAAATTCACGTCACGTCGGCGCTTGCGGCCGGCGCCCACGTCTTGTGCGAGCGGCCCCTCGCCCTGAACCTCGCCGGCGTCGAGCGCGTCCTCCAGGCGAGTGAGAAGTACGGGAAGCGCGTGATGGTGGGAATGAACCACCGGTTCCGCTCCGACGTGCAGGCGGTACGCGGGTTTTTCGCGGGCGGTGACCTCGGCGCACTGCAGGGGGTCCGCGCCGGCTGGTACACCTTTCAACCCAGCCGCCAAATGCTCGGCTGGCGGCTGCGACGCGAGCAGGCGGGGGGCGGCGCGATGCTCGACCTCGGCCTGCCGCTGATCGATCTCGGACTCTGGCTCGCGGGCTGGCCGGCACCCAAGCGCATCTCGGCCCATCTAACCGCGCCCAGTAAGGACGGCGTCGAGGACATGGGCTCCGTGCTCATCGTCTGCGAGAATGGCGTGTCGCTCACGGTGGATGTCAGCTGGCGGCACATGGGCGAGGGCGAGCGCTTCTGGTTCGATCTGGTCGGCGCCAAGGGATCGGCGTCCATCCAACCGTTGCGGATTTTCAAGGAGCAGCATGGCACGCCCGTGGACGTCACGCCGACGGGTGCGACCGGGCGCGAAACGCAATTCACGCAGTCGTATCGCGCCGAGTGGACGTATTTCCTGGCGGTCATCAAAGGAGACGTGAACGCGCCTCCCCCTCGCGACCAGCTTGCCTTGCAGCGGGTGTTGGACGCGGTGTATCGCTCGGCCGACGAAGGCCACGACGTGTTGTTGTGAAGCTGGTCGCGCTGGGCGCGCTTGCGCTTGCCCTGAGTTACCCGCCGTTTCCGCTTCCGCCTCTCAGTTTCTTCGCCCTCATTCCCGCCGTTCTCCTGGTGCGCCAGGCTGCCCAATCAGCCGACGCGCGCGCCGCATTCCGGTGGGGCTGGTGGTACGGCCTGGCGAGCAATGGACTCGTGCTCTACTGGATGGTCTTCGCCCTGTGGCACTTCACGCCGTTCTCGGCGCTAGGCTACGTCGCCACCATCGCGGCCCTCGGGCTGTTCACGGCGTGCGTGTTCTGGCTCGTCGTGCGGCTCAGGATCGCCCTGCCGCGGGTGCCGCTGTGGGTGACGTTCCCTGTGGCGTGGACCGCGCTCGAGTGGATGATCGGCCACATCGGCGACATCCGGTTCCCGTGGCTGGGTCTCGGGACGTCGCTCGCCGACGCCCCGGTGCTCGTGCAGTGGGCCGACCTTGCCGGCGCCCGCGGCGTCACGCTGTGGCTCGCCTGGTGCAATGTCGTGATCCTCGAAGCAGGGCTGCAACGGCGCGGTACGTGGTCCGTGGTGCGTGGTGTGGCGCCCGTCCTGGTGACGGTGCTGCTGGCCCTGGGCTATGGCGTTTGGAGAGAGAAGACGCTGCCCGTGCGGGAAGTGGGGGTCATCGGCCTGATCCAGCCGAACGAAGGATTCCGCGAGAAGTGGGACCCCGCGCGCGAGGACGCCATCGTGGCGAAGCTGCTCTCGATGTCGGAGCGCGTGATTGCCTTGGCGCGACCGCAGCTCATCGTGTGGCCTGAGACGGCGATCCCCGGCTATCTGTTCCAGAACCCCGAGTGGGATCAGGCGATCAGCGGGCTCGCGCGCGCGAGCCACACGCCCATCATCACCGGCGGCCTGTACGCCGACCCGCGGGTTCCGCCCCCGGTGCCCTACTACAACGCCGCGTTCTTCTTCGATTCGACCGGTGAGCGCCGCCGCTATCCCGTCTACGGAAAACACTATCTCGTGCCGATCGTCGAGCGCGTACCCTTCGTTCCAGTCCGCTGGATGCGGCGCATCCCCGGCCTGGGCCGCTGGTCGGGCGGGTTTGCCCGCGGCACGGAGCTGCCGGTGTACGAGACGGCGATCGGACGCTTCGGTGTCCTGATCTGCTACGAATCGGCGTTCGAAGACCTGCCACGGAAGTACCGCGACGGCGGTGCCGACTTCCTCGTGAACGTGACTAACGACGCTTGGTTCGGCCGCACCAGCGCGCCGCGTCAGCATGCCTCCCATCTCGTGCTGCGCGCCATCGAGACCCGCATGGGGATCGCGCGCGCGGCGAACTCCGGCATCTCCGAGTTCCTGGACCCCCTGGGGTATGCGTACGCCGCCACTGAGCTCGGGCAGGAAGCGGTCGTGGCCGACCGCCTGCGGACCAGCGATGTCAGGACTCTGTACGTGCGTTGGGGGGACTGGGTGGGTCTCCTCTCGGTCCTGACGACCCTGGGATTCGGGGCTGTACTCATCCAATCCGCAATCCGCAATCGCCAATCCGCAACGCCATGAGGGTCGGCGTCGACGTCGGCGGGACATTCACCGATCTCATCGCCGCCTTTCCCGACGGGACCATCGCCATCCGAAAAGTCGCGAGCACACCACACGACCCGTCGCTGGGGTTGTTTCGAGCGCTCGACGCGCTGGGCAAGAGTGGACAGGCGATCGACGTCCTGGTCCACGGGACCACCGTCGCGACGAACGCGCTGCTCGAGCGGCGCGGCGCGCGCGTCGCGCTCGTCACGACGGCCGGTTTCGAGGACCTCCTGTGGCTCCGGCGGCAGGATCGCGCCTCCCTGTACGATCTCGCGCGCGATCACCCGCCGCCCCTGGTGTCGCGGGACCACGTGGTGGGAGCGGCCGAGCGCATGGGGCCGGGCGGCGCGTTGGTGCCGTTGACCGATCGTGAAGTGGCCCGCGTGGTGGATGCCGTCCGCGCCGTGGGCGCCGAGGCGGTTGCCGTCGCGCTGCTGTTCGCCTTCCGACACCCGGCGCACGAAGCGCGGCTCGCCGAGGCGCTGCGCGCCGCCCTCCCCAACGTCCCCGTCGTCACGAGCCACGAGACGCTGCCGGTGTTCCGCGAGTACGAGCGGACCAGCACGACCACCGCGGAGGCGTACCTGCGCCCCGGCGTTTCGACCTATGTCTCGAAGACGGCCAGTCTCGCCGCCGGGCGCGGGATCGGCACGTTGCGCATCATGACGTCGAGCGGTGGGACCGTGGCCCCGGGCGCCGCCGCGGCCCACGCGGCGGCCCTGGCACTTTCGGGGCCGGCGGGAGGCGTGGTCGGCGCGCGCGTCGTCGGGGAGGCGGTGGGCATCCGGGACCTCCTCACCCTCGACATGGGGGGGACGAGCGCCGATGCGAGCCTCGTCACGGGAGGCGTCGCCCTCAGCGAGGGCGCCGAGTCGGTCGGCGGCATCCCGCTCGCCCTGCCGGCTATTCTCATCGAGACCGTGAGCGCCGGAGGCGGGAGCATTGCCGCCGTAGATGAAGGTGGTGCGCTCCGGGTCGGACCGCGCAGCGCCGGCGCGGAGCCGGGTCCCGCCTGCTACGGCCGCGGAGGGACGGCGCCCACCGTGACCGACGCTTGCCTCGTCCTCGGATGGCTCGACCCCGCCCAACCACTCGCCGACGCCGTGCGCCTCGATCGCGGCATGGCGGAGCGCGCGCTGAGCGCTCTCGGCGATCCGCGACGCCAGGCCGCGGGGATCGTGGCGGTGGCGACCGCCGTCATGGCCAGGGCGCTGAAGCGCGTCAGCGTGGCGCGAGGGATCGACCCCCGGGGCATGGCCCTGCTGCCGTTCGGGGGCGCCGGTCCGCTGTTCGGCTGCGCGCTCGCCGACGCATTGGGGATGTCGCGCGTCGTGATTCCGCCTCACCCCGGGGTGCTGAGCGCGCTCGGCCTCGCCGCGGCTCCGGAGCGCGTCGAGCTGCTCGCGTCGTTTCATCGGCCACTCGAGGGCGTCGATGGCGCAGCCCTCGCCGCCGCCTTCCGTCCGATGCTCGGCGCAGCGGGGGCGGCATTGCCCGGCAACGGGGTGGTGCTCACGCGCTTCGCCGACTGCCGATTTGCCGGTCAGGGATACGAGGTGACAGTGCCGGCGCCCGAGAACGACCCCGCCGCGCTCGCCGAGGCGTTCCGGGAAGCGCACATGGCGCGTTTCGGGCACGCCGATCCCGACCAGCCAATCGAGGTCGTCAACGTGCGGGTGGTGGCGGAGCGGCCCGTGGCCGCCCCTCCCCTCGGACGGCGCGCCGGCGTGGGCAAACCGACGCCGCACCGTCGAGAGATCGTCACGCGGGAGGGCACCGCCGTGCAGGCCGAGGTGTGGCCCCTCGGGGAGCTGCCCGCCGGTCTCAAGCTCAAGGGGCCGGCCGTGCTGGCCGGCCCCGACGCCACGGGACTGATCGAGCCCGGCTGGCGTGGCACCGTGCACCCGTCGGGCGCCGTCATCGTGGAGCGCGGATGACGCTCGACGCCGTGGGACTCGAGGTGATGGCCCATGCTTTCGCGTCGGTCGCCGAGGAGATGGGTCTGGTGTTGGTGCACAGCGCCCTCTCGCCCAACATCCGCGAGCGGCGCGACGCCTCGGCGGCGTTGTTCGATGCCGACGGCGAAATGATCGCCCAGGCGGCCCACATCCCCGTGCATCTCGGCGCCCTCGCCGATGCCGTTGCTGCCGTGCGGGCGGAGCAGCCTCGCCCCGGCGACCTGTTCCTGTTGAACGACCCGTACGCCGGCGGCAGCCACCTTCCCGACCTGACGCTGATCGGCGCCATCGATGTGGACGGCGCGCTCGGTGGATTCAGCGTCGTTCGGGCGCACCACTCGGACGTGGGCGGGATGACGCCGGGGAGCATGCCCGCCGGAGCGCGGGACCTGTATGCTGAAGGGATCGTCGTTCCACCGGTGCGGTGGACGCCCGAGGTCGAGCGTCTGCTGCTCGCCAACGTACGGACGCCCGCCATGCGGCGCGGCGACCTCGCCGCCCAACGCGCCGCCGCGCTTCGTGGGGCGGAGGGACTGCGGGCTCTGGCCCGCCGCCACGGCGCGCAGGCGTTGCGTGCGGCGGCCCGAGAGCTGCTCGACTACGCCGAGCGCCGCACCCGGGCCGTGCTCTCCCGCCTCCCGTGTCCCGCGGGACTGGAGGCGGTCGATTACCTGGAGGGCGACGGCGTGGAGGACCGGGATGTCGAGATTTGCGTTCGCGTGGAGATCAGGGACGGCACCTTCCACGCCGACTTCACGGGCACGGCGCCGGCGGCAGCGGGCAACGTCAACTGCCCACTCGCCGTGACGCGCTCGGCGGTGTTGTTTGTGGTGCGCACGCTCTTGCCCGACGACGTGCCCACGAACGGCGGCGTACAGCGCGCGATTCGCGTCACGGCACCGGCGGGATGCCTCATCAACGCCGAGCGTCCGAGCGCCGTGGCAGCCGGGAACGTCGAGACGTCGCAACGGATCGCCGACACGGTCTTCCGGGCGCTTGCCGAGGGTGGTCTCGCGGTGCCGGCGCAAGGACAGGGGACCATGAACAACGTGACGTTCGGTGGTTCGGGGTGGACGTACTATGAGACGATCGGTGGAGGGCAGGGCGCAAGCCGCGGCGCGACCGGCCCGTCGGGCGTGCACGTGGGGATGTCCAACACGCGCAACACGCCGATCGAGGTGATCGAGCTCGAGCACCCGCTGCGGGTCCGGACCTACGCTCTGAGGCGGGGAAGTGGGGGCGTGGGGAAGTGGGCGGGTGGGGATGGTGTCGTACGGGAGTTCGAGGCGCTGGCGCCGATGGAGGCCACGCTCCTCACCGAGCGCCGCCGGCACGGTCCGGCCGGCGCTGCGGGTGGATCGTCGGGAGCGGCCGCCGCAAACCTGGTGAACGGCGCCGAGTTGCCGGCGAAAGTGACGCTCCGGCTCGCCGCGGGAGACGTCTTGCGAATCGAAACCCCAGGCGGCGGCGGCTGGGGACCACCGAAAGGATCGACGATATGATCTGGGTTCTGATGATACTGCTCGGTGTCGCGGCCGGCGTCGTCTCCGGGCTGTTCGGGGTTGGCGGGGCGATCGTGATCGTCCCCGGCCTGGTGCTGCTGGCGAAGCTGCCGCAGCATGCCGCGCACGGCACGTCGCTTGCCGCGCTCGCCGTGCCCCTGGGCATCATCGTCGGCGCTCTCGAGTACCACAAGCGCGGGCAGGTGAACTTCGCGTTTGCGGCGGTCATCGCCGTGGGACTCGTGGTCGGGGCCTACTTCGGCTCGCGGCTCGCGGGGCAGCTGTCGGAGGCGATGCTGCGGAAGGCGTTCGGAGGATTCCTCTTGCTGGTATCCGTGAAGTTACTGGCGTCGTGACGCTACGACCAGCTCAAGTCATGTTTGGACACGGGCAGCGACCGAATCCGCTTGTCCGTCGCCGCGAAGATCGCGTTGCACAGCGCGGGAATGACCGGTGGCAGGGACGGCTCACCCAGTCCGGTCGGCGCGAACTCCGTTACGCGAAAATGCACTTCCACCGGCGCCGCCTGCGTGAGGCGCAGGAGCTTGAAGTCGTGGAAGTTGCTTTGAACCGTCCGACCGTGCTCGATCGTGATCTCCTGGCCCAGCGCCTCGGAGAGGCCATCGAGTGCGGCACCCTGCGCCTGGTTCTCCGCGTTGCTCAGATTGATGATCTGGCTGCCGATGTCACCGGCCATCCAGACCTTGTCCACCTTGACGGATCCTGAGCGGCTGACGGTGGCCTGAACGACCTCGGCGAAATAGCCACGATGGCTGAAGTGGAACGCCACGCCCAGGCCCGTGCCCCGAGGGAACGTCCGCTTCCCCCACTCCGACTTCTCGGCCACCAACTCGAGCACGCCTCGCATACGAGCGGCGTTGAACGACGGCGGTTGTTGCCCGCCCGGAGCGCCAGCTGGGGGGGAGGGAGGGGGGGAAACGGCCACGTCGGGCTGCTCGTTGGCGAGGAGGGCGAGCCGGAATTGAACGGGGTCCTTCCCGCCCGCGAGCGCCAGCTCGTCGATGAAGCACTGGAGGGCGAACGCGATGCCGTTGCTCCCGGGAGCGCGCAGCGCCCCCGTGGGGACGCCGATCGGCATGACCGACGCCTCGAGCGCGAAATTGGGGACGAACTTCGCTGGGAATTCGGACGGCGAAATCCCCGAGGACGGGGCGAACCGCTCACCCTCGCCGAATGAGACGAAGTGATCTCGCCACGCCACCAGCGCGCCGGTGGCGTCCAACCCCCCTCGGAGGTAATGGAATCCAGCGGGCCGGTAGAAGTCGTGCCGGATGTCGTCCTCGCGGGTCCAGAGAAGCTTCACCGGCACTCCCGTTTCCTTCGCGATGCGCGCGGCCTCGACCATGTAATCGTTGCTGAGCCTCCGCCCGAACCCACCGCCGGCCCGGAGGAGGTGAATCGTGATGTCGCTTTCCTGTATCCCCAGGGTCCGCGCCACGAGCCCCCGGCCATTCTGCGGAGTCTGGGTCGGCGCCCAGATCTCGAGCTTCCCGTCTTTGAAATGCGCCGTGCAGTTCTGGGGCTCCAGCGGCGCATGCGCCAGGAACGGATAGAAGTACGCGGCCTCCACGACACGGGCGGCGCTCTCGAGCGCGGCGTCCACGTCGCCGTCCGCGCGGAGCCGCCGCTGTGGCGGCTGCTTCGAGAGGTCTACGGCCTTCGCGGCGAATCCGGCGCTGCTCTGCTCGGCTGTCGGGCCTTCGGTCCAGGTGACGCGGAGCTTCGCCCTGGCGCTTTGGGCGGCCCACCAGGTGTCGGCCACGATCGCGACGCCGCCCAAGAGACCGTTCAACGGTCCCCCCGGCGTGCCGTCCACCACGAACGCGTGCTTGACGCCGGGTTGGGCGCGGACCTCCTCCAGATTGGCCTGGCCGACCGTACCGCCGAACACCGGACACTTCTCGAACACCGCATGGAGCATTCCTGGCACCGTGAAATCGATGCCGTAGAGCGGCTTGCCGGTGACGATGGCGCGGTTGTCCACACCCGCCACGCGCGTGCCGATGATCCGGTAGTCCTTGGGCGCCTTGAGCGTGACCGTTTCGAGATTCGGAGTGGGGACCATGGCGGCTTTGTCGACCAACTCGCCGTACGTCAGGCGGCGGTTGCTGGCGCGATGGCGCACCACGCCGAGCTCCGTCTCGCACTCCGATTCGGGGACCCCCCACGTTTGCGCCGCGGCCGTGACCAACATGACACGGGCCGCCGCGCCCACGCGGCGCATCGGCATCCAGTGGTTCGGGGTTGCGGTACTGCCGCCCGCATTCTGATTCCGGAAGTTCGCGGTGTCGAGCGACCCTTGCTCGATTCTGACCTTCTTCCAGTCCACGTCCAGCTCATCCGCGATGAGCATCGGCAGCATGGTCTTGACCCCCTGGCCGATCTCCGGGTTCTGCGCCGTGATCGTGACCATGCCATCCGGCGTGATGCGAATGAACGCGTTAGGGGTGAAGTCTTTTGCGGCGCCGAACGGCTCGAAGTACGTGGCCAGTAACATGCCCCCGCCGGCCACGGCGGTGACCCGGAGGAACTCGCGGCGGTCGATGACTGTCATAGCGTCGCGGCCCGGTGGATCGCCTGGCGGATGCGCAGATAGGTGGCGCAGCGGCAGAGGTTGCCGTCCATCGCGGCGTCGATGTCGGCATCCGTGGGCTTGGCATTCTTGGCCAGGAGGGCCGCCGCCGACATCAGCTGCCCCGCCTGACAGTAGCCGCACTGCGGCACGTCCAACTCTTCCCACGCGCGCTGCAACCGGTGCGACCCGTCGGGTGAGAGCCCCTCGATCGTGGTGACCTCGGCGCCCTGAACCGCGGAGACTGCCGTGATGCAGGACCGACTCGGCTTGCCGGCGATGTGGACCGTGCAGGCACCGCACTGCGCCATGCCACAGCCGAACTTGGTGCCCTTGAGATCGAGGACGTCGCGCAACACCCACAGCAGCGGCATGTCGGGTGACACGTCCACGGTAGTGGACTTCCCATTCACCTTGAATCGGATCTTCATAGGCGACGCCCTCTTGGTTGCGAGGCTCTAGGGCAATAATGACCCCTCAACCCTCTCCCCTCAACCCTCCCCCCTCTCCCGCAACCGCTGCCGCCCGCTCGAAGACCTTCCCGTCGATGAAGAGCCGGAACAGCTCAGCGTCGAGCTGGCCGTCCTTCACCTCGTGCGACATGATGTCGATGGCGCGCTCGATCGGTACGGCCCGTTTGTAGGGGCGATCCTGCGCGGTGAGCGCATCGTAGATGTCGCTGATCGTCATGATCCGCGTCTGGATCGGGATCGCCTCGGCGGTGATGCGCCGCGGGTACCCGCGTCCGTCCAGCTTCTCGTGGTGCCCGTAGGCGATCAGCGGCACCTGCGCTAGCTCGCGGGTCCACGGGATGCGTTGCAGGAACTGGAACGTGTGCGTCACGTGGCTCTCGATCTCGAGCCGCTCCGCCTCGTCGAGGCTCCCCTTCCGGATCGTCAGGTACCGTACCTCGTCGAGCGTGAGGAACGGCTCGGTGGCGCCGTCGAACCCGAGGTACGTGCGGCGCCCCCAGGCTTGGAGCTCCTCGAAGCTGCCTTCGGGAAGGATCGTCGGCTCGTTGGCCTTGAGCACGACCTCGAGGAAGCGGTCCAGCTCCTGCAGCGCCTTGTCGTGTTCCTCCTCCAGCTCCTTCACGAACGCCGCGTATCCCTTCTTGCCGTTCCCCTCGAGGAACTCGGCGCGCTTGCGCCAGAACTCTCGCTCCGCGGTGCGCCGGATGTACGCGTGACGGTGCCGGACAAAGGCGAGGTCCGGCGGATACAACTTCTTCGCCTTCACGAGCACGTGCTCGCTGACCCCGACCTTGCCGAAATCGTGCAGCAGGGCGGCGTAGCGGATCTCGCGCACCTGCTCGCGCGTGAACCGCACGTTGCGATAATGGCCGTCCGCCGCCTGGTCGACCACTTCGGCCAGGGCCACCGTCATCCCGGCCACCCGACTGCTGTGACCGTACGTGGTCGGGTCGCGCTGCTCGATGGCGTGCACCGCCGCCAGGACGAACCCCTCGAACAGACGCTCGATGTCCTCGTAGAGGCGGCTGTTCTCGATGGCCACCGCGGCCTGGCCGGCCAGCGCCGTCACCAGCTCGACGGTGCGCTTGGAAAACGGGACGACCTGACGCTCGACGTCGGCCGGCGTGGTCAGGACCGCGTCGAGAACCCGCTTCCGGTTGATGAGCTGCAGGACGCCGATGATCTCTTCCCGGTGATCCTTCATCGGGATCACGAGCATCGACTTGGTGCGATAGCCGTAGCGCTCGTCGAACGAGCGGTTGATCGTGTATTCGACGTCCGGAGGCAGGAAGTATGCGTCGTCGATAACGAGGGGCTCGCCCGTGACGGCGCAGTATCCGGCGAGACTGGCACGGTCGACGGGGATCGTGAACTCGACGAACGGCGCCTCGGGTTTCGAGAACGTCTGCGCCAACCGGAACCGCAGTCGCTTGACGCCCTGGTCGCTATTCTCGACCAGGTACAGGCTCCCGGCATCCGACTGCGTGATGCGCCGGGCCTGCGTCAGGATCAGGTCGAGCAGCGTCTTCAGATCGCGCTCCGTACCGAGCGCGACGCCGATCCGCGTCAGCTCGCCGATCTCGCGGGCGCGCTGCCCCGCCTCTCCCCGCGCGCGGGCCGTTTCGGCCCGGGCCGCCGCCTCGCGGAACCCCGCCCGGATCGCGACCAGCAGCCGTCGCGGGCTCGTCGGGTAGGTGAGGAATCCCGCCAGCAGCTCGGTGGGGAGCCCCTCGGGCACGTCGGTCCCTCCCGGCCGAGCGCCACGATCGCGCCGCCGGCATCCACGAAAGAGCGAATGACGTCCACCGGGAACGACGACCGGCTGTCGGGGTCGAGCAGAAACACCGTGGGCCGGTCGTCGGCGATCGCGAGGTCGCGCGGCTGGCCCACGGCGCGCGCCTCGACGCGCGAAGTCTCGAGCGCCGGCGCCACGTCGTCGGGCCGCCACAGCGGCGGGTGCAGCAGCAGGTATCTCACGGCTTGGCGCCGCCCCCCCCCGAATCGCGGGGCAGGGGTTTGACGCCCGTCAGGGCGCGGTAAGGACGGCGTGTCATCTGATCCACGAAATGGTTCAACTGGCGCGACGCCTCCGTGAGGTTCAGGACCGTCGCCCGCAGATCGGCGCGGTTCTCGCTGGTGAGGGCGCTGGCATCGCGGGCCAGGCTGTCGAGCCGCGCGAGCAGCCGGTTCGTGCCGGCCACCGTCGCGGCGAGCGAATCGGCGAAGCCGCCCCGCTGCAGGCGCTCGATGAGTGAGTCGACCCGGCCCATCGTGGTGGCAACGCTGCCCAGCGTGCGCTCGACGTTCGGAGTGACGTCGCGCAACGTGCGCTCCGCCTCCCCGACGGTCGACTGGACGCGAACGAGCGTGCGGGTCGTCTGGCGCAAGGCGTCCTTCAGGTCGTTGGAGATGTCGGAGGCGACCGCCGCGAAGGCCTCGAGCGCGCCGCCCTTGCGGCGCGATTGGATGGTGTCACCCGCCTGAAGGTAGGCGCGCGTCGGTCCCATCGTATCGGGGAGAATCAACAGCACCTCCATGGCCGGCGAGATTTGGCTCGGCTGCACGATCTCGCCGCGCGTGCCGACGGGCAGCCGCAGGATCGACCCGTCGGCGAACCGCTCCTTGACCGACATCTGGGCAACGAACGATATGCGGCGTGTCACCGAATCGACGCGCGGCGACACACTGCGGATGCGTCCCACGTCGAGCCCCTGCACGCTGACCTTCGTGTCCTTCGAGAGCCCGTCGGCGCTCGCCACGCGCAGGAACAGATCGTAGCGCCGCTCGCCCCAGCCGCTCGTCGCAATGAGTGCGCCGACGACCAGGGCGATCGCCACCACGATCAACAACCCGACGTAGAAATCCTGCCGTGTCTCCACTCGCCCTCAGACGGTTTCGGGCTCGAGCAGGCCGGCGCGCGTGAGCCGGTACACCTGCTCCACCCGCCGCAATAGGAGCGGCGGGATCTCCTGGCCGGTGATGAAGATCGTGCGGCGCGCGCCGTCCGCCGACTCGCCGCCCCGCGCCAGCTCCAGCAGCTCCGACGCGACGCGCGCGGTGAGGCCGTCGAACGGCTGCTCCAGCACGAGCAGCGTCGGGTCGAAGGCAATCGCCCGCGCGAGCGCCGCGCGCCGGCGCTCTTCCTCATTGGCCTGCGCCGGCCGCAAGTGGCCAACGGCGGCGAGCCTAACCGCGGCGAGCATCACGTTGACGCGTCCTTCGATGTCCTTGGGGCTCGCACCGCTGCCGAAGCGGAGCGGCAACGCGACGTTGTCCCGGAGCGAGAGATTCTGAAGCAGCCCCTCGCCGGCCGGAAGGTACCCGACGCGCCGCCGGAACGCCAAGCGTTCGGGCTCGGGGAGGGTGGCCACCTCGGTATCGAATGCCAGGGCGCGGCCCGCCGGCGGCTGGTCGAGCCCGAGGGCATACCCGCCCAGCATCCCCACACCGGAGTCCTCGTCGCCGAGCACCGCCACGGTGTGGTGGGCGGGAATCTCGAGCGAGAACGGGTGCGACCCGCGGCCGAGCGGCACGTGGTCGAACACCAACGGGGGTGGAACCCTAAAGGACATGGTGTGGGGGGTCACCGGTCAGCCGAGCGCGACGAACAGCGCCGAGCACAGAAAGATGCCGACGATAGCGGAGACGACGGCGCGGCTCGCGGCGATTGGGATCTCGGTGGGCGCGCGTCGCACCGAAAGCCCGAAGTAGCTGGGCACGACGCCAACGATGATCCCGAAGGCGAGCGCTTTGAGGACCGTCAACCACACGTCCCGGGCCCGGAGCGACGTGAGCACGATGTCGAAGTAGCGCCCGCCGCTCATCCCGTTGAGCGACGTCGCTGCGAAGCCCGCAAGCACGGCGACGAGATCGAACAGGACGAGATACTGCTTGGGGTCGATGCCCATTCCCTCGAGGGCTCGCACCTCGCCCAGGACCTGGTTCGTCGCCAGCTCGGCGGCGATCGCCGTGCCCGATCTTCCCGCGAGGACGAGGGCGGTGATCAGCGGGCCGAGCTCGCGCACGATCGCGACGACGATGAGCGTCCCGATCAGGTCTGTCGCCCCGATGCGCCCCAGCTCGCGCGTCGCCTGCGAAATGACGAGGAAGGACAGAATGCCCGAGAGCAGGGTCACCAGGCTCACCGCGTGAAGGGCTGTGAAGCGCACCTGGTTGACGCCGACGCGCAGGGCCACGGCCCGCCCGGCGGCGGTGAGCTGGGTGGCCGCCCGGACGGCCCCAAAGCCGAAGCGCGCCAGCGCTCCCAGGCGGGAGAGCCGGCGCGCCGCGAGTCTGCCGATAAGACTCAGGACATCTAGGATCGCTGCACCCGTTGGAGACCCTCTTGAGCCTCCGCGTACTCGGGGAAGATCGCGATGGCGCGGTTGAACATCTCCACCGCCTTGTCCTTCTGCCCGCGGTCCTGGTAGAGCAGGGCGCGCGAGTAGTAGGTCAGCGCTTCCGTGGGTACCTGACGGCTCTGCCGCTGATCCGACGTCTGGCGGGGCAGGGTCGGCAGGTTGGCATCCTTCATCAAGCGGGTCGCGATGTTACGGATGATGTCGAACAGGTGATCGCGCTGCATCCGCTCCGACTCGGTCTTGACGACCTCGCTCGTCTCGGTGTTGATGAGCCGCACGTCGACGCGGAAGTCACCGTAGAAATCGACGAACGTGCCGAGCACCATGTACCGGGCGCCGACCAGCTTGCCGATCTTCGCCGCGGTCGCCGCGTCGACACGGCCCTGGGCGCCGAGGTTCTGCTCGTCCAGCAGCCGCTGGATCTCCTGGCGCTCGACCACGCGCGCCGCCGGGTTCGCACTCAGCTCGGAGATCATCATGCCTGCAATGCCGCGCTCCAGCGCGTCGAAGTCTTCTTTTCCCTGGCCGTAGGAGCCGCCATTGTTGAACGGTAGCACGGCGATACCCGGCCGGGTGTCCTGGCCGCGCTGCTGTGCGCCCAGAAGGGCTGGCAACAAACTCAACACCATCACGACTGAACGAACTCGCATATCAGCTCCTGGGGTCACAAGGTCACCTGCAAGCCTTCGAGCGCGGCCAGGACTTCCAACGGCCGGCCGGCCTTCTGCGCATACGCCCGGGCTGCTTTCAGCAGCCCATCCATCGTGTCGTCGTCGTGCTCCGGCTCGTGATGAAACAGCACCAGCCGTTTGACGCCCGCCTCCTGCGCCAGGGTCACCGCCTCTTCGTACGTCGAGTGGCCCCAGCCGCGGTGCAGCGCGAGCTCCGCCGGCGTGTACATCGCGTCGTGAATCAACAGCTCCACGCCGTTCAGAAACGCCACGAAATCTTTCCGCCAGGTCGCCGCCACTTCATAGTGGCCGCCTGGGCCCAGCTCGTTGTCGGTCACGTACCCGAGACTCGGGCCGCCCTTCACGGGCGTCAGCCGGAATCCCAACGTCGTGCCCGGGTGGCGCAGCTTGATGGTCCGCACCCGGAATTCGCCGATCGAAAACTCGGGCGAGTCCACTTGCTGGACCGTCAACTGGGCCGACAGCGCGTCGAGCGGCACCGGAAACACGGCCGGATCCATCTGCTGCCGCAGGATCGCTTCGAGCGACGTCGTCCCTTGCCGCGACCCCCAGATGCGCACGGCGTTGCCCGGGGCGAAGAACGGTTTGAAGTGGGGCAGGCCCTGAATGTGGTCCCAGTGGGCGTGCGATAGCAGAATCTCCACTTTCACAGCGCCATTCTGCTTTTCGACGAGCTGCAGCCCCAGCGCCCGAATGCCGGTGCCCGCGTCCAGAATGACCAACTGCCCCCCAGCGCCCTCCACAGCCACACACGGCGTATTACCACCGTAGCGCGCGGTCTGGGCGCCGGGGGTCGGGATGCTACCCCGTGTTCCCCAGAAGGTCACCGTGTAGGCCATGCGTTCGGTCACGCCGTGTCTCGGGCTAAGTTACTGAAAATGCGGAAGGTAGGACAAGCCGCGGCCTCACCCATCCACCGTGATGCGCCTCACGACCGCCCCGCCGCCTGCTCCAGCGTGGCACGGTCGCGGATCAGAATGTCCTTCCGGCTCACGTCGATGAGCCCCTTGTCCACGAACTCGCGCATCGTGCGCGACACCGTTTCGCGGGAGGAGCCGATCATCTGCGCGATGGTGTGGTGCGTGAGACGCCGGGTGATGCGCTGGCCGTCGGTCTCGTCGGCGAGCTCGAGCAGCAGCTGGGCGACGCGGCCGTGCACGTCGAGCAGCACGAGGCTGCCGACCTTCTCGTCCACGCGGCGCAGGCGGCGCGACAGCTCCTTGAGGAGCGCCAGCGCGATCCCCGGCGCATGTATGAGGATGCCCTGGAAGTCTTCGCGGCGCAGCACGATGAGCCCGCTGTCTTCCATCGCAATCACGTGGGCCGAGCGTGGCTCGTCGTCGATCAGGGCCATCTCGCCGAAGAACTCGCCTTCGCCGAGCACGGAGAGAATTACCTCGCGGCCATCCTCGCCGATCAACACGACCTTCACTTGGCCCTTGGCGACGACGTAGAGTGCGTCACCGGGGTCATCTTCGAACAGAATGACCGAGTTCTTGGGGTAGCTACGCTCGCGGGCGACCTCGACCACGCGCTGCAGTTCGGCGGAGGCAAGTTGGCTGAACAGCGGCACTTTCTGGAGCACGACTGCGGATGACACGCGTGGACTCCCCCCCTCCCCGGCTGGGCTGGCTTCGGGTCGGGCAAGCTTACGCGGAACCGCCGCCTGTGTCAATTCGGGGCGGGCCCCGTGCCTTGCCCCCAAGTTCCGACGCCAGTTATATTTCCGGACTTCACGCCGTTCGACTTTCAGTCAAGGATGCCGAGCTGTGAAACCCGGGATTCACCCCAGATATCAACGCGCCACGGTGCAGTGCGCCTGCGGCAACAACTTCGTCACGCGCTCCACGGTGCCCGCGATCCACGTCGAAATCTGCGCCCGCTGCCACCCGTACTTCACCGGCAAGCAGAAGCTGATGGACACCGCTGGGCGCGTCGAGCGGTTCCGCCAGAAGTACGCCGCCGGGTCGGGCACCAAAGGGAGCTGACCGTTGGAGGCCCGACTCCGCCAGGCGCTCGCGCGGGCGGAGGAGGTCGCCCAACAGCTGGCCGACCCCGAGACCGCGCGGAATCCGACCACGCTGAAGCAGTTGGGCCGCGAGCACGCGCGGCTCGACGCCATCCGCCAAGCCCACCAGAAAATCGAACGCCTCGGAACCGAGCTCACGCAGGCGCGTGATGTGCTTGCCGATAAGGATCCCGAGATGGCGCAGCTGGCGCGCACGGATGTCGACCGCCTCCGTCCCGAGCTCGAGCGGCTGGAAGCGCAGCTGGCGGAGTTGCTCACCCCTGCCGATCCCTTCGACGACCGCGACGCCATCGTCGAGATCCGTGCCGGCACCGGGGGCGACGAGGCGGCTCTGTTCGCCGCAGAACTATTCCGGATGTACACGCGGTTCTTCGAGCGGCGGGGATGGAAGGTCGAGATCCTCGACTTCTCGCCAGGGACGCTCGGCGGCGTGAAGGAAGCGATCTTCGCGGTGCGCGGGCCCAAGGCGTACGGCACGCTGCGCTACGAGTCGGGGGTGCACCGGGTGCAACGCGTCCCCGTCACCGAGCAGCAGGGTCGCGTCCACACGTCCGCGGCCACCGTCGCCGTACTCCCCGAGGCCGAGGACGTGGACGTCAAGATCGAAGACAAGGATCTGCGCATCGACGTATTCCGCTCGGGTGGCCCGGGCGGGCAGAGCGTCAATACGACCGATAGCGCCGTGCGGGTGACCCATCTCCCGACCGGCCTCGAAGTGAAATGCCAGGATCAGAAGTCTCAGCTCCAGAACAAAATCAAGGCGCTCGAGATCCTGCGCTCGCGGCTGCTCGACCGGATGGTCGCTGAGCAGGAAGCGGCGCGCGCGCGCGAGCGGCGCGCCCAGGTGGGCACCGGCGACCGGTCGCAGAAAATCCGCACCTACAACTTCCCGCAGAACCGGGTGACCGACCACCGCATCGGCGTCACCGTCCACCAGCTCCCGAACGTCCTCGAAGGGGACCTCGACCCGCTCATCGAGCCGCTCGTCGCGCACTTC